>Ga0256404_1010154_pt1 | contig 13145 bp, 13 predicted proteins | sample RumenRJG_01DNA_FD_185990 | JGI IMG/M metagenome (GOLD analysis project Ga0256404, IMG submission 185990) | Bovine rumen microbial communities from Lethbridge, Alberta, Canada - RJG_01 | ecosystem: Host-associated > Mammals > Digestive system > Stomach > Rumen | place: Canada: Alberta | collected...
GTCCTCAACGATTGCATATGTGCCAGTCGGAACTGTTGTAAAGAGTGCAACACCATTTTCATCAGTTGTTGCTGTCTGTGAAACTGTCTGTCCCTGTGTTGATGTGCCTGAAAGATTGAACTTGATATTGGAAACATTGTAATTGCCCTCTGTTCTCTTTGTTACCTGTATCGAACCGCTGTTTTCAGCATTGCCGAATACCTGTGTTTCAGATACATAACGCAGTTCAGGAGTATCGTCCCATTTCATCGTGAATGTTTTCGGAGTATTATCAAGAGTATATCCGTCAGGTGCTTTGATTTCAGTAATTTCATACTCTGCATCAACGTACATCGGAATTTCCTCAACGGTAACGTCAACCTCTTTGTAGTTAGTTGCCTTGCCGTTCGCATCAGTAGTCAGAGTTGCAATAACATCACCCTTGCTGTGTATCTTGTGACCGTTCACAACAAAGTCGTTTGCCGCCTTGACCTCAAATACTGCGCCTGCAAGATTTTTATTGTTGTCAAAGTCTGCGACCTTAACAATGTTCAGCTTTCCATGCTGAATGTAATTGGTATATTCAAGATTTTTGGAAACATACTGTACTGTCTGTGCAACGTCCTTACCCTCAAAAGTAACTGTCTGTTCTTCGTTAGATACAACATAAGGTCTGTATGTGCCAGTTTCCTTAACTTTGTATGTTCCGAGAGGAATATCCTTGATTTCAGCTTTTCCGTCCTTATCCGTTGTGAGTGTAGTTATTACACTGCCTGCGGTATAAGCTGTACCGCCGAGTGTAATATCCTGCATTGTGGTAACATCAAACTTAACGTTTGCAACAGTGTTGCCGAGATCGTCTTTCTTCTCGATGTTAAGTTCGCCCCTTTTAGCCTGTTCGGAAAGAGCAAGAGTTGATGTGCCTGCGACACGCTGATTGAGTGTGAGTGTATCAAGATTGCCTGTAAATTCAACATCGTGTTTAACCGTGTCTATCATGTAATCGGCAGGCGCTTCAAGTTCAAGAACATAGTATTTCTTATCAACTGCAAGACCTGTTGTAAAGTTTATAACGCCGTTTGCATCGGTAACGCCCTCTGCTATCTTCTCGTCAGTTTCCTTGTTGAAGATACCATACTTAGCGCCTGCGACAGCAACGCCGGTTTCCTTGTCTGTCTTGACTACCTTAACATTGAATGTTCTCTTGTAGTTGTAGATATCAATAACATCAGAACGTGTAAAATCAACAGCTGTTGCTTCAATGCTATCTACATTCTTTGCAACTGCGGCATAAGTCTTATCAGCAGAAATTTCTTCAAAGTAAATTTTGCCGTCTGTTGTGCCGTTTACACCGACATTTCCTTTTGAGTAATGCCAATGGTCAGTATCTATCGGCAGAACAGCTGTGTCTTTGGTAAGTCCGTAGATGTAGATTGACGGCAACGCATATATTGTTCCGTCATATCCGATATTTGAAGAAACTGCACCAACAACATCAATATCATCTTCGTCAAAACCGAAGAAATACGCATCGTCAATATGAGGACAAAGACCTGCCATTTTGCCCGAAACCATTACATTACTGCTTTCACCCTTATCGTTCTCAACGATCCAACCGTCAAAGTCTTTGCCTGCATCACTATAATGCAATCCAGTACCCTGCATCAGATAATACTTTGTGCCATTAACGACAATGTATGCTCTGAATTTAGCGGTATCAAACAAATCCTGTGCTTTCTTTGCGGCATTGTTATAATCGGTATCAGTGCCTTTATACAGGTCAAGGAGTTTTTTGTAATCTTCCTCGTTAGCTGAACTATAATCGTTGCCGTTTTCGTCTATCCAGTGCTTAACTACTCTCACGCCGTAGTAATCGTTTTTAGACTTGTTGTTGACAATTGTTGATGTTGTCTGTCCACTCTTAACGATTACTGTGATGTTGTTAGAGAGCATAAAATCTTCGGAAAGATCAGCATCAGCACTTTCGGAAAGAATATATGTTCCAGCAGGCAGTCCAGTTACACTGCACTTGCCTGTTTCAGAATTTACTCTTATTTCAGTTGAGCCGCCGGTAATGCCCGAATGATTAAGATGTGCGTATGTATAAGCACCATTAGAGCCAGTCAGATAAACTGTTTCGCCTGTTGTGCTTTCGGTCAGCAGGAACTTAACCTTTGAGTAAAGCTGTTTTGCAATATATTCATCAGCGACAGTTCCGTCAGTGTTCAGAAATCTCTTATCAAACGAAAGATTACCGCTTTTTTCAGTTGCAAGCGTAATACGCATAGGAACTGGGTCAATCTTATTATTCATACCCATAACCTGATTATCCTGTGTAGGTCTGCCGCTTATTGTGCCTGCGCAAACGTATGTAACACTTGTCTGCTTGTATCTGAACGGTATGTTTTTAGAGAACGAAACAGATTTAGCAGATGTGATTGGCGCAGTCGTAGCAACCGTATAATGCTTGCTGTCTTTCTGCTCAACAGTAAAGCCTTCGTTGCGCAGTTTGGCAACGAAATTGAAAGCACCGCCGACCGCATTGTTATCGGTTATTGTTGTTTCATACCTTTTGTTTGCAGGATTGAATTTGAGTGTAAAAGTATCTCCTGCACAAGACATAGTATCACGATGATTTTGCACTCTCTTTACAATATCATCATAAGCCTTTTTCTGTACCTGTGACGAGATCAGTCCCTTGTATCCTGCACCCTTGAGAGCAAAGCTGTTATCGAGCGAACGATAGCCGCCGAGTATCTCCCAAATAAGACACTGTGTTGCACCAAAATATGCATCAGATGTATCGGCATTAGGATAACCATAATACTGAACATATCCAAGATACCTTTTTGTTACATCACTATATGATACATCACTCTCGGTGTAGGTATCACCCGACCAAGCGTGTTTGCCGTAATTGTAGCAGAAAGCAGAAATACCGCTTTCAAGCGCAGGAAATCCTGTGTAATGCCAAAAGCCATAATTGTCTTTTGAAACCTTTATAGAGAACTTATCTTCTGCGGCTGTTGCTGTTATCGCACCATTAAAACTTGCTGTGATAGTTGTCGCACAGATAGCCAATGCCATTGCCGCACTTGCAATTCTCTTTATGATCTTTTTAAATTTCATAATAGCGTTTTCCTTTCATAGATTTATGTTTGTTTTAGTCCTTATCCTGTTCTAAGGCGGCTCAGGAACGCCATAGTGACGATACTTGTTCATTTATCATTCCTCCATTCAGTTTATCTAAAAAAAGAAGAAAAAAATTCAATCTCTTTTTTTCTCTTTTCAGGCAATAAAAAAAGACCACAATTTGTTTGAATTGTAGTCTTTTGTATGATATTCAGCTTTATGTTTTATTTAGATATAGCACAGAACCATAGTATACTGTGGTATTTTATACTTGTGTTGCAAATCCACCCTTTGTACAGCAATGCCTGAGTCTTTATAGATTACCACATTAAATTGAAATGAACCAACGTATGACTTTATATCTTTAGCGTTGTAATCAATACTACCTCTTAGTCTTGTTTTATAATCCTCTCTTGCCTTTTCAAGAGATGATGTGCCTAAAAGATAAGCTGTTGTATAGCTTGACTGATCCAAACCCTCGTTAAATCCGCTGTTTCCCCAACCGACAGCCTTAGTTATATCTTCCGTAGGCTTGCCGTTTGCATCAGACAGAGCATACAGGCTCTTATCAAGCTTTTTGCTGTAACCCTTTGTGATAACGTAGTTGTTCAGATCGTTGCATATCATATCTCGCTGTGCCTTTGTAGATGTTCCGAGGATAACCGCCTCATAAGCTAAATCCAGTGCAGACTTATTCTTTGCAGGCTGTGTTGCCCTTGTTGCCTGTGTTGCCTTTGTGGTAGCTTTGGTAGTTGCTCTTGTCGTTGCCTTTGTAGTCTGCACAGGCTTGTATGTGTATGTAGCCTGTGTTGTTACCACAGCCTGCTTAGTTGTAGTTGCAACAGTCTTTGTAGTCGTGGTAGCTTTGGTAGTTGCCTTTGTGGTAGTCGTTGATTTTTCCTCTTTTTTAGATGATGTATCTGATGTGGTAGTCGTTGTTTCTGCTGTTGTTGTAGTCGTTGTGGTAGTGTCCTCTGCATCAGAACTATCAGTATTACTCTCTGTCACAGTTGTTGTTTCAGCCTTGCTTGTGTCTGCCTGTGAACTATCTCCGCAAGCTGTCATAAACAGCATTGTGAGTGCCAGTAAAGCCGTTATTATCTTCTTTGTCATAGTGTTTCACCCCTTTTGTCGTGCGACAATTTTCATTGTCATGTGGTTATACATCTTCCTATTATAAGTATACCACAAAAATACATACTTGTAAATTGGCAGACTAAACGAATATAGGCTGTCAAATTTGTGCAATATGTTAATATGTTAAAAGTTATGTTTATTTATAATTATCTTAAATCAGGCATTAACCTTTTGGCTAATTCAAGCAGCCGTTGATTTCTGTATTCAGACTCTTTGCTTATAAGATTTAAAAACCTGTTTTCTTTTATCACAAGTTGTTTAGTATAGAGCGTTTCACCTGTTATGCAGTCCGTAACATACATCATCATAGTTTCATCAAGCTGATCGTCAACAAGTTTCCTTTCATGAACTATAACACAGAATTCTATATCGACATAAGAATTTGGCGCAGATAGCAGTCTTTCATAATCATCTATACCCTCTACTTTTTCAAATCGCACATTTTTGTGTTCCTTGAGATTTCTGTACAAGTCGGAATTAACAAGGATAAACTGTCCGTAGAGTGACTTGCTCCATGTCAAATGAGCAAACACATACGGCAGATTTGCTATCGTTGCCCAAGAGTACATCCACCCCTCAACATTTACAAACTTATATAACATTTCTTCCGCCTTTGCATAAGATATTCGCATATCAAGCACTTTTGAAAGAAAGTATATCACCCGATCAAAATTATCTCTCAATGTATAATAAATGCTCTTTTCAAGATCTGTGAGTTTTTCTTTTCGGCTGTTAGCGGTCACAGTGACTTTGTTGTTTGAATACGGACAATAACGATATGCTTGCTCGTTGTAATATGCAAGTCCTTTAACATCACTCATATAATGCTTTCCGTATGGTTTATCCGTGTTTTTAAGTTCTTTGTAAAGACCGATTATCTGAATTGGATTGTCACAGGCAGGACATACAGCGAACTGGCGTTTGATACCTTTTTCATCAACAGTATAGTAAGGCTGTTTTTGACCTGTTTTCAACTCAAACTCATTCTTATTTATTAAATAAGCTTTGTTATTGCCAGTTCTCAACTTAAACGATCTCATACTATCTCCTTAAATCATCCATCTGAAGCGCATAGTTACATAGCACCACCATTTATTATCCTCGCCTGTTATTTCAGGTATTATTTTTTCATCTTCCGCAAACCTCAAACATTTCAGCACATTTGTAAGACCAATAGTAAACCTATGCGTATTATCGTGAAAGCTGAAAAAGCACATTTCTCCGCAATCATCGCAATATTCCTGTACTTGTGTATCATCAGGCATTGTTTTTGGCGGTGTAATATCATTTGCCAATTCAAAGCGTGTACGCACATCGTTCCACCACGCATTATCAATTGCAGGAACATAGCCATTTGTTTCAGCATACTTTAAGCATTTGAGCATATCTAAAAGCCCGACTGTAAATTCGTGAGTGCTGTCACGCAGATGAAACAAACAAGGATCGCTGCAATCATCACTGCGTTCTTGTTCCGACATCTCGTCAAGCATCGCTTTTGCAGGCATTTTTGCGTTATCACTATTCATTTTATATTCTCCATTGTATCATTTTTGCTTTTATTTGTCAATAAAAAAAGACCACATAGTGTATGCGGTCTAAAAATTATATTTTGTCTTGCGACAAAGTGTTATCGCCCTCTGCTTTGGCTCTGCCCTGTCAATTTGTAGTAGTCGTAGCCATATCAACAAGTCCTTTCGTTTATTTTCCTACATTATACCGCAATCTGCGGTATAAGTCAACTACGCAGAGATGCGGTTATCTCGATAAAGCCTTGACATACCGCCAAGAGTAAGGTCAGCATTATAGGTGTAGTCGGCATCAACATACTCATCAACGATTTTTCTGAGCCACGCAGCATAACGATCAACTCTTGTCACAAAACAAGTCGGAAAGTCAGGCACTTCCCTTTTGGCGTGAGCTGCCTTATAGTACATCTTGTACTTATAATGCTCCATATTATAAGCATAGTTTTCCCAAAATTCATGTTCATTGATCTCTGCAATCAACAGAGCCTGCAAGAACTGCGTCTTGCGGCGTGTGTGTCCGTAGATGTACTCTTTACGCCTGCGAACATCACTATTATAAACAGGCATTTCACCGTTTGTGTGAACATACATTGCCCAAAATATATCAGGATAATACTCACAGACACGCTCTAACAGAGCTTCATTCTGCGGTAAAGCACAATGTTGCGGCTGTTCGGTTAACTCAAGGAACTCCTTCCCCATAAACTCTTGCAGATCAGCATTGTCTATCATCAGTCCATTTGATTTTTCATCTTCGGGCAGTTTTGCAATTTGTTCCTTGATAAAAGCATTTACCTCATCTTTGCTCTTTATCATAGAGCTTATTTTGGCATTATCAAGCGGCTGCAATGATTTGTGAAAATCATATTTTGCCTGCTCCTCTAATAAGATTTTATCCATACTAATACCTCCTTGTGTTCATTATATTGTGTTCTGTTAGTGTCTTGCGACAAATTATTATCGTCCACGGTCTTGGCTTTGCTCTGTCAAGTCAAGCTCCTCATCTTTGACATAATGCAGATCGTGCAGTGATATGCCCTTTGTATTATCCATCATGAATTCAGCAAAGCCGTTAAGGATTACCGGTTGAGTGTTTGACAGACGAATACTCTTGTAATCAGCAGGCTCTATATCATTTTCATAGAGAAAGTCTTTTGCCCATTGAATACTTGCATTGCTATATCGTCTGTCCCAATCAGAAGCGGAATTGACGGCAAGAGCAACAGCCGCACATATATCAAATGTGCTGTATTCGTCTTTCATTTCTTTGAGTGTAATATCAAAGCATTCATCAAAGTTATCGCCGTTTCTGTTTTTCCTTATCTCATCATCGAGCTTGTAACCGACCTTTTCAACCAAAGCTCTGTTTTTCAGCATCTCATACATTTTATCAACCTCCTGCGCAAGTTTTACAGCTTGCTGTTTCTTTTCAAACACCGAAGCGGTTTGCCAATGTATTTCGCTGTCAACAATATTTACTTTTGTTGCGCAGTAATAAGTCTGCTGTGCTATATCGTTAAGAACAGTACAGATACCGTATTGCTCCAGTATCTCAAACACCTGACCGCCGTGTGTGTATATCAGTTCACTCATATCAGTTCTGATATGCAATAGAGAATAAATAATACTTTGTTGTGATTTCTCCATTGCGTTTCTTTTTTAGCCCATATCTGCAAGGCAACAGTCCTATTTTGTCTTTTATAAAGCTCTTGAAATTATTGCTGTCATTGAGATACATGAACAGCTCTGTGTTATCTCGCTCTACTCTCATAGGCTCGATAAAGCTTTCGGGTATATCCTTGAGTAGTTCTGAACAACTTATTTCCTTAAAGTGCGTAAGCTCAACATCATCATTATTGTAGTCAAGCCTGCCGAGCTTGACATTGTCGGTCTGCTCTGTTTCTCTCGCATCAATGTAATAGTATCCTTTATCGCGAGGATCGTAGACCGTTATAAACGACAAGTCATGTGACGGGAGCTTTACGGCTTCTGCAATACGATAATGCGCAAGTTTCAGTCTGCCGCCGAACTTATTGATCGTCAGCTCGTATTTCTTCATTGTGTCCATTTATATCACTCTCCTTTTTAGTTTCAGCAGCCTGCGTTACAATTGGATTTGAAGATATGCTAAATGCCGGAGTTTCAAGCAGCTTTCTGACCTCACTCGGCACATATTTGCGGTACATCTTATCAATCAGTTTTCTAAGCTGCACCCTGTATTCTTCATCAAACTGGGAGCTATCCAGTCCCTTTTCAGCCATATAGTGCTTGATAAGATTGACCTTTGTCTTATCAATACCAAACTCAAATGCGTTGTCCGTGTTCTTTTTAGAGCTTTTCATAGTAATTTATTCCTTCCTATTATATAGTATAGACCGATAAACCATAAAAATCAATAGTAAAAGTGTACAAATATTTAATTGATTAAATGGTAATATTTGCTATGCGTGTTTTTGCAGTGTTTTGTATTTTTGTCGCAAGACAAAAAGTTCAACGCCCAAGACCTTTGCTTTGCGCTGTCCCCTGTTCAAAATCTTCCTCATAGCCATGATAATTGTCGAACCACTCATCAGCTTCTGCTTCTGTTTCTCCCGACCAGTCTGCATTCATCACATCAGGCGGATATAGATCACGATCTCCAAACATACAGATATATTTAGGATAATCGTATTCCTCTCGCCATTCGTCCGAACAGTTACATTCATAAAGTGTGTATTCTGTTGTAAATCCGTCTGCATCTGTGACCTCTTTGGATCTTATCGAATTCCAGTTTTCGCTTTCTTCCTCCTCAACATCGACATACTCATCATCGTAATCGAACATATTTAGTTCCCTCCTTTGTTTTATCTTTTGTTTTTAGTCCATTATTTGTTGATCAACCGTAGTCTTAATGGCACGCTGTAAATCAAAAAGCAAACCAGTTGCATCACTGACCGTAAGCCCTCTCAGTTGTTCCAAAATCTTTATAGCACGTTCTTTGTAGATTTCATTAATAAAAGGCGAACTAATAATATCGTTACTGTTCATTGTTTACGACCTTCCTTTGTCCTTCAGTGTCAGATCCAGTTCTTCATCCTCGTTCCAGCCGTCAGCTCTTGCTTCATTACGATCAATAGCTATTTCTGCTATCTTATCAGTAAGTGCTGAAACAGCATCCTGTTTTATTATCGGGTGGTCATATATGTTTTCACCGAGATAATAGCCTTTGTAATCTCCGTCTGTAATATAAGCCTGCATATAATAATCAAAATCGTTTTTATCGAAATTATATTCAGCACCGATCATGAATTCAACGGGAATATCACCGTCAATTCCTGTATCCGTCCATTTACCGATAACGAAACACTCTGTACCGTCATACATTTTCATCTTCTCAACATTCTTTTCAAGATACTCACATATCTTGTCAGCAGGAAGATCATAGACAGTTACCCAATCATCAAACGCTGAATTTTCAATACTTTCAGCGATTTGTTTAAGGCTTGAATACATATCTGTTTTTGCCAACACATCATTTTCACCTTGTAATGTGTAGGCTATCTGTTTTTGCACAAGGTCAACAGATACTTGAAGCGGAATATCAAAGTCGTTTATTGTTGTATACGCAAGCGGAACGTCATCTAATTGCTCAAATGTTGCCTGTGTATCATATTCTTCTTCGCTGAATGTATCCAAAGCATTTACAACACGGGCAAGTTCAGACATATCGAACGACTGTGTGTAATGCTTTGCATAATGCTCTACCTTGACAGTATACGCATCATAATCAAAGGTAATATCATAATCGCAGTTACCGCTTTGCTGTATCTCTGCGGCTCTGCCTATATCAGTACGTTTCCCTATTGCAGTTAGTTTCTGATAAGGCTCATTTTCAGCCAGCCCTGCCCATAATGTATCATTGAAATCAGCGTCCGTCTGATAGTACAGCTCATCACCGCCGTGAACGATACAGAAAACATTCATTGTGTCAGCCATATCAAGACCTCCCTCTGTTATTCTTCTCAGTTAGATCAAGTTCCTCGTCTTTCCTATGTAAACCAAGTTTTTCACAGTCTGCAAACGCAAAATCTCCGAGTAATATATCGCCATTGACATTATTCAATCTTTCAAGATTTGCACAGCCGACAAACGCTGCATCTTCAATCCTCTTTAAGCTGTCGGGAAATGTAACACTCTTAACCGTTAGGCAATCTCTGAAAGAGTTAGTTTCGATTATTTTAATTCCATTAGGAATTATAACATCACTTTCATCACCAACATACTTAATAAGAGAAATGCCATTTCGAATTATAAATTTATCTGAAACAGTTTCTATTTTAGGGTGGACTGCTTTTTCGAGAAAATTAGCATCCGATAAATACGCATATTGAGTGTTATACATAACTCTTGCAAGTTCTGAATTCTTTTCTTTGCACCATTCAAGAGAACGAACAACAGGCGGCGATGAATTAGTGTAAATCAACGAAAGTTTTTTTATAAGATTATCAGCTTCATCAGGATAATATTGTTGGATAGCGTTCTTATCGTAGGTTTCTCCGACATGACCACAATCATATCCTACCCATAAAAAACCGTTACGACCAACAGAATGAGTTGATGTCACTACGCTGTACGTCTTATCAAGAAAATCATCTGCACCGTAATTACAAAACATAGGCATATCTTTTTTCCCAAGTAAAGCGAGGATTTCAGTTTCATTAGGTACATAATCATTGCCGGGGAATTCATAATTAAAGCATTGTGCTGTTTCTTCGGCATATCCACCTCGAACACCTACATAGCCAAAACGAACTCCCTTATCGTGAGAAAACAATACGATTGACGGTAAACCATTCATTTTGCCACAGTATTCAACAACACTCTTTGTAGGCTTATGTATTAGCATATCAAGACCTCCCTCTGCTTTGATTTTGCTCTGTCAGATCAAGTTCTTGATTATCTATCAAACCTTTCTGAATATTCTTTAACAAAGTGGCAATATCAGCATTTTCATTTTTACACCAATCAAGACTGCGAACTTCTCTGACTTGATTTTTTCTCGGCTTAAAATCTCTCATATGAGAAAAGCGGTCTATCATGCTATCTGCTTCGGGAGAAAAGTAACGCTGTATAGCATCTTTATCGAACGTTTCATTTAAACCATTGCATGAATATGAAACCCATTTATAACCGCCAGTTGAAATTAACATATCTTCGGGAGTGTCGTAGATTTTGTTAAGTTCGCTTCTTTCATATGGATTACAGGTTATTGGAGTATTTGCAGTTTTACAATCATATATCTTTTTATAGCTGCTCCAGTTCTCCCAAGCATCTAATCCATCAAGCATTTTTTCAATGTCAGATGAATATGCACCTTCAAAACCTACATATCCAATTCTCACGCCTAATTGATGCGAAAACACAACGATAGACGGTAAACCGTTTGCCACACCGCAGTATTCAACAACGCTGCCATCAGATGTCCTGTTTGCTTTTTCCTTTTCCCACTCTTTAGCCTGACCGAGATAAAGGTCAACATAGTGTTGTAGGTTTTCTGAAAGCATACTCTTTAGTTCTTCTTTAAAGCTCTTGTTTTCCTCTCTCGCAAGATACTCAACAACTGCTTTTTCATCATCATCGAGCACGATCTTGATCGTTTCAGCGTATTTCTCTATATACCGCTGCTCTCTATCCTTTTTCATAGCTTTTAGTTCAGCTGGGCTTGTGCCACCGAATAAAAATTCACCCATATTAAGACCTCCCTCTGTTCTGCTGAGTCAGATTGAGTTCCTCATCTGCGTTTGTTACATCTTCCAAACTAATTTTCTCCCATCGTATAATTTCACATTCTGCACGAATTGCTGAAGAATTTATTTCGCATTCACAAGGTATCTGAATAAATTTAAGACTGGTACAATCATCAAACGCCCACCCCTTTATGACCTTTACGCTATCAGGAATGTTGATACTTTCGAGAGAACGACAACCATCAAATGCACTTTCGCCTATCTCTGTAATACCATCGTGCAAGGTCACATCGGTGATTTTCCTACATTCTTTGCCGGCAAACGCTCCGTCACCGATAGCTTTTATATAATCGGGAACATCAACACGAGTGTGATTTCTGATGTTTCGGAATTCCAACAGCGTATTATTCTCATCACATCTGAAATCGACCTTTTCCATATATTCTTTTATAGCCTTGACGATGTTTTCAGCATTATCAGCTACCGCTTTTTCAGATACACTTGACAGTCTTTCAAGGTTGTAGTTAATGTCATCGTAATTGCCTGCTTCAACACAAGTTTCAAAGTTCGGTATAGCAATGTACCAACCGTGTCCGTGTTGTCCGTAGCAAACATAAAAGCCATAGCCGCCGCTATCTATCTCCATAGCATAAGAATTGTAATTTTTTGCTTCGTTCATTGTAATACTCCCCTTTCACCGTCCCCTGTGTTCGTCCTGATGTGTCATATCCAAGTCACCGTCCCCATAGACAGTTGACAGCAAGTCTTTTTCTTCTTTTTTAGATGATACATCTTCGCCTGCGACTACGCTCAAAAAATCATTATATCTTTGATCGTTTACTTCACCTGCAAGCCAACCGTGAATTTCAGTTATCCATTCATAAGTGAACTTATCTTTATCATCATAGTCTCCTCTCCAGTATAGCCGAGAAAAATCTTTCAGCTTGTCAAAGTGTTCATTCACAAAGCCTGTCCAGTCGGCAACAACATAGTCCTTATCAGGCATAGCTTTTATGATTTTCACATTATCATAAATATAGTCGCTGAAATAATCATAAGGCTCTTTCTTCGTAGGTGAAAACGGTTTGGGATTTGGTGAACAACAGCATACAGTTGTATCAAAAACATCATCGCCTACATCAAAATCTCTATCGAGATCTGTGTCCTTTATATCATTAAAAGACTCTGTGAGTGTCATTCCCTTATATCTGCTGTAATCAGGAATACAACAATCATACGAACAGCCTTTTGGAAGCTCTGCATATTTTAGAATTGCAGTATCAAAGTTTTCGGGCAGATCAAGATGTGTAAGAGAATTGCACTTGTTAAAAGCCGCCTGTCCCATATCAACAAGTGTTGACGGTATAGAAACCTTTTCAAGTTTTTCACAACCCCAAAAGGCTTCGCCGCCTATGCTCACAACGCCTTCATCAATAGTTGCCTTGCGAAGATTAGTGCAACCTTGAAAAGCACCAAAAGGAACGACTGTAACATTAGGTATATGAATTTCCCTTAACTTTTCGCAGTTACTGAAAGCATAATTTTCAATGTGTGTTACTGTATCGGGTATCTTAAAATACCTCATTTTCTTACAACCAGTAAAAGCAGCTATTCCGATATTTTCAAGTTCAGTATCGGACTTAAA
>Ga0256404_1010158_pt1 | contig 13140 bp, 11 predicted proteins | sample RumenRJG_01DNA_FD_185990 | JGI IMG/M metagenome (GOLD analysis project Ga0256404, IMG submission 185990) | Bovine rumen microbial communities from Lethbridge, Alberta, Canada - RJG_01 | ecosystem: Host-associated > Mammals > Digestive system > Stomach > Rumen | place: Canada: Alberta | collected...
AATTATGAGATAGTATATCACAGACAAAAAGAAAGGGAAAGTCCTAAAACGGCTTTCCCTTGCTTATTTGACCGATTTTATACTTTTTTACATTTTGTTATGGCATACTTTTCTACAAAATCAGAGTTGAAAAGGTTACGATAAATAACAAGAGCTTTAAAAGACTCGCTTTGAAAAAGAGTTTTACTCTTCTTGCTGTCCTTTAATGATGTTTAAAGCACAGCACACTGCATCAGTCCATGCCATAGCATGGGAGATGTAACCATATAAACGCTCTTTTACTAAAACTAAACCTGCGTTATTAGCTACATCCATAGCATCGTTAATTCTGTGTTCAAACAGTAACATTAAAATTCTAATGATACTGCCTAGCTGACCACCACCATTGGTATAGCAAGAAGCTACAGCATCTAGAGGGAACTCAGCAAAAGTAGCTTCCTCAGTATCATGTAAAAAGACATGGGCAAAGCGTAAGAAACCTGCGATAAATGCCTGTGGCGCAGTAATATCATCACAGATATCCTGAGCCATCAGATCTACAATTTTGGCAAAGTTCAATGCCTGTATAAATGGCTCATAGTTAATAAATTCTGATGAGAATGGGATCTTCTTTTGCTCGTAAGCTTGCTTTTCTGTAAGAGTAAAGAGATTGTAACCTACAGAGATAGCAAGGTAATTTCTTAAATCAAACTGAGTTAGAGTCTGACTTTCGCCTAAAGTAGAGCTGTTTTTGCGAATAGTTAAATTGGTTAAATGTTTTGATGCTACCATGCCCTTCATGGCTAAAGCCATTAAAGGATAGTTAGCTACAATCACACCGATCTCTTTGACATCATAAATTGAAGAGTACAACTGAGCAAAAGTACGTAGCATTTCATGCTGCCACTTAGGACGTTCAGTTTCATAGGTTAATAAGAAGTTATTGACTGTACCTAGTACATAGTCAAAGTTTCTGGTTTCTTCTTTAGTAAAGGAGAAAATAGAGATATGGTGCTTAAAAGCAATTGTTTTTAAATGATGATTCTTATTGCGCAATGACTGAATTACTGTCATGAACTCTGCGCTTCTTTCAAAATCCACCATTAGATAATCGATACATGCAAGGATTTCATCATTAGATGCAATCTCGCCCATAGCATCGACTCTAACAGCAAAGCGCATACCCATTTTACGTAAACGTAAAATGGTATCTTTGTATTCTTCTGTAAGTTCAATAGAGTTTTCAAGCCACATGATGACATGTTTAGGATCATACTTACGGGCCTGTTTGATCCACAAAACTGTAGGTACAGTAGGCACCATCAGATCATCACAGATACCACTTAAAACTCTGATGTTGCCCATGGTCATTACATCACGCAGTAATGATGGGACATTCTCTTTTCTGCAGAAACCGAAATCAAAGGTATTACCAGCTGAGAGCTCCAGACAGTAAAAATGAGTTTTACCCTTACTATCTTGAACTGCAATACGATCATAAACTCTGCACTGAAGTGATGGAGTATTAAGATCATCTAGCATCTGAGTTTTACCACGAAGATTCCAGTTATCAGCCATATCGTCTCTCAAAAATATTGTTTATTTTTACTTGTAGCCTTACTGCTTGCAGACTATTTTCTGTCATGCTTTCTGTCATACAGTTTATCTAACAGCTTTTGATGAATGCCGTTAAAGCCACCATTGCTCATTACAAGGATTGTTGTTCCTTTAGGGCTTGCGTTTACTATTTCGGTGAGTAATTTATCAAAATCGTCAATAACATGTAGAGGCTTTTTGCACTGTTTTTCTAGCGACTTCACATCCCATTTAACAGAAGTGTTAGCATAGACAAAAATTTCATCAGCACTTTCAAAAGACTGAGCTAAAAATTCGTGGTTAGCGCCCATCTTCATGGAATTTGAGCGAGGCTCAAATACAGCTACTAAGCGTTTATCCTGTCCTATCTTTGCTCTTAAGCCCTCTGTGGTTAACTTAATTGCTGTTGGGTGATGCGCAAAATCGTCATAAACACTGACATCATCTACAACACCTTTTAACTCCATACGTCTTTTTGGAAGTTTAAAGGTCTCTAAGGATTTAGCTGCATCTTTAATAGAGATACCTGTATACATAGCAGCTCTTATTGCCATTAGAGAGTTGTGTACATTGTAAGTACCAGTGCAGTTGTAATTTACAGTACAGATAAATTCATTGCCTTCATAAATATCAAAAGATGAACCATCTTTTGTCTTTAAGATGGCATGCAGGTCGTTTTCATCGCCAATTCTTACCACAGGAGTCCAACATCCCATCTCTATTACCCCATCAAGGTTCTTATCGTTATTTGGCATAACTACAAGACCTTTACCAGGTACGGTTCTTACCAAATGATGGAACTGCTTTTGAATATCTTTTACTGAATCAAAGATATCAGCATGGTCGTACTCTAAGTTGTTCATGATTAGAACTGTAGGATGATAATGAACAAACTTTGAGCGCTTATCAAAGAAAGCACAGTCATACTCATCAGCTTCAATTACAAAGTACTCACTGTCAGTACTGCGAGCTGAAATGCCAAAGTTCTCAGGAATACCACCAATTAAAAAGCCAGGATTTTTACCATTATCTTCTAAGATCCAGGTCAGCATTGATGAGGTGGTAGTCTTACCGTGAGTACCTGCTACAGCTAGAACAGTCTTATTTAAAAGATAATGCTCTTCTAACCACTGTGGACCTGAAACATAACGGCATCTGTCGTTTAGCATGCGCTCTACTACATCCATGCCACGACGCATTACGTTGCCTACTACAATTAAATCAGGCTTCTCATCTAACTGCTCAGCATCAAAGCCTGTATGTAACTTGATACCAGCATTTGATAATTCATCAGACATTGGTGGGTAAACGTTCTTATCTGAACCGGTAACGGTAAAACCAGCTTGCTTTGCAATCATGGCAATACCGCCCATAAAAGTACCGCAGATACCTAAAATATGAATATGCATGAATTTGTCCTAATCTTCTTATGAGTATTCTCTCTTGCGTTCAATTTCAATCCAATTGAATGCCAAAACGTAAGTTTTAACTTACTGTTGATTAAACTTACAGAAGCTATGTTTACTGCTGTTTTGCACAGTCTAAATACTGCTTGAAGTTATCTGTATATCTAAATAATGGTTTGCCATTGTCATACTCAATAGTTGCAATAGCATAGCCATGCTCTTTACCCCAATCTAAAGCCTTTTGAGCACCAAGAACTAAAAGACCGGTATCGAGAGCATCAGATTCAAAAGCAGAATCAGAAATAACTGTTACAGATAAAGTCTTGTGAAATACAGGATAACCAGTCTTAGGATCGATTGCGTGTGAAAAGATTTTGCCTGTAGTCTCATCTTTAAAGTAGTTTCTATAAGAGCCTGCTGTAGTTACAGCTTTGTCTAAAGCACAGATTGGTACAAATACTCGTCTTTCAGGTGAGGTAGGATCTTCAATTCCCAAACGCCACTTTTTGCCTTTAGCATTAACACCATATGAGCGTGATGCACCTGCTACATTTACCATAAAGTTCTTGTAGCCTTCCTGTACTAATTTAGCTGCCACAGCATCAGCACCTAAACCTTCACCTACAGTTGCAAGATCAAGTTTGATATCTTTATTGTGCTTTACCAAATAGGTCTTATTGTTTTCAGTTCTAACCTCAAACTTATCAAGACCAACTAACTCTAAAGCTTTATCGATCTCATCCTGTGATGGAGCTTCATCTTTCTTTTTATCTTTACCAAAGCCCCATAAATTTACTAAAGGACCTACAGTAATATCAGTAGCACCTTCAATACGTCTGCCCTGATATACAGTATCCTGAATGATCTTGCCTAATTCATTTGAGATTTCAAAAGGTTCTGTAGATTTAAAATCATTAAATTTATATAACTCTGCATTTTTATCAAAGGTTGAGATCTCATCGCAGATCTGCTTGAAGGCACCTTCTGCTAAAGCTTTTAAACCTTCTTCTCCACCTTTATAACCACCAACTACATTTACAGCATAGAAAGTACCCATGGTTCTTCCCTGAATGATAGTGGATGTCTGTTCCTGTGCAGAAGTTGAGCTTCTATTATCTTTGTCACAGGCTGTAAGAGTTGTAACCGCAACTAATGAGGTTGCAACTACTGCTGATAGGAAAACACGAGAAAATACATTTGTAAGTACAGTCTTTTTTAACATTTTGTGAAACCTAAAAACGAAAAAAGCCTGCCTAAAACAGGCAAGCTTAGAAATTGAGTTGTTCTTTATACGCTCTGGTGAGGAATTTTCATATTCTTAATAGCGCAGTCATCTTTGCGCTTTTCTACTCTTTTACCTGCCATAGAACACAACTGCTGACAGGTTGTACATGCACCACCATCCATGATTGAGGCTGTAGCCTCTTCTTCGGTCATCATTGGACGTCTTTTAATGAGCATACTCATTGATAAAGCTAGAACAAACAGTAAAAATACGATGAAACTTGCTACAAATACCATGTCTGTCCCCTCTAATTGATTAAAACTGTCTAATTTTAGCATAAAAGCTAATTTTATGCGTCTTTGCCTTGTTTTACTTTCGATAAAATTGCTCGCAATCAGCATAGAACAAGCGCTTTTTCTAGTTCTTCAGTTAAGGATGATGACTGTATTAAACAGACATCATCCTTTAACAAGAAATTCTATGAGAGCAGACTCTTTGAAGCTACACAGAAGTTACTGCATTACAGGTTTTATAGCTTCATTAGTTTTCCTTAACAAAGCGCTTTTGTGCTAGAATTAGCGCAATTATTTTTCATCCCCTGCCTTTAAGATTAGCAGGCTACAATTTATTTATCAGGACTTACAATGCGTACAAGTCAATATTTACTATCTACCTTAAAAGAAGATCCTAAAGAGGCTGCTGTAGAGAGCCATCGTTTAATGCTAAGAGCTGGCATGATCCGTCAGATCGCATCAGGTGTTTATACCTGGTTACCAACCGGTATGAGAGTTTTATCTAAGGTTAACAAGATTGTTCGTGAAGAAATGGACAAGACTGGAGCTTTAGAGATTGCCATGCCAATGGTTCAGCCTGCTGAACTGTGGAAAGAGTCAGGTCGTTATGTAAAGTACGGTCCTGAATTATGTCGTTTTAAGGATAGAAAACAAAACGAGTTTGCATTAGGTCCTACCCATGAAGAGGTTGTAACTGATATTGCTCGTCGTGAAATCAAATCAGCAAGACAGTTACCATTATGCCTATACCAGATTCAGAACAAATTCCGTGATGAAATTCGTCCTCGCTTTGGTGTAATGCGTGGTCGTGAATTCTTAATGAAAGATGCTTATTCATTCCATATTGAAAAGTCATCTTTAGAGAAGACCTATCAGGATATGTATGATGCTTATTCAAGAGTATTCACCCGTATGGGTCTTGAGTTCCGCCCTGTAGAAGCTGATACAGGTTCTATCGGTGGTAACCACTCTCATGAGTTCCAAGCTTTAGCTGATGCAGGTGAAGATACTATCGCTTGGTCTGATGGTTCATCATATGCAGCTAATATTGAAATGGCTGAAGCTCTAGCTCCTACTTATGATAGAGAAGCACCTGGTGCTGCTTACTCTGAGGTTGCTACACCAGGCTGTCATTCAGTTGATGATGCTGCTAAAGCTTTAGGCTTAGATTCAAAGAAAGTATTAAAGAGCCTTATCGTTCATGGCAATAAGAAAGAAGACGGTAAGTATGAGTTAGTTATGATCTGTCTGTGTGGCAATCAGGAATTAAATGAAGTTAAAGCCATCAAGATTGATGGTATTAACGATCCTTTAGAGATGGCTTCAGAAGAAGAGATCAACGAGTTTACAGGTTCTCACACCGGTTCATTAGGTCCTGTAGGCTTTAAGGGCAGAATCTTAGTAGACAGAACAGCTGATAAGATGTCTAACTTTGCTTGTGGTGCTAACAAGACTGGCTACCACTTAATCAACGTAAACTGGGACAGAGACGTGCCTAAATACGAAGTATTTGACTTACGTAATGTTGAAGATGGTGATCCTAGCCCTGATGGTAAGGGTACCTTACACCTGCGTAAAGGTATTGAGGTAGGTCAGGTATTCATGCTTGGCACTAAGTACTCAGAGGCAATGAAAGCTACCGTTAAAGATGAGAACGGTAAAGACATTCCTATGATCATGGGTTGCTATGGTATCGGTGTTACCCGTGCTATTGCAGCTGTTATTGAACAGCACCATGATGACAGAGGTATTATCTGGCCTGAAGAGATTGCTCCTTTCAAGGTTTCTATTATTGCAATTAAGCCTTCTAAGTCACAGGAAGTTAAAGACGCTGCTGAAAAGATCTACAACGAACTTACAGATCGTGGCGTTGAAGTTCTATACGATGACCGTGATGAGCGTCCTGGTGTAATGTTTGCTGATGCAGAGTTAATTGGTATTCCTCATATCATCACTGTAGGCGAGAAGAGCTTAAAGGATGGCAATGTAGAGTACAAGTACAGAAGAACTGGTGATAAGGAAAACTTAAAGCTAGATTCAGCTGTAGAGACAATTATCTCAAAGCTAGCTAAATAAGCTAAAACTGCATGAGCGACAAAAAAAACGTTCAGAATGCACATGATCTAAATGTACGAACAAATGTGCAAACAAACGTACAAAAAGTTGTACAGGAATGCCATCTTGTAGCAGATACTGCTAAAGATGGCTGTCCTGCTGCAACCTATGAGAAGATGACAGCCTTACTAGAGGATGTCATCTCTCTATCCCCTTTTATGAACAGTGACTACCCTGTTGTTATCAATTCTATTGTCAAAGAACTTTTGAATGCTCAAAAGTTAGATGATCTTGTAAAAATATCTGATTATATTGAGTTTGAGCTTATCTACATTCTCGACCACTATCAGAAATAAATTCCAAGCCATCTATCTTTCAGTCACTCTTACATTCTAGACTTAATTCTCTATCAAGCTTAATTTCAAGACTTGGTCAAAACGTTACCTTTATCTAGACTTGCTAATGATAAAAACTGATACAATACAGCTAGATACGTTTCACTTTCACAATAAGGCTCTTCATGGCAGATCAAAAAGGTTTTAAGTTATTACCAATAGGTGGTGATACCTTTTCTGAAATCATCAACAAAAATATGTACTATGTTGATAAGACTTCTTTTATAAGAACAGTCTTTGCTGAAGATGAAAGCTCAGTACTTTTATTTACAAGACCACGTAGATTTGGCAAAACCTTACTTATGGACATGTTTGCCGATTTCTTTCGTTTAGATTATGTCAATCCTACAGATACATCATTTCAACAAAAGCTCTTCAAAGATACTGAGATCATGAAAGATAAGAGTTTTGTTGATAAATACATGGGACAATTTCCCGTTATCTTTATTTCGCTAAAAGATATTAAAGGTATTAGCTATGAAGTAGCAAAAGGCGAACTTGTTAATCTAGTAAAAGGACTAGCTAGAACCTACAGTTTTCTGCAAAAAAGCGAAGTTCTCACAGATGATGATAAATTAGACTTAAAAAATCTGTGCAGTGATGCTTATCTAAAAGCTCCAATTAACCAAAACAACCTCACTTCAGCTTTAAGTTTTCTGAGTTCTTGTCTGTATAAACATTTTAAGAAACAGGTAATTCTTCTAATTGATGAATATGATGTTCCATTAGCAAAAGCTGCTAGTTGGAAATACCATAAAAACATGGAAGACCTCATCAGTTCTTTTTTAGGAGTGCTAAAAAGTACGCCTAAAAATACCAACGAAGAAACAGCCCCTATTTTAAAGGTCGTTATGACAGGCTGTTTAAAGGTTGCAAAGAACTCTATTTTCACTGGTGTTAACAATGTTGTTATAAACACTGTTTTAAGTACACGATCTGAATTTCCCCCAATCATAGGATTTAACAAAGAAGAAACTAAAAAGTTCTTAAAAGACTATAACCTTAGCGAATATGGTAGCGTGGTCAAAGAAAACTACGATGGTTATAGATTTGATGATGTTGAAATGTTCTGTCCATGGGATGTAATCAACTTTGTTGCAGAAAATTATAAGCACGTACTTAATCATCAAGAATACAAAATAAAACCTGACAACTACTGGATCACTAGTACCTCCTCAGATGTAGTAAAGGAATACATTGGTTTCTTGAAGGAAGATATAAGACAGCAACTTCAGGATCTTGTTGATAGAAAAACTATTGAAGTAAGCATCAATGATTCTATGAATTACGATGATTTAAAACTTCATGATCCTGATGATTTCTTCTCTTTATTGGTACATACAGGTTACTTAACAGCTGTTGGTAATCCTTCAAAGAATACCTACATTGTAAAAATACCCAATGAAGAAATCCTAAATTTCTTTGAATCTAATATCAAGAAAGTCTTTGATGACAATTTAACTTCAGGTCCCGACAAGAAGGCAGAAAAGTTAGCCTCAGGCTTTTTAGAAGGAAACACATCAAGTGTTACTGCTATTCTAAACTCATTGTTGACTTCATATGTTTCTATCAGAGATTTAGCCACAAAATCAAAACCAGAGAACTTCTATCATGGCTTTATGTCAGGAATATTTACTGTTTCTGAAAAATGGGTAAAAGAATATAAATCCAATTTTGAAGCAGGCAATGGATATGCGGATATTTCTTTTAGAAATTCAGATAAGACCAAAGTTACTATTTTGGAACTTAAGAGTTCACCTAGCGAAAAAGATATGAAAGTAGTTGCTCAAAAAGCTCTCTTGCAAATTGAAGAAAAACAATATGCAAAAGAGTTTTTAGAATTGCCGACTGTTCAATCAATTGAAACTTACGGAATTGCCTTTTTCAATAAACAATGTTACATCGTTTCAAAAAAAATAATGTAGTTAAGGGTTATAGGTTGTAGTTTGATCTTTCACGATTAGAGTCATTTACAACCTTAATCAGTCTCCAATTTTAACAAAAGGCAATCATATCACTGCTAAATAAAACTCATTTAGTAACGACAACTATATATGTAAACTTCGTTTTGTAAAAAGGATTTAGTAGAAAGATGACAATGGAAGACAATAAACGAGGAGATAACAGCAGTACAGTTGGTGAGTACTGTTATGAACTAGCCAAAAAGCTATTTCCAATTTGCAGAAGTATCACAGGTAATGGTTTTAGACAGTCTTTAGCCATCTTAAAAGAAGAGTTACCTGAGATAAATGTTTTTGAAGTACCATCAGGTACTGAAGTTTTTGATTGGACCGTACCTAAAGAGTGGAACTGTACAGAAGCTTATATTGAGGATGAGGATCACCACAGAGTCATCGACTTTAAAGAAAACAATCTGCATGTATTAGGTTACTCAGCACCTTTTGATAAAGTACTTCCTTTTTCTGAACTTAAAAACTACATCTACACGCAAAAAGATCAAAAAGATGTTATTCCTTATGTAACCTCCTACTATAAGGAAAGATCAGGCTTTTGCATGTCCCAAAATCAATTTGATGAATTAGCAAAACATGAAGATCAAAAATACCATGCTGTAATTAAAAGTACTTTAGATGAGCATGGATCTTTAACTTATGGTGAATGCATCATCAAAGGTAAATCAGATAAAGAGATTTTAATCTCAACTTACCTTTGCCATCCTTCTATGGCAAATAACGAGTGCTCTGGTCCTGCTTTATCCGTAGCTTTAGCAAAGTTCATTAAAGAAAAGCCTCGTTACTATACCTACAGATTTATCTACATACCTGAGACCATAGGCTCTATTACTTACCTTTCAAGAAACCTTGAGGTTTTAAAGAAAAATATCGTAGCAGGCTTTGTACTGTCATGTGTTGGTGATAATCGAAATTACTCATATGTAAAAACGCGTTATGGCAATACCATTACTGATAAATTACTTGAGAATACCTTAAAGCATTTAGTTCCTTCACATAAGGCTTATTCTTTCTATCATCGAGGATCTGATGAAAGACAGTTTAATGCTCCTGGTGTAGATTTGCCTGTATGCTCTGTATCTAGGACTAAATATGGAGCCTATTCTGAGTATCACACCTCAAAGGACGATTTGAACTTAATTAGTCCTGAAGGCTTTGCTGGCGAATACGAGGTTATGACTAAATCTCTTTTAGTCCTAGAGAATAACTTTAAATACAGAATCAACGTATTCTGTGAGCCTCAATTAGGGAAAAGAGGACTTTACCCTACCATTAGTCAGAAAGGCTCATACAGCTCGATTATTGCTCTAAGGGATTTCATTGCTTATGCTGATGGCACCAATACCCTGTTAGATATTAGTGAACTCATTAATATTCCAGCATATGAGCTGATTTCAATTAAAGATAAACTGCTTGAAAACAAACTTATTGATGTAGTGGATTAGTGTAGCAATAGGTAGTAGTTAGTTGATTCTCTTAAAGGATTTATTGTGGATATCTATTCAAAAATAGTTGACTGTTTTGATCTGAAAAAAGGTGACTGTATTTGGCTTTCATCTGAACTTATCAAACTTGTTTTACTCTTAAAAAGAAACAAGATTACTTTTGACGGTAATGCTCTTATTGAAACTTTTCAAAAGGCAGTAGGTCCAGAAGGTACTATCTTAATTCCTAACTTCTCTTTTGAATTTAGTAACCATAAGTTCTATGACATCAGAAAAACCAAAGGAGTGACAGGAGCTCTTGGTAATATTGCTCTTAATAGAGATGATTTTAAAAGAACCAAACATCCTATGCATTCTTTTGAGGTTTGGGGTAAAGATCAGGACTATCTTATTTCATTAAATAATAGAAACTCTTTTGGCAGTGATTCTCCATTTGCCTACTGCATTTCTCATCATGTTAAACAAATTATCTTAGGCACTGATTATGTTCATGCTATGACTTTTGTTCACTATGCTGAGGTTGCTTGCAATGTTCCATACAGATTTGCAAAAACATTTACAGGTAAGTATGTGCATGAGAATGGAACAGAGGAAGAATATTCTTGTGATTATGCTGCTAGAAAGCTAGAAATACGACCTACAGAATGTTTTAATCGTATGGGAGCAATTTTAGAAAAAGCAGGGACCTCAAAGAGAATTGATACCTTAGGCATCAACAGCTATTTAGTTGATCTAGCAAAAAGCTTCCCTATCATTTGTGAAGACATTATTAGCAATCAATGTAAGAATATCTACGAATTTAATATTCCTAGAGAAGAGATTTTTACCTACTAGCACCAATTAGGCATATCCCATGAAAACAAATATTCTTCAGTATCTTGAAGAGACTGCAAAAAAGTATCCAGATAAAGTAGCCTTTGCAGATACAAATGAAAAGCTTTCTTTTAAACAATTAGAAACAAATGCCAGAACAATTGGTAGTTTTCTGTTAGAAAAGACAGCTCCTAAAAAGCCTGTTGTGATCTATATGAAAAAAGGAGCCAATAATCTCAATGCATTTTTAGGTGCTGTATATGCAGGATGTTTTTATGTTCCTATTGATAGTGGTATGCCAAAAGATAGAGTTTCTTTAATATTATCAACACTAAAGCCTAGTGTTGTAATTTATGATGACTCTACTAATAAGAATATCAAAGAGCTTAATATACAGTCCCTGTGTTTCAATTATAAAGACACGCTTTCTACTATTGCTGAAAAACAAAAGACTGAAAACCAAAATACTAAAAGCCAAAAGTTAAATATAAACTTAAAATTAGATAAAATAAGAAACAGCCACAAGAGTACCGATCTTTTATATGTGCTTTTCACCAGTGGTTCTACAGGCACACCTAAAGGTGTTACCATTTCTCACCAAAGCGTAATCGACTTTGTTGAATGGATTTGTGATAAATACTCTTTAAATGCAGAAAACACCCTGTGCAACCAGGCTCCATTCTATTTTGATGCCTCAGTACCAGATCTTTATATTCCGTTAAAAACAGGTGCTACCGTATTTATTCCACCTAAGATGTTCTACACCTTTCCTAAAAAGATCTTAGCCTATGTAGTCGAAAACAAAGTTAACACTTTAATTTGGGTACCATCTGCTTTGTGCAATGTAGTTAACTGCAAAGCCTTAGATTTATGTGTACCAAGTGAAGTAAAACTTGTGATCTTTTGTGGAGAGGTAATGCCTTGCAAGCATCTTAATGTATGGCGTAAAGCCTTGCCTCATACCAAATTTGTGAATATGTACGGTCCAACTGAGGCTACCTATGCTTGTACCTATTATGAGATAGATAAAGAATTTAGTGATGATGACAAGTTGCCTTTAGGTAAAGCTTGTGAAAACAGTGAAATCATTTTATTAGATGAGAAAGATGCACTTGCAGCAGATGGTGAACAAGGTGAAATTTGTATTTTAGGTCAATGTCTATCTAATGGATACTATGCTAATAAAAAGAAAACAGATGAAGCTTTTGTACAAAATCCATTAAATCACTGTTGGAATGAGTTAATGTATAGAACAGGTGATCTTGCCTATAAGAATGAAAACGGTGAGCTCATTTTTGCAGGTCGCAAAGATTTTCAAATCAAAAGACTTGGACATAGAATTGAGTTAGGCGAAATTGAAAACGCATTTCTATCTGTAAACGGTATTGATAGCGCCTGTTGCATTTATAATGAAGAAAACAGCGATATTATTGGCGTGTATGTAGGTAAATTAGAAGTGGAACAATTAAGAGAAGAAATCTCAAAGAAACTACCTAACTACATGATGCCAAATCGTATTGAGAAGTTATCAAGTATGCCAATGAACCTAAATGGCAAAATTGACAGAACCACTCTAAAACAAATTTATGCTTGAGGATATTATGGAAGAACTACTAACTCTGCTGTCTCAAATTAAAGAAGATGTTGACTTTAAGAACAGTGTAAATCTTGTAGAAGACGGTGTTTTAGATTCTCTAGAGATCGTTGCTATTATTGATGGCATTGAAAAAACATTTAAGATTTCACTTGATCCTGATGATATTGATCCTAGCAATTTTCAGTCAGCGACCGCTATGTGGAATATGGTAAAGAAACACTTAGCTTAGAATTGAGAAATTTAGTAAATGGTAAGAATTGAGTTAATTCTACCATTTCCAATGCTACATAAAGTTCACTTTTAACAGGTGAATTGTTCATTAAAAATTAGTGTGACTATAACCACATTTTTGGTTGTTATTGT
>Ga0256404_1010159_pt1 | contig 13140 bp, 15 predicted proteins | sample RumenRJG_01DNA_FD_185990 | JGI IMG/M metagenome (GOLD analysis project Ga0256404, IMG submission 185990) | Bovine rumen microbial communities from Lethbridge, Alberta, Canada - RJG_01 | ecosystem: Host-associated > Mammals > Digestive system > Stomach > Rumen | place: Canada: Alberta | collected...
CTTTCTCAACCTTGATTTTCTATATATCTTTTCAGCATTTCTTCCGATACATTTCCTACACTACAGGCAAAATATCCATCTGTCCAAAAGGTATGTTCTTTCCAGAATTGTTTTCGTAAATATTGAGAATATCTTTTCCATATATGGTATGTTGTATAGCTCTTCATCAGGTTTACAATTTTACTAATAGACATTGTTGGTTCTGTCTCTATCTTGTAGTGAATGTGATCTTTATCTGTTTCCATATATCTTATTATCACACTGTGTCTCTGACATATCTCATACGAAAACTGTTTTATATCATCTGATATCTGCCTCGAAACCAGTAATTTCTTTCTATATTTGCAGACAAAAATAATGTGATATTGTAATAGGTATTTGTGTCTGTTTTTAGATTTCCATGTTCCCATGCCATGAGTATACAATAGTTTCTGATTTTTGGCTACCTTAACCCACCGTCTAAAGCCAGTGGGATTGCGGTAGCCCTATTTCAAAAACAAATACGGTTATACCATCTACGAATATGTTTTAAAACTTCGCATGGAACGTGCCAAAGAACTCTTAGAGCAGCCTGATATAAAAATCATGGATATTGCGGAACGTTTAGGCTACGCCGATAACCACTATTTCAGCAAAGCATTCCGGACCTATTACCATGTCACGCCAACGCAATACCGCAATCAGCTGCGGAACCCTTAAGGGTTCTGCACACGGAGTATCCCCTTCCAAATACAGAAAAACATTCTGTCAATATCTTGTTTCCACATAGAAGCCACTTTCCTGTAACTCCTTTTTTGTTATTTTTCTTCCCCAGTGAACGGTGGCATTATAGTTTCCTTCCACGACGGTAAGCGTATTTCCGTTCTTCTGGAGAACCATAACGGAATGTTCGTTTCCGATGCGGATATGATCGCCTGCCTTGATCCTGCCGAAATTGCTGTGTTTTGTCACCGGTGCATATTTGCCAAACACTTTATCACTGATTTCTCCACACAGGGCAATACATCCATAACACTGACAGTTCGTGGCTTCCCAGAAATACTGCCGGTTTTCGTTTGTCCAGGACAGCCCCTCTTTGTAAGTCTTTTTCATAGCCATAATCTTACGTCTGGCCTGTTTTGTGGTAATTTTTTTACTCACACCGACCTTGCAGGTCATAGAACCGATCAGATTTCCACCAGAAACCGAAATCATTGCTTTTCCCGGTTTGATTGCTTTTACCAGACCTTTTTTATCTACTGTTGCGACCTTCGGATTGGATGACTTCCACACCATCTTTCCGGTCGTTCCATTACACACAAGCTGCTTTGTTTTTCCAACACGGAGTACCACATCATATGTATTCATCGACGCGGTACCAACGATTTGTATGTTTTTCTGATCGCTGTCTGCCGCCATAACCACTCCCTCTGAGGGATACTGGACAAAAACGCACATAAAAAGTATAAAACTGATCCATCTCTTTATATATCTCTTCACAACTGCAACCTCCCACCTTGCTCTTTTTTGTCACTGTTTTCAGTAACACTTTTCTATATTCTATAATCATGCGACTTTTGCTGTCAATAGTTTTCCCTCCGAACGGGCATGGAAAACAGATGATTTGCTGCAGCAAAAAAAGGATAGACAGTCAGACAACCATCTATCCTCTGAAATGCTTATTTTATGCGTTTTAAAGATTAACCAAAATATCTCTTTAACAAACCGGCAAATGCCTTGCCATGTCTTGCCTCGTCTCTAGCCATCTCATGAACGGTATCGTGGATTGCGTCAAGATTTGCTGCCTTTGCTCTCTTTGCAAGATCTGTCTTTCCTGCAGTCGCTCCATTCTCAGCTTCTACTCTCATTTCCAGGTTCTTCTTTGTAGAATCTGTCACCACTTCACCAAGAAGCTCTGCAAATTTTGCAGCGTGCTCTGCCTCTTCATAAGCAGCTTTTTCATAATACATTCCGATCTCCGGATATCCCTCACGGTGGGCAACTCTTGCCATAGCCAGATACATACCAACTTCAGAGCACTCTCCCTCGAAATTTGCGCGAAGATCTGCAAGAATGTCTTCACTCACGCCTTTTGCAACACCAACTACATGTTCGGAAGCCCAGGTCATTTCACCCTCCTGCTTTACGAACTTCTCTGCCGGTGCATGGCAGATCGGGCACTCTGCCGGTGCAGCCTCACCTTCATAAACATAACCACATACGGTACATACAAACTTTGCCATTTTAAATGTCCTCCTTATTAAAAATTTAATTAATGGGTGTTTTTCTTTTTGCAGTCCGGGCATAATCCGGAAAACAAAATGGAATGGTTTTCAATTGTTCCATCAAACTGCTCCGCTGCAATCTGATTTAACTGTTCCTGGGAAGGCATGTCCAGATCCATCACACATCCACACTCTCTGCAAGAAAAGTGGTAATGCGGTGCCGGGTTTCCGTCAAATCTGTCCGGGCCTCCACTGACAGTAATTTTTTGAATCTCCCCCAGATCAGACAAAAGAGAAAGATTCCGGTAAACAGTTCCGAGACTGATATTTGGAAATTCGTCTTTGATACTCATATAAACCGTTTCCGCAGTCGGATGATCATAGCGGCCTGTCAGGCACTGCCGGATCGCCTCCCGCTGACGACTTCGTTTTATCATAATACTCTCCCTCATTTCTTCATTAGTCCAAAACAATAATAGGAACTGTTACTGACATTATAATAATACTTTAGTACCAAAATGTCAATCCTTTTTTCAAAATAAACGACATATTTTTTTCCCCGGCTCATAAACTATACAAGACATCAAATACAAAACAGGAGAATTCTTCAATTGAGACGATTTATTACTTATATTTATGAATATGAACAGGGAAACCGCGGACGAAATACCGGGTTCATCCGCACCGATCTGCGCGAAAACAGCTGCCGTATGGAACTTCAGATCCGGGGGTTTGACCGTTTCAAGGGAAAATGTCCGGTCTATCTGACAGTATATGAAAATGGTCTGCAGGCTATACCTGTTACCGAATTATTGCTCACGCAGGGTATGGGAACCTGCAGCTTTACCTGTGAAAATAATCGGATCGGAAACAGTGGTTTTGACGTGCATCAGGCACAGACCCTGACCATTGCCTGTGGCAACGGAAGGTTTCTGACCGGATGCCTTTCTTCCGCTCCGGTTCCGGAGGCACTCCGGGGAGAATTTTTAATCTTTCAGAAAAAAGAAGCGGTACCGCCTGCCGCTCAGGCACAGACAGAGCCGGTCATACAGACGCAATCTACAACCGAACCAGAGCGATTCCGTCAGCCGCAAGCCATGCCAGAACCGGTACCCGTCCGACAGTCACAAGCCATGCCAGAACCGGAACCCATCCGGCAGCCCGAAACTACTCCTCAACCGGAAACGATCCAACAGCCGAAAACAATCCCTCAACCAGAAGCAGTCCGGCAGCCACAAGCCTCTTATCAGAAAGTAGAAATTCAGGATATCCGAAAGCTTCCAAAAAGCAACTGGAATCTGTGCAACAACCGTTTTCTTCTGCACGGTTTTTTCAATTATCACTATCTCATGTTGAAAACGCTGGAAATGAATGGAGAAAAACAACAGTTTCTTGGAATTCCTGGAATCTATGAGCAGCCGGAACGTATGATGGCAATGCTCTTTGGTTTCCCGGAATTTGAGGCAGCAGCCGCAGTATCCTCAGACTCCAAAGACATGACCGGAGTTTTCGGATACTGGATGTGTCCGCTTAATCAGGATTAATCATGCAAAACTGCGCATGATCCCGCCACTTTTGATTGAGCATCATATAATCATGGCAGATGCCTTCGTACACGAACCCCACCCGTTCAAGCAGCCGGATACTTGCCGTATTATCCGGAAGTGCCCATGCCATGGCACGGTGAAGTTTTAAATCCCGGAACACCAGATCCATAATAAAACGCAGCGATTCTGTTGCGTATCCGCGATGATGATATGCACTGGAAAACTTATATCCAACCTCACACTGTTCAGAAAATCCACGCGTAATATGATGTACGCATATCGTCCCTATGATACGCTCCGGATGCTCTTTCTCATATACATAAAACCGAAACAGCGTTCCCTGTACTGCCATGTTATACTCAAACAGGAGCATCTGTCTCTGGAACTGGCGGGTATAAAAATTCGGCATCCGGTCCGGCTCAAATTTTTCAAACAGTTCTTTATCCCGCATATAAAAATCCAGCACCGCATCTGCCTGATCCGGCTTTATTATTTTTAAAAGAAGACGTTCTGTCTCATATGCAAATAACATACTTCTTCCTTCCATATGATTTCTATGGTATAGTATTATACTGTAATTAAAAGGTTACTTATCCCCATAATTATCATAACGATTTCAAGGAAGAATGTCTATGACTGATGATGAAAAATTTATGAAAGAAGCCTTAAAACAGGCGAAAAAAGCCTATGCGATCGATGAAGTCCCGATTGGATGTGTGATTGTCCAAAACGGTAAAATCATCGCAAGAGGATATAACCGGCGCAACATTGATAAAAATACGCTTGCCCATGCAGAACTGTCTGCCATCCGCAAAGCAAGTAAAAAAACAGGTGACTGGCGGCTTGAGGACTGCGACCTCTACGTCACACTGGAGCCATGCCAGATGTGTGCCGGTGCAATTGTACAATCCCGTATGCGGCGGGTAATCATCGGTTCCATGAATCCCAAAGCCGGATGTGCAGGATCTGTCCTGAATCTTCTGCAAATGCAGCAATTTAACCATCAGGTGGAAATTACCAGAGGTGTTCTTGAAGAGACCTGTTCTTCCATGCTTTCTGCTTTTTTCCGGGAACTGCGCCAGCGCAAAAAGAAGCCGGCTAAATCTGAATGATCTTCGCCTCGTGATGCATTGCAGGAATGATTTTTTCCATCAGATCTGCAGTGCGCACACGCAGGCTGGACGTATTAATACACGGATGACATCCCACATATTCTCCCTTTAAAACATCTTCATCAATGACCAGCTGCACATGATTTTCCACATCATTCATAAGCCCCATTACACTGACCGATCCCGGTGTAATATCGAGATACTCTTCCATATACGATTCATTAGCAAAAGAAAGCCGGCTTGTACCAAGCTTTTTTGACACATCCTTTGTCACGAGACGCTTATCTCCCACAATCATCAGAAGATAAAATTCTTTTTTATTTGCCGTACACAAAAACAGATTCTTGCATATGGTAGCTTCCAGCACGCGGTCTGCCTCCTCACATGCTTCCATCGTCATCAGGGCTTCATGATCCACCCTGTCATATATAACGCCAAGTTTATCTAAAAAATCATACACACGGATCTCCTTTTCCAGTCTTCCTGCCGTATCCGCGGGTCTTCCCTGTTCCAGTTTCAACATAATTCTTCCTCTTTTTCTTGTATTTTGTACTCATCATACCCCTCTTTTTTGCATTTGTATAGAAATTTCTGCATAGACTAAAACTAAGATGGCTGCTTTTAGAGCCGCAGCCCAACGGTAAGGAGACAAATTATGTGTGGAATTTCAGGCTTTTGCGATTTTTCATTAAACTACTATGACAAAAAACCCTTCTGGGAAACGATCCTTGTACAAATGCACGAAACTTTAAAGCACCGCGGTCCGGATCAGGCGATGATTGATCTGCAGCCACATGTGGGGCTGTCACATGCACGCCTTTCCATCCGCGATCTTAAAAGCGGTATCCAACCTATGACACGTACTTTCCACGGGAAAACCTGTTCCATTGTTTACAATGGAGAAATTTATAATCACCGGGAACTGCTGCCCGAACTGCAGGCAGCCGGATATCGCTTTACCACAACATCCGACACGGAAATCATTCTTTGTGCCTATATGCATTTTGGAAAAAATTTTGTTGAAAAATTAAATGGAATTTTCGCATTTGCAATCTGGGACGATACCACCAGAGAACTGCTTCTCTACCGTGACCGTGCCGGCACAAAGCCTTTGTTTTATACCCAGACCGGAAGCTCCTTTGTTTTCGGATCGGAACCCAAAGCATTATTTTGTCATCCGGATGTCACTCCATCCATTGACAAAAACAGTCTGCAGGAAATTCTGGCGGTCGGTCCGGCACGCACCTCCGGAAACGGCGTATTCACAGGCGTAAAGGAAGTTATGCCGGGACATTATCATATATTCTGTCCGGACGGACAGCACGACATTCTCTACTGGGATCTGCCCTGCCGGGAACATAAAGATTCCTATGCCCAAACCGTACAGACCGTTTCTTTTCTCGTGCGTGACACTGTAGAACGACAAATGGTGTCCGATGTTCCGGTATGCACCTTTCTCTCCGGCGGCATTGATTCTTCGATTGTCACTGCATTAGCCGTCCGCCATATGCAAAAAGAAGGAAAAATTTTAAACACGTTTTCTTTTGACTTCTCTGAAAACGAGAAATATTTTAAGTCCAATGCCTTTCAGCCGGAACGGGATCTTCCTTACGTCAACCGGATGCTGCAATATTGTAAAACATCCCACACCTATTTAGAGTGCAGCCAGGAGGCTCTCTTTGCCGCCCTGTCCGATGCGGTCACCGCCAAAGACCTTCCCGGAATGACCGATGTGGACGCCTCTCTTTTGTATTTTTGTTCCGAAGTCGCCAAACATAATAAAGTAACACTCACCGGAGAATGTGCCGATGAAATTTTCGGCGGCTATCCATGGTTTTACCGACCGGAACTTATGAACCGGGATGGTTTTCCGTGGTCTGCCGATCCTGCTGCACGTACCTCCATTCTTTCCGATGACGTGCTTCGCACGCTGGATCTGGCAGAATATTCTCATGCACGCTATGAGGAAACACTCTCCCACGTTCCGCATCTGGATGGCGAATCCCCTGAGGAAGCCCGCCGTCGTGACATTGGCTATCTGAATATCAAATGGTTCATGCAGACCCTACTCGACCGCATGGATCGCACCAGCATGTACTCTTCCCTGGAAGCCCGTGTCCCATTTGCCGATCACCGGATCATGGAATATGTTTTCAATGTGCCGTGGCAGATGAAATATCGGAATGGAGTCGAAAAATCCCTGTTGCGGGATGCCTGTGCCGATCTGCTGCCACGGGAACTGCTCTGGCGCAAAAAAAGCCCGTATCCAAAGACATACCATCCGGCCTACGAACAGATGCTGATCAGGCGCATGCGGGAAATTCTGAACGATCCGAATTCTCCGGTACTGCCGCTTCTGGACCGTTCCAAAACAGAAGCTTTCCTTGCCGCACCAAAGGAACTCGGCAAACCATGGTTCGGCCAGTTGATGGCAGGTCCGCAGCTCATTGCTTACTTTATCCAGATCAACACCTGGATGCAGATCTATCATTTGTCCATCTGACGTCCCGACACTGGATATCAATCATTCTTCACTAAAAAAGGAGTTGCCCCGCAAAAGGCAACTCCTTTTTGTAGTACAGCATCAACTGCAGTTTTTAACGTTATATTTCACATTATCCCTTGACACTTCCCAGTGCAATACCCTGAACGATATGCTTGGAAAGAATCAGATATACAACAATAACCGGCAGGATCGAGAATGTAATCATCACATATACCTGGCCCATATCAAACTTCAGCCAGTCTGCTGCACGAAGCTGTGCAATCAGAATTGGAAGTGTTTTCTTTTTATCATCATGCAGAATCAGTGCCGGTGTGAAGTAATTGTTCCAGCTGCTGACGAATGTAAAAATTGCCTGTACGGCAATCGCCGGTTTCATAAGCGGAAGTACGATACTGTTGAAAGTACAGAACTCACCGGAACCATCAATTCGTGCTGCCTCAATCAAAGATAACGGAAGTGCACTCTCCATGTACTGCTTCATGTAGAAGAATACAACCGGAGAAGCAATCGTTGGAACAATGAGTGGAATAAAGGAATCCATCAATCCCATCTTTGTTACCAGCTTGATAAATCCAAGTGCGGTAACCTGTGTCGGAATCATCATGATCATCAGAATAAATGGATAAATAAACCGTTTCATCCTAAACTCATACGCATGAATCGCATATGCGGTCATGGTTGAGAAATATGTACAAAGCACTGCTGAGCAGGCAGCGATGATCAGACTGTTGAACATTCCATACCAGATTGGAAGCGTTCCGTGCACCAGATTGTTCCAGTTTTTTAACAGGTTCGTACTTGGAATCGCGGTAAATCCGGATTGTAACTCTCCGTTTGATCTGGTTGCATTGATAAACATAATGTAAAACCAGAACAGACAGAAAAATGAGATAATAATCAATACTACATAGGCGATGACGCGCCGTGCGTGAAGTCCTACACCCTTCTGGATGTCATTTTTATTTGTCTTTGCCATATCAATTACCCCTTTCTCTTGTCATTGCCGGTAACCTTAAATACGATCAGGCTTAAGACTGTAGTAAGAATGAACAGTACAACGGACAGTGCTCCTGCCATACCATAGTTCTTACTGAACAGATGCTTATTCAGATACATGATCAAGGTCATGGTAGATCTCATCGGATCACCGGTTCCGTTTGTCAAAATCTGTGGTACATCGAACAGCTGCAGACCACCGATCAGGGATGTGATAATTACATACACCAGAATCGGGCGAAGCAGTGGAAGTGTTATCTTGAAAAATACCTGTGTGGAAGTAGCTCCATCCACCTCGGCTGCCTCAAACAGAGAAGTATCAATTCCCATCATTCCGGCCATCAGAAGAATGGTCGTATTACCAAACCACATCAGGCAGTTCATCATGGCGATCAGGCCTCTGGCACTTCCTGCGTGTGATAAAAATTTATAAGGTTCTGAGATAAATCCGATCTGCATCAGTAAAGAGTTGATTGGTCCTCCATCTGAAAAGAGAGTGAAGAACAACATGGAAAATGCAGATGCCATAATCAGGTTCGGCAGATAAATAACCGTTTTGAAGAATCTGGACCCTTTTAATTTCAGACGGACATCGGAAAACCATGCACCTAATAAAAGGGAGAGGAAAATCTGTGGTATGAAGCACATGATCCAGAGAACCATCGTGTTCTTAAAATATGTCCAGATATCTCCACTGCTGAACAAAGCCTTATAGTTATCTAATCCAACAAATCTCGGTCCAACCTGTGTCAGACCAGACATATAATTTTCAAAAAAACTGTTATAAATGGTGTTTACTAACGGTACCAGCTGAAATATTACAAATACAACGATAAATGGAATCAGAAATATGTAGCCCCATTTATTATATCTGACCGCTTTGCCTCCACTATTACTTTTCATAAGACCTACCTCCCAACTGGTATGTTATGATGAATATAGTTTTTGTTACACATAGTTTTTGTTAAAATGACCGTGCCTCCATTCCTGTATGGCAGGCACGGTCCCTGTGGTAAGGCTTGCTCCTTCTGGTAAGGCGCAAGCCTTATCACCTACTTTAGTATGTCAGTTCTGGGTACTTCTCAGTTACAGCCTTGTAGAAGAGATCAAGTGCCTCATCCTTTGTTGCTTTTCCTTCGAAGTAGTTCTTCATAGCGTTCTGGAATTCCTCGTTACATCCCTGATCGTATGAAGAAAGGTTGCTTAAATCAAGTGTCTCAACACCTGCACAGTACATAGACAATGGGTTCTGTCCACCAAGGATCTTGCTTTCATAAGGCTTGTTGTCTTTGCCCATGATAGATCCATCTGCCATTCCGTTCATAACCGTGCTGTTGTTTACGAAATCATCATCATCAACTACGATATCTTTCATAATATCGTCATCGGTTGTCATCTTTAACATAATGTCTTTTACAAGGCTTGCATTGTCTGTTCCCTGAGCTGCACAAATCCATGTACCACCCCAGAAGAATCCCTGCGGTCCCTGAGCTGCGCCCCATCCACCGTTGTAACCGATAGATCCTTCTGTATCAGCTGCCATAGAGAAGTTTACTAACCATGCAGGTCCAAAGTAGCAGAATACTTTACCCTGTGGATAGAAGCCTTTTGACCAGTCATCTGACCAGAGATCACATGTACCTGTCTCTCCTGCATCTACCTGAGCCTTGGAATCATCTACCCATTTCATAATATTGTCATCAATGCTGATCTTGTTTCCGTCTACCCACTTGGATGTTACGTTGTTGGAGTATACACGGTAAGTATCGTTTGCAGAAGCGGTCATCTTGTAACCGGCATCTTTCATTTTCTTTGCCGTATCGTTATATGTATCCCAGTCCTTTACACTTTCCTGAACCTTATCCGGATCATCTGTTCCAAGAACTTCTTTTGCTGCATCTCTGTTATAGAAAAGAACACCCGGACAGCCCTGCCATGAAAGACCTTTTAACACTCCCTTAGAATCCGTAACGATATCCTTTGTGTACTGATACTGCTTAGACAGATCATCATCGGTAATTCCAAGATCCTTAACTGGCACAGTGTAATCGGTATCAACATACTTCAATGCGTAGTCAGCTTCTACAAGAAACAGATCAATCTTGTCATCTGCAGGAGCATCTGCCTGATTTAATAATGTTGCATCCAGATTATTCTGATAAGCGTTGTCATCATTTGGTGTAATGTTCCAGACAACATCTACATCCCCGATCTTACCATGTGTTGCATCTACTTCCTGATAATCCGGATAATGAGCGGTAATACGGCTCTTGAACTCCTCGTTCCAACAGTAAATATTCAATACCTTTCCATCATCTGAGAGATTGCTGCTTGCTGCATCGGCTGCATCCGCTGTATCTTCTGCTGCAGAAGTATCTCCCGTATTTTTGTCCGATGTGTTACTGTCGTTCTTACTTCCACATCCGGCAAACATTGTTGCTACCATTGTTGCGCACAGCAGTGCACTTACGACTTTCTTTTTCGTTACTATTCACAGCTGATTCATATCTGATTTTTAAGGAAGTCCCATTGGGGCTTCTTTTTATTGGCAAAGTGTACTATATATAGTGGTTATATTTGTGAATATTTGCAGCCACTATATCTTGACATTTTGTAGTGGTTGTAATATTATATTTATAACCACTAACAAAAGGAGAATGCACTATGCCAACCATCGTTCAACACTACGACAAGAAAACCGGAAAGACCCGTGTTTACGAGTCTACTCCCCACTATGATCCTGTCACCAAACAATCGAGACCCAAGAGAAAATATCTGGGTACACTGGATACTGAAACAGGAGAACTTATTCCTTCCTCCGGTCGTCGGGGCAGAACATCATCTTCTAAAAATGTAACCACCACAGAAGAAGGTACTACTTCAGCAAAGATCACAGATCTCCAAAATACCATATCCGAGAAAGAAGCCGAAATCGCTTCTCTACAGTCGGAAGTGAAGGCCTTAAAAGCCACCATCAGATCGTATGAAAAAGTATGTGCGTCCATCTTAAATGCTTTAGGAAAGGCTCCCTGTGATCTATGATTAAATTTACCGGCAATCTGCGCCTCGACTTTGAAAAGGCAACTGCGGAAATCACAAAACTGAAAGACCGCATCCTAGGGTATCAGGAACAGATCGCTTCTCTGCAGACTTCGGTCAGAAACCTCAGGCGGTCTAAAGAGTGCGACAAAAAACAATATACGGAATCTCTTGCTGAAAAAGATGCCATTATCAGGGAGCTGCAGAACCGCCTTGCCCACACAGAGGCTCTTCTTAATCACGATGGCAGTAATACCGGTACTCCCACATCACAGACACCGATAAACAAAAACAAGGTTATCCCAAACTCCCGCCGCAATACAGAAAAACCCAAAGGAGGACAGGTCGGCCATACAAAAGCCTCCCTTGAGGCACCGGATGAATACGAAATCACAGATACTGTCGGGCATCCATTGCAGGATGATGAATGCTGCCCCAGGTGCAGACTTACTGACTGCATTCCAACCGGAGAATCCGAGGTAAAATACGAATACGATGTGCGCATAAAAGTCGTTAAGATCAAACACGAATTCTTTTATTATGAGTGTAATAATTGCGGTACAGTGTTCCGTTCGCAGATACCTCCGAGCCTTAAGGAGAAGGTTCAGTATGGTAGTGGACTGCAGGCTTTTGCTTTATCCCTCACAAACACAGTTAATGCCGCCATGAACAAAGCATCCATGTTTCTTGCCGGAATTACCGGCGGTGAATTAACTCCCTGTGAGGGATACATTGCAAAACTCCAGGCACGTGCCGCAAAAGGGCTCCGCCAGTTTCGCGAGGATCTAAAGCTTGTCCTGATCAAAAGAAAGATTGTTTACTGGGACGATACTGTCATCTTCATTCTTGCAGAGAGGGCATGTTTCCGATTCTACGGAGATGAATCCATTGCTTACTATACAGCGCATGCGCATAAGGACATGGAGAGCCTTGATGATGACAATGTTCTGAACCTCCTGACATCTGATACAAAGACCATGCATGACCATAACACTGTAAACTATAACGACAAGTACAGCTTTGAAAACATTGAATGTAATCAGCATCTTCAGCGTGACTGCCAGAAGAATACAGATGATACCTGTCATCAATGGTCGGATGATTTGAAGGAACATATCAGCACAACCATTAAGGATCGCAATGATTCCATAGCCCGAGGAGAAGGATCTTTCAGCGAAGCCTACGTTAACGAGTTCCATCGCAAAGTAGATGAATACCTTGAAAACGGCTGGAAGGAAAACGAAGCTGATCCAGACAACTACGGAGCATCATTTGAACAGACCCTGCTTAAACGTATTGCCAAATACCGCAGGAACTATTTCCTTTGGGTAGAGGACTTCAGCCTGCCGACCACCAACAATCTCAGCGAGCGCGGACTTCGAGGCGTTAAGTCCCACATGAAAATATCAGGTCAGTTTGAATCGGAAGCCGCCGCTGATAATCATGCACTCAACCGGACATATATTGAAACCTGCCGCCGTAATGGAATTAACGAAATTGATGCACTGCAACGTTTATGCGAAGGGAACCCTTATACGGTTGCTGAAATCTTCTCTGCATCACCTCCCTGAATACACATCAGAATATCGAGCGAAAAAGCGGCGTTATAGCTCCGCTCTATTTATCGTGTCAGCAAATCGACTGTGAATAGTAACTCTTTTTCATATAAAACCCTCCTTAATATTGTTGACCTTCTGGTCTGTTTGTTTTGAAGAAATCTTCTGGTTTATTCCTTC
>Ga0256404_1010160_pt1 | contig 13140 bp, 8 predicted proteins | sample RumenRJG_01DNA_FD_185990 | JGI IMG/M metagenome (GOLD analysis project Ga0256404, IMG submission 185990) | Bovine rumen microbial communities from Lethbridge, Alberta, Canada - RJG_01 | ecosystem: Host-associated > Mammals > Digestive system > Stomach > Rumen | place: Canada: Alberta | collected...
CTTCTTGGGATAGAGGCCGCAGCGGAGAGTGCCGCCGCAGTCGATGATGACGAGTGCCAGCTCATCTTCGGGAGCGCTGGTCTTGAAGCCGTTGACGGGCTCGAGTCCGGAGAGTTCGACGATCCTGTCGAGGATCTCGGGGGCGATGCCGCCGCCGGTGATGTACATGACTTTATTCTTCTTCTCTGTTCCCTGGATGGTCAGGGGGCCGCCGAAGCCGCCGGAGCCTTTTTCTACGCGGATTGCTCTGTATTCTGCCATTTGATTTTCCTCCCTCTGAGTATTTTTATTTTTAAGATTGAATGATTTGAGATTGAACGCTTTAAGATTGAATGTTCTGTTTTTTCTTTGATGATTGCATGATATCGTAAAAAATCCACTGTCTTAATTCCACGATTGCCACCAGAGTGGAAATCCGTTTGTTCATAGTTTTTCCACGCAATGGAAAAATGCTGTAATTCTGACGGATCAGGACCGACCCGGGGTGGAGCCGCTTTGATCAGGGCGGATTCTCTTTTATCAGGCTCCTTTATCAGGGCCTTTATCAGGGCGGGGCGCTTTTATTGACGAAGAGATGTATCTTTGTTTACACTTAATGAAAGAGACTTGCTATCGGATAAGGCGGGAGGAACTGGCAGATGAGAATCAAAGACGCGGTCGCATCGCTTCAGCTGGGAAAAAAGAAGCAGACACAAGTACATGAGCTGTGCACGATCTGGAGCAGCCCCGGAAAGGACGGGCCGGACGCGGTGCCGCTGGCGGAATATCCCAGACCCCAGCTTCGGCGCGGGGACTGGCAGTGTCTGAACGGATGGTGGAAGTATGCTTTTCGGGCCGCGGGAGAACCCATGGACGAGGCGGACGGAAAAATCCTTGTCCCCTTCTCTCCGGAGACGGTGAGGTCCGGTGTTGGCCGCACACTGCAGCCGGGGGAGGCTCTCTGGTACAGGAGAACGATCGATCTTCCTGATTTTTCGGAAGGGAAGAGGCTCATTCTGCATTTCGGCGCTGTGGATGAGCGCTGCATTGTGTGGTGGAACGGCTGCAAACTGGGAAGCCACAGAAACGGCTATATTTCTTTTTCATTTGACGTGACAGAATATGCCCGTCAGGGAATCAATTTTCTGCAGGTCTGTGTCAGGGACGATACCGACAGGGGAACAGCCTGCCGCGGCAAACAGACCCTGCAGCCGGGCGGGATGTATTATCATGCCCAAAGCGGCATCTGGCAGACGGTTTGGCTGGAAGAGGTTCCGCTATATTATCTGGATGACCTGAAGGTCACACCGCTTCCGGAGGAAAAGGCAGTAGAGCTGAGTCTTTCCTTCCGCGGACGTACCGAAAGAGAAAGCAGAGAAGATAATGGCGGCGGAAATGCGGAGACTATAGGAGATACGGAAACCGCCGAAAACGCTGAAGCCATCGGAGATACGGAAGCCGCCGGAGATACGGAAATCATCGGATCCAATAAAGGTTCCGGGAAAGAGAAGGTAAAGATCACGGTCGGCCTGCTGTCTGCAGGGACCGGCATGGAGATGTCTGCAGAATCTTGTGAGAAGAGCTATGTTTTCAACCGGAAAGACAGGATGAAGGTGCGGATCCCGGTTTATGATCCGCAGCTCTGGAGTCCGGAAAATCCCGTCCTCTACGGCCTTCGGATTGAGGCTGGGGAGGATCTGGTTGAGAGCTATTTTGCCATGCGCAGCTTCGGCGTGGGAACAGACGAAGAAGGCAGACCCTGCCTGCTGCTCAACGGCAGCCCCTACTTCTTTCATGGGGTGCTGGACCAGGGATATTGGCCGGAGAGCCTGATGACGGCCCCTTCGGACGAGGCATTGGTCTTTGATATTACACAGATGAAGGGACTGGGATTTAACATGCTGCGCAAGCATGTGAAGATCGAGTCCGAAAGATGGTACTGGCACTGTGACCGTATCGGCATGGTGGTCTGGCAGGATATGGTCAACGGGGGCGGCCCAGTTCATAAGCTTTTGGAGACCTATCTGCCTACAGCCATTCCGACTCTGGGAAGGCATTTGCGCGATGACCGCCACTACGGTGTGCTCTCCCGCCAGGATGCCGGCGCCAGAAGACGTTTCGAGACAGATTTACTGCGGATGATCCGCCAGCTTTACAACCATCCCTGTATCGGCATGTGGGTTCCTTTCAATGAGGGATGGGGCCAATTTGATTCTCTCCGCATCACGGAGCTTATCAGAAAAGCGGATTCCACAAGACTTGCCGACCATGCCAGCGGTTGGTTTGACCAGGGCGGCGGCGACGTGCGCAGCGTGCACAATTATTTCCGTACGCTGACAGTGGAACCTGACAGCCGTGCGTTTGTCATCTCGGAATACGGAGGTGCCAGCTGCACGATTTCAGGGCACTCCATGTGTGAAGAAATCTACGGCTACCAGACTGTAGAAAAAGATGCCTTTACGGAGGATTTCCGGAAGCGGATGGAGCAGATCCGGATCCTTTCCAAAGAAGGGCTTGCCGGCGCTGTTTACACGCAGGTCTCGGACATCGAGGAGGAGACAAACGGACTGCTCACCTATGACCGTAAAGTGCGGAAAGTAAAAGTGTAAATCCTGCTGCGGCATCCGCCTTCTTTACAGCACTATTTCTTATTTATACAGTTTAAAACATACCTTTTAAAACATACAGTGTATGCATACAGGTTTATGCATACAGGCCGATGCTGAAAACCAGTGCGATCAGAATCCGGATCCAGCCGGTCGCAAAACGGGAGAGGGTGACGGAGGTGATGCCCAGCTGCATTGTTTCGGGCCGGGCTTCCATCATGCCAAGTCCAACGGGGATAAAATCGCAGGCACACTGGCAGTTGATGGCGAACAGGGCGGGCAGTGCCAGAGCAGGCGCAATGCCGCCGGACTGGATCAGGTCGCCGGTCACGGTGGAGAACATCTGGGCGGCAACGGCGCCCGCTCCCAGAATCGCGCTCAGACCGGGGATGGAACAGATGATTCCGGTCAGGAAAAGCCCCGCCGTATTGGTTCCCATGGGTTTCAGAAGGCCGGCAAGAAACTGCGTCAGTCCTGTGCCGTGGCAGATGCCGATAAAAAGTGCGGCGAAACCCATAAAGGGGAGAATGAGCTCCAGACAGGTTTTGACAGCGTCCCTGGCGGACTGGTGAAAAACGCTGACTATTTTGCTCACAGCCGCAGCGGGCTCCAGCAGCAGATGCATTCCGGATTTCGGGGACGGGGCTGCAGCCGACATACCTGCAGGATCGTCCGTTTGTCCGACTTTCGGATCCACTGCCGACATACCTGCAGGATCCTCCGTTCGTCCGATTTTCGGATCCACTGCCGACGCACCTGCAGAATTGTTCCTCAGCGTGCCGCCCGGTATGGTGTCTTCCGATACTGTGCCTTCCGGTACATTTGCCGGTGTATCTTCAGGCCGGCAGCCGGCGGAGGCAGTTTTGGCGGGAACAGGATCTGCAGCTGCCACCTGCTCCGAGGTTACGGCGGAGACATAGAGATCCTCCGTCATATATTTGGCCAGAGGTCCGCTCTTTCCGGTGGCGAGCAGGTTGACTGTCGGGATTCCCTTGCCGGGATAAATGCCGCAGCGAAGCGTTCCGCCGCAGTCTATGACTGCAAGGGCAACTGTTTCGTCGGGACAGTCCTCTTCATTTCCGTTGACTGCAGTCATGCCCGATAAAGCCAGTATTTTCGCAAGAGGTTCGGGCTCCATCCCGCCTCCGGTCATGTAGAGGACAGTGTGCCGTTCCTCAGTGGGGGTTATGGTCAGAGGACCGCCATAGCCGCCGTCTCCCCGGGTGATCGTGATCGGGCGGTAGGGGGAAGCAAGGGCAAGGTCATTCTCAGAGGAATCGGGAAGCTGTGCTGCCGCGGGAGCAGTGTCCCCGGCGGGGTCACCCCGGAAGCGGCTTTCTGCCATGGAAGCGGAGTCCATAGCAGGCACAGAGGCGGAGACAGGCGGCTCTTCCCCGGATTTTGGAAGGTGGACATGTGTGGAAAGATGTATGTGCTGCTTTTTTTCAAGCCTTCGTGTGAGCAGTTCTGTAGTGTATCCTGAGATAAAATTGGCAACCAGACCGGCGCAAAGGTAGCGCACAGCGAGCGGAAAAACATTCAGTCCGCGCGCGAGAACGCCGTTGGCAATTCCCAGCCATAAAAAAAGTTCGGCCGGATTGATATGCTGAAAAATACCGCTGTTGGTGTGGCAGTGATAGCTGACAGATGCGAAATAGGCCGGTTTGTATTCTTCAGGAAGGTATCTGCCCATGGAAATGGCCATGGGATTGCCCAGGACGACTGCTGCCAGGAAAGGCAGAACCATATAGCGAAGAAAGGCATTGGAGCCGCAGCGGACCGCCAGATGTTCGACACGCCTTCGGCCGATCAGACTGGTGATGGCGTTTAGCAGGATCAGGAACAGAAAAACCTGAGGAAGAACCTGTGTGAACCACACAATGAGCTGCTGTGTACCCGCGCTTATCATGTTCTGGGTCATATCGACAATAAACATAGAAATCCTCCGCGTCATCATCTAGAATCCGACACGCATTTTGCTGTCGTTATTTCCATTTTAGCATATCTGTTTGGTTTGCACTTTTTTTGTCGGTACATTCCATTTATTTCTCTCTTTTGCTTTTATTGCAAAACAGGCAGTAAATTGGGATAATGAATAGACAGCGATGTGAGAGCGCAGGACGCGCTTGCACGCTCCCAGCCCGCTCCAACCATTCGGAATCCGCTCGTTTTGCGCGAAAAGCGCGCGCAAAACGGCTTCTTCCTCATGTTTGGACGCTCGCCCATGGCTGCAAGTGTAATATGTGCCGTGAGGCGGCTTAAATCTCTGCGGATCGCATCATTTCGCTGTATTCGCTGTTGCGGAAGAAATACATGAGAAGAAATACATTGCAGCAGGAAAGGAGAAATCAGATGAGAAGCAATAAAAAATGGAGACGATTGTTGACAGCCTGGGGACTCGTGTGTGCGCTGGCCCTGGCAGGATGCGGGGGCAGCACAGCTCCCGCGGCTTCCGGCGCGGAAAGTGCGAAGGAAGAGGAGGCAGTGCAGGAAGAGACAGAAGCGGCTCCGGATTCCGCGGAGGCTGTGACCGCAGAAGGCGGATCGGAATCCCCGGAGGCCCAGGCCTCCTCGGCTGCGGCATCGACGGGCGCGGCTGCGGCAACGACCTCCGCGGCTGCGGTATCGACAGGCGCCGCTGCAGGAGAGACCGCCGCGGAGGCAGTTTCCGGAGAGGAGATGCTGTCACTCTGGACGGAGGACGCGCCCCTGAAGAAGGAGCTGGTCGCCTATATGGACTCCATCACGAGGGAGGACAGCGCGGACTATATTCCCGAGGACTGCCGCATTGCCGTATTTGATCTGGACGGCACTCTGTTCTGCGAGACAGACCCCAATTATTTCGATTACTGTCTGCTTGTCCACCGTGTGCTGGAGGACCCGGACTATAAAGACCGGGCGAGCGATTTTGAGCGCCAGACTGCGGAAAAAATCGTGCAGCAGAACGAGACCGGTGAATCCTTCGAGGGACTGGAGCTGGACCACGGTCAATGCATCGCCTCCTCCTTCGCCGGTATGACGATCGATGAATTCAGCAATTATATCCAGGAGTTCAAAAAGCTTCCGATGCCTTCTTACGAGGGAATGACAAGGGGCGAAGGATTCTATCTGCCCATGCTCCAGGTCGTTGACTATCTGCAGGCAAATGATTTTACTGTCTATGTTGTCAGCGGGACTGACCGCTTTATCGTGCGCGGCCTGGTGGAAGATTCACCGCTTCACATTCCGCCCCGTCAGATCATCGGTTCTGATGAGACCATTGTGACGAAAAACCAGGGAGATACCGACGGACTGGATTATCTCTATGACAAGGATGACGAACTGGTGCTCGGCGGAGATTTTATTGTCAAAAATCTCAAGATGAACAAGGTCGCTGTGATCGCCCAGGAAATCGGACAGCAGCCGGTCCTTTCCTTCGGCAACAGCACCGGGGATTCCAGCATGGCGGAATACGTGACTTCCAACAATCCCTTCCGCAGCATGGCCTTTATGCTCTGCTGTGACGATACAGAGCGGGAGAACGGAAATGTGGAGAAGGCGGACAAAATGTTCAGCCTGTGTGAAGAATATGGCTGGACGCCTGTTTCCATGAAAAATGACTGGACCACAATTTACGGAGACAGTGTTACCAGGAAAACAGACGCCGAATAAACAGTCCGCACCTGCCTGACCCGGCTCTAGGTGACGGCAGGACAATGGTGCCCGGACAGCAGATTCCGGAGAGTCCCAAGGAGAGGGGGCTGCCGGACAAGGCGGCGCAGCTGCGATTCTGCCGGGTAGAGAAGTATGAGATATAAATAAAAAACCGTAATCAGGCGGCAGGAGCCAACCGCCGGGATTACGGTTTTTTTTATTCTTCATCGGGCAATACCCGTGACTTAAGACAGTCGTGGGATACGCGCGCAAGACTCGCGAGCGAGTCTTGCATAAAAGCGGGCTTAAGCTTTCTTATAGAGGACCCGCATGAGTTCCGGCCAGGTCTGTGTTCCGGCGATGGCCTTGAGTAAGGCGGTATCTCTGGATATTTCCAGAAGCTCATCGTAGACCCGGATCATGAGCATATCGTCTGCATCGGACTGCTCGGGAAGGGCCATGAAAAAGATGATGCGGACGGGATGTCCCTTGTGTTCCGTGGCCTCCTCAAAAATACCGATGGCAAGGAGCATCCGATCATTGGCGGTCTGGATGCCGTGAGGGATTGCCACGCCGTTATCAAAGACCATAGTACCCTTTTCTTCACGTTCAAACAGACGCTCTCCAAAGCCTTCGTCGATCTGCCCTTCATCTGTGAGTATATCCAGCATTTCCTGGAGGGCATCTGTATAGCTGCGGCCTTTTTCAAAGAAGAAGACGCGGTCCTCATCCAGAAGACTGCTCATAATATACTGGTTGTCATCCAGGATCGGCATCTCGACCTGATCCCAGTAGCGGACCTTCTCCAGCTTATGCTTGAGTTCCTTTTCATCAAAAATCTCACGGATCCGGATAACGGGCTTCTCCGGTTTGAAGGGGAGCTCAACGGTTGTCAGGATAACATCGCAGCTATCCAGTTCCTCCGGTGTGGCTGCGGCATCAGACATGGTGCGGATCTGTACCTGGCTGTCCATGATCTTGCGGAGCTGTACACTGATCAGACGGGAAGTCACCCGGCCGGTGCCGCAGATCACCGTGATACGGAAAGGACGCTGCTGCCCGAGGTTGTTTTCCTCGAGGAAGACGCCGAAATAGGAGGCGAGATGACCTCTCTCATCCTCGGTCACCCACAGACCTTCTTCTCTTTCGATGACACGGGCGCCAATGCCGGACATTTCATAGGCCAGCGGGAATTTGGTCCGGAGTTCTTCCAGCATCGAATTGGGCTGGCGGATCTTGAAGCGCAGACGGTTGAGCATAAACATCAGATGATAGGCAAACTCTTTTGCGAAATCTCTGGGATTGATGGAGATGTCCAGTTCCTCGCGGATCTGTGCCATGATTTTTTCGGAGAGAGGGTAGATGGTCTCGTCGAGCTCCATTTCCTTTACGGAGCCCAGGTCAGCCGGTGTGCGCATACCTGCAATCGGAAGGAAAGCAAAAATCTTTTCCTCCACAGGGAATTCCACATGGAGGTAATTTCCGATATTGTCCAGCAGTTCGTTGACCCTCACAAACTCACTTTTTGCTGTCAGATTATAGTAGGGATCCGTCAGAGGACCGATGAAATGTCCTGTGAGAAACCTGTCCAGCACCAGGAGAAGATAGCGCTCGAACTGGATACCCACCTGCTTTTCAAATTTCTTTTTATTCAGCTCCCCGCGGATCATGGCCCGGATGTCCTCATCGAGGGGATAGTCTTTGTAAATGGCATCAAAGCAGCTTTCCAGGACGTAGGAACGGATATCCAGTTCATTTCCGTGAAGGATCATGCCCTTGCTGGTCTTGCCGACAATTTTGAGATTCCAGTGGTCCAGTTCATCGCGCAGCTTTTTGAGGTCACTGACCAGAGTGGTGCGGCCCACATTCATTTCGTAAGCCAGCTCATCGGTCAGAAGCGGCTCGTCTGCCCGCATCAATTCCCCGAATACATAGTTCTGACGGCCGCGCGGCGTATCGAAAAGTCCGTTCGTGTCGCAGATCCGTTCAAATATTTTCTTATATTCGGTCGGATTGAAAATCCGGAGGCTGTAACGTCCCTGGACGCCTTCAATCGAAGCACTTCCTTCAAGATCCTCATTGAGCTGCCGTATGTCATTGCGGATCGTTCGCTCGCTGACTCCCAACTGCTCTGCTATTACTGCCACGGTCAGACCGGATTTCGTACCAAGAATCCGCAGGATACCTGCTGTCCTGTTGTCTGTGAATAGCTTCTTCACCTGTTTCCCCCTTATTGCGCAGTGCCGTTTTCTCATATGGTGAACAGACCACAAAAATCAAGTATCAGTTTGTTTTCCAGTATCCGGATCTGCTGCCTTTATGAGTATATTACAAAAAAGTATAGCATATACTCCAATACTATTGTAACGGCAGTCCGCCGTTCGTTAATACGGAAATTTTCCATCGGGCGGAAAAGGCAGTCCGGTGCAGAGGATACCTGCGTATCAGACCACGAAACAGGTTATGCTTGTCCGAAAAAAATAAAACAACATGTCCGAAAAAAATAAAACGACATGTTTGAAAAAATGAACCGACATGTCCGAAAAAAAGAAACAACAGCTGTCCGAAAAAAAGAAACAACAGCTTGACAATGCCTGCGGTTGCGATATAATGCAATGACCGGGAAAATGAGAATCATTTTCAAAAATAAGAAATTGCAAAACGGAAGCAGTCCCGGCGCGCAAGACCCGCAGGGGAGTCTCGCCCAGCTGAGAAATATCCGCAAAGGGAATTGTTGTTACGCCTGTTCACAGCCTCCCCGGAACTGCGGACAGTAAGAAAATTTTTTGATAATAAAAAGGAGAGGGGCAGAAGATGGCCGCGAAAGCCGGAATGCATTATAAAACGAAAAACAGAGATGCGCTGGTGACTTATCTGCAGAGCAGAGAGGGCGAACATGTAACGGTCAACGAGATCCACGATCATTTCCGCGAGATCGGCAGCAGCATGGGTGTCGCGACGATTTACCGCCAGCTGGAAAAGCTGGTCGCGGAAGGACAGATGCGCAAATATGTTGTGGACAGCGGCAGCGCTGCATGCTTTGAATACATCGGCGCCCGGCAGGGACACGCCCGCTTCATTCATTGCAAATGTGAGAAATGCGGAAAGGTCCTGCACGTTGAACGGAGTGAGATTGAGGAAATGGCCCGTCTTCTGGAAGAACGCAGCGGGTTCAGAATGGATAATGTACAGACGGTATTATACGGTGTCTGTGGAGAATGTCGGGAAGAAAACGGCTGACCACAATGCAAGCCGTCCATGATTTAGACAGGCCGGGAAAAACGCAGTCATGATTTCAACAGGTCTGGAAAAACGGACAGGTTAAGTGACAGCGGGAATGATTCAGGCTGCCGCTCCGGCGGGCGGCATGGCCGGAAAAGAAAGAAAACAAGAATGAATAAAAAAACGTTATGCGGGAAAATGATCTGCCTGCTCCTCATTCTGGCCGTGCTGATTTCCGGATGCGGCAGCAGTGCCGCTTCCGAAGACGGCAGGAATACCGCTCAGACAGACACGGCGGCAGGCGGGAAAAGACTGCAGGTCGTGACAACCATTTTTCCCCAATATGATTTTGCCAGACAGATTGCGGGGGACTGCGCGGATGTGACCATGCTGCTCAAGCCGGGCGAGGAAGTGCACTCCTATGAACCTACTCCGCAGGATATCAAGCTGATCCAGAACAGTGATCTGTTTATTTATACAGGCGGTGAAAATGATGTGTGGGTGGAAAACATACTGGCTTCTCTGAGTGAAAAAGAGCAGGGACCGCGCACAGTCCGCCTGGTAGACCTGGTGGAGACCTACGAGGAAGAGCACCTGGAAGGGATGATGCCCGAGAAGGGGGCGCATGATCATGAATCCGAACATGACCATGAGCACGAGTCGGAGGAAGCCGAGGAGACCGGGGACGACCATGTGCTCGAGAAGGCGGAGGTTACGGCGGCTCATACGCATGCCCATGCAGAAGCGGACGAACATGTCTGGACATCTCCTGAAAACTGTGTGACCCTGGTCGGGAAACTGACAGAGGAGTTCTGCGGCCTGGATCCTGCGAACGCGGAATACTATCAGAAAAACGGCAGCGCCTGCCGGGAGGCATTTGAGGAATTGGACGCACAGTACCGGGATATGGCGGCGTCTGCACAGCGCAGGACCATCCTTTTCGGCGACCGCTTTCCCTTCCGCTATCTTGCGGAGGAACTGGGACTGACCTGCTATGCGGCATTTTCCGGCTGCTCAGCCGAATCGGAACCCAGTGCGGCGACGATCGCATTTCTGATCGACAAGACGGCGGAGGAAAAACTCCCGGTAGTATTTAAGATCGAGTTTTCCAACGGGAATATCGCCCGCGCTGTCAGTGAGGCGGCGCAGGCTAAAATGGAGAAAGAAGCAGCGGGACAGGGTTCGGGTCTTTCCCGGGTGCAGGTCCTTCAACTCCATTCCTGCCACAATGTGACCAGAGATGAATTCGAAGCGGGAGAGACCTGCCTGTCCCTGATGACAAAAAATCTGGAGGCACTGCGGACTGCGCTTGGCACGCGGGCTGAATAAAGGGACTGTGCAGTCCCCCTGAATAAAAGCCTGGGCTATAAGTCCCCCTGAATAAAAGCCTGGGCCTTTCCTTTCGTACCCCTTTCGTATCTGCTTGCCGCATGAAAAATGCGGCAGAAGGAATCAAGATGAGTTTACTAAAATGTGAAAATCTGTCCTTTGCCTATGACGGCGTCACGGTGGTAAGTAATCTGAACTTCACCGTGGAGGAGGGCAATTATCTTTGCATCATCGGCGAGAACGGAGCAGGGAAGAGTACCCTGATCAAGGGACTTCTGCGTTTGAAAAAACCCTCCTCCGGCAAAGTGGAGATGGGAGAGGGGCTGAAAGCGACAGAAATCGGTTACCTGCCCCAGCAGACCCAGATCCAGAAGGATTTTCCTGCCAGTGTGCGGGAAGTCGTCCTTTCCGGCTGTCTTAACAGGATGGGCCTTCGGCCGTTCTATTCCCGTGCGGAAAAAGAAAGAGCAAGGGAAAACATGGAGGCACTGGAGATCCTGGATCTGCAGGACCAGTGCTACCGGGATCTGTCCGGAGGTCAGCAGCAGAGGGTGCTGCTGGCACGCGCCATGTGCGCTGCCCAGAAACTGATCCTTCTGGATGAACCTGTGTCGGGACTTGACCCGGTCGCGACCAGAAGTCTGTATGCCCAGATCGCCCACATCAATGAAGCCACTGGTATTACAGTCATCATGGTCTCCCACGATATTGACGCCTCTCTCAAATATGCTTCTCATATTCTGCATCTGGGACAGGAGGGACAGCTGTTTTTCGGAACACAGAAAGAGTACCGCCGCAGCGCGGTATATCATGATTTCCTTGGAGACAGGGCAGTTCCTATGTGGAAGCACGATTTTCCCAACCGCGTCGGACGGGCGGCACCCCGTGAAGAGGCGGAACCTGCCGAAACCGAGAGCAGGGTAAAGATCCATTCGGGAAAGAAATCCAGCCGGCGGCTGACGGAAGGAAGCGGCAGCCCTGAAGGACGGGATGGAAAGAAGAACGGGATGCCCGTAAAGAACGAAAAAGCTTCAGGGAGCCGCTCTGACGAGCGGCATGGTGGTAAGAGTGTAAAGAAAGCAGTAGAGAAGACCGGAGAAAAAACCGGAAAAACTGAGGGCTGAGAAGTGTTCCAATTAGTTATCGAAATGTTTTCCTATCCGTTTATGGTGCGGGCGCTCCTGGTGGGGGCGCTGATCGCCCTGTGCGCCGCGATGCTCGGCGTCACACTGGTGCTCAAGCGCTATTCCATGATCGGCGACGGCCTGTCCCATGTGGGCTTCGGAGCTCTGGCAATCGCTTCCGCGATGAATGCGGCGCCGCTCCTTGTGGCAATCCCCGTGGTTGTCGCCGCAGCATTTTTTCTGCTGCGGCTGCGGGAGACGAGCCATGTCAAGGGGGACTCCGCGATCGCACTTATTTCCACGGGCGCGCTGGCGGTGGGTGTCACGGTCGTTTCAATGACGACCGGCATGAACACAGATGTATATAACTATCTGTTCGGCAGCATCCTGAGCATGTCCGGCAGTGATGTCTGGATCACAGCAATTGTGTCGATCGTCGTCCTGATCCTTTTTGTATTTTTTTATCATCGGATTTTCGCGGTGACTTTTGACGAGAACTTCACCCGGGCGACGGGTATTCCTGCCGCAACCTACAATTCCCTGATTGCCCTTCTGACAGCCCTTGTGATCGTAATCGGCATGCGGATGATGGGATCTCTTCTCATCTCCAGCCTGGTCGTCTTTCCGGCCATGACTTCCATGCGTCTCTGCCGTACATTCCGCAGCGTTATGATCAGTGCCGCAGTGGTCTCGGTGGTCTGCCTGCTGCTGGGCCTGGTGATTTCCTATTTGTATGCGACGCCGACGGGCGCCAGCATTGTCCTGTGCAATATGGCGGCATTTTTTATCTATGCAGTCATTGCGAAAATAAAAGGACTTGATTAATAAGATGAGCCAGGGGACAAATGAGGGCACATTGCATGCTTGCATGCAATGTGCCCGTTTGCGTGAAAGTCCCGGGTTTAAGGGCGATGACACACTCGCAGAGTGTATTTCGTGCTGTTTCGTGCAAATTGTTTGGTGCAAATGTACCAGCCGGTCAGGGATCAGGGCGCGTAGACCGGGCGGAAATCACGGTCTTTATTGATGGGTTCTTCTGCCTGCAGCAGCTGTCCGGACTCAATATCCTTCCAGCCGGTGATAAAGCCGTGTTTTTCCTCATAGTGGGTGGACTGGTTTTCTCCGTATTCGTGGGTCGGCAGAAAGCCCATGGATTCCCCGTCTTTTACATAGTAGGAGAAATGCCCCCAGCCGAAGTGGAAGATCAGGCGATGGAAACTGTCCGGATTCGTGTAAAAATCATGCAG
>Ga0256404_1010161_pt1 | contig 13137 bp, 9 predicted proteins | sample RumenRJG_01DNA_FD_185990 | JGI IMG/M metagenome (GOLD analysis project Ga0256404, IMG submission 185990) | Bovine rumen microbial communities from Lethbridge, Alberta, Canada - RJG_01 | ecosystem: Host-associated > Mammals > Digestive system > Stomach > Rumen | place: Canada: Alberta | collected...
TACGGGGTAAGGGGAAGGTGTCTGCATACAAGTCATGTCAAGCGTTTCTAAGCCTAGAGTCAGACAGAATCGTCACAAGCAAGGGCTAAATCAGACACTCGAAAAAATATCTGCGGATTTTAGGTATGGGAAAAATTTGGCTGCAAAGATAATAAAAAGCGAACACTGACGAAAGAAACTGTTCGCTTTTTATTGAGAAAAAGACTCTCCCGTTCTTTTTTCGGACAAAGATTTGGAAAAACAAAGCATATTGGCAAAAAAGTATTACATATCACATATATATCACAACAAAACGGATAATCTTTAACTTCTTTAACGTCGTTAATTATAACATGTTGCTAAAAATTGTTACCTTTGTACCCAAATAGACCAAATGCAGCTTCAATATGTTTAGCAAAGAAACTTACATACAGCGCCGCAATGAGCTCAAGAAGCTCGTTGGCGAGGGCGTAGTGGTGCTCTTCGGCAACAACGAGTCGCCCAACAACTACCCCAATAATGCCTATTATCCGTTCCGTCAGGACTCGTCGTTCCTCTATTACTTCGGTCAGCAGCGCGACGGACTGGTGGGCGTCATCGACATCGACAACGACCGCGAATGCCTCATCGGCGACGACATCGACATCGAGGACATCGTGTGGTACGGCTCCGTGGAGAGCGTCAGCGACATGGCTGCCCAGGTGGGTGTGGCGCAGTCGGCTCCGATGGCTCAGCTGAAGACCATCTGCGACGAGGCCCGCGCGAAAGGCCGCACCATCCACTTCCTGCCGCCCTATCGCCACGACATCAAGATTCAGATCATGGACCTGCTGGGCCTGCACCCTTCGGAGCAGAAGAAGGCTGCCTCGACGAAACTCATCATGGCCGTGGTGAAAATGCGCTCGGCCAAGACGCAGGAGGAAATTGAGGAACTGGAGCGCGCCGCCGAGATTGGCTACATGATGCACACGACGGCCATGCGCCTCATCAAGCCCGGCGTCACCGAGAAATACATTGCCGGACAGGTGGACGGCATCGCCCATTCGTACGGTGCGCAGGTGAGCTTCGCCACCATCTTCTCGCAGCACGGCGAGATTATGCATGGTGCTCCCTCGCTGCGCCCGCTGGAGGCCGGACGTCTGGCCCTGTGCGACTGCGGTGCCGAGACCGTCAATAACTACTGTTCCGACAACACCCGCACGATGCCAGTCAGCGGCAAGTACACGCAGCGCCAGCTCGACATCTACTCGATTGTCGAGGACTGCCACGACTTGGTCTTGAACGTTGCCAAGCCCGGCGTGAAGTACATGGACTGCCACTTCGCCGTATGCCGCCTGATGACCGAACGGCTGAAAGCGCTCGGCCTGATGCGCGGCGACACCGAGGAGGCTGTGCGCGCCGGCGCCCACGCCATGTTCCTGCCTCACGGACTCGGCCACATGATGGGTATGGACGTGCACGACATGGAGAACCTCGACCAAATCAACGTGGGCTTCGACGAGGAGACACGCCCCATTCTCGACCAGTTTGGCACCAACGCCCTGCGCATGGGGCGCCGCCTACAGGAAGGCTTCGTCGTCACCGACGAGCCGGGCATCTACTTCATTCCCGACCTCATCGACGATTGGCGCAAGAGCGGCCACTGCAAGGAGTTCCTCTGCTTCGACGAAATCGAAAAGTATAAGGACTTCGGCGGCATCCGCATCGAGGACGACATCCTCATCACCAAGGACGGCTGCCGCTTCCTCGGCGAGAAGCGCATACCGTATCATCCGAAGGACGTGGAGGAGTTTATGGCAGCAGCCCACTAAAACAGGGGTCTTAGCACCCTCTATCAAACATAAAGAGAAAGTTATTAATATATTGTTTCACAAATTAAAAGACCCCCAACCCCCTATTTTTGGGGGGCTAGTAAAAATGAAAAAGATTCTGACTATTGCGCTGGCCCTGTTCGTAGCAGCAGGAAGCGTGTCGGCAGCCAAGAAAAAGTCTGCCGCCAAACAGAGTAACAAACCCGTCTTCACCATCGTGAAGGAAATTCCCGTTACCTCGATGAAAGACCAGAACCGTTCGGGCACGTGCTGGGACTACTCCACGCTGTCGTTCTTCGAGGCCGAAATCCTGAAGGCCACAGGCAAAAAGTACGACCTCTGCGAGTCGTTCATCGCCAACAAAACCTACATGGACCGCGCCATCCAGGTGGTACGCTACCACGGCGACTGCCAGTTTGCTCAGGGCGGTTCGGCTGAGGACGTGCTGGCCACACTGAAGACCCACGGCATCTGCCCCGAGGACGCCATGCCCTTCCCCGGCTCGCTGTATGGCGACTCGCTGAACAACTTCAACGAGTTCTTCTCGGTTCTGGAGCCCTACGTGGCAGCTGTTGCCAAGAGCTCGGCAAAGAAAATCTCTAACCAGTGGAAGGTCGGTTTCCAGGGCATCCTCGATGCTTATCTGGGCAAGTGCCCCGAGAAGTTCACGTTTGAGGGTAAGGAGTACACACCGAAGTCGTTCATGAGCACGCTCGGCCTGAACCTCGACGACTATGTATCCATCACCAGCTACACTCACCATCCTTTCTACACCACGTTCGCCGTAGAGGTGCAGGACAACTGGCGCTTCCCGCAGTCCTACAACCTGCCTATGGAAGAAATGATGGAGATTATTGACAACGCCATTGAGCAGGGCTACACCGTGGCTTGGGGCGGCGACGTGTCGGAGGACGGCTTCACCCGCAAGGGTCTGGCCTACGCCGTTGACACCAAGGCCACTGAGAGCCTCGCCGGCAGCGACATGGCTCGCTGGCTGAAGCTGGCTCCCGCCAAGAAGACCTCTATCCTGGACTCGCTCGGATGCAAGGTGCCTGAGGTGGTGCCCACACAGGAGATGCGCCAGGAGCGCTTCGACAACTGGGAACTCACCGACGACCACGGCATGCACATCTACGGCATCGCCAAGGACCAGAACGGCAAGGAATACTATATGGTGAAGAACTCGTGGGGTGAGACCGGCGACTACAAGGGCACCTGGTACATGACCAAGGCCTTCATCGCTGCCAACACCATGGACTACCTCGTCAACAAGAACGCCATTCCTGCCGACATCCGCAAGAAGCTCGGCATCTAAGCGAACATATATCCAACGAAAAACTACTGAAACGATTGCGGGAAGATGGGCCCACCGCGGCCTTCATCTTCCCGTTTTACATAGCCTTACTGTGAAAAATCGCTAAAAAAACTGCAACTTCATTATTTTCAAGAAAGAAAACTTTCAACCTTTCAACTTTTCTTTGTAACTTTGAAGGCTGAATTAAATATATTGCCTGAATAGGCATTCTTCCGAGCTTGCCACGGCGCAGGCTCCCTCCGGACGGAAAAGAAACAAAAACAATATATAAATGCACTTCAAATGGAATTACGAACCGCCTACACCACAGGAACAACTGACAGCTAACGAGCTCGGCGAGAAACTTGGTCTGAGCCCGGTGCTGGCCTTGTTGCTGCAACGACGCGGCATCACCACCGAAAGCGCAGCCAAACGTTTCTTCCGCCCGCAGCTGGCCGACCTCATCAATCCCTTTCTTATGAAGGATATGGATGTGGCCGTAGATCGTCTGAACGATGCCATCGGACGCAAAGAGCGCATATTGGTCTATGGCGACTATGACGTAGACGGATGCACGGCTGTGGCACTGGTCTACAAGTTCTTGAGGCAGTTCTACTCGAACATTGATTATTACATCCCCGACCGCTACGACGAAGGTTACGGCGTAAGCAAGAAGGGACTGGAGTACGCACGCGACACCGGCGTGCACCTCATCATCATTCTCGACTGCGGCATCAAGGCCGTAGAGGAGATTGAGTATGCCAAGTCGCTGGGCATCGAATTCATCATTTGTGATCACCACGTTCCAGACGAGGTAATGCCCGATGCAGCAGCAATTCTGAATCCCAAGCGGCCTGACGACAGCTATCCTTTCAAGCATCTCTGCGGTTGCGGCGTGGGCTTCAAGTTCATGCAGGCATTTGCCAAGAACAACGGAATCCCCTTCTCACGGCTGATTCCGCTGCTCGACTTCTGTGCAGTGAGCATCGCCGCCGACATTGTGCCTGTGACCGACGAAAACCGCATCCTGGCCTTCCACGGGCTGAAGCAGCTGAACCAAAGTCCCAGCACCGGACTGAAAGCCATCATTGACATCTGCGGACTCAGCGGCCGCGAACTCTCCATGAGCGACATCGTCTTCAAGATTGGCCCGCGCATCAACGCTTCGGGACGCATGGAGAACGGCAAGGAATCTGTTGACTTGCTGGTGGAAAAAGACTTCCCGACAGCCTTCAACATGGCGAAGCACATCAACGAATACAACGAGCAGCGCAAGGACATCGACAAGCAGATGACCGAAGAGGCCAACCAAATCGTGGCCCGGCTGGAGAGCCAGAAGCACCGCTCGAGCATCGTGCTTTACGATGAAGGCTGGAAGAAGGGCGTCATCGGCATCGTTGCTTCCCGACTGACAGAAATCTACTTCCGTCCGACCGTGGTGCTGACGCGCGACGGCGAGTTTGCCACAGGCTCGGCACGCTCGGTGACGGGCTTCGACGTCTATTCGGCTATCAAGAGTTGCCGCGACCTGCTCGTGAACTTCGGCGGCCACACCTACGCTGCCGGCCTTACCCTGCGCTGGGACGACATACCCGAATTCCGCCGCCGGTTCCACCAATATGTAGACGAGCACATTCAGCCCGAGCAGACGGAGCCCATTCTGAACATAGACGCCATGCTCGACTTCAAGGACATCAGCAAGCGGCTCCACAACGACCTGAAACGTTTCTCGCCCTTCGGCCCCGACAATCCCAAACCCATTTTCTGCACGACGGGGGTCTACGATTATGGCACGTCGAAGGTGGTGGGGCGCGAACAGGAGCACATCAAGCTGGAACTTGTCGATTCGAAATCGAGCAGCGTGCTCAGCGGCATTGCCTTCGGGCAGAGCGCTTCGGTGCGCTACATCAAGTCGAAGCGTGCTTTCGACATTGCCTACACGCTGGAAGACAACGTCTTCAAGCGCAGTCAGGTGCAGCTTCAGATAGAAGACATCCGCCCCAGCGAAGCAGAGAGTTGAGCGTGCTATGATTTCTATTCTCAAGCAGTATTGGGGCTACGACCACTTTCGTGGCATCCAGCAAGACATTATTGAAAGCATCAGTGCCGGCCGCGACACGCTCGGACTGATGCCTACAGGAGGCGGCAAGAGCATCACCTTCCAGGTGCCGGCTTTGGCAATGGAAGGCGTGTGCATCGTCATCACGCCGCTGATTGCCCTGATGAAAGACCAGGTGCAGCGGCTGCGCCGGCTGGGCATTCGCGCCACAGCCATCTACAGCGGCATGTCGCGACAGGAAACGCTCGTGGCTCTCGACAACTGCGTGCTCGGGGGCATTAAACTGCTCTACGTATCGCCCGAACGGCTGGCTTCAGAACAGTTCCAAGTGAAGCTGCGCCACATGCACGTTTCGTTTATCACGGTCGACGAAGCCCACTGCATTTCCCAGTGGGGCTACGACTTCCGGCCTTCCTACCTCGAGATTGCCAACATCCGCAAGCTGTTGCCCGGCGTGCCCATCCTGGCGCTCACGGCCACGGCAACACCCCGCGTCATCGACGACATTCAAGAACAGTTGCAGTTTCAGCAGAAGAACGTGTTCAAAATGAGTTTTGAGCGCAAGAACCTGGCCTACATCGTACGCCATACCAGCGACAAGCAGGGCCAGCTGCTGCACATTCTGAATGCCGTGCCCGGCTCGGCCATCGTCTACGTACGCAGCCGGCGGCGCTCGAAAGAGATTGCCGACTTCCTGAACAGCCAACTATACGACCCGAGCGCGAAGCAGAAGCCTGCCACCTACTACCACGCAGGGCTTGACCACAGCGTTCGCGACGACCGCCAGACCGATTGGCAGCAAGACAAGGTGCGCGTGATGGTGGCGACGAATGCGTTCGGAATGGGCATCGACAAGCCCGACGTGCGACTGGTCATCCACATGGATTGCCCCAGTTCCATCGAAGCCTACTTCCAGGAAGCCGGGCGCGCCGGCCGCGATGGTAAGAAGGCTTATGCCGTGATGCTCTACCGCCCCGACGACCATCGGAAACTGGAACAGCGCATCGCCAGCACCTTCCCCGACAAAGAATACATCCTGAAGGTCTACGAACACCTGGCCTACTACTACCAGATGGCCGTCGGCGACGGCTACGGGGTGACGCGCGAGTTCGACATCGAGCGCTTCTGCCGCACCTTTCGCCACTTCCCCGTGCTGGCCGATGCAGCGTTGAAGATACTTGCCCGGGCAGGCTATCTCGACTACGCGACCGACCCCGACAATGCTACGCGCATCCGCTTCCTGCTCAGCCGCGAACAACTCTACATGCTGAGCGAGGCCACGCCACGCGAAGAACTCGTCATCACTACCCTGCTGCGCAACTACGGCGGCCTGTTCACCGACTATGCCTACATCAGCCTCGAGCAGATGGCCCGCGACTGCAACCTGACGAAAGACGAGGTCTATCTGCAACTGAAAGCCCTCGACCACAGAGGCATCGTTCACTTCATTCCACAACGCTCCACGCCCACCATCACCTGGACGCAGCGACGCGTGGAGACCGAGCGGGTCGTGCTTCCCCGAGCCGTCTACGAAGACCGCCGCGAGCTCTTCGTCAAACGCATTCGCTCGATGTGGCTCTACTGCGAGAACAACGAGACGTGCCGCTCGCGCCAGCTGCTCAGCTATTTCGGCGAAGAGCGCTCCACCGACTGCGGCCAGTGCGACGTCTGTCTCCACGCCACCTCCGTCGAGGAAGGCGAAGAAGCCTCGTTCGTCCGCGAAGACTGGGACGAGGCCAAAAAAAAGATTCTCGACCAGCTCAGCGACCATCAGCCGCATCCAGTCGAGATTCTTGATAAAATCGGCATTCCCAGCTACCAACTGCACGCCGCATTGCGCGAGCTGCTCAACGACGAGGTCGTTGCCATCAGCGAAAGCATGGTGATGCTCCTCCTCGAAGACGAGTCATAGCTCACTGGCGAACATCTCTGAACACCATCCTGCAACGACACACCTCCACGGGCTCGGCATCGTCGCCGGCAGCCCTCTTGGCTATTCTCACGAAGAACTCGTCCTGCGCCTCCTGACCGGCCTGCTTCTCGGCCTCGTCCATATAGAGCAGCAAGTCGTCGCCCAGATGGGCCTCGGCCACATAGGCAATCTCAAAGCGATGCAGCCAGTGGTGCTTGTAGAACTCCGTGTCCCAAAGGTCGAGCGCGTGCTCAATGTATTTGACGCTGTTCACGTGCCCGTTCATGTCGATGTCGCTATAGGCCGTCGGCACCACGCGCATCAGCGGAGCGTCGTCCTTCATCTTCACTCGCGACACCTTGGCAATGGGGCATTCCTTTTCCTTCTCCACATATTCCATGAGCCTCCCGTCGTTCACGGTAAACAGGTCGGCAGGCTGGCGCGTCTCGGTGTCGATCATTGCCCACACCGAGCGCCCGTAGCCGAACACCTTCCCTTCCTGTGAGGAGCCGGGGGCAGTGCTTTCGCTGATTTTGAAGTCTCTGTTCGTGAAGAAGCGCATGGCGCTCTCCACCCACGTCTCCACGTCGAACCGCGTATAGGCCGGGGGCATCTCCTCCAACTCGATGGCCAGTCGCGAGAGCACCCACGTCTTGTGAATCGTGTTCAGATAGAGCATGCCGAAGCCGCGGTCGTTGGAGTGGAAGTCGGCTGCGTTGATGAGGTGGTTGCCCAGATGACTCATGAAGAGCCGTCCCGCGAAATCGCAATGGAACGGCTCTGCCATGAATGGATATTTTCCTATTTTCTCCATCTTTTGTTACTTCACATACACTACAGCCAGACGGTTGGAGGTAGTGCCCTGCACACCCTTACCGGTGGCCTCGTCGACAGCCACGCCGCGTGTCAGCAGATACTGGGCCACAGCGTCGGCACGGGCCTGCGACAGCTTCTGGTTCAGCTCGGGATTGCCTTCCGGCGATGCCGTGCCTACAATCTGCACGTGCTTGCCCGGCTGGATGTTCGACAGTGCCTTGCGGGCGTCGGCCGTCAGCTCGCTCTTGCCCTGAGCGAAGGTCACGAAGACGAGGTCCTCCACCTTCACCTCGCGCACGACGTTCTTGCCTGCCACTTCCTTCACCACTTCCACTTCCTTCACAATCTCGCGAGGCTTCTTGGCCAGCTCGTCGCGCAGGCGGTTGATTTCGGCGTTCAGACCGTCAATCTCGGCCTGGTCGCGCAGACGGGCCACGGTGAAGTTATGCGTGCCGTTCGAGTTCTTAAACTTGTAGATGAAACCGGCATTCAGCTGCACGTACATCTTGTTGATATTGTACTCCAGGCCGCTCTTGCCCATCACGGCCAAATCCGTACCCTGACGGCTCGGCGTGATGACATCGTTCAAACCCCACGTCACCGAAGGCTCCACGTAGAACTGCCATGCCTTCTCCTCGCCCAGGTTGAACACCAGGTCCAGAGCGGCCTTCGAGGTGAGGTTGTTACGATTGATAATCTGGCGTGTCACGGGCGCTACCACGTAGTAATAGTCGTCGACGGGCACCAGCACGTTTTTCGGGTCGCCGAAGAGATGGCCCCAGCCCAGTCCGTAGAGACCCACCACCTCAAACGTGCGGGGCTCGCCGGGATAGCCGCCGAACCAGTTGGTGAAGTTCACGGTTCCCAGCAGACTTGAGTTCAGGAAGCGCACGAAAGTGTGTGTCGGCTTGTAGGGCTTGTTCGAGAAGTAGGCATTACTCTCCACGGCCAGACCGAACACCGGCGTGAACCAGCGGCCTATTCTCAGGCCTGCATTCGGGTCGAGGTCGTTCATCCACTTATGGCCCGTGGCCTTGGTAGCCAGGCCGCCGTTGATGCCGATGTAGAAGTTGTCAAACGTCTTGCTCTCAGTCACGGTCTGTGCCTGAGCGCCCGCTGCCATCAGTGCGGCAGCAAACAGTAAAAATAGTTTTTTCATATCCTAAAACTTTATAAAATGAATAAATTCAATGCAAAATAACGCAAAAAAAACGAAACTGCCAAACAAAACGGCAAAAAACAGTTGTTTTCCGGCGGCAATAAGCCCCAAAACGCAATCCCCGACGGCTCTGGCGAACATCGGGGATTGCTTTATCCGGCTGGCTTTTATCAGGGGATTGCTTTATCGGGGATTGCTTTATCCGGCTGGCTTTATCCGGATTGCTTTTATCCGGCTGGCTTTATCCGGCTGGCTTTATCCGGCTGGCTTTATCCGGCTGGCTTTATCCGGATTGCTTTAGCGGGCTGGCCGAACGGCTTACAGCTCAATGGCGCAGACGGTGTAGGGCTGCAGCGCGACCTGCTGGCCGCTCACGGTGACGCAACGCTCGCCAGGCAGGTGGGCATCGTCGGCGTTGTAGCGCGTCACCGTCTTGTCGCCGGGCTTTGCCGTGAATGCGCTGATGCGGGGCGTGGCCGGCAGGGCGAGGCCCTCGACCGTTACGCTCAGCTCGCGCGGCAGGGCGTTCACGAGCTTCAGATAGGTGCGGCCCGTCTTGCTGTCGCGCACCACGCTCGAGGCAATGCGGAGGTTCAGTGCTGCTTCGTCGCGGTTCAGCTGCTCCTCTCCCTTCCCTTCAGGGAGGCGACTGGGGGAGGCTTCCACGTTTGCCTCTCCCTTCCCTTCAGGGAGGGGACGGGGGTAGGCTTCCAGCGTGGAGGCGATGTAGCGGTCGCCGCTGTGGTTGCCGAAGAGGTGCTGCGTGTGGTAGCTGGGCGTGAGCTCGAGGCTGGTGTTGTCGAAGTATATCATGTCGGGATTCCAGTTGTGGTGACCCTCCTTGGCCAGCAGCGGAGCGTAGCTCGTCATCTCCACGATGTCGGCGTTGCGCTCTATGTTGCAGAGGTAGAGGGCCTCGGCGAGTGCCGACTCGTGGGTGCGGGTGCGCGAAGCATACTCGCCCACGTAGACCTTCGGCCCGCGGCGGTCGTACTGGTCGTAGTAGTCCTGGTGGTGAATGAACCATGCGGGCGACTCGTAGTAGTGCTCGTCAATCATGTGGAAGAGGTCGCGGTGCTTGTTGGCGAAGTCCCAGCCCTCGATGTAGTCGGCCGAGGGGAAGTGGAACGGCCCCGCCGTGCCGCAGAGCAGAATCTCGGGATGGCGCTTGCGCAGCTCCCTGGCTATCATCTCGCAGCGCTCCTCGAAGACCGTGGAGATGATGTCCTCGTTGCCGATGCCGAGATACTTCAGGTGGAACGGAGCCGGATGGCCTGCGTCGGCGCGCATCTTCGCCCACTTCGACGTGGCGGGGTCGCCGTTGGCCCATTCGATGAGGTTCGAGAGTTCGTCGATGTAGGCGGGCATCTGCTCCATGGGGATGCCGCCCTGCTGACCGCCGAAGCCCTCGCTATTGGGAGCAGAGTTCTGGCAGGACACGCCGGCTGCCAGCACGGGCAGCGGCTCGGCACCGATGTCCTCGCAGAACTGGAAATACTCCAGGAAGCCCAGTCCGCGCGTCTGGTGGTAGTTCCAGATGTTCATGTCGGGCTTGCGGTCCTGCCAGGGGCCTATGGTGTGCTGCCAGTGGTAGATGTTGTTGAGTCCCTGGCCGTGGCTCATGCAGCCGCCGGGGAAGCGCACGAACTTCGGCTTCAGCGCAGCGATGGCCTCAGCCAGGTCGCTGCGCAGGCCGTGGCCCTTGTAGGTGTCCTGCGGGAAGAGCGATATCATGTCGAGGGCAGCCTGTCCGCCCTTCTTGCCCACGATGCGCAGCTGGCATCGCTTCACGTCGTCGTCGGTGAGCACGGCGGCCTGCAGGCGCTTCTGCTTCTTGTCGGTGTCGAGGGTGAGCGTGTAGCGCTGCCAGCCCTCGCCTTCAGCCTTCAGCCGGCCTTCAGCCATCACCGTGCCGTCGTCGGCCACGAGGGCCACCGTGAACTGCTTCTTCTTGCAGCCCTTCAGGCGTATGTAGCACGAGAAGTCGTAGCGGGCACCCTCGTCGACGATGCCGTCCCAACCGCTGTTCAGCAGCGTGTCGGCATCCATCACCACGTGGTGAGGATTGTTCTGCGACAGCGGCCCGTCGGTGGCCAGCTGCACGCCCGCAGAGGTCTTCCATGCCGTCAGCGCGTTCCAGCCGCGATGGTCGCGGGCCGTGTATTCGAAGTCGCGGTTCTGCACCAGTTCGGCATACAGCCCGCCGTCGGCGGCATAGCTGATGTCCTCGAAGAACACGCCGATGAGCTTGTCGCTGATGGCCTTCTCCTTCGACGTGTCCACGCTGAGCCGGGCCTCCACCCTGTCGGGCAACGAGGCGAAGCGCTCGGCGTCGTCGCTCATCTGCTCGCGGTTGAGCTTGTCGTCCTCAGCCAGCGCGTGGAACCACTGGCGGATGTAGTCCAGATGCACCTTCGGCACGTCGAACAGGTCGCCCTCGTACGTCTTGGCTTCGCCTCCGCCCAGGGGCACGATGCTGGCGCTGGCGCGCGACCAGGCCACGTCGTCGATGGTGCTCAGCGTCGAGTCTTCAGCGAAGTGGCGGAAGTCGGCCGAGGCCTGCACGTAGTGCTTGCCGCCCTGACGGTCCTTATAGTAGATGTCGAACGTGCCGTCGTCCATGGCAAACACGACGGGCTCCAGACAGCCCCGCTGCGACATGCGCGGATAGTCCTGCGGTCGCCAGCTGACGAGGTCTTCGCTGTAGGCGGCGGCGAAGCACGGCGCCGTGTCGTTCACGCCGAACACCAGTCGCCACGTGCCGTCGTTGGCGTGCACCACCGAAGGCCTGTACATGCGCTTCTCGCTGCCCCACTGGGCATAGTCGGAGCCGCACAGCTGCCCCACCTCCTGCCACGTGTCGTTTTCCGTGAGGTAGGCCAGATGCAGGCCCTCCTTCTCGCCCGGCGAATAGATGAACACCTGACACGTGGTGTCGGCGGCGGCAATGGCATAGAAAGGAGTCTGTGCCCGGGCGGCACCAACCCATATCGTCAAGGCCAAGGCCGCCATCACCGCTGCCCTGGCACCTTGTTTCCCACAAAGTAGCTTCATTTCTCTTCTTGCTTTTTGTTATGATATCGCGGCACACACCGGAAAGAGCCGCCCCGATGTTACGCCTCGCTGAACTCGTCCTTACCAACGCCGCAGAGCGGGCACACCCAGTCGTCGGGCAGGTCTTCGAAAGCCGTTCCGGCAGCGATGCCGTTATCGGGGTCGCCTACTTCAGGGTCATACTCGTAACCACACACGTCGCAAACATACTTTTTCATTGTCTTTACCTTTCTTTGTAAGTTAATAATGCTGTCACTCTCCGGCAAGAGCCTCTGCAGCCCCTTGCATGTTGCAAAGATAGCGAAAAAAGCTGAATCCCCGCTTTTTTTTCAGTAACATTAACGAAAAATCAGCAGCAGGACAACCACCCCGATGAGAAATGTTGTGTCAATAAGTCAAAGAACGCTTCATCGCGGCAACGCCGCGTGTAAGGGTGCTGTCGCGCCGTGTAAGGTGCCTTCGGCACGTGTAAGGCGGCTGTCGCCGCGTGTAAGGGCGCTTCGCGCCGTGTAAGGCCCCTGCGGCGTTCCCCAGTGACCTCGGAGAGGTCGCATTTGCATAACCGCAGGTCTTGACCTGCGGGTGGTCGAGCCCCCCAAGATGCTCCCGACCTCGGAGAGGTCGCACACATAGAAGGAGTTGCCTTTTCCCTGCCGTGCGACCCCGTTGGGGTCGTGCGAGTGTGGGGGATGGTCGCAATCCGCAGGTCAAGACCTGCGGTTACCATAGTTTGACCCCGTCGGGGTCGTTTACACGTGCCGAAGGCACCTTACACGGCGGCAGCGCCGCCCTTCAACGCCCCGCAGGGGCCTTACACGGCGCGACGGCGCCCTTACACGCGGCAACGCCGCCTTCCACGCAGCTGTCAAAATCTTTCATAAACGGCTTTGGCTCCCTCTTGCGTGAAAAAAAATGGCCAACCGGCTGCGTAACTACTCAGTCTTTTTGACATGATGGTTCGGAACGACTAAATATTAGTCGTTCTCTGATAAGAGTCTTCCGATAAAGTCATCCTTGGGAGCCATGTCCGAGATGAGTTGGAACAGAGCCTTG
>Ga0256404_1010162_pt1 | contig 13137 bp, 10 predicted proteins | sample RumenRJG_01DNA_FD_185990 | JGI IMG/M metagenome (GOLD analysis project Ga0256404, IMG submission 185990) | Bovine rumen microbial communities from Lethbridge, Alberta, Canada - RJG_01 | ecosystem: Host-associated > Mammals > Digestive system > Stomach > Rumen | place: Canada: Alberta | collected...
TATGGCATGATGGTCACGGCAAGTCATAATCCGGCCATCTACAATGGCGTGAAGATCTTCACTGCCGGAGGCAGAGACGCAGATCTGGAAACCACCTCTGATATTGAATCCTATCTCAGCAAAGTAAAGCTGCCGGTGAAGACCATCGAGTATGAAGAAGGAGTCCGTGAGGAGCTGATAGATGTGATCTGGCCGATCAATGAATATCTCGATTCGATCCTGGCAGATATCAATACGGAAGCGATCCGGAAGGCAGATCTGCATATTGCCCTGGATCCGATGTACGGGGTCAGCGAGACGAGTATCAGAACCATTCTGATCACTGCCCGCTGCGAAGTGGATACGATCCATGGCAGACACGACCCGCTCTTCGGAGGACACCTGCCGGCACCGAATGCAGAAGCGATGAAGACGCTCGGGACTTATGTGGCGCAGCATCATTATGATCTCGGCGTTGCGACAGATGGAGATGCGGATCGGATCGGCGTCACGGATGACCATGGAACATATCTGAGTCCGAATGATATCCTGGTGCTGCTGTACTGGTATCTCGTGAAATACCGGGGCATGCATGGACCGTGTGTGAGAAATCTCTGCACGACGCATCGGCTGGACCGGCTGGCTGAATCGTTCGGAGAACAGTGCTATGAAGTGCCGGTGGGCTTCAAGTGGGTGTCCGCTAAGATGGAAGAAACGCATGCGATCATCGGCGGCGAGTCTTCCGGAGGAATGGCGATCACCGGCAGAATCCGCGGAAAAGACGGAGTCTATGCGGCGACACTGCTTACGGAGATGCTGGCGGTGACTGGAAAGAAGATGTCAGAGATCAAGAAAGAAGTCGATGAGCTGACTGGAACGGCATATATGGCAGAGCACAGCTACCGCTTCCGCTCGGAGCAGAAAGCAGAGTTCCAGCATAGGATCATGAAGGCCCATGAGATTCCGCAGATGCCGGAGGAGATCGATCATGTATCATATCTCGATGGCTGCAAGCTCTATTTCCGCAATGGCGGATGGGTATCAGCGAGGTTCAGCGGAACAGAACCATTGCTCAGAGTATTTGCTGAGATGAAGGAACAATCAGAAGCCGAACAGATCTGCAGGATCTACCGGGATTTTCTGAACCTTTCCGAAGAAGAATGAGATCAGGCCATGCATGAAGCACTCATGCATGGCTTGATTGCATTTCTGAGGGGAAGGATAATAGGGAAGAGAGGGACCATGAAACGAAAGCGCAGATCATTGAAATGGTCGATGCTGAACACGATCATCACCAGCTGGCTGCTGCCGATTATCGTCATCACGCTGATTATCAGCGTTTTTGTCGAGGCCAGGCTCTCGGAACAGATGAATCGGACCGTAAGCACGACGATGGAGAAAGCAGCGGAGATCTGCAATCTCCGGCTGAACGACTGCATCACGCAATCCAAGGAGATTTCCTATAACAGCCAGCTAAGGGAAATCTATCAGAGATGGAAGGAAACCGGGAATCGCGCTGACCTCTATGCGGATGTCAGCGTGCTGCTGGAAGAGAAGTACAAGTTCAACCAGGATTATCTGATGACTGGTCTTTATTTCACGGAGGATCCGGATACGGTTTATTTCACTGGCAATCAGAGTCTGAGGTCTTCGAGAAATTATTTTGATAAGGTATCGAAGAAGCACATTCTGGAAGAAGCAGAATCCATCGATACCAGGACCGTGCTGGTGGCAGATGGCATGCATGTATACCTGGTCAGAAATATCATGGACCGCAGCTTTCAGCCGTATGCCGTGCTGTTCATGGATCTGAACCGCGACCGGATCTTCGAATCGCTGAGAGCAGTATGGCAGTATGAAAGCTTTGCGGTTTACAGCAATGATACCCTCCTTGCTGCAGCCAAGGAGGCAGAAGAGACAATGCCTTCTGACCTGATTCAGGATGGACAGGTCCATGTCCGGAACTGGAATGAGGTTTATATCTCTTCTGATATCGCTGATCATCCGATTGTGTATATCGTGAAGTTTGATCGCAATGCCGTTGCTGAAGAGAGCCGGACGCCGCTGGTGCTCTTTGCGATGCTGCTGCTGTTTCTGATTCCGCTGATCATCCGCATGTTCCGGTTCTTTCAGAAGCGGGTCCAGGAGCCGGTGGAGGAGCTTGCGGCTGCTTCGCAGGAAATCCAGAACGGAAAGTATGGCGTTGTCGTGAAGGTCCATGAGAATAACGGAGAAATCACGGATCTGGATCAGAATTTCAATGCGATGTCCAGGCAGCTCAAGGATGCGTTCGAGCGGATCTACGGGGAAGAGATCGCGCTCAGAGATGCGAATATCCATGCGCTGCAGTCCCAGATCAATCCGCATTTCCTGAATAATACACTGGAGATCATCAACTGGGAAGCACGCATGGCAGGCAATGACAAGGTGTCAGAGATGATTGAGGCGCTTTCGACGATGATGAGTGCGACTGCAGATCGGGACCGGAAGCCCCTCATTCCGCTGTCGGAAGAGATGTCATATGTGGATGCGTATCTGTATATCATTCAATGCAGGTTCGGAGATGCATTCACGTGCACGATATCTGTTCCGGAGGAAATCGGAAATTATCTTGTTCCGCGGCTGATCATTCAGCCGGTGATTGAGAATGCGGTCGAACATGGAAGAGATGAAAGCGGAAGAGGAAGAGTATCGCTGACCATTGAAGGCGGCGAGAATGAGCAGGCAGATCTTCTGATCACGATTCTCAATAAAGGTGAGCCTTCCAAGGAAGATATGGAGAAGATCCGGATTCTGCTGAGTGATGATGATACCGAGCTTACGCATGCAAGCCATATCGGTATCAGGAATGTGAACCGGAGACTGAAGATGATCTATGGCGAAGAGAGCGGATTGACGATCGGACCGGATGGACATGGCAATACCAGGTCTGCAATATTTATCAAAAAATGACAATCTGTGCAATTCTAAAAGAAAGCGCTTTCGAGTAAGCTGAAGTCAGTAATCGGAAGCATTGCGCAGTGCTTCCAGGGAACCGGATATCTTCTGATCAGAGACAGTATGGTTCTGAAATTACGAGAAGGAAAGAAAGGCTTGGGAAAAATAATGAAACGGTTTCTTACTGGAATTCTTGCCGCATCGATGATTGCGGGACTGGCTGGCTGCGGATCAGGTTCCGCAAGTGCCAGTGAGAGCACAGCTTCTGCGGCCGCTGCTGCTTCTGCTGCAGCAGGGGGAAGCGTTGAACTGACAGTATGCACGACATTTGCCGGTGAAGATGGCAATGCCCAGAACTTCAGAAATGCAGTCTCTGCCTGGGAGAGCGAGACGGGCAATACGGTCACGGATACTTCCGCGACCTCGGATGAGACGTTCAAGACCAGAGTTGTCACGGACTTCGAGACTGGCTCAGAGCCGGATGTCCTGTTCTTCTTCAATGGTTCTGACAGCAATGATTTCGTTAAGGCAGGCAAAGTGGTTTCTATCGATGATATCCGGGCAGAGTATCCGGACTATGCATCGAACATGAATGATGATCTGATCGCTGCTTCGCCAGCCGATGGCAAGAAGTATGCAGTTCCGGTCAATGGCTATTGGGAAGCGTTATTCGTGAATACGAAGATTCTCGAAGATGCTGGCGTGGAAGTGCCAGGAGCAGATACGACCTGGGAGGAATTCCTGGATGACTGCGAGAAGATCAAGAATGCCGGCTATACGCCGATTGCAGCAGCGCTTGGCAACATTCCCCATTATTGGTGGGAATACAGCATCTTCAATCATGAGTCTCCGGAGAATCATCTTGAGATCCCGCAGTCTGCAGAAGATGAGATCGGCCAGGACTGGGTGGCTGGTCTTGGCGATATCAAGGATGCCTATGAGAGAGGCTATTTCCCGGAAAATACGCTGAGTGCAACCGATGATGAGACGTTCGCGATGTTCACGGACGGCAAGGCTGCCTTCCTGCTCGATGGTTCCTGGAAAGTAGGTGGCATCATCTCTGCATGCCAGAGTGATCCGGAGGATGAGACGACTCTGGATCAGGATAAGCTGGATCAGTTCAGTGTCACTTATGTGCCTGGCAATGGCGACCGCAAGGCAACGGATCTGATCGGCGGGCTTTCGATGGGCTACTACATCACGAAGAAGGCATGGGACGATCCGGCAAAGCGGGATGCGGCAGTCAGCTTCGTGGAATATATGACCAGCGATGATGTGGTCCCGGTGTTTGCACAGCATACTGCAACTGCTCTGAAGAATGCTCCGAAGACAGATCTTTCGAACTTCAAGTCTCTGCAGGTCAAGGCAATGGATATGATGAGCGGCGTGACTTCTCTGACGGGAGCAGTGCAGGATCTCTTCAATGGCGACTGCAGAGTCTCGACGTTTGATGGCATGCCGGAAATCGTCACAGGCAGAAAGGATATTGCAGAAGCAGTCCAGGAAGGCCTGGATACGTATTACGCAGCTCAGTAAGCTGCATCAACAAGCGGATTCCTCCCTGTCCTTCCTGTTCATAGGACAGGGAGCTTCCTCCTGAACTGGCCGGCTTCTTTCAAGAATTGCCGGTCTTCCTTTTTCTCAAGGAGCTGATCATGTCTAATATCTATCGAAATAAGAAAATACTTCCGTTTTTCCTGCTGCCTGCGTTTCTGTTCATGGCAGTATATCTCTACTATCCGTTCTTCATGAATATCATCAGCAGCTTCCAGAATATCCGGGTGCTCGGCGAGGCAGGCGGAAACTGGAACAGCCCATGGTATGCAAACTATGCGGAAATGGTTCATGATCCCGTTGTCGGGACCGCACTGAAGAATACCGGCATCATGATTCTGGTCACCATTGCCGGCCAGGTCGGCCTGGCTCTGGTGCTGGCATTGATGGTGGACAACATTCACCGCGGCACGCAGTTCTTCCGCACAGTCTATTTCTTCCCGATTGTCATCAGTGCAACTGCCTTAGGACTTCTGTTCAACCTGATCTTTCTCTATGACAAGGGCATGGTCAACCAGTTCCGGGAACTGCTCGGGGCGACAGCGCTTGTCGACTGGAAAGATGAATCGCATGCGCTAGTCACGATGATGCTGCCGGTGATGTGGCAGTATGTCGGATTCTACTTCGTGATTCTCGAGACCGGACTGAATAACATCGATCAGGAACTGTATGAGTCGGCAATGATTGATGGCGCAACGAGATGGCAGCGCGTGAAATACATCAGCCTTCCGATGATCCGCAATGTTCTATGCACATGCCTCATCCTGGCAGTGACTGGTGCCTTGAAGGTGTTCGATCTTCCGTGGACGATGTTTCCCAAGGGCATGCCGCTGAAGACGACTTTCCTGACTGGCACGTATATGTACTATCAGACCATGGAAGCCAAGAACGTGGACTATGGTTCTGCGCTGGCAGTGCTGATCGTCGTGCTTGGCATCGTGCTTTCACAAGTCGCAGGAAAGCTGTTCCGGCAGAGGGAGGACTAGCATGAAACGTTCAAGACGAGACGATACCCCGAGATGGGTATATATTCCCCTGGTCTTTTGGGCATTGACGACGATCTATCCGATCTTCTGGGTTGTGGAGAACAGCTTCAAGGCAAAGGACAAGATTCTTTCTGAATCGTTCCGTATGCCGATCGGCGATCTGTTCACACTTGCTAATTACCGCAAAGCTTTCAAGAATCTGGATATCTTCGGTGCCTACCGCAACAGCATCTTCATTTCCGGAATCACAGCCGTGGCTGTCACGATCATTGCCGGATTAGCTGCGTATGCACTGACCCGGTATGAATTCAAGGGAAAGAAGTTCCTTTACAACCTGGTCGTGGCCGGCATGATGTTTCCGGTATTTGCGACGATCATTCCGGTCTTCCGTATGGAGGCTTCCTGGGGAATCACGAATACGAGCAGCTGGGGCCTCACGATGCTGTCGATCATCCTGCCGCAGATTGCCGGCAATCTGAGCTTTGCGATTATCGTTCTGATGGGCTATATCAAGGGCTTGCCGGTAGAGCTGGAAGAGGCGGCGTATCTGGAAGGCGCAAGTACCTGGAGGATTTTCTTCCGGATCATCGTGCCGCTTTCCAAGCCGAGTTTTGTGACAGTTGCGATCTTCTCGTTTCTCTGGTCTTACAATGATCTGTTCACGCAGATGTTCTTCCTCAGAAGGCCGGAGATGAGAGCGATCACGAGACTGCTGAATGAGCTGACGTCCCAGGAAGGAACGAACTACGGCCTGATGGCAAGTGCAGTGACGCTGGTGGTCATTCCGGTGATCATCGTGTATATCTGTCTGCAGAAGTATATTATCAAAGGCATGACAGCAGGGGCTCTGAAGGGATAGAATAAGTACAGAGATTTCATATGTATAAAGTAGTGATTGTCGATGATGAACCGGTGATCGTCGAAGGACTTCGGCGCATGGTTGACTGGAAGTCTTTTGATTGCGAAGTAGCGGGGACTGCGTATTCCGGTTCTTCGGGAATGGAACTGATTCAGAAGACAGATCCGGACATCCTGTTCTCGGATATCCGGATGGCGAACATCGATGGACTGACCATGATTGCCGGCCTGAAATCAGAACATGCCGACATGGAGATCGCCATTCTGACCGGGTACCGGGATTTTGAGTATGCTAGAAAAGCAATTCAGCTCGGGGTGAGAAGATATCTGCTCAAGCCGAGCAAGATGGATGAGATCAATGAAGCAATCACCGCCATGACCGCTGCCTTGAAAGAACATCCGAGAGAGAAGAAGCAGGAGCCTGCTGCGGCAAAGTCGTTCCTGGTGAACAATGCCCTGAAATACATGGAGGGACACTATATGGAACATATTCACCTGGCGGATGTGGCAGAACAGGTTTATATCAGTCCATGCTATCTGAGCAAGCTGCTGAACAGCGAGCTTCATGAGACGTTCTCGGATCTGCTCAACCGGATCCGCATGGAACATGCCAGAGAGCTGATGAAAGATCCTGCGCTGCTGCTGACGGATATCAGCCGGCAGGTAGGCATTGAAGACCTTGCCCAGTTCTCAAGGGTTTTCCGCAAGAGCGAAGGAATGTCTCCTTCTGAATACCGGAATTTACTCTGACTGCCTTCGGGCAGTTTTTTCTTATAGAAAAGCCATCCTATAGGATGGCTCATACGCCGTAGTCTTTCATGACATCGAGATACTTGAGTTCCGGTTCACTGAAGCGGAAACTTTCTTCCTTGACTTCATTGAATGGAACGGTGATGGTCAGAGCATCTGCTTTCTGGCGCACATACTGGGTCACGATATCAAGCGGATCGGTGTGATATTTTTCGGCGAAGATATGAATCTCGGTGGAATCCAGGACTTGACGGATCTTTCTCGGGAGATAGGCAACGGTGCAGAAGTTATGTTCCTTATTGGCCTTCACGCTTGCGGTGCTCGGGTAGCCTGGATAGATCGGAACCAGGCTTACCATCGGAACAATCTCGGTGCGCTGCAGGAGGTATTCGATCTGCCATGGCTGGAAGTCCAGGATGCCGATGGAATGGGCATTGCCATTCTTATATACGGTTTCCAGCGCCGACCAGGCAGTATCTGCCTTTGTGTTATCAGGATCATCTTTGGAAGTTCCGCCGCACCATCCCATGAGCAGCAGGTCTACATAATCGCTGGCCAGACGTTTCAGGCTGACTTCAACGGCCCGCACCGCAGCGTCGTGATTTGCTTCGCCGCCAGGAATCTCATCGGTCAGAAATAGTTCGTTTCGCGGAATTCCGCTGTCGGCGATGGCAGCAGCGATCTGTTTCTCGACGCCGAAATCAGCAGAAGTATCGATATGTCTGCCGCCGCACTGCAGGTGATGCAGAACGGCATCATGAGCAGTACCGGCAGTCAGACCATAGGTATCAAACGCAAGGCTTGGCATTTCGATGCCGTTATGCAGGCGGATCATTTCATTGAATTTGGGCATGGAGCTAAATGTCCTCCGGGAATTATTATACTCCAGAAACCGGTGTCCGAAGGAGCAGGCAGAAAACATTCAGTCATGGTAAAATTTGAGAAAGGCTGAATTCCTGCTGATGGCTGAAAGCAGGAGGAGAGGAGATATGATTATGAGCAAACCGATTACTGATAACTTGTATCTGGAACTTCTTTCGGCGGTCAGAATTCAGCTTAATGACCATGATCCGAGAGAAGTCATTCCGGCTTTTCAGAAGCTGATTCAAATGAGGTTTTCTGCTGATGAGGCACACCGGATTCTGATGCTGCATCTGCTGAATTCCATTAGTGAAGAGGTAGAAGACGAGTCGGTCAATTCGCTGCAGCTGTACCGGAATGAGCTGCGCAGAATTGCAAAAGGTTATTATTCCGCTCAGGATCTGAAGGAGCAGCTGGAGCAGATTTCTGCAGCATCCTCGGGGGAAGCATATGCGGAAGGTGAGCTGCTGAACAGTTTTCTCTTGTATTACTTAGGCGAAGATTATCAGCCTGACAATCCGCATGAAGGGGCGGGAAGGTATCTTGCGCTTTCTGAAGAGGAGCGGCTTGAGGCAGTTTCGACGCTGGCTCATCTGGGTTCTGAAGATGATTCTGAGCTTGAACATGCCTGGGATCTGATTGATCTTCTGCGGGATGATCTGGTCCTGACGGGTCATAATCAGGAACTTGCAGAGTTTTCACGCATGGTGCTGGATGAATTTGAGGAAAAAGAACTTCTGGAACCGGAAGATCGGGCTGATCTCATGACTTCAGAAGGCGAGGGACTGTTACGGTCCGGAAATCCGAAGGAAGCTGAGACGATTCTGGTCAGAGTTCCTTTTGTTGAGGATGATGTGGAGCTGATGACTGTGCTGATTCATGATCTGGTTCAGATCGGGACAGACAAGTCAAAGAAACGGGCGGAAAAAATCCTGGACAAAGTTATCGGAGATTATTCAGATTATATCGAAGATGAGCCTGAGTTAGCTGAGAGTCTCTTGAATTCTGCCAGGAGTCTGAATTGTCCGGAACACATCCTTGATTTCCTGGAATCGGTCCCTGAGCTCGATCCTGAGGAGGGTTCTGATCTTTCCGATCTGATCAGCAAGACCTTGATGAATCATTCCATCCTGGCGCTGAGAGATATGCTGATAGAGGGGCTGGAAACGAATCCGGTTCCGGAAGCGGAAGAAGCACTGAAGGATTTCCAGGAACGCGGGTTTTCCGAAGAGCAGAGCAGACTGCTGATCGCCCTGGGCTTTCTGATCCGTGCTCAGCAGAAGACAGATCACAATGAACCTGTGGAAGGAGCCGACCTGATGGCGGAGCTGCCGCAGGCAATGAATGACCTGATGGATCTGGATGATGAGGCGCTGAAAGCGCTTCTGGAGGAGATGAGTTTCAGCGGTCTCAGTGAGAGGATCATGACGCTGGAACATCTGCTGATGCAGAACCGGAGCGAAGAAGCAGTTTCTTATTACGAAGCTCATGAAGAAGAGCTCTTTGCGGAGCTGACTGAGTATATCCAGGAAGAACAGATGGATTATGGACAGCTATGTGAAGCATATACTGAGAAGGGAATCTGCTTCGGTGAGACGATCTTTGCATTGCTGGATGCCTTGTCTGAACAGAATCAGGAAGAAAAGGCACTGAAGCTGCTGGAACAGCTGAAGCAGACGATAGAGATCACGGATCCGGATGATCAGGATATGTACCTGAGATATGAGATCCTGCTGAATGATGAGCTGGACCAGACCCAGAAAGCAGATCACCTGCTGGAAGGATGGCAGAAGATGCGCATGAACTGCACGGTTCAGCGGACAATTCTGGATCTTCTGATGCGAAGAAATCAGAAGATGGATGCCAAGCGGGCTGCAGATCAGTTCATGAAAGGACCGATTGCAGATGATGATCTTTCTGCGGGCGATCTTCTGAAATCGATCCGGAAAGTCTATCTGGCCGTGAATAACAAGAAGCTTGCAAAAGCTGCCGAGAAGAAGTACCGGGAGCTTGGATATGAGGAAGAAGATCTGGAGGATGATCCGGAATTCAGATTCTATAACTGACGGAGAATCGGGCACTGCCCGATTTTCTGTTCTGGTGCTATTCTAATCGATATGACAGAACGGATTGCACTTGTGACCGGGGCTTCCAGCGGTCTCGGAAAAGAGTTTGTGATGCAGCTGGACAGAGAAAAAGACATTGACACATTCTGGGTGATTGCCAGAAGAGAAGAATTGCTGAAAGAACTGGCCGAGCATTGCACGAAGCCGGTGAAGGCCATTGCGATGGATCTGACTGCAGAAGGATCCATGGAAAAGCTTGAAGCGATGCTGAAGGAAGAACAGCCGGTGATTACGTGGATGATTGCGGCTGCCGGTCTTGGGAAGATCGGAAGAATCCGCGATCAGTCCAGAAGGGATGATGATCTCATGATTTCGCTGAACTGCCAGGCGGCAGTCGATGTGACGAAGATCTCTCTTCCGTATCTGAAGAAAGGGTCGCATGTCGTTGAGATTTCCAGCATTGCGGCATTTCAGCCGATGCCTTCGTTTGCGGTTTACGGGGCTTCCAAGGCATTTCTGCAGAGCTATACAAAAGCATTGCATTATGAACTGATCGGAACCGGGATTCATGTGACGTGCATCTGCCCCTACTGGGTCAAGGACACGGAGTTCATGAAGACGGCAGATCCAGACAGTCAGGCAAAGTACTACCGGCATCAGCCGCTCAAGAGCACCAGTGCATCAGTAGTGAAGCAGTCGATCAGGGCTGCGAAGATGAATCTCTGGGTATGGACGCCAGGCATCGTGACGACGGCAGATCGTTTCTTTGCGAAATTCGTGCCGCATTGCATCATGACGCCGATCATGGATCTCTGGAGCAGGCTATGAATCGGAAGATGATCTTTCTCGATATCGACAGCACGCTGTATTCCCATAAGACCTGGAGTATACCGCATTCTGCTTCCGAAGCATGCCGGCGGGCTCAGGATCAGGGGCATATTCTCTTTCTCTGCTCTGGCAGATCGCCATTGCAGACCGGAGAGTTCCGGAGACTGGACTGGATCAAGGGCCAGGTATGCTGTGACGGGGCTTATGCAGAGGCGGAAGGAAAGGTGATTTTCCGTCATCCTCTGGAAGACGGAAGTGCTGCCTATCTGAATGAACTTGCCGAAGCGTGCAGAGCGAATCTTTCGATGCATGGGCTCGACGAGAATTTCACCAATACCGGCGGACTGGCGTTCTATCGGGAATGGTTTGCCGAACTTGCCATGCAATGGAAGAAACTCGGAAGAAAAGGAGAGCTGCCGAAGCTGCCTCAGCTTTATGAGAAGGCGTATCAAGGACAGCCGATCTATATGGTCGATGTCTTCTTCCGGAAAGACAGCGATCGGGATTCGTTCGTGAAGGGACTTGAAGGAAGATACAGCTGGGCAGGGATGCTGTCGACGGCAGAGAATTCGCTGATGGGCGGAGAAATCACTGCACCGGGAATTCATAAAGGAACCGGCATGCTGAAAGCTGCAGCGTATTATGGCATTTCTCAGGCTGATACGATTGCCTTCGGGGATTCTGCAAATGATACAGAAATGCTGAAGGCAGCAGGGGTCGGAGTTGCGATGGGCAATGGTGCCGCAGCTGCCAAGGAGGCTGCTGACTGGGTTACGGATGATATTGAGGAAGATGGGCTTGCACATGCATTCATGAAGCTTGGCCTGAACGGCTGACATCAGGAGGGCTCTTGTTGTAAAATAAACAAGGCCATTGGGGTGTAGCCAAGAGGTAAGGCAAGGGACTTTGACTCCCTCATGCGCGAGTTCGAACCTCGCCACCCCAGCCATGAGAAACCGATACCCGATTCTGAGAAAGAATCGGGTTTTTGAATGCATCTGGCTCAATAGACGGGAAGTTCACACAAGGCCAGAGAAAACAGCAGCATTTCTGCTGCTGAATAGGATCAGTATGAATTGAGGCCTTCTAGTTCAGATTTGCTGCAAAGAAGTCGGCAGTATTTTCTACAACGATTCGTTTGACGTATGCAGGGCCGCCATAGAATCCATAGGAGTGCCCGTCTTCCGGAGTCTTGACGACTTCAGCACCGAGCTTGTCAGCGACACCCTGGCTGACCGAAGGAGAAACTGCAGTATCATCGACCGCGTAGATGACCATGGAAGGTCCGCGGTACGCAGAAGCTGCCGCATCGGTGAGGTCATTGAAGGTCTTTGCCTCGAGGTCTTTGAAGAATTGAACGCCGAGGTGCTGTACCTGGCCATAGATCGTTGTGAATTCGACCCATTGATCTGGAGATGCTTCCGCATCTGCTTTCAGGGTTTCCCAGTTGTCTGAACCGCCGAACAGATTCTTCAGATCTTCTGTATCAGCTGCAGGTGCGAGCATGACTGCTGCCGAGAATGAGTAGTCCGGATCTGCCAGCATTTCCAGGGCGATTCTTCCGCCCATGGAATAACCGAAGATTCCGTAATCAGAAGTGCTGACCGGATAATTGTCTTCCAGGTAGGAGATGGCACTCTTCGTATCACTAATCATATTGGTCATGTTGTTTTCGCTGAAGTCTTCGGTGGAATCGCCGCAGCCTGGATAATCAACCCGGATTGTAGCGATGCCCTGTTCTGCAAGTGCTTCGGCAATCTCATCGAAGCCTCCGTTTTCATGCCGGCTTCCGCCATGGCCATGGCAGAGCACCACAAACGGAACATCAGAGGCATCTGCAGGCATGACGACGGTTCCCGGAATCTTCGCGCCGCGCGTTGAATCAACCTGGACATCCATGACCTGGATTTCAGAGCTCGCTGATGGTTCTGCAGATTCTGCGGGTTCTGCAGAAGGAACAGCAGATGGTGATGGCGAAGGAGATGCTGCAGCTGAAGAGCTGCTGCATCCGCTCAGCGGAAACAGGATCATTGATGTGACGATGAAAACAGATAATTTCTTCATTATCTTTCCTCCCTGTGCCGGAATGAATCCGGCTGCTATCTCTAACATAATCAGAAACGGCTTCCATGGGAAGAGATAAAAACGATCCTGAATCATGAGTCAGAAAAAAAGCTTCACAAAATGTCATTCGGTAGAAGCCACGCCCCTTTACGGGGCGGTTTTACGTTGTTTAGCCCTGATTCTCAATATAGTGTTCAATGGTTTCCTGAGATACCTGTCCTATCGATGCAGCAAAATAGCCATCTGACCATAAC
>Ga0256404_1010163_pt1 | contig 13134 bp, 10 predicted proteins | sample RumenRJG_01DNA_FD_185990 | JGI IMG/M metagenome (GOLD analysis project Ga0256404, IMG submission 185990) | Bovine rumen microbial communities from Lethbridge, Alberta, Canada - RJG_01 | ecosystem: Host-associated > Mammals > Digestive system > Stomach > Rumen | place: Canada: Alberta | collected...
CAAGCAACACGCCAATGCTGGTTTATAACAAGAGCAATGAGACGAAGGTCATCCTCCTCATCCCATGCGCCGAGCCCGACATGGCCATCACCGTTGCACCCGAGTTCCAGGGCACCCTGACCGGCACCACCATCGCCGCCAGCACCGAGGGCCAGACCAACTACGCCTTCAACGGCAAGGCCTTCGTCTTCGTGAAGGACGCCATCGAGGTAGGCCCCAACAAGGCCTGGCTGAGCGTCAACACTGGCGAGCCCAGCGCACGAATCACGCTGGTGTTCGACGACGAGACCACGAAGATTGCGAACACGAATATCACGAATCTCACGAATGGCAACTGGTACGACCTGAACGGACGCAAGCTCAACAAGATGCCGACGAAGAAGGGCGTGTACATCATGAACGGACGTAAAGTTGTGGTTAAGTGAGAATAGGAGTGCTCTTCGAGCAGAAATCATACAAATCATCCAAATCAAACAAAATAAGGTAAACACGAATTACCACGAATTGACCATTAATGCTGCGCGCAGCTATTATATGACAAATTACATGGAAATTATATGTTGAAAATAAAAAAGATTTGAATAATTTGAATGATTTCTCGCCGAAGGCGACTAAAGAAAGATAACATTAAAGTAAATACAATATGAAAAAGAAGATATTAAGTTTGCTCGCACTGGTCATGACAGTCATGACCGCGAGCGCTATAGACGCTCCGAGCTATAACCTCTCCGTGGGCACCAACGACCACGGCACCGTGAAGTTCTACGTAGCAGAAACGGAGGTGACAAAGGCACCGGAAGGCGCCACCGTAACCGTCGTCATCACTCCCAACACGGGCTGGGTGGTCAACCAGACCAGCGGCCAGTGGTACGCCGCCATCGCCAAGGCTCCCCGCCGCGCACAGACTGGCGTGGACATGCTGAAGGACTTCGAGCTCACCAAGCTGCTGGGACAGGACAACACTTGGTCGTTCGTCATGCAGCGCGCCAACGCTGAGATCAGCGTCACGTACAAGAAGCTGCTCACCAATCAGGACATCACCATCGAGGACATCACCGCACCGACCTACACCGGCCAGGCACAGGAGCCAACGGTTACCGTGAAGGATGGCACCGCCGTCCTTGTCAAGGATGTGGACTACACCGTGGCCTATAGCAACAACACCAACGCTGCCCTCGCCACCGCTACAGAGAACGCTCCCACGGTGACCATCACCGCCGTAGCCACCAGCGACAAGTATGCCGGCGAGACCACGAAGACCTTCACCATCCTGCCGAAGGCCCTGGAGGACGGCTTCATCGCCAACATCGACGCACTGGTCTACACAGGTGTGGCACAGACTCCCGAGCCCGCCGTCACCTACAACAACATGACGCTGGTGAAGGGTACCGACTTCACCTACAGCTACACGAACAACGTGAACGTGGCTGCTGCTACGGCCGAGAACGCCCCCACGGTGACCGTCACCGGTAAGGGCAACTACACTGGCACCGCCCAGAAGAAGTTTGACATCACGAAGAAGGCGCTGACCGTGAAGGCCGACAACAAGAGCGTGACCTTCGGCGACGATGCTCCTCAGTACACCGTTTCTTACGACGGCTTCGTGAACAACGAGACGAACGCTGTCCTGGGCGGCACATTGGCATTCGCTTGCAGCTACGTGAAGAACCAGACCGGCGCAGGCAACTACGACATCACGCCCAGCGGCCTGACCAGCAGCAACTACGACATCACCTTCACGAAGGGTACGCTGACCGTGTACAAGAAGCATCTGGACCATCCGGACATCACCATCTCCAACATCCTGCCCGTGACCTACAACGCACAGCCGCATACACCTTCCTTCACCGTGAAGGACGGCAGCAAGGTGCTGGTACTGGGCACGGACTATACCGTGACCTACTCTGACAATGTGATGGCCTGCGACAAGGATGCTGCAGAGAATGCTCCTACCGTGACCATCAAGGCCGTGGAGGGACATAATTTCTATGTGGGTGAGAACTCCAAGACATTCACCATCCGCAAGAAGACGCTGGAAGACGGCTTCATGAGCAAGGTGGCCGACCTGACCTACAACGGCAAGGCGCAGGAGCCTGCTCCCACACTGACCTACGACGGCATCACACTGGTGGAGGGCAAGGACTATGTCTTCTCGTATATCAACAACAAGGACGTGGCCAGCACTACGGATGCCAAGGCTCCTGTGGTAACGGCCAGCGCCGTGAAGAACAGCAACTATTCCGGTGCGGCTACGCAGAAGTTCAATATCAAGAAGGCGCCGCTCACCATCAAGGCTGCCGACGTGAACATCATCCATGGCAGTGAGGTGCCTCAGTACGAGGTGTCCTACGAGGGCTTCGTGGCCGATGAGACAGTGGCCGTGCTGGAAGGCACGCTGGCCGTGGCCTGTGACTATACCAAGGAGAGTGCCGTGGGCAGCACCTACGACATCACCCCCTCGGGTCTTACCGCCAAGAACTACGACATCACCTACGTGGCTGGTAAGCTGACCGTCCTGGTGAACCAGGCTGCCGTGGACCAGGCTGCTGCCGACGATGTGATGGGTAAGATATCGGCTATCGGCGAGGTGGCATACAACGAGACCAGCAAGGGACTCATCGATGCAGCCCGCGAGGCCTACAATGCCCTGACGGATGCACAGAAGGCTCTGGTAACCAATCTGGAGACCCTGACAAATGCGGAGACGGCTTATGCTAACCTGAAGGCTGCCGCTGAGAAGGCCGCTGCCGACCAGCTGGCTGCTGGTGAGGTCATCGACAAGATTATCGCTATCGGTGAGGTGGCTTACACCACTGAGTGCAAGAACCTAATTGATGCTGCCCGCAATGCCTACAGTGAGCTGACGGCCGACCAGAAGGCACTGGTGACCAACTATGAGGTGCTGACCACTGCTGAGACAACTTATGCCAACCTGAAGGCTGCCGCTGAGAAGGCCGCTGCCGACCAGCTGGCTGCTGGTGAGGTCATCGACAAGATTATCGCTATCGGTGAGGTGGTTTACACGGATGCCTGCAAGAACCTGATTGATGCTGCCCGCAATGCCTATACCGCTCTGACCGAGGATCAGAAGGCACTGGTTACTAACCTCAGTGTGCTGACGGATGCAGAGACGGCTTATGCAGAACTGGCGCAGATAGCTACTGGCATCAGCACCATCAAGGCTATTGCCGGTAAGACCATCTACGACATGAATGGCCGCAAGGTCACCGTTCCTAGCAAGAAGGGCATGTACATCATCAATGGCAAAAAGGTCGTGATTAAGTGAGAGAAAAAAACAGAAAAAACACTTTTTGATGTTTGTAGCTCTTAATGAGCTCTAGTGATAAGTGGTATGTCTTTGGCTTTAAGAACAAGTTCTTACGCCAAACTCATACCACTTCTCACGTAACTGCGTTACACAAACATCAAAAAGAAAAAACAACGGCTTTTCAAGCCTAAAAAAACGAGTTAGATTGACTATAACAACGTTAACCATAACTTTAACGATAACATGGAGAATCGCCTGCGATTCAAGGGAGGAGAAAGTTCATATAAGGTAAATTGAGAGGTATAATTTGGCAGTTTCATTTTGTTTTTGTAACTTTGCCCCCGAAATGAAAAAAAACTTATATATCATTAGCGGTTGTAATGGTGCAGGAAAGACAACTGCGTCATATACTGTACTTCCCGAAATCCTTGATTGTAAGGAGTTCGTAAATGCTGATGAAATAGCAAGAGGACTTTCGCCATTTAATCCTGAGAGTGTTGCTATAGAAGCAGGTCGTTTGATGCTTAAACGCATAGACGAACTGTTAGAAAAAGGTGAAACATTCTCTATTGAAACTACACTTGCCACAAAATCATACATTAATCTTGTACATCGTGCACAGGCTAATGGGTATGACGTAAAATTGTTATTCTTTTGGTTGAACTCCCCCGAATTAGCAAAATTACGTGTATCTGAACGAGTGGCTAATGGTGGTCATAACATCCCTCAAGATGTAATTAGCAGAAGATACGTTGCAGGTATCTGCAATTTGTTCAAACTGTTTATGAAGGAAGTTGATTCATGGGTTATATTTGACAACAGTGAAAACCCTCGTAAACAAATAGCCTCTGGTGGCAGAAATGCCGATACCATTGTAGATGAAGAATTGTTGTTCTCAAAGATGCAAAGTTATGTCAAATAAAGAAATTCAAGAGTTTAACGAGAAACTGCGTCGTGGTTTAGATATAGCAGAAAAGAGAATGCTTCAAGAAAAAGCATTAAGAGGTCAAGATGTGGTCGTTTGCGGACCTGACCAGATAATCCGTCGTATACCAGCAAGGCAAGTAATTGCAGAGAATCCTGTTTTTCAGGATTAGTTAAAGCGGATCTCTATCATCGAAGCAGAGGCAGGCTTTGTTTTTTTTCAGAAAATCTCCCCCAGCAGAGTCTTCAGCTTCTCTATCTCTACTGTAGCGAGCAGCACCTTGCCGTTAGGGTCTATCACGTAGATAGAGGGAATCCATTTGATGTGATACGCCTGCGCCATCTTCGACTCCTTCATCTTTTTCAGTTCGGTGACCTGTGGCCATGCGATAGCCTCTTTCTGCAGGTAGTTGTCGAGGGCTTCGCGCGTGGTATCAAACGAGACGCCGAGGAACTGCACCCCTTTCCCGCTATACTGCGCGTAAAGCTCCTTCATCTGGGGCATGTCCTTTCTACAGTCGGGACACCAGGAAGCCCAGAAATCCATCACCATATACTGTCCGCGGTATTTCTCCAAGGCTATTGTCTGTCCTTCCACATCTGTCAAATCAGGTGCTATCGTACCCACTGTCAGCAGGTCGCGTGCATACAAAGAGTCAAGGTCTTGGGCCATCAGCGTGGTGGCGATGCAAGATACAAATAATACGATTGCGAATACTTTTTTCATGTCTAATCTGTTTTTATGGTGCAAAAATACGAATAAACGAGAGAAAAGCAAAAGAATAATACTTTTTTCTTGCTATTCATCTGATTATTTGTATATTTGCAAACGAATATGACTACACAATTAATTAATAACGAAGGAGAAGCCACACTGACACTTTGCGGACGACTGGACACTGCCGTCTCTTCGCAGGTAAGTGCCGACATCAATCAGCTGTTGGCCACAGCGGGCACCATCCAGCATCTCACCGTAGATGCCGGTCAGTTGGAGTATATCTCCAGTTCCGGTCTTCGCATCTTGCTGATGCTGGCCAAGCGCTTTAAGCAGTTCCGGATTACGGAAGTGAATCCGGAGGTATATGATGTGCTCAGCATGACCGGCTTTACCAAGATGATGACCGTAGAGCGGGCCCTGCGCCAACTGTGTGTTGAGGGCTGCGAGGTCATCGGTGTGGGCGGTGTAGGCACCGTGTTCCGCCTCAACGACGACACCATCATCAAGGTGTTTCGTGAAGGAACCACCATGGACGAGGTGCGCAAGGAGATTACCATGTCCAAGGAAGCCTTTGTCATGGGTATGCCCACCGCCATCTCGTTTGATATGGTGAGGGTAGGCAGTCAGTACGGACTGGTGTATGAACTGCTGCATGCGCAAACCCTGAGTGCCTGTCTGAAGCAGGCACCCGAACGGGTGGACGAACTGGCACGTAAGTATGCCGGCCTCTTCCGCCAGATGCATGCTATTCAGGTGCCTGCCGATAGCAGTGTGCCTGATGCCCTGGAGCACGAGCGCAACCAGGTGATGCATATCCGTCGCTATTTCCCCCAGGAGAAGATAGACCTTCTGCTGCAGCTCCTCGATACCGTTCCCGCCAGCAACAGTCTGCTGCATCTTGACCTCCAGGCCAAGAATGCGATGATACAAAATGAGGAACTGATGCTGATAGATATGGGCGAGGTGGGCTATGGTCATCCTATCCTCGATCTGGCCCATGCCTATTCTGCTATGGTGTCACTGGTGGGCGACTACGATAAAATCATCGGGATACCGCGCGAACTTGGTACTGAGCTATGGAACCGTGCTATCGACTATTATTTCGAGGGACTGCCTGCCGATGTGGTTGCCCTGCGCAAGGAGCAGATAAAAGCGCTTTCGTGTGTCAGGAACTTCAGTTGGCTGGCCCTCAGCGACTCGTTCCCCGAGACGGTCATCAACGAATGTCGCGCGCTCTTCGACGAACGTGTTACGCGTCACCGCGACCATCTCCTGCAGGTCTGCCAAACCCTGAAGGACTGGAAATAAAGAAAGGACCACGGATTGCACGGATTTAACGGATTTCTTTAATCGTGGCTTTAGCCACTATCATCCGTGTTATCAGTGAAATCTGTGGTCCTTAAAATTATTCGTAGTCGAATAGATTACTTCGTCTCAGGAGCCTCACCAATCAACTCCATGAACTCATCGAGTTTCGGGGTGATGATGATCTGGGTGCGACGGTTGCGCTGCTTGCCCAGTTCGGTATCGTTGCTCTGCAAGGGGTTGTACTCACCACGTCCACCGGCTGTGAGGCGCTTGGGGTCAACACCATACTTTGTCTGCAGGGCCTGTACCACACTCGACGCACGCAGACAAGAGAGGTCCCAGTTGTTGCGGATATTGGTCTTTGAGATGGGCACATTATCCGTATTACCCTCGATTAGCACATCATAATCTTTATAGTCGGTGATAATCTTCGCAATCTTCGACAGTGTCTCAGCGGCACGGTCGTTGATTTCGTAAGAACCGCTCTTATACAGCATGTTGTCGGCCAGTGAGATATAGACCACGCCCTTCAGCACCTGCACGTCAACCTCCTTCAGTTCCTCCTTAGACAGCGAACGAGTCAGGTTGTTTGAGAGCACCATATTCAGTGAGTCGCTCTTTGACTTCACCTCCACCAGATGGCGGATGTACTGGTTTGACTCGTTAATCTGGTCCACCAGCTTCTCGATAGAGATATTGTTCTGTGAGGCATTGCTCAGACTCTTGTCGAGCGACTCCTGCAACTTGGCATACTTCTGCTCTGAGGTCTTCAGTGCCTGCTGCATGCCGCGCAACTGCTCCTCCAGTGAGGTGATGCGTGCGTTCTTGCCGGCCAGGTCTTCCCTTGTAGACTGGAGGTTAGCGGTCAGTGACTTGTTCTCATCGCGACAACTCATCAGTTCCTTTTTGCTGGCACAGCTGCTCAGCAGTATGGCAGCCGTAGCTGCAAACAAAATAACTTTCTTCATACTCTTTCTTTTTTAGTTTATAATTAAAGTTTCTCTTTTTTAGGAGTTAAGGAGTTATGGAGTTAAAGGAGTTAAGACGTCAGTCTTGTTCCTTGTATTCTCCGCGGAGTTTTCAGCGAAAGGAGTATCGTCTTAACTCCTTAACTTCTTTAACTCCTTAACTCCTGTGCTCACACAAAAATCGGATGCAAATATACGGAGTTGATGTGTAAAACCATCAAAAGTAAGTCGGAATTATGGTATTTTAATTTTTATTTTGTATCTTTGCACCCAAATATAATACGTATTATGGGAAATTTAGTTGCAATCGTAGGACGGCCTAACGTGGGCAAGTCCACACTTTTTAATCGATTGACCAATAGTCGTCAGGCCATCGTGAGTGATGAGGCCGGCACGACGCGCGACCGCCAGTATGGTAAGTGCGAGTGGACGGGGCATGAGTTCTCCGTGGTCGACACAGGCGGATGGGTGGTCAATAGTGACGACATCTTTGAGGAGGAAATCCGCAAACAGGTGATTATAGCTACGGAGGAGGCCGACCTGGTGCTCTTCTTGTGTGATATCAAGAATGGTGTAACCGACTGGGATATGGACGTGGCGCAGATCCTGCGCCGTGCCAAGCTGCCCGTGCTGCTGGTGGCCAACAAGGCCGACGACAACAAGGACACCTACGGACAGTATGAGTTCTATAAGTTGGGTCTGGGCGATCCCTATTGTATCAGTGCCGCAACCGGTAGTGGTACGGGCGATCTGCTGGATAAGATCCTGGAGCTGTTGCCCAAGAAGGAGAAGGACGACCTGGAGGATGGTATCCCCCGCTTTGCCGTGGTGGGACGTCCTAATGCCGGTAAGTCGAGCTTGATCAATGCCTTCATCGGCGAGGACCGTAACATCGTGACCGATATCGCCGGTACCACACGCGACAGTATCTATACCCGCTATGATAAGTTCGGCTTCGACTTCTATCTGGTCGATACCGCTGGTATCCGTCGTAAGAACAAGGTCTCTGAGGACTTGGAGTTCTATAGCGTGATGCGCTCTATCCGTGCCATCGAGAACAGTGATGTGTGCGTCCTGATGATTGATGCCACCCGTGGTATCGAGGCGCAGGATATGAACATCTTCCAGCTGATTCAGAAGAATAACAAGTCGCTGGTGGTAGTGGTCAACAAGTGGGACCTCGTAGAGGATAAGTCGCAGATTGTCATCAAGACCTTCGAGGAAGCTATCCGCAAGCGTATGGCTCCCTTCGTGGACTTCCCCATCATCTTCGCTTCTGCGCTCACCAAGCAGCGTATCTTCAAGGTGCTCGAGACGGCTAAGGAAGTATATCTGAACCGTAAGGCCCGCATCGGTACCAATAAGCTCAACGAGGTGATGCTGCCTATCATCGAGGCTACACCGCCCCCCTCAATCAAGGGTAAGTATATCAAGATTAAGTATGTATCGCAGGTGCCCGACACGCAGATTCCTACCTTCGTGTTCTATGCCAACCTGCCTCAGTATATCAAGGAGCCCTACCGCCGCTTCCTGGAGAACCAGATCCGTCAGCACTGGACGCTGACCGGTTCACCCATCAACGTGTTTATACGCCAGAAGTGATGAAGAGGAGGATTGTGGTGATGGGCTTGATGGGCCTGATGGGGCTAATGGGCTTCATAAGCTGTGGTGAGGCCTCGCGCGAGGACAAGGCAAAAGAGGCAGCACGGGAATACTATGCTGCCCTGCTCGAAGGCGACTATCAGGCATTCCTTAACGGACGTGCCCACATGGATAGTATCCCCGACAGTTTTCGCGAGCAGTTGCTTACAGCATTCAAACAGTTCATGCGGCAGCAGGAGGAGGCACACCAGGGGGTGGTGAGTTTCGTACCCACGCGTGCGGAGGACGACTCCCTGCTACAGGTGATGCAGGTCTTCATGATGGTCAACTACGGCGACAGCACACGCGAGGAGATTGTGGTGCCGATGGTGGAGCATCAGGGAAAATGGATGATGAAATAAAGAAAAAAACAGCAAAAACATCGGCTTTTTGCTGCTTTTTTCCACTATATAAAAGAGGGGCGTTTCAGAAACCATAGGTTAAGGGATCGGGAAATAGGGACTTTGAGGTCCTAAACCATAGGTTTACGATGCGTAAACCTATGAGTTACGACCCCTAAGTCTATGAGATAGGGCCTCAAAATCAGTGAGTTGTTTATTTCTTGACCGCCAACGGAGCGGGACCGTCGAGCGTAGGTATGACGGGAATGATACGTCCCTGCTTGTCGAACGTCATACGGTCTATACATACCTCGCGGTGGATGCCTGGCTCGTGATGAACGAAGTTCTTGTTGATGCGATGATAGACGATGTACCACTCGTCCTTGCCAGGAATCTGGAGCACAGAGTTATGGGCCGTGCCGTAGATCTGGTCCTCGGGCTTCTGCTTGATAACCATGTAGTTGTTCTCGTCGATAGAGATAGGACCGAGGGGCGACTTCGCCGTACCGTAGCATACGTGGTAGTTGGGTGAACCGGTATCGTCAACACTCCACATGAAGTAATAGGTGCCCTTGCGGTAGAACACATAGGCACCCTCGCGGAAAGCCCATGACTGCAGGTTGCCACCCTTCGGTGTCAGGTGCGTGATGGTCTCTTTCTTCACAGAGAGCATATCGTCATTGAGCTCGGCACCAGCCATGAAGCCATTACCCCAGTAGAGATAGAACTTGCCGGTCTTAGGATCCTGGAATACGTCCACATCGATAGCCTGTCCGCCACGCGCCTCCTTGGGACGGTCGGCATCGGTGATGATAGGCGCACCACTGTCCACAAAAGGACCGGTGGGACTGTCGCTCACGGCCACACCAATCTCCTTGCGGTTGCTCAGAGGGTTATGAGCAGAGAAATAGAAGAAATACTTGTAAGCCTTTCCTACCTTTTTCTCAATGATACAGGGAGCCCATGCATTACCTGTGGCCCACTTCACCTGATCGCCCTTCACGTCGAGCATCTTGCCTTCGTCCTTCCAGTCCACGAGGTTCTCGGAAGAGAAGACACTGAAGTCGTGGCCACCCCAGCCGGGTGTACCGTCGGTAGTGCTATAGATATAGTATTTCTTAGTCTTATTGGAATAGAGCACCTCGGGGTCGGCATGGAAACCAGAGAGGATAGGCTGCTTATGGTTAGGGAAAGCCTTGAGCAAGCGCTCCTTCTCGGCACGGGTGATAGGGATGATAGTGCCGTGACGAGGGGTGAACTTACCGCGCATCTCAGTGTTCTGCACAAACTGGAAGGTCTTCAGGTCTTCCGACTTACAGAACTGATAGTGACCGTTGCCGTAGCAGTCGTACATGATAATCCATGACTTGCCGTCGATAGCCTTGCACACGCCAACACCCTCGACAGACTCCTTTGTCTGCTCCACATTACCGCCAATCATCTGCCACTTATCGGTGAGTTCCTTGGCCACAGCCTGGTAGATACCCCTACCCGCCTCCTGCTTGTAGAAGAGGTGGTACATCTGGTCGGCCTCGTTATAGACGATATCGCCATCGATGGTGGCGCAACCGGCGTCAAACAGCCATTTGGGCTCGCCTTCCAGATCAGTGAAGTCCTTATTGGCATACTGATAGTAGATCTTATCATAAGAGCCGCGGTCGCTGGAAGCCAGGGAATAGAACACCATGTACTTACCGGCCTTACGGTCGTAGATGGTCTCGGGAGCCCATACACGCTGCACGTTCTTCCAGGTCTTGGTATAGCGAGTGGGGAAATTGATGGCAGTATGCTGCCAGTTAATCAGGTCGGTACTCTTGAGCAGCACCATACCGCGGTTGCTGTTCCAACCCAGGTTTGACTTCATATCGGTGACCACCATATAGAAGGTCTTGCCATCCTCGCAGCGCAGGATATGCGGGTCGCGCACGCACTGTGTCAGGGCGATGGTGTCACTGGAAATAACGGGCATACCGTCATTAATCGGGGTGTAGTTATAGCCATCCTCACTCAGGGCATAGCATATCTGCTCGTCCTTGGGATCATTACTATTAAAATAAGTAAAGAGGTAAGCCACCATCTCGTTGGGATCCTGTGGCTGTGGGGCCACTTGTTTCTTCTTAGCGAAGGTAGCACTGGCGCTAACGGCTATCAGCACAGCTGTTAGCAAGGTCTTAGTCATCATCTTCATTTTATTGTGTTAATTAGTTATGTTGTTTACTGAACACTATTATTTGGCACAAAGGTACAACATTTATTTGAATCCGTGGCTAATAATTTTGGAAAAAAACATTAAAAACTCCCATGACAGGATGCAAGTGCTTGCAGCCCTTTTAAGATGCAAGGCAAATATTTTTCCTTAAATGCAAGCATTTAGATAAAAATCTCTGCCTTACATCTTAGCCTCTTAACGAGGCCTTGCATCCTGACATGGGCAAAAACAACGGCTTTTCAAGCCTAAAATACAGAGTTACCTCTTCCCTTGTATATATAGTCAGGGGGAAAAGGTATTCTTTGTTTTTTAGATTGTGATAACAATCGGTGTTTTTGCTTTTCGATGTTTCTTGACTTCAGCGGTTTTAACATTTCAGAGAGGTTGACTCTCTTGAAACCCCTATAAACAGGAAATTCTGCATGGTGACTTGGGTGACTCAGGAAATGCTATATAACGGTGATGACGATAGTGCTTTTGCCCTTGACTGCATGGAGAGTAATGGTTTTAGGCCAAGGACCGCTTAGAAACAACTCCTTGTAGCCTTTGAGGCTTGCAATACAAATCTCACTGGGATGGTCGGTAGCGTAGGCAGTGATGGCCTCCTCAACATCAGTGATGCTAACATCTTTCCCTGCCACCACTTCCTCCGCCAACACCCCTAGGGCTCTGGCAAGCGGCTTGGCATTAAGCGAATAGTAGCGGGTATAAGAACTTCCGATTCCCTTGGGTGTTATCGTCTTGCGAAGTGTAGGTAGATGATGCTTCAAATGCATCTGAATCATGTTAAAGATGGCACGACGTTTTTTGGCTGCTGGAGTGGTATAGACGTGTGCGGGCATAGTGGGCGTGGATCGCGCAAAGGTTACATCCCCACGAGTTACATACGTGATGCCATCGATTGTTCCTGATGCCATCCGGCCGATGCCGACTTGTTTGATTTTTACCATAACCGTTATATGATTAGTTTCTACAATATTTAATTATTACTAACAAACTTGTTCCTTCACTCTATCCATACACTACTCAAGCAGTACTCTGGTTCTATCCAAGGTAATGTTAGTCTTTTGACCTTGGCTACACCTTGGCTACACCTTGGCTACACCTTGGCTACACCTTGGGTATACCTTGGGTAGAGTATGTGAAATCCGCCACAAAAGTATAAAAAATCCATCAAATAGAAAAAGAAAAATTGATATTTCTACTGACGAGCATATCCGAAATTACCAGAATTGGCTAATTGTCGCACGTGCGAGCAGGGTGACGCATCGCCGAAGTCAGGAGGTATTCTTTGTTTTTTAGATTGTGATAACAATCGGTGTTTTTGCTTTTCGATGTTTGTATAACGCAGTTATAGTGATAAGTGGCGTGGAGTTGGCGTAAGAGCTCGCTCTTAAAGACAAGCCCATGCCACTTAGCACGTAAGCTCTGACAAGAGCTACAAACATTGAAAAGAGTTTTTTCTGTTTTTTTCTTTATAACACGCAAGAAATTCCTGTTTGACACAAAAAAAGTCCGCTGCAACTCTCTCGAGCAACAGCGGAACAAGCCTATGTTTAACTAAAAATCCTTTTTCTAAAAGAAATTTTCAGTCCACAAGGACTAAAAATTTGAAAGTTTAAATGGGAGCTTCACAGCGACCACCTGTTATCCTACAGTTGAAAACTTTCTTTTTTACCAATAACTAAAAACCTAAAACTATAAATATTACTACTAACCTAAAACAATCTATTAACCTTTTGACGATGCAAAGGTAC
>Ga0256404_1010164_pt1 | contig 13133 bp, 7 predicted proteins | sample RumenRJG_01DNA_FD_185990 | JGI IMG/M metagenome (GOLD analysis project Ga0256404, IMG submission 185990) | Bovine rumen microbial communities from Lethbridge, Alberta, Canada - RJG_01 | ecosystem: Host-associated > Mammals > Digestive system > Stomach > Rumen | place: Canada: Alberta | collected...
CCCACATGGTAAGCAGGCGCTCTGCAAGCTTCTGGTCAGGAAGAACACGTATTCCGTCCTTCCGAAACTGATTCGTCAGGTTATCGAGAGCCGCCCGCCTGTCCGCTCCGCGCGCATGTTCTCCGGCCTCCCGGATCGTGAGATCTGTGGAATCTACTGTTGTTACCGCAACAGGAATCGGCGATCCGTCTGCTTCTCCCGCAGCAACCGCATCCAGAATAAGATTCATGTAGCAGGAAGCTTTGGCGATCATCGGAACCGGGAGCTTATCTTTTCCGTGCGGGATGCTGTTCTGAAGCTTCGGAAAGACAGTCTCAAAGTCCCTGACCGTGCCGGTGAGAATCAGTTTTTCCTTTGCTCTTGTCATCGCGACATAAAGCACACGGAGCTCCTCGCCGAGCGTATCGCGGGTGATTTTGTCGGCAATAAGCTCCCGGCGCAGGGTGGTGCGCCGGCAGCGGAGTTCCGGATTGGCATACTCAAGGCCGATACCCAGATCGTTGTCGACAAGCAGCTTCGCATTCTGGTCACGCCGGTTGAAGCGGCGTGACAGGCCGGCAGCAAATACGATCGGGAACTCAAGGCCCTTGCTCTTGTGAATCGTCATGATGCGTACGACGTCCGCGTTCTCATCAAGCGTATTTGCCTCGCCCATGTCGACCTCCTGCGCGCGCATCTCATCAAGATAGCGAAGGAACCGGAACAGCCCGGTATACGAAGTTTTTTCGAAGCTGACAGCCATCTCCAGCAGCATCGAAAGATTCGCGAGCCGCTGACTGCCGGCCGGAAGAGCGGTTATATAATCTTCGTAGCCGGTCTCGGTCACAAGCTGTTCGAGGAGCTCATGGATAGACAGATAAGTGAGACTCTCGCGGCGCCTGTCGAGTTCTTCGAGAAACGAGCGGCAGCGGGTGCTGAGGTATTCGTCGGGGCCGCCGGAAAAACCGGAACCGGCCTGCCCGTTCTCCTCCGGCGCATCCTGGGGTTCAAGCCCTGCATATCCTGCCACTGCTGTGTAGTAGTCTGTCCCCCGGCTGAAAGCCCGGATTTTCGCCGCGTCTTCTTCCGTGAAGCCGCCGAAATACCCGTGCATCGCTCCGTAGAGCGGGATGTCCTGACGCGGGTTGTCGAGAACACGAAGATACTGCACGATCTCCCGTATTTCTTCGGTCGCGAAATAGCCGGCCCGCGACGCCACGTAGCAGGGGATTCCCTCCTGCTCGAAAACGCCGCGGAATTTCTCATCCCAGCCGGCCGTAGAGCGAAGCAGGACGACGATATCCCCGTACCGGACCGGACGGAGTTTCTTCGTCCCTTCGTCGGTCACACGGCCGCTCCGGATCAGTTCATGGATCCGCTGTGCAATCGCCAGTGCCTCCCTCTCTCCGCGGTCAAGATCCACAAGAGAATCCTCCTCTCCTCCTGTCCCGGAGCTTCCTTCACTGGATTTGTCTCCTTCAGAAAGAGATGCTTCCCTGCCGTCCGCACTTCCATCCGTCTCCCCGCTCTTTCTTTCATCAACGATCAGCAGCTCGGACTTAGCATCGTCAAAGGGCAGATAGTCCCTGTTTCCGCATTTGAGGCTTGCCGCCTCATCGTAATCGACACCGCCGATTTCCGGCCGCATGATCCGGCTGAAAATTGCATTGACGGTATCCAGGACTTCCTTCCTCGACCGGAAATTCGCATCAAGGTCAATGCGCTCCGTCCGGTCATCGTCCGGCCGGTAGGCTGCATATTTCTCCATGAAAATTTCGGGCCGCGCGAGACGGAACTTATATATGCTCTGTTTTACATCACCGACCATAAACCGGTTGTACCGGCCCTCCGACTCGCCCGAGACAATACCAAGCAGCAGCTCCTGCACATCGTTCGAGTCCTGATACTCATCGATCAGGATTTCCGCAAAATGTGCGCGGTACATCTCGGCCGCAGGTTTTGGCGAAACCGATCCGTCTTCGTTTCTTTTCGCAAGAATCTCCAGTGCCAGGTGTTCGAGGTCGTCAAAATCAATGACGTTCTTGTCCTTCTTGGCCTCAGCATACTTTGCCTCGAACGCGAGAACAAGTCGGACCAGCTCGTGCAGCGGGCGCTGTACCTGCTGCATTTCCGCGGCGATGTCGTCCGGCGTGCCGCGGAAATAAAGAGCCTGGTATCTTTCCATCCGCGCCCGGATATCCTTGCGGCGCGAGGATACGGTATTCTTCAGGTCCTCATCGACCGGGTCGTCCTTCTTCGCGCGCTTTCCCTGGAAGGAGCCGAACACAAGGTTCTTTATTCCGGAGAGCCGCTCATAGAGTGCGGCCGTCTCCTCCTCTCCGGCCGATTCTGCCACCGCCCGGAGTGCATCCCGCTCTTTTGCAATGACGTCTCTGTACATGTACGGCCCGCCGGGAATACTGCACAGACGGACAAGTTCGTCGTACTCATCGGCCGCATCGGAAATCTCGCGGTCCAGGGTCTCAAGACTTTCCTGGAACCAGCGTTTCGTAAGAAGGTCTTCTCCCGACTCCACGTCGTAATCACCCGCATGTTCACGCAGCCAGGCATCCGGCCAGGGATGGCTCATCGCCTTTGCATAGAGATCGAGGATCCGATTCTGAAGCTCCTCATCGCCGAGCTTCGTACAGAAATACTCGACACAGAACGCAAAATCCGGGGTTCCCGCGCTGTACTGCTCCTCGAGCATGTCCTTCATGGCATCCGACTTCATGAGTCCGGCTTCCATTTCGTCCATCTGACGGAAGCCGGGGTCAAGCCCGATATCGCTGAAATTATTGCGGAGAAGGAAGGTGCAGAAGCTGTCGATGGTCGTGATCTGCGCCGCCGGAAGAAGCGCTGACTGCTGCTGAAGATGCAGATTGTCCGGATCAAGATCGAGGCGTTTGTCTATGGCATCGGAGATCCGCTCGCGCATCTGCGCTGCCGCGGCCTTCGTGAAGGTGACGACAAGCAGCTGGTCGATGTCAAAGGGATGCTCGCCCTCCGTGATCAGCTGCACAATGCGCTCGACGAGAACAGCGGTTTTGCCGCTGCCTGCCGCCGCAGATACGAGGATGTTGTGATTTCTCGCATCGATTACTTTACGCTGTTGGTCAGTGAAATGAATTGCCATGCGTTTTCCTCTGGTCCACAGGAATATTATCGGTTCCCGTTCCTGTTCTTCGTCGAATACCCCGGCACACGCGGGTCGAAGCCGCAAACGTCGCTGTAGGGGCAGTAGGTACATGCATTCGTCTGTCCTTCGCGGTACGGCTGCGCCGTCACATTTCCTGCGATAATCTGCTGCCCGAGATAGACGCACATCGCATTCGTTGTATCGAGAAGTGCAGCAAAATCGTCCTTCGTAAAAACATTGGTGCACCGCCTGCTTACGGTTCCGTCCCGGTTGAGCGAGATCGGGATGACATCGGACTTCCCGCTGCCCGGGTCTTTATCAAGGAGCCTTATGACGGCAGGATCCCCGTTCACGAGCCCGTTCGGAAGAAGTGCACTTCTCCTGGCCCTCTCGATGGCCTCTGACTCCTCCCCGCCGGAAGAAATGGCCGGATCCTCAATGTATGGATCGGAGAGATGGTAGTAAAACAGCGCCGCCGGCAGAATTTCCCGGAGAGCTCCGCTGCCCGCATCTTCCCCTGCGCCCTGATACTTTCCTTCTTTTCCCTTCTTTGCGCCCGCCCGGAGTGCAGCCTCCATATAAATGAGGAGCTGTAGCTGACGCCCGGCTTCGAAAGCCTTCCGGTCAAACTTCTTTGCGCCGCTCTTGTAATCCACAATTTTGACGTAGACCGCGCCCGTCTCCGGATCGACGGCCGTATCGAGCCGGTCGATGATGCCGCGGAGATACATCTTTCTTACCGGTTTTAGTGCCAGTATAAATTCCATCCCCGGGATTGCGCCGGGATTCCGGGTCCCAAACTGCTGCTCGTATTCAGCAGGGTCAAAACTCCCCTTCCGGATCTGATATTGCAGCTCGAGGACAGTCCGCGCGAGAACCCGCTGCATGCGGGCGATGATATACGTATTGCGCGCTGTATCCATGAGCACAGCACTTCCATAGGAATCCGAGATTTCCTCTACGCAGGAATCCGTGATGGCACGCCCCGCCTCCGGCGTAAAGTCACGCCAGGAAAGGCCCCGCCTTTTCAGTTCCTGTGAGAATTTCTCAAGGCTGCTGTGCATGATGGTCCCCGAGTCCGCCGGCTCGAAGGTGAATTCCTCCCGTTCGGAAAGACCGAGGCCATGATCGAGGAACTGCTTCAGGAAGCAGTCTGCCATTTCCTCAAGGCGGCTCACAGAACCCTCGATGTTCTGCCCGTACAGTCTCTGTGCCGTCCCCAGGGTGAGGGGAATGGGCGTGTACCTTCGAAACGCCGCATCCTCCAGCTTCCTTGTTTTCTTCTTTAAATCTTCCTCCGCTCTCTCTCTGAGGAGAATGACCGCCGTGAGGAAACTGTCACGGAGCTGCGCAGTTGATCTGCCGCCTGCTGCCCCGGAATCTGCGGCCTCCGCGCCGGCATCGTTCTTCCCTGCCTCCTCTGCCGGTTCTTCCGGATCAAATCTTCCCTCGGCATAGTTCCGCAGTCCGTCCGCGATGAACGGCATGCAGTCATCCGTTCCCACCAGCTGCTCAGCCATCGGAAGCTCCTCCGGCCGCGGGATACGCCCATTCTTCCTGACCGAAGGAAAAGTTTTGACGATGAGGGGAATAAGGTAGGACGGGCGGATGCTTCTGCCCTGGCTGTCGACATCAGGAAAGCTTACGACCAGCTTTTCCATGGGCTTTGTAAGACCGAGATATAGGTAGAGACGCTGCGTGTACATCTGAGCGCGCGGCGTCGGGGAGAGTTCGATATCCGAGCCGGCCAGGAATTCGCGGTCGAGGTCGGATATCAGGCCGCCCTTCGAGGTGCCCTTCGGAATATTCCCGTCGCTTGCGCCGAGCACGAACAGGACCTTTACCTGCGTGAGACGCGACCGCTCGAGATCACCGACCAGAACTATGTCCGCCTGCTGCGGCAGCGTGCCAAGCCGTATCTCACCGATACCGGCATCTACCAGCTGAAGATAATCTTTCTGCGAGATTTTTTCATCTCCAAGGAGATCATGAATCTCTGAGAGAAGATCGATGACCGCGCGGTATACCTGACGGTATTCATCTGCCCGCACAGGATCCCCGCTCGCATCCAACGCCTGTGCCATCTGCTCCATCTTCTCCTGCATCCGGTTCTTCACCAGGAATGCGTACAGTGCCTCCGTGCGCTCCGCCGCCGTGGCGCCGGGACGCACGTCAAGAAGCGGTGAAATACTCTCGAGGAAGCGAGTGCGGAGCGGCTCTGTGTCTGCGTCAAATGCCATCTTCCACTTGCGAAGGCCTTTGATGCCGTGCGCGAGGCAATAATTCTCGAGACGGTCCGTTGCGTCGCGCGCGGCAGGGTCCTCTTCTCCCGCGATATTGACAAGACCGCTCCGCAGATAACGGAACACGGCTTCATAACTGAATTCCTTCGGGCGGATGTCGAGAGATGCGCGGATGGTTTCCGTCAGCGGATTATGAAGAATGGCTCTCGTGACATCGAGATAGACCGGCACGTGATAGAGCGCGGCAAGGCGCCGGACAGGGTCCTCGTACGAGGAGAGATCACCGGCGAGCACGGCAAAATCCCGCCATGCATATCCTTCCTCCGCAACCATTCTCTTCATTGCGATGAACATCTGGCGGACTTCTTCCTGCGGAGTTCTCGCCTCATACAGGAAGACACCGGCCGAAGAACTGTCCCGGGGACCGCGGCCCGCCCAGCTCTGTCCCATATATCCGCCTTCATGAGCGGAAGCCGCGGCAGAGTCTATATCGTGCGGATTTCTTTCCCGGATCGTCTCCTCTCCGGTGTTCTCCCTTAAAGGATCTCCTTCATGAACATCAAAGGGCACCACCGGATAACGCAGGAAATGTCTCTCGAGGTGCTGCAGCATGGGATTGTTCCGGAAGCGCGGCAGATTTTCATCCGGCATATAGACGTCCTTCCCGTGCGGTATTCCCTGCTCCTCTGAAAGACGCGTGATATCCGCGACGGTCTTGCGCGTGAGGTAGAAAAGCTCCTGCTCCCCGCCCGCATCCATCGTCTCCTCGACCAGCGGAATCGGCCTGCCTCCATCCTCCGACAACGTGAGCGCAATGACAACCTCGCGCGCATACCGGCAGAGCTGCACGATAACCCGATTCTGCACCGGTGTGAATCCGGTAAATCCGTCAAAACAGATGACCGACGAAGCGACGAGTTTTGACTTCGGAATGGCGTCTGCAAGGAGATCGAGTGTCTCCTCGTTCGTCACAAATCCGTCGTGAATGTAGTTGAGAAAACGGGAATAAAGATTCTGAAGATCGAGCAGACGTGCATGCAGCGCGCCGCGGCCGGATGCATACTCGGCAAGACGCCCTGCGTCCTCCGGCGAGAGGCCGTACTGCATGAACTCCGAGATGACTGACTTTACCTCGGCAACATAGCCCTGCCGGTTCAGACTGCTTCCGATGACCGGAAGATCATCCGATGCGCGGCTTGCGATCCGCTGCAGAATCAGGCTTTTCCCTATATCATTGAGAACCTCGCGGTGATCCGCCCCGACCTCCTCGAAGATGCGGTGGGAGAGGCGCCCGAAGGAGAGCACATCCACATTCAGGATGCCCTGCGAGCCGCTCGCCAGGACAAGATCCTTCTGCGTCTGCATCGTATACTGCTCCGGCACGATCACGAGATAATTACGGTCCGAGAACGCGCGAAGTGACTCCTGCGCCTTCGTAAGAATCGCCTGATGAAGTTTGTGACTTTTTCCGGCGCCGGATGCGCCGAACAGAAACCGATAAGGCATGGGGCTTCCTTCTTCTCTTCCTTCCTGATGGGTTGTTGATACCGCGGATGCCGCTTTTCAGAAACCGCCGGCATCCGGAAAATCAGAGCGGAATATCCTTCACCGCCCGGTAGATGAGATCCGGCTTTACATCGCTCTTCCCGGCATCTTCCATCGTGGCCTCCCCCGACAGTACCAGAATCGACGTAAAACCGCCATTCACTCCGGCGGCGATATCCGTATACAGACGATCTCCCACCATCGCAACCTCGTCCGGCCGGATGGCATCGGTACCCTGCCGGCCGACGGTTTCGCCAATCCTCATCAGAAGATAGTCATCGATTCCCTTGTTTGGTTTGCCGATGATGATATCCGGGTCCCGGAAGGCGGAGGCTTTGATAAAGGCCTGAATCGAGCCGATATCCGGCACGAAACCAGTCGCCGTCGGGCAGTTGAAGTCCGGATGCGTCGCGATGTAGGGAAGCCCTGCACGCACGAGATCGCAGACACAGCACATCTTCCGATACGTAAGGGATGTGTCAAAACCGGTGACCACGACCTCAGCCTGCTTCCACTCTTCCGATTCCGTTTCTGCCAGCTCTATCCCCGCTTCGCGGAATTCACGCTGCAAGATTGGATTGCCGAGCAGGAACACCTTCCTGCCTGCATAATGCTGCTGCAGATACCAGATGGCCGCCTGTCCGCTCGTCACAATCCGGTCCTCCGGTATCTTAAGTCCCATCCGATGCAGCTTGTCGACATAGGAGCGCGGGTCCTTGCTGGAATTATTCGTGAGGAAATAATACGTCCGGCCGCTCTTCTCAATCCGGTCCAGCCAGTCACGTGCGCCCTCGATCCAGGTCTCATCGAGATAAACCGTTCCATCCATATCGAGCGCAAAAACTCTGACCTTTTTCAGTTTTCCATCTGGATCGGTGCCGATTTCCGGCAGCATTCTGTCATCCATTTTCATAGCATTCCATACCGCTTTTCTTTTTAATCAGATGGCCGTTCTGCGGGCAGCGATCACCTCTTCGGGTGTTTGAGCACAGCGAAGTTTCTCATACAGGAAACATACGGCCGATGAACCGCCGGAATCGTTTCTGTCCCGGCAAAATCATCCCTGCAGCTACTCGAAAATCATTATACCATCCGCCGGCAGAAACCTGCTCTTTTCTCGGAAAAGGCTTCACGCAAAAGGCTTCACGCAAAAGGCCTCCGCCTTTCCCCCCGGGAAAAACGGAAGCCCGCATATCTGCCGATATTCTGATCAGCGGCTTTTCTTCTCCGCTGATTTGCTTATCTTCGCCTATTTTTTATGTCTCCTTTTTGTAAGACAGTTTTCTGCCTCCCTGTACTTTCTTCAGTTCTTTGCCTTTTTTGCAGCCTTCTCATCGGAGAAGTTTTCGCCCTGTGCGATCTCAAGATCGACACCGGTATGATTCGGCTCGCCCTCGTCAAAGATATAATCCTTGCCGGGAAGAATTGCGTTCAGGATAATACCGACGAGGGAACCGGTTGCAAGACCGGAGAAGCTGATGACCGTGGAGCCGACCGGGATGTCGATGGCACCCATCGTGCTGTTCGAAATACCGATGGAAAGAACCAGGATGAGGGCTGCAATCAGAACATTGCGGCTCTTCGAGAAATCGCAGTGGGTCTCAACGAGATTGCGGACACCGACCGCCGAAATCATGCCGTACAGGACAAGCGAAATGCCTCCGATTACCTCGGAAGGCATAATCTCAATGATCGCCGCAAACTTCGGGCAGAAGCTGAGGATGACCGCGAAGAATGCCGCAAGCCGGATGACTGCCGGATCATAGACCTTGGTCAGGGTCAGAACGCCGGTGTTCTCGCCGTACGTCGTATTCGCCGGTGCGCCGAAGATCGATGCCACGGTGGTCGCAAGGCCGTCGCCGGTCAGGGTTCTGTCAAGGCCCGGATCCTGAATATAATTGATGCCAGTCGTGGAGCTGATGGCGGAAATATCACCGATATGTTCCATCATGGTAGCGAATGCGATCGGGACGATTGTGATGACCGCCGCTGCAAGCTTGCCGCCGTCAAAATCTGCACCGAAGATCGAGAATACGGTGCTCTTGTACTGAATCGGGAAGCCGATCCACGCAGCATCCTTCACCGTCTGCCACTGGATGAAACCGCCGCCGATGGCACGATCATAGATGATCGCGCAGAGATAAGAACCAATGACGCCGAGCAGGATCGGGATGATTTTGACCATTCCCTTGCCCCAGATGTTGCAGACAACGACGATGACGATTGCAACAAGGGCGATCCACCAGGTATGCGGATTGGCGAGGTAATGGCTGCCTGCATCATCCGTGCCTGCCTGGAAAATGTTGTTGAGTGCCGATGCTGAAAGATTAAGGCCAATTGCGATGATGATCGGTCCCGTGACAACCGGCGGGAAGTAGCGCATGACCTTGTTCGAGCCAAAAGCCTTGAAAAGTCCGGCCAGAACCAGATAGACAAGACCTGCGCAGGCAACGCCGAAGCATGCATACGGAAGGTCGGGGTTCGGCTCACCATTGATGAGCGGTGCAATCGCTGCATAACCGCCGAGGAAAGCGAAACTCGATCCGAGGAATGCAGGAACCTTTTTCTTCGTGATCAGGTGGAAAAGAAGTGTTCCGAGTCCGGCGAACAAAAGTGTCGTGGAAACGGAGAGTCCGGTCAACAGCGGTACCAGAACCGTAGCGCCGAACATAGCAAACATGTGCTGCAGACCAAGGATGGTCATCTTCGCGGGCCCGAGTGTACGAGCATCGTAAATGGCATCCGGGTCTTTCCCTTTCATAATTGTCTTAGCCATAATCTCCTCCTCTTGAAACCAGTCATCACCTCATGCGGAAATATAATTTTCGCAGTCCTCATCCCTTCCGTGAAGTTCCGGACAAGAAAAAACACGTCTGAGACAGCTGTTTCGCTGCCCGACGTGTTTTGAATCCTGTTAACTTTCACTCCACATGATAGATAGAGTCATCTTCTGTCTCCCGTGCCGGTGAATTGCATCACGGACAATAATAAACACGGGCGGCCTCAGCGTCAAGAAGGAAAATTACTTTGAATTTACATGCCATCATCAAAGAATGACTCAACCTTTTCCGACTCTTCCCCGACTGCATCCGCAGCCATCTGCTTTACTTCCTCTTCCGTATCTTCTGTTTTCCCGGCTCCGGACGGCTCAGCAGACTCGTCTGCTGCAGCTGCCGTGTCGCTGCAGGTTTCAGCCGGCTTAGCTGCGGTTTCGTCTGCACCCGCTGCGGCCGTTTCAGACGGCTCTGCCGCTGCGGCTTCCTCACCTGCCGCGGATTCCTCTGTCCTGCCGGTTTCTTCTGCAGACTTTGTATCGACGGTGCTGTAATGCGTCTCATCCTTCACGATGCTTACGATTTTCTTCGTGGAATCAACGGCAACATCGACCATCCTGCCTGCTGCATCACCGACCGTCTTCAGAACGTCCTGTCCCTTCGGCCCGATTGCCTCCCGGACCTTCGGAACAACGTTCTCATTGATCGCCCTGCCGGCTGCGTCCGCACCTTCCCTGATCGTTGTATAGGTGCGCTCCGCAAACTTCTTTGCAGAATCTGCAAGATCATCCGCATCATACTTCTCTTCGGACTCCGTATCTTTGTCCGGCGACTCTTCCTGCGCGGTCTCATCACCCAAATCCCCGGGTTCCTCATCCAGGTCATCCGCGTTCTCGCCCAGATCTTCCGGTTCCTGCTCCGGCTCTCCGTTCACCGTCGCTGTCTTCTTTGCCTTATTATCCTTGTAAAACTCGTAGACGCCTGCTGCCGCAGCCGCCACAACTGCCGACCCAAGTAAAAACTTTCCAAATCTGCTCATTATAGTAATCTCCCTTTAACCATACACTTTACATACATATTTCGGGCGGCATCTGCATCTTTGCCGCTGCATCAGCCGATGCATTTCTGCACCGCCGTACCGCCTGTTTCAATACTGTGAACTGATCATACTCTTTTTAATTGCTGTTTAAAAGACAATCCATGTTAAAGAACTATTAAAAATACTTAAATTCCGGTCCTGTCAGGATACAGGATTTCCGGCAGCGGGCCGAGCCCGGACGCCGCTTGAAATGGGCACGTGTGCGTGCTATATTGACATTATTAACCGTTTTGGTCAATGAAATGTGTCAGGGGTGGCTTTCCTGTCAGAAATCCTGAGGATGCAGGACTTTCTGACAGCGGCATCGGTGACTTGTCACTTGGAGATGCCGTATCCGGAAAAATGTATTCGCAGGTTTTGCCTCAGCGGGGTATTCATAATGAATGAAAAATTTTTTGACCTGAAAAAAGAAAAGCAGGACCGCATGATCAACGGGGCCCTTAAAGTTTTTGCGCTGAACGGGTACAAACACGCGAGCACGGACGATATCGTCGCCGAGGCGAAGATCAGTAAGGGGCTTCTCTTCCATTATTTCGGCAGCAAAATCGGCCTGTATGAGTTTCTGTTTGACTATGCGTCGCATTTCGCGGTCGTCGAGCTGCAGTCCGGCGTCAAAACCGGTGAGACCGATTATTTCAGGATTCAGCGGCAGATTGCATCTTCCGAGACCGCGCTGCAGAAGCAGTATCCATATATCACAATGTTCCTCGACAGCGTACTCCGCGAGACCTCTGAGGAGGCACTCGGTGCCGTCGCGGATTCGCGCGGTATGGTATCGGACTGCTATCGGAATCTGCTCGCGAATGCGGATTACCGCGCGATCGGCTGCGGCAGCGCAGATTCAGAGGATGCCCAAATGCTGTCCCGTCTGATCGACTATACCAAGCAGGGCCTCCTCCGCTCCCGTCTCGAGGACATGAATTTCTCTGCGGACGATCTCGAGAAGGAAACGGATGCGTACCTTGATTATCTGGAAAGACTGACGAAAAAATGAGGGGGCTTTCCCTGTCCGTACCTACTTCTTCATTCTCCAGGGCTGATCTGCCGGATAGCCGCCCTTCAGCTTCTGCATCGCACGCTGGATGGCGTCTTTGGAATTTTTCCACGGCTCATCTGCGTGCTGGTAGTCAAATTTCTCAATCATCCAGTCCACATCGCCCGTGATGCGCTCGAGGTTCTTCTTCATGAGCCCGCAGATTTCCGTATAAAACTCATCCTGGGCTTCTTTTGGAAGGCCGGTCTTCGCGGCTTCGCACAGATCGCCGAAATGCGGCAGGCAGAAGCCTTTTCCGTTCAGTATCTTCTCCCTGAACTGCGGGTCTTTCTGCCAGAGATAGAAAAAGGTATCGATGTAGCGCGCCTTTGTGTCCGCAATCTGGCGGCAGACAAAGCAGCTTTCCTCCTTATCGGTCACCCAGGCGGCAAGCGAATCGGTATTGGCTCCGGCTTCCAGGTCCCTGGATGAATCTCCTGCCGTGCGGACGCCTTTCGGTGCATGCATTCTGGCAAGAAACCCTCCCGTCTTCTCTTGTTTTGACTTTGCGGGACGGGCAGTCCCCTTCTTCTCGTGCTTTTCAATCTCCGCGTCCAGCTCCTTTGATATCGCCCGCAGATGCGTCGAGAGAATCCAGGCACTCCCCAGTGCATTCCCGTAGTCGAACATCTCCTTGAAATGACGCCTGCAGAATCCTTCTGCGTCCGTTTGTGCGCGTATATCGCGCTCCATGTAGGAACTGCTGTTTCCCAGCGTAAAATCCAGCGCGTCCCGCTCGATTTTGCGCTCCATAAAGCACAGCGGGCACTCATCATCTGCATTGACCGCATCATTCAGCGGAATCGTGTATAATTTCTCCTTCATAAATGAAAAACTGTCCCGGAATACCGGCGGACGGCGCCGCCGGGCTGCGGAACTCTCCTTTCCAAAAGAAATGCTAGGTTAAATGCTTTTTCCGGGCATTCCGGCCCATCAGCGCTTCCGAAAGAAGCCCGGCTCCCGTCCTCAATTCTTCTGCCGAAAGTGCTGCATAACCGAGAAGCAGCGTCGCTCGTGCACTCTGTCTTTCCAGATCCGCCCCGGCAATTGCAAAATCGGACATCGGGTAAACTACAACGCCGGCTTTTCCTGCCTCCCGCGCCAGCTCCTGTTCCCGCGCGCGGGCATCCGCGATGCTCATCGGTGCTGTCTTTTCCCGCAGCAGAAGATGAAGCCCGGCGTCCTCGCCGCTGACGTCAAAACCCGTCCGCATGGGTTTTAGCGCTTCCAGAAGAATGTCGCGCTTGCCGCGGTAGACCGTTCTCATCTTGTTCAGATACCGCTCGAAATATCCGCCGCCGATGAACCGTCCCAGGATCTG
>Ga0256404_1010165_pt1 | contig 13131 bp, 8 predicted proteins | sample RumenRJG_01DNA_FD_185990 | JGI IMG/M metagenome (GOLD analysis project Ga0256404, IMG submission 185990) | Bovine rumen microbial communities from Lethbridge, Alberta, Canada - RJG_01 | ecosystem: Host-associated > Mammals > Digestive system > Stomach > Rumen | place: Canada: Alberta | collected...
ATTCACAGGTGGTCACAATCACTGGAAACTCATACCGCTTGAAGGATCACATTAAAGAAGAGTCTGTATGATGAATTGTACATAATTATTTAGGATTTTTTGTACACATTTGCTTGACAATTAACAGGCGACACAAGTCGGCCAGTTGATCGTATGCATCCGCAGATTTCAATCCACGCCCCCTTGCGGGGGCGACGATGCAGAATGATGAATTTACCAGAAGCCTAAAAATTTCAATCCACGCCCCCTTGCGGGGGCGACATTCAAGACGTATGATGGGGAATTGCCGAAGTTTAATTTCAATCCACGCCCCCTTGCGGGGGCGACCTGGATGGCCATCACTCGGTGGTTTATCCCATTATTTCAATCCACGCCCCCTTGCGGGGGCGACGTTACCATGTTCGGCGTACCGAAATTATCGCGAAATTTCAATCCACGCCCCCTTGCGGGGGCGACGGTGGAGGTGAACCAAGATGAATTCAACAGTTAGATTTCAATCCACGCCCCCTTGCGGGGGCGACCAGGGGCGTGGCCACGTACGGCTTGTCCTATCTATTTCAATCCACGCCCCCTTGCGGGGGCGACCGGCACTCCGTCCTGCCAGTGATAGGTGGGGCATATTTCAATCCACGCCCCCTTGCGGGGGCGACAGCGCCGATTATATCAGGTAAAGCAGGAACAAAAATTTCAATCCACGCCCCCTTGCGGGGGCGACCAGGGTCATATGTGTGTACATGGTTGCCGATGCATTTCAATCCACGCCCCCTTGCGGGGGCGACGTGTGGTTTAATATCACAATCACAGAATACCCTATTTCAATCCACGCCCCCTTGCGGGGGCGACATATTCAGACGGGCATTCCCTGCCCTTCCTCTTGATTTCAATCCACGCCCCCTTGCGGGGGCGACCATTTTGCCGTTCCAGTTCCTCATCCATCGCATTATTTCAATCCACGCCCCCTTGCGGGGGCGACCCAACCAGAAGGCAAGCCGTATTTTGACCGATGTATTTCAATCCACGCCCCCTTGCGGGGGCGACTGTTCCCTCGTTCAACACTGCCAGCGAACCATTGTTATTTCAATCCACGCCCCCTTGCGGGGGCGACCTTTTGCTTTTGTAGTCCTTGTTGGGTATTCACGATTTCAATCCACGCCCCCTTGCGGGGGCGACCCGTGAATCTAACTCTTTGGCAACCTCTTTTCTTATTTCAATCCACGCCCCCTTGCGGGGGCGACCAAAATCCCCATTTCGTGTTTTCGCCTTGACCAATTTCAATCCACGCCCCCTTGCGGGGGCGACTTTTAGCCTCCTTTTATTTTTCAGTACTTGCAAATTTCAATCCACGCCCCCTTGCGGGGGCGACTGGAACTGATTGGTGAAGTCAAGCAAGCACAAACATTTCAATCCACGCCCCCTTGCGGGGGCGACTTCACTGACCAACGCCATGCCGCCCAAGGCAACATTTCAATCCACGCCCCCTTGCGGGGGCGACCCTTGTTTCCCATTCCAGCCATTTGTCAACCACGATTTCAATCCACGCCCCCTTGCGGGGGCGACGCGTTCTCACGCAATGACCTTAATTCATCACCTTATTTCAATCCACGCCCCCTTGCGGGGGCGACGTGACCGGGAATAATGGAAATCGTCATCTATGGAATTTCAATCCACGCCCCCTTGCGGGGGCGACGGATACCACCAAAGGCACTGCGGAAAGCACCATTATTTCAATCCACGCCCCCTTGCGGGGGCGACTACCGCAGGAAACCATTCCCATACAAGGGGTTCTATATTTCAATCCACGCCCCCTTGCGGGGGCGACACATACCGACAGACATTCTTTCCAAGGTTTGCAGATTTCAATCCACGCCCCCTTGCGGGGGCGACGTGAAACGGGAAAAGGAAGGCGACCTGGAAAGGATTTCAATCCACGCCCCCTTGCGGGGGCGACATCATCGCAAGCCCTTACATCTTCATTGGATCTATTTCAATCCACGCCCCCTTGCGGGGGCGACCTTTGGCACATAACACATGGTGAATTTACCATTCAATTTCAATCCACGCCCCCTTGCGGGGGCGACGCGCTGGCAAGTCACCAGGGCGCCGCTACTTTCCAATTTCAATCCACGCCCCCTTGCGGGGGCGACCACTGGTGGTGGACAACCAAGATTCTTCGTTTGGATTTCAATCCACGCCCCCTTGCGGGGGCGACCACGGATCGGGAATCATGTTCATGCCTACGATCCCATTTCAATCCACGCCCCCTTGCGGGGGCGACTTGGCGGCTTGCTTACGTTCGTGCTGGATATCATATTTCAATCCACGCCCCCTTGCGGGGGCGACAGTACAGGCAACAATGAGGTGTATCACTGCATAAATTTCAATCCACGCCCCCTTGCGGGGGCGACCTGCGAGCAATACGGCATGCGCTACATTGAGCAAATTTCAATCCACGCCCCCTTGCGGGGGCGACATCTTTCTATCTTCTTTGCTGTAAATTGCATTAAATTTCAATCCACGCCCCCTTGCGGGGGCGACGTCTTGCATTCATGATAGTTGCTTTCGTAGGTCAGATTTCAATCCACGCCCCCTTGCGGGGGCGACTTGTCGAAAGCAACTCCACAATCTTACCACCGCATTTCAATCCACGCCCCCTTGCGGGGGCGACAACCGATGAATAGAGCAAGCTACTCGACAAACAAATTTCAATCCACGCCCCCTTGCGGGGGCGACGGACAAGGAACTATCCCTTGATGATGTAAAAGCATTTCAATCCACGCCCCCTTGCGGGGGCGACCTCTGTCCTTGCGTTCATGGTGTGTGCCTCCTTATTTCAATCCACGCCCCCTTGCGGGGGCGACAAAAATCAACGAGTTAAAAGCCGTTCGCGATGCATTTCAATCCACGCCCCCTTGCGGGGGCGACGGTTCGATGGTGGGCGGTTGCCGTTGTATCAAAGATTTCAATCCACGCCCCCTTGCGGGGGCGACCAGTTGTCGACTTGAGCAGCTACGGTGTCGAACCATTTCAATCCACGCCCCCTTGCGGGGGCGACTTCGTGTCCATCCACTGCAATGCTGCTGAAGCCATTTCAATCCACGCCCCCTTGCGGGGGCGACTTGTGGCTTTCGTGGCGGAGGCGGCGTTGCCGTCATTTCAATCCACGCCCCCTTGCGGGGGCGACACGCCCAGCATCAAGAATGTTACCATTCAGTTTATTTCAATCCACGCCCCCTTGCGGGGGCGACAGAATTTACTTTGATATATTGAATCATAACAATATTTCAATCCACGCCCCCTTGCGGGGGCGACCTGATTCACTTTATCAAAAAAATCCACCCTGATATTATTTCAATCCACGCCCCCTTGCGGGGGCGACATTTTATTTGGTTGCTTGGGAGGGCATACAAATGAATTTCAATCCACGCCCCCTTGCGGGGGCGACATCAACCGACCATTCAATTTGCCGACTTGGTCAATTTCAATCCACGCCCCCTTGCGGGGGCGACGCGTGTTCCAGTTCAACATAGTTATAACCATAGATTTCAATCCACGCCCCCTTGCGGGGGCGACAACACGTTCGATTCTTTCCTGCCAATCAGAAGGATTTCAATCCACGCCCCCTTGCGGGGGCGACATAAACAGGTCGCAGGTCATCAGCGTGGATTTCCTATTTCAATCCACGCCCCCTTGCGGGGGCGACTCCAACGGGTGACTTCGGGATGTGCCCCACGCAGATTTCAATCCACGCCCCCTTGCGGGGGCGACTGGACGGGGATAAGAATGGGATGGGTGAGGTGGTAATTTCAATCCACGCCCCCTTGCGGGGGCGACTAATACGGCATACGGAATAAAAATACAGTGTATGATTTCAATCCACGCCCCCTTGCGGGGGCGACGAGACAAGGAAGGTCTTGTCAGCCGGAAGGTTGCATTTCAATCCACGCCCCCTTGCGGGGGCGACGACCCAATAATCGACCTTGATGACTATGGGGTTATTTCAATCCACGCCCCCTTGCGGGGGCGACCGTCCCCATCAGCGTCAATCAATCCTTTCCCGATATTTCAATCCACGCCCCCTTGCGGGGGCGACTACACGATGGTCAGGGCGGTTTCAGCACCTGCGGATTTCAATCCACGCCCCCTTGCGGGGGCGACCAAAGATTTTCAACGCAGGAACAACCCAGTTCATATTTCAATCCACGCCCCCTTGCGGGGGCGACCAATAATGTCAACCCATATGCAGGACTGACTGAAATTTCAATCCACGCCCCCTTGCGGGGGCGACGTCGCAGACAGGTTGACACAGTGCAGGTCACCACATTTCAATCCACGCCCCCTTGCGGGGGCGACACCACATTTTCTTCACAGGTGACGGAACATCCCATTATTTCAATCCACGCCCCCTTGCGGGGGCGACCGTTCGGTCACCGGAATCACGTCACTGCTGCCCAATTTCAATCCACGCCCCCTTGCGGGGGCGACACAGGTTACCGGGGCGGCATCCAGCTATGCAAGATTTCAATCCACGCCCCCTTGCGGGGGCGACAGGAATCTGCGCCCAACCCTGTGCGCCAATAGCATTTCAATCCACGCCCCCTTGCGGGGGCGACTTACAAATTCTTGGTGTAATTCCTTATATGTACCATTTCAATCCACGCCCCCTTGCGGGGGCGACGTCCAGGACGGCTTCTGTTATCGGCTTGCATTGATTTCAATCCACGCCCCCTTGCGGGGGCGACATCCGCGCAGCCAACGTGTTACACGCACCTCTGGATTTCAATCCACGCCCCCTTGCGGGGGCGACGGATGTTGACAGGCTTGTGAGCGGTTTTAGAACATTTCAATCCACGCCCCCTTGCGGGGGCGACGAAAATATTATTGATGAATATTTAAAAGTACAGATTTCAATCCACGCCCCCTTGCGGGGGCGACTAATTGGATTTGTGTATATCTGGGTGACTTAATGATTTCAATCCACGCCCCCTTGCGGGGGCGACCAAAATAAAACGTTGTTGTCAAGCACTTTTTTAATTTCAATCCACGCCCCCTTGCGGGGGCGACTCAAAAAGAAATGGGACGAAATGAGGAACAAGGATTTCAATCCACGCCCCCTTGCGGGGGCGACTGTCAGACTGGACAGCTTGAGTTTTACAAGCGCTTCCGTCTTTTTTCGCGAAAGTCAGTTCACGGATCTCCCAAGCCCCATTTCCCGGTGCTTGTTCCTTCTGTTCGCTTCCCTCTCGCGCTTACAGCACCATGGGGGCCTCAGGGTCGTAGGTCCTCTTGGCTCCCAAGTGTTGGATTTTGTTCTGATAGGTGTTTCCCAGATTATAGAACCGCAGACTGTCGTGGTCTTTGTCGATGAGGGCCTCCAGTTCTCCTTTCAGAAGGACGAACTGGGCCTGGTCCAGCAGGCATTCGAATACGGAATTCTGCACTCTCTGTCCGTGGGCCACACAGCATTTGGCCACTTTCCGCAGCCGGGCTCTTCCAGCCGGAGTTCCGGTATTTACATCATACGTTACCAGGATCAGCATTGTTTCACTTCCCCAAAAATGCCGGATACCCATCCAGATCTTCTCTTAGCCATTTGGCCAGGAGCAGAGCCTGGACATAGGGGAAAAGTCCCCAGGGTATCTTTTCCTTCAAAAAGGGATGTTCCAATTTTTCCTGCTTCCGTTCCTGCCATCGGGTCAGGAAAATCTTTCTTCCCTCTTCACTCATCAGAACAGCACCGGTTTCCGTCTTTTTAAAGTGCTTTCCGGTAAGGCTCCGGGTGTTCACCAGGGAAAGGACGAACCGGTCAGCAGCCAGGGACCGGAATTCCTCCATCAGGTCCAAAGCCAGGGATTTTCTCCCGGGCCGGTCCCGATGGAGAAATCCCACACTGGCATCCATTCCCACTGCTTCCAGAGCATGGGCACAGTCGGCAGCCAGCAGGGTGTAGGCAAAGGAGAGCAGCGCATTCATGGGATCCAGAGGCGGCCGTTTGTTCCGTTCCCGGAAGAAAAAGGTCTTTTTGTCCCCCAGGATCAGCTGGTCAAACAGGGAAAAGTACACATGGGCGGCATTCCCTTCCACACCTCTCAGCTGGTCCCCGTCTTTGGCCTGCTGCAGATCACGAAGTGCCCCTTTCAGGATCTGGATGGCTTCCCTGAACTGTTCCCCGTTTACCGACAATGGATGGTCCCGGAGAAACCGCATCAGGGTAACCCTGGCATTCCAGATTTTCCCCGTCAGGAACCACTGGGCCAGTTGAAGACTTGCCTGCTCCTGATCACTCTTTCGGTACTGGGCCTTCCGCAGCAGCACATTCCCCTGCCCGGTTCCGCTGACCCGGGCAAGGAATTTCCCCTGGGGCGTTAGGAATGTAAAGTCGATGTTCTGTTCCGCACAGGCCCCCAGCAGAGCTGGTGAGGCTCCTTTATAGCCGAAGTAGAAGATGCTCTCCAGGTTCAGCAGAGGGATCCGCTGGACCACATTCCCCTCCCGCCAGGCTGTCAGGTTCTGGTTATCCAGGGACAGGTAGAGATCCTCCGACAGGATGAACAGGGTATTCAGCAGTCGTTTCATAGACCCTCCTCCTGGAACCGTCCGGCGTAGTAATCGGCTACCGTTCCTGCCTTCTGCAGTTTGGGCAGACACAGGTCTTTCAGAGAACAGCTGGTGCAGGCCCGGCTGGGCTTCACCCGGGGAATGTACCGCCGCTCATAGTATTGGTGCATCTCCGCAAACATATCCCGCACCTGCTGCCGCAGCTCTTCCGTAATGGGAATGTCCCGACGGTGCCGGATGGCATGGTAGTACAGACAGCCCTTTTCGATGGAGCAGCCCAGCATTTCTTCCAGACAGATCACCTGGGCAGCCAGCTGGAGGATGTCGCAGTCATCGGATTTGTCCTTTCCCCGCTTGTATTCCACCGGCAGAACTTTCCACAATCCCCGGTGGCCGGCCAGACGGGCGCCTTCTTCTCCCGGTTCCGTCTGGGTGAATTCCACCACATCGCAGATGCCCGAAGCTCCCAGGGTACGGGAACTGATCCGCAGCCCCCGTACCGTCATCACGCCTGCCCGTTTTTCCACAAACCGGTCATTGTGAGCATTTTTATGGATCAGCTGGCCTTCTGCAGTCAGCCGGTTTTCCGCCCACTGCTGTTCAATGTGGATCAGCGCCCACTGACGTCGGCAGAAGACGAAATGCTGGATCCCTGAGATCATCAGGTACTCCTCTTCCCTCCAGGTCATACCATTCTCTGGCAGGCAACCCCTTCCGGCAGATTTTCCGTATCCACGGTCACCTGGTAATCATGGTAGGAACGGGGGGCTTTCCGGGGATCCTTCTTCTCCACTTTCACCCGTTCAAACAGCTTGTAGGAAGGCGCATTGCCCAGTTCCGAGTCATGTTTGAACACAATCAGTTCCCGTACGGCCATATTGCCCCGGGCAGCGGAATGATCGTTTTCGAACATGTTGATGATGGCCTGCCACAGCAGCTGCAGATCTTCCTCGGAAAAGCCCGTGGATTTCCGGGCCAGGTTGGCGGATACATACCCTTCCACCCGGTACAGGCCGTAGGGAACGATGTATTTCCGTCCCATTTCCGTGCTCCGGCCTTCTTCCTGCCGCTTGGTCGTGGTGATGGCCACCCGGGTGATGGTGATTTCCTGGGGCATGATGGGATCGATGCTGTGGGCAAATCCCAGCTGTACAGGCCCCCGCACCTGGCCGCAGCTGAGAGCCCCTTTCACGAAGGTGGTCATCACAGCCCCAAAGGTACGGATATCATAGAAATTGCTGCACATAAAGTCCCGGATCTTCCGGTCCGCTTCCGGATCCTTCTTTTTGTCGATTTTCTTTACATCTTCCACGCCCAGATATTCCAGTGCCTTCTTGTCGTTCACTTCCAGAGGAACTGTTTCCCGCACATAGATCTGGTATCCGGGCTGGTCTTCTTTGGCTGCTTCCACATAATTGCGGATTTTCCGTTTCAGGCATACATCCGTCACCAGACCCAGCCCGGTTTCCGGGTCCACCCGGGGCATGTTCCCGGCATCCGGATCCCCATTGGGGTTGCCGTTTTCCACATCGAAAAGCACCACGAAATCATACCGGTTGCGAATTGCCTTGTTTTCTTCCATTATGCCTGTTCCTCCTTCTTGGTATAGCGTGCCTGGGTTTCCTGATAATACCCCAGGATGAACATCCCCTGTTCGTCCAGGGTCAGACGGCTGGGAATGGGATTTCCTTCATCGGGCACGGTGATTTTTTCCATCAGGCTGCCCAGCTTTTTCTGGGCGATCACCGCCAGACCCTTGTTGGTCCGGTTCAATTTGTTCAAATGGGCATTGGCCAGTTTCAACAGCACCGGAAACACCGCTCCCGGTGTGGCACAGGCCGCATTGAAATACCGGTCCTTGATGGTTGCGCTGACTTCGCTGGAATCTTGCTGCAGTCCTTCCAGCACGGCAAACATCCGGCCCAGCACATAAGGAACTGCCTTGCAGTTTTCATTGACGTTCATGGTAATTTCTCCACCCCACTTTTCCTGATGATTCTTCAACAGATAGGCTTTCACAAAGGCCGCTCTGGGATAACTGATCTTTCCGTCTCCGGAATCCGCCTTGATCCGCAGCAGGAACTGCCGGTACATGGCTTCCGGATAGGGCGTATCCTGGAGGATGCTCCGCAGCAGGCTCCCGGCCAGTAACGGGGAAGCCTGGCTTTTGGTGGCATTGGGATTCACCGATTCTTTCAGCAGCCGCCACAAGGGCAGAAATGAAGCCTGTTCCCAGGAAGGCTGGACAATTTCCAACCGTTTCTGATGCTTCTGGAGATGCTGCAGGGTGACCCCGAAGGTATTCTGCCAGAAGAACCGGACGGAAAGCCGGGCCGCATTGGGAGCCAGCCCCAGTACATAAAACGGTTCATCCGGCGAAAGGGTAATGCCGTCCACATCGGCGGCCACACCCTGGAGCATTTTGTCCAGCACCGCTTTTACGGTTTGTTCCCTGTTTTCCCCAGTTCCCGACGGATTCAGAAAATTCATGTACACCTGCTGATACAGCGGTTCGGCCGATTGGGCCCAGAATACCACCGTAGTATCCCCGCAAAGAAGACTGTTCCCCTCCCGGATCAGCTGGTTCAAGGCAGTGGTATAGGCAAAGGCCGCATATTCGCTGACCGGGGCATTCAGTCCCTGATCGTCAGCATGACCAAAAGATTCCAGAGACAGTGCATTGAAAGAAACCAGTGCCGCTCCGGAGGACTGAGCCCCTCTCACATTTTTGATGTTGGGATGGATCAGGGCGATTTCCGCCACCTTGCCCGTCACCAGGCATTGGCCAGTCTCTCCTTCTTTCTCTCCCCCCTGCTTGTAATCCTGCCAGCGCCGGCGGATCTCCGGATCCTGCTGGGCTTCCTGGCCATTGACGGCAAACACCAGCCCTGAAGCCCCCACAATCGCATCCTGATTTTGTTGGAACACCGGATTCTCTTCCGCCTTTTCCGGCTGCCAGCTGTCAAAGAATTTCAGGATTCCTCTGGCCACCGGCGAATCACACCCATCCAGCAGCTGATGATGGAAAGCCCGGGAAGCCTCAAAACACTGCAGGGACCGCTTGGGCTTTCCCTTGCCGTCCACACCGAAAAAATAGGAGGAATTGTCATACAGGAAATTGGGCCGCACGCCGCTGGACCGTTTGAACACTTCCGGAACCTGGAGCAGGGAATCAGCCAACACCGTCTTTTTCCCTCGCTGCACCTCATTCTGCAGAGAGAGGGCTCCCAGCAGTTTCCCATCCTCATCCAGCTGGATTTCCGCAGAGACCCGGGCCGCACTCCAGCCCGGTTCCTCCACCTTTCCCTGTTTCAACAGGGTTTCATAATATCTCACCAGTGCCTGCAGGATCATTGGTGCACCTCGCAGTTCCGGAGATCAAGGACTCCATTGACCAGTTTCGCCCGGAAAAACCGTGGGGTGATGTTCTGCAGATTCCGGTAATCCATGTCGTAGAGCATCAGTCCCAGATCCTGGGTAATGGGATAGGGCTGGATTTCCTCGTCATCCTCCACCAGCCGGAAAGAAGCTGGAAATTCCCGGGTGCCAAAATACGGCTGGTGGTAGCACTGGCCTTTCCGGGCCCGGCGGGTGAGCATTTCCCGGAATTTACCGGGATTGTCCGAAGCATTGGCTTTCTCCGTCATTTCAAAATGAAGGGTAATGCAGTAATGGACATTTTTCAGCACTGTGGAAGCCCGCTGCATAATGTCTTCATGGGTTGCCTGGACCAGCATTTTTCCGCCTCTGGCCCCGGCCAGGATGGTGCTTCCTAAAATCTTGCTTTTCAGTTCATTTCGCCGTACATTGGTAAACTGGATGGGGCTCAGCACATCGATTTCATCGATCACATACCGCAGCCCCGGATGCCAGAATATGGCTTCCACCAGTCCCCGGGCAGCTGAGGGAGTCATCACATCGTAACTCATCCGCTCCCCTTTCAGTTCCGGCCGGGTAAAACAGGCGTACTTCCCCCAGCAGTCGATTCTTACTCCATAACTCATGGAACCACCTCTGTTTCTCATTGATATCTGATCAGGAAAACAATCCCCGTCCTTCTTCCGCCTGATAGGTAAGACCGGTTGCTTCCTTATACACGGACAGATCCCTCAGCACCGCCATCTGTTCGTCCAAAGCCTCCGTGACCCCATCCGCCAGCATCTGTTCATACAATCCCGGCTGAGGACCGTTCTGGGACCATACGCTGACCATATAACGGCCAGCCTTCCGCAGCAGCTGCCGGGTACGGATACCGTACTGGAGCTGTTGGACAATCTCCTGGGCTTCCTCATTCCAGGGAATCAGGACATTTTTCGTATGGTCTTCGATCAGTTTGAACTGTTGACCGATGGTGGCATATTTCCCGTTGCCAGACAATTCAACAATTTTCTTCTTATCCAATATAGCATCTTTTGCATGATAAAGCCAGTCAAAGTACTTGGCAATGGCTTCCGGCGCTGCCAGATCCGGGAATTTCTGCTCCACCATATGGGTGCTCTGCCGTTCCTGTTCAAGAAAATGGGATTTCCGGCTGTTTTCCGTGGCGAAAATATGGACCAGGCTGTCCTCTGCTTGGCGCTTCCCTTCCCGGTTGCACCGGCCGGCCCCCTGGATCAGGGCGTCCACTCCGTTTTCCTCCACATAGACCACCGGGAAATCAATATCTACCCCCACGGAAATAATGCTGGTGGAAACCACCCGGCAGGGTTCTCCCCTTTTCAGTTTCTCCTTCATGGCATGGATCACCTGCTGCCGATGGGCCGGACACAGGTTGGTAGAAAGATAGAGATACTCTCCCCGGATCCGGCTGGCGATTTCCCGTGCCTCCCCTTTGGTCAGGCAGATGCACAGGCTCTGAGGCTGGGCATCCAAGGCTTCCGCCACCTGGTCATAGGACAGCAGCCCCTCGTTGACCAGTTGAGTCCGTTTGAAAAAATCATAGAGGCCGGGAATGTCTTCCATCAGCTCCTGGGGCTTTCCCTGCAGGAACTGGTCCAGCCTTGGCTGGGTGGCACTGCACAAAAGGGCCGAACAGGAAAAATGGCGGACCAGGGCTTCCAGACTCCGAAGCACCGGAATCATATACTCCACCGGGAACATCTGGGCTTCATCGAACAGCAGGATGCTGTTGGCCACATTGTGGAGCTTCCGACAACGGGAAGACCGGTTGGCAAAAAGGGATTCAAAGAACTGGACGTTGGTGGTCACAATCACCGGCGCGTCCCAGTTTTCCGTGGCCAGCCGCCGGGGGTCCATCTTTTCGTCCTTGTCTTCATATTCCACCTGACTGTGGTGTTCAATGACGTTTTCCTCCCCCAGGTAGGACCGGAGGATGTCCGCCGTCTGTTCGATGATGGACGTATAGGGAATCACATAAATGATATGCTGTTTCCCGCAGGTCCTGGCCTTTTCCAGGGCCCAGGCAAAGGCAGAAATGGTCTTGCCGCCCCCAGTGGGTACCGTCAAAGTATAGATCCGGTCTTCTTTATCCTTCCCCTTCTGGATGCACCGCTGGAGGATTTCGTACCGTTTCCGGTTCAATGCATTTTGCGGATGGAAGAATCCCTTTTCCTCCAGGGCGGAAAAGAACCGTTCATGGAGCTGCTCCAAAGAAGCAAAGCCGCCCCTCTGCACCGCGCCTCCCTGCATATAGGCTTCCGTATCCAGAAAATCTCCATCAACCAGACAGGAATACAGCATCCGCAGCCAGAGCCCGCAGCCAATGAAATCCATCTGCCCCTGGCTCCGGAAGTCAGAGATTGCCTGTTCGATTCCCTGGACGGGTTTGGGAGCCTCCAGTTCCTGCTGCCAGGCAGAACAATCCGGAACTTTTTTCTTCATTCGCGCCGAAAACGTATTCTCTCCCGGCAAATCCGTCGGTGAACCCAAATCCGACAGCCCTGCATGGTGTCCGGCGATGCAGAAAGCTTCCATAGAGGAAGTGAGATTTCCGTTCCCCGCCAAAAGCTGGGCCCCGGCTGTAGAATGATCCACCCGGCCATGTTTCTTCCCCAAAAGATAATTCTGGAAATCTGCAGAATACTTTCCCACATCATGAAGAAGCCCACACTGCCGGGCCGCTGCTTTCATTTCCGGAGTGGGAGCAAACTCCTCCGCCAGCCGGGACACCTGCCGGAGATGATCCAGCAGAAGCTGAGGATCCCGTTTTCCCTCCGGATCCAGGTGAGCCAGATAGATTGTTTTCGCCAAAAAATTCGTCAAATCCATCCCCTCCTTTTTCTCCCTCAACTATACCACACCAGCTATGTAAAAAAACTCCCAGTTTAAAAATAGTTCCTCAATCGTTGTATCCAATATCCGGCTCCAACGCCGTAGGGGCGCATCAAGACCGGCAAAGCCGTGTCGCCCGATGCGCCCGTTTCTGGACAAACTGACAAGCCCGCTCATCCGTTAATCCCACACCGCAAAATCCTCGAAAATCGTTATATTGTTTTTCGTCAAGCATTTTTCCCCATTTTCGTCATTCCACATCCCCATTGTCATCATGGGAAATTCCTCACTTTCAGCAGGCCTTGTCAGGATACAGATTCCACAACTGCGTCCTGCCGCATAAGG
>Ga0256404_1010167_pt1 | contig 13130 bp, 5 predicted proteins | sample RumenRJG_01DNA_FD_185990 | JGI IMG/M metagenome (GOLD analysis project Ga0256404, IMG submission 185990) | Bovine rumen microbial communities from Lethbridge, Alberta, Canada - RJG_01 | ecosystem: Host-associated > Mammals > Digestive system > Stomach > Rumen | place: Canada: Alberta | collected...
GATTCTATCCACTTCTCTATATGATGACTCGTGTTAATCATGCAAAAGACTGGGGAACTGGCCTTGAGCTCTCCAGTTCGCTTCTTGGTCAAATGTCATCACTTGATGTACATCATATTTTCCCAAAGAAGATCCTTTATGAGGCTGGATACTCGAGAGCGCAAGTAAATGCATTGGCAAATTATACATTCCTTACCAAGGATACAAATATAGCGATTAGTGCCCGTGAGCCCAAAGATTATTTCCCAGAATATATGGCAAAAACTCCGGGTGCTATGGAAACGCATTGGATTCCTATGGATCCAACACTTCGCACAGTTGATAAATATTTGGATTTTCTTGAAGAAAGAAGGAAGCTTCTTGCAGAATCTGCAAACAAATTTCTGAACGATCTTCTTCATGGTTCGATTGAAGAAAGAACGGTAGAAGATTTTGCAGGAAGAACGATTGAAAAAGAATCTGTGAAGGATCAATCATCTGAACTGTCTGAAGAAGATATTATTATGGAACTTTCTATTTGGATGGAAGAACAAGGTCTTAATTCCGGAGAAATGTATTATGATCTCTCGGATGATACCGGTGCTCAGCTTGCGACGATTGATATTGCTTGGCCAGATGGAATACAAAGTGGTCTTTCAGAGCCTGTTGCAGTACTTCTTGGAGAACCAGCTGAAGTACATCAAATTGTGAACGCTGCAGGATATAGATATTTTACGGATGTTGAGACATTCAAGAAATATGTAGAATCCTACATTCAGTAAAGGCAATGGCTTCTACTGATTTATACAAGTGAAATTGTGGTAACACAGCGAGGTGAGTTATGGATAACGACGCCAAATTAAGACCAATTTACTTGATAAAAATACTAAAAGAACGGACGGATGAGGATCATTATCTGACCACCAATCAGCTATGCTCTATTCTCAAAAACGAGTATGGTATAGAAACGCATCGCACTACCATAAAAGGTGATATAGAGGTCCTTCAGCAAGCAGGAATTGGCATTAATGCAGTAAGATCCACACAGAATCAATACAATTATACTGATCGGGAATTCGATATCGCTGAACTCAAACTTCTTATCGACGCAGTTCAATCAGCCAAGTTTTTGACAAAAACGAAAAGCGATCAACTTGCGTCTAAATTAACCGCTCTTGCCGGGATCAATAAAGCTCGCGAATTGAAACGTAATCTCGCTGTTGATGGTAGATACAAGGTTGAAAATGATCTCATCCTTGAGATTATCGATGTAATCAACGAGGCGATCAATCAGAGAAGGAAGATCCTTTTCCAGAAGGTTGAATATAACGTAAAGAAGGAACGCGTGCTTCATCATGGTGGCGAACAGTATGTTTTCAGCCCATATTCTCTTGTTTGGGATGGGGACAATTACTATATTGTTGGCTACTCTGAGAAGTATAACTCTATCGGGAGTCACCGAGTGGATAGGATCCTTCAATGCCCAGTGATCCTGGATGAGATAATAGATCCGATTCCGATAGGATTTGATATCAATAAATATATCAATACCATGTTCCGTATGTATAATGCGCCGCGTAGGGTTGTGGAACTTGTCTGTGATAACGGAGTGATGGACGCAATCATTGATCGTTTTGGACCAGATGTGGAAACCTACGCGTGCGACCAGCAAAACTTCCGCGTGATAACAGAAGTGGCTGTGGGAACTGTATTCTTTAACTGGATCTTCGGCTTCGGAGGCCTGGTGAAGATTAAAGCGCCGGAAGATGTGAAGCAACAATACAAAGAGCAAGTGCTCAAGGCTGCAGAGAACGTTTAGAAACATTACTGAATTACTTACACGATTGTAATTCGAGCTGATTCTGGAAAAAGGAGGTGAGTGATGTGGCATCGCTAAATCATGTTTGCATGTGGTCTGAACATGGTTGGGTTAGAGTTACCGCAGAGGAAGCTGCAAGAAAACATCCGGGTGGAACGGTATCCGTTCATAGTGGATTGTTTATGTGTGAACTATGCGGTCAATATGTCACGCTCACCAATGGGGATACACGTGTACGCTACTTTAAACATAGTGCATATGAAGCGAATAAGAATTGCCCCGAGAGAACATTCGGGCCTTCATACGTGCCACCTGAATATAATCCCGGAGAACATGAACTGCCTATACGGATCGTTATAAAGGGAAACGCATTTTCACTTGAACTGGGTTTGTTATACGTAGATGCGGACATTCTGCGAAAACAGACAGAAAAAAAGGTAACAATCGCAACTTCTGCTGGCAAAAAGTTTGTTTATTCATTTGAGAGGTTAAACAGCGACACAATAACATATCTGTCAATAGGAAACGAACCTTCCGCGCAGTATGTAATTACATCCACCGACGAACTACTGAAGTTTTGGCCACGGACAGTTAAAGGGATCAACTCCAGAGGTTCTGTCTTTGAAAAAAAGACCGGGAAAATGCTGCCGATAGACGCTGACGTGCAAATCGGAAAGAAGTACTTACTGCTAACAAGCAGCAGATACACACAACATAGATTGAGAGAAGGTTTGCAAATTTCAAAGATCTGCGAAAATCGTGTTGGCTGGACAACCTGGTATGTTTACGAGATAGAGGCAACTGAGTTAAGTGAATATGCAGCAAAATTCTTCCTTGATATACATTGCAGACTGACAGATATTCCGGTAAGGATGACTCCTATATGGCCGCTACATATCGAAACACCGTATGTAATAAAACATAGCAAGAACGATATGATAATGCATGTCTCAGGAAATCGCGGCACAACTCCGAAAACATTTCCCCATGCGTATGTCCAAACAAGAAAATGTCCAAATACTGGTCAGGTTATAAAAATAGCCTGCAATGGTCGACAGCAGTTGATATCTACGGGAAGTGCGAATGTGCTCCAGTACATGTATCTGTGGAGGGAGCCGCTAACATATCAGACCGATGAAGTTGATGTGGATGTAAAGGATGCAGCCGAAACAGTATTATCTGGAGAGACGCAGAAGGTCCTTCCTGATGGGAATTTGTTAAGGATTTTTACTCCATTTGATGGAGCAGTTGTTATAAGGGATGCAGAGCGGTTTATCCTAACAAAGATACCTATTTCGGCAAACACGAAAACGACTGTACCGGAAATTAAATACGGAACAATAATTCAGGTGCTACAAGGGTTAGACATAGTATGGGAAGCCTCATTCGCTAAGCAGCAAAATAGAGCCTCTGATGAGGATGATGCTCTTGTAAAGAAATTATCTGCCAATAAAGGGGATCAGATCCCAGTTAAGCATAGCCTTAGTGGAGCTGTTGCTAAATTGGAGAATTACCCCAAAACAAAGCAGTGGTTAACCAAGACAATTAGATCAGGATATATTTCTGCAAAATCCTTGAAATATCTCAGCAAATATATTGCTGACACCGCAGAAACAAGAAAAGGAGACGCAAAATGATAAACCGTATTGAACTTCTAACAGATGATGAACTGAGATATATCTGCAGAAGAATTAGCGGAAAGACCTTAAGAGATTTGTATCAAAAAAATGGAAACACATTCAACAAGCTTAAACGTGGCTTCCGTCCGGGATCTCTTTCTGATGACGAAACGTATAATTTTGCCTGCTCGAACAGAAATACTCCTTTTATTGCAGATTTCTTGGATTTTGTCGTGGATAGATGGCTTCAAGAAATAGGTGAAGCAAAGGAAGAAGCAATAAAGGATGGCATGGCGGAAAATGTCGCTATCATTGAAACGCTGGCAAACAGCTATTTTGATGAAAGGCCGGATCTTTATTTTAAGATGTTGGAAATGGATCCACCTATAGGAGATGAAGAACTTCTTCGTCATGTAGTGAAAGTGGAGTCTGAAAGAAACCATTTATCGAGCGTAGCCTCCGATAATGTTGATGTTGACGCACTGGTAGAACAATTGAGAAATACATATGAGTCTGAGGCTCAGGGAAAGCAAGAGGAGCACGAAAGAGCTTTAGAGGCAGCAAAGGAAGAACTGGATAAGGCTCAATCTACCGTCGAACAGTACAGGATTAAGTTGGATGGAGCGGAATCATCCAAAGCAGCAATGGAAGACGAACTGAAAACATATAGAGAGATGGCTGCGCATGTTGACGTAGAGGAAGAAATGAAACCAACTCCAGGATTTCATTATGCTTCGTTATGTGTTGCATACAGGGACGATTTTGGCAGAAATCGTTTGCTAAGAGTTGCAGATATCAAGGAGGGAGAATTTTCAGATAAACTCAGTGAGTCTGCCCCAGAATATACGAGACTTTATAGTCATGACGGGCCTGCCAACGATGGTGATATTGGTGTTTGGGATTGGCGAGTTGTTCCAAACAGAAGCGATCCGACAAAAGATTTTATAGAGTCCTCTTATAATGAGAGCATCAAACCTATCGAAGTGATTGCACTGGGAGAGTGCAATAGTATTGACGCAATTATCGAGGTGCTAAGAAAAGGCTTTTCTGTTGATCTTCATGCAGAAAGAATCCTGTTTTCTTTCAGTGATGGTGGAAAATACGAAGGGGTCTACTGCGATTCAAAAACGCTGGATTATAAGTCGGGGATAGCAACATTAAAAGATGAAGTGTTAAAACTTCCTGTTTATAAGGTTTTAAAAATTGATACGTTACTTTTAGAAAATGCTGTTTTAGAGAACGTGAATGTCCTTGTCAGGGCAAATCTTGGCATGCCTCAACGCCTGGTAAGGGTGAAGGCTCCGATGGATATTGTCCGTAATTGTATAATCTCAAAGACTACGTGGGCGGCCTCTCAGCAGAAAGGTTTTGTTCGCAGTGAATATCAGCAGATCAGAGCTTTCCTTATGGAATTGCAAACAACTGACTTATACGAAGATATAAGCAGGAAATGTGATTGCAGCTTAGATGAAGCAATTGAGTATGTTACAGCTTTTATGAGTCGGGCGGATAAAGTTGTTATTGGTGATACTGTAGAAAACGATGTAATGGTTCAGATCATCGAAAACGATCCGGATGCATATGCCAACTGTATGAGCGCACTTAGAACGACATGGGAACAAGAAAACGCGTCGACCATTACAGAAGCGCATGCAGCTCTTGAGGCTATAAAGAAGGACGAAGCAAGCTATAGACAGAGTGTAGAGAAGAAAACACAGGAACTTTTAGATATTCAGACGAAAATATCGGATGCCTCTCAGGAGCTAGACAGGCAAAAGAATATGGCTGAAGAGGTTGAAAGTCTTGTCCTTCAAAAAATCGAACATGCAAAGAATTATGCGGCAGACTTTATTGCTAACAGCGTGTTTGCGCAGGCGGTAAGTATTGCTCCAACAAACAATAGCACAACGAAAATGGTCTCCGAAGAAAGTAGGTCTTTGTTCACAGCTCATAAAACAATTGACAGTGAAGAACCAGATGTAAATGAGACATACGATCAATTACTGCAAACGGTTCAATTTGAACTCTGCGAAGCTGGAGTAGCTGAGGAATATACTATTGGACTTGCATCAATGCTGTATGGGGCATATGTAAGACATATTCCAGTTTTACTTGCCGGCCCAAATGGCCATGAAATAGCGGATGCCTTTGCTGCGGCAATGGATGCGAAAACTGCAGCAGTCTTTACATGTGCTGGCCATGAATATACCAATCTGGATATTTGTGAGTCGTCTGAGGAAGAGATTGTGGTTATTGAGAATCCTTTGCAGGCTCAATGGGAAAATGACGTTATTAGGCTGATATCAAAGCGTGAAAAATTCTTTATTATGACTCAGCCGTTCGCAGATGATCTCGTTGTAGAGCCAAGAGGTTTATTTAACTACTGCCTGCCAGTATTGACGGAACTGTTTGTTTCTCAACTTCCAACTAGAAATTATACAGGTGGAAAGATGTCAGATGCATTTGTCCATTATGTCCCGGCAGCAATTTCCGAGAAGTATGGGAAAATTCTTGATGAGCTGAATATAACTTCTTTAACCAGAGATAATGTTCAGGCATTGATAACAGATATCGGAAAGCTTTCAGGCCGAGATGAAGCTGATGATATATTGCAGTTGTTGCTTTATCCATTGGCATATGCAGTTGGTGAACAGCATACATTGATAGATAAAATAGATGTAATGGAAAGTAAACCAACAACAAGAACTATTGCCAGGCTAAAACATTTGGCGGGTGAGGAAGAATGAATCAGTACTTTGGACTGATGAATACTATCGCGGAGGAATTTCAGATCTTAAAAGGAACAGCCGAGACAGAAAAGAGTTGGAAGGCACGGATCTTATACTCGTATTTAGGCCAGGTTGCTTACAGCTCGCTCTTTGATATCCAAGAAGATCTGGAGCATGCGAGTATTATTCATTTTAAGTCGAGAATTTCAGAGTCATTGAGCAGTATGTTGGAAATGTATCCGGATCTGCAAGCACTATATGGTGCAGATGATGTAAGCATATGCGATGAGATTTACGATATATTCCTGAAAACAGGGTGTATATATCATGAACCAAACAGATTAACGCCCTGTATCAGAAAGAAATCGTCAGGGGAACATATCAAGTTTCTGAGGGGATATGCTATTGAGGAGAGCCGTTTTATAAGTGGCATAGGAAGCTATCTCATTCGCGCTGAAAATGATGAGGACGATGTCTCGTTAGCGGAAATGTTTGCACTGCAAGAGGAACCTTTGGATCTATTTTGGAAGAAAACAATTGCGCGATCACAATTTACAGAAGCACCAATAGGGCTGGATTTTGAGTACTTGAGAACTGTTCCGCCGTTTAATAGGGGTTATTGGGTTGACAAACCTGATACATCCGGGGAGATTTCCATTGCCAGAACAGGCTTTCCAGGAGGGAGAATCTATTATCTGTATCAAACGCATGGAACTAAACTACAAGTTTCTCAATTGCCGGGATGGCAAACCGAGAATTATAACTACAGGTCATTAGCTGTCGGAAACCTTTATACCAGAAAGGTACTTCCCGAAACAGTTTATAGCGTTGATGGAGAACTGGTTACACTTAAGATAGGATATCTGTATCCACCGGCTGAAATGAATTTGATTAAGCTGTATAGCTGGCCTCTATCATATAGCGGATTCCCGCATGATTTTAACCGAACGATGAATCGGGACGTGTTTGAAGAATTGCGATATTTCTTTGAACAACTTGGGTATAGCTTCAAGGAGGAGTAACAACATGGCAAATGGAGCTAATTCTATCCATAAGCATTTAAGAACAGAGCTAGAGAATTATATTAAATCCCAGTACTTTGGCAAGTCGTCTCTGCTATTGAATTCTGTGGTCAATGATTTAGACACTGAGGGTTTATTGTATCAGAAACCCTTTATTGAGTCGTCGCCTGCTTACAAAAGCACAATGAACGGGATAAAAAAGGCGGATATTCCGGAATGGTTACGGGATTTCTTTTCGAAACTCGGGGATGCTGGATTAGGTGTTTATCAAGCTCCGTTTAATCATCAAATAACTGCTCTTGAAAAAGCTTTCCAAGGGGAAGATTTATTTGTATCCACAGGAACTGGTTCTGGTAAAACAGAATGTTTCATGTGGCCGCTCTTGGCAAAACTTGCCGTAGAGGCCCATGACTCACCGGACACATGGCAGTGTCGTGGCATAAGGGCAATCATCATGTATCCGATGAATGCTCTCGTTTCCGATCAGGTAAGTCGACTTAGACGTTTGATTGGAGACACGGAAAATCATTTTATCAATATATTTAGAGAAAGCTGTGGTCAGAATGTAAGAAGACCACAATTTGGAATGTATACAGGAAGAACTCCTTATCCTGGCATCGAACCGAGAACACAGGAGGACCATAGGCTTGAAAAAACGCTTGCAAGAATGGTGTTCCCGGAAACTGAGGAAGAACAATCCTTCTTGGAAAAATTGATAAAAGAAGGCAAAGTTCCTGCAAAATCGAATATGGAGGGATTTCTTGAGCGCCTTCACAAAGGCATTCACATCCCGGATGATGAGGATGCGGAACTCATAACACGATTTGAAATGCAGCAATTTTGTCCGGATATTCTTATTACAAACTACTCGATGCTTGAGTATATGCTGTTAAGACCACGCGAGGCAAAAATTTGGAATGAAACAAAACAGTGGATTCAAGCTGACGAAAAGAATAAGTTGCTGTTTGTTATCGATGAAGCTCATATGTATAGAGGCTCATCCGGTGGAGAAGTAGCTTTACTTATTCGCAGACTCTTCCACAAATTGGGCATTAACAGAGATCAGGTTCAGTTTATTTTGACAACTGCCAGTATGCCGGATGCATCTAAAGAGGATCGAGATAAAGTAATGACCTTTGCGCGAGATCTGACGTCAGCACCTCTAGAAGCCCAGTTTTGCTATTTAAGAGGAGAACAGGAATCTACTAGAGAACAGGACCTTTATGACATTCCTGTAGACAAATTTAAGTGTGCAAAAGCCGAGGAATTTGAAACAGAAGAAACAAAGCTTTCTGCGCTTAATAAGTTTTGGGAATCCTTAGATGGGACAAGAGGAGCATTCGAGAGCCTTGATGAAGCATATGAATGGATGTACCACAATATCGTTCTGTATGCACCATTTAACAAACTGATTCAGAGCTGTAGAGGGACGGCTGTTTCTCTACAGGAGCTTGCAACATCCATTTTCCCGAATGAAGAGCAAGAAACTGCTTTATATGCAGTAAGTATTTTATTGGCAATTGCACCATTGGCTAAAGATAGAAAAGGGGCTGTTTTATTCCCTGCAAGAATGCATATGTTGTTTAAGGGGATAAAAGGAGTCTATGCTTGTACCAATGAGCATTGTTCGCATTCCCATACAGATGAGTCATTGACACTCGGAGAAGTGTTTTTGTCGGATGGACAAATGGTTTGCCCGCATTGTCATAGTGTGGTTTATGAACTTTATAACGATAGGCGTTGTGGCGCATTATTTTTCAAAGGCTATGTACTAGAAGATGATATTGGCGTTAAAAGCCATGCTTATTTATGGCGCTATCCGGGTCAACTCATGGATCAGCGAATGAAAGAAGTACACTTGTTTATCCCGGAGGAGGATTATGAACTTCCTAAAAAGCAGGGGAAAAATCCAATAAAACCTTGTTATCTGGACACTAAAAGCGGATTTATAAATTTCAAGGATGACTCTTCTGCAGGTAAGGAAAATATACGAAAGTTGTATTATTGCAACTACTCTGCTAAAGGGCGTCCCCAGATTATTACATTCCCAACATGTCCTCATTGCAGGCATCAGCTTTCACAGGCTCAGCTGACATCATTTAGTACCCGAGGCAATCAATCATTTTTTAACTTGATCAAATCGCAGTTTCAATCCCAACCTGCTGTTCCGGGAAAAGATAAGGATCCTGTGCATATTCCGAACGAGGGAAGAAAAGTACTGCTTTTCTCCGACAGCCGTCAACGCGCAGCCCGATTGGCAAGAGACATGTCTGACGCTTCAGACAACAATGCTGCCCGTCAATTGTTCGCATTGGCAATCCATATGATGGAGCAGGCGAACACACAACATTCGATGAATGAACTGTATGACTATTTCTGCCTGGCTGCTGCGCAGAATCATGTACAGATCTTCCATGAGCCTGAAAGGGAGAAATTTGCAACGGATTGTGAAACGGCTCTCAGCAACTATAACAGAAGTCAGAGACGTGGGAGGGAGTATAATCCGAGATTTAGTATTTCCAACGCGCCAATTCAAATGCAAGCACATCTTCTGCGCCTTTTTAGTGGTGGCTATAACACTCTGTACGATTCTGCAACAAGTTGGATAGAACCTACAGATGGTGCTCTGATCGACGCTTTGGATATGCTGGATGAAGCAGGATTTGAAGTTTCTGAAGAACAGTTTTTGGAGGTCTTCAATGCATGGGTGCTTTCTGTATGCGATACAGCTACAGCGTTAGGACATACCATCCCCGACACTGTGAGACTTGATGTACGCCCAAACTATGGAGGATATGGACTTGATGCAAATTGGACCTTTGCTAAAAACATCAAGGATATTTTGAAATGGGATGATGGATCAAGTGAATCCATCGCATGGGTGGACACTCTAAGAAAAACATTTTTAGATACAGCCCAATCTGGTAACGGAAGGCTCTATATCGATCTATCACGTGTGAGACCACGTTTTGATGAAACTCATCAATGGTTCAAATGTGAACAGTGTTCAGAAATAACTCCTTTCAAATTAAGAGGTTGTTGCCCGAGTTGTGGTTCGGAAAAAATCCATGAGATGAGCATCAAAGAATTAGATGCGCTTAGTTTCTGGAGAGAACCTATAAAAGAAGCATTGAATGGAGAAACAATACATGTAATTGATACTGAGGAACACACTGCGCAATTGTCCCACAAAGATCAGCGAGATGATATGTGGTCAAAGACCGAGCAATACGAACTCAGATTCCAGGATCTTGTGCAAAATGGGGAAACTCCAGTTGATGTTCTAAGCAGCACCACAACAATGGAAGTCGGTATCGACATTGGGTCGCTGGTCGCAGTAGGGCTAAGAAATATTCCGCCGATGAGAGAAAACTATCAGCAGCGAGCTGGTCGAGCCGGAAGACGCGGAGCTAGCCTTTCAACTATCGTAACATTCTGCGAAGATGGACCCCATGATTCGTTGTATTTTAACGACCCTGTACCTATGTTCAGGGGTGATCCGAGGCGCCCTTGGGTAGATATCAGTAGTGAAAAGCTATTGCAACGTCACCTAAGCATGGTAGTGCTTCAGGAGTACCTTGCAACAATATATGCAAGCCTAGACACTATATCTGCTGCGCATTTTCTTGATACATATCTGGATGAGTTTAAACATTTTTTGGACAACTATCAGGTATCAAAGGGTAGTACTTTGCTCCAAAATTCGGAAAGCTTTAATGTGGATGCATTCCGCAAAGAACTTTCGGAAGCATTGGACAAGCTAAAAGAAAAGAGGGATGCCCATCCGGAACTGTATGGGGTTACTGAAAGCGGAGAACTAGATACTGCTAAGGTTTTGTTGGATGCGCTTTACGAGGAAGGCATTATTCCTACTTATTCATTCCCTAAGAATGTAGTGAGCACATATATTACGGATCAGTATGGAAAGGTGCGATATGAAGTAGAACGTGGCCTTGACGTAGCTATCGGGGAGTACGCTCCCGGCAGAGCTATTGTTGTGGATAAGCAAACATATCAGATCGGTGGACTTTACTATCCAGGAAGCGAAAGAAAGAGCGGTCAGTTTGGAACCCCGGCCAGATCGTTCATTGATGATCCCAACTATATTAAAGATGTGCTAACCTGTGCGGAATGTGGGTGGTTTGGACTTGCTGAGGAAAAAGTTGACGAATGCCCGTTCTGTGGAAATACAGAATTATCATTAACAAGGCAAATGCTTCGGCCATGGGGCTTTGCTCCTCGTAACGCTGAAGCAATACCAGATGTGCAGCTTTCCGAAGAGTATACACCTGTTCAGCAGCCATTGTATTCAACTCTCCCGGAAGCAGAAGAAATACATAAAGTACCTGGATGTCGTAACATAAGGATCGCTTCTCGAACAAATCAGCGGATTATTATGCTGAATAAAGGAAGCGAGAATAACGGCTTTACAGTATGTAAAGATTGCGGCGCAGCAATGCCAGGCAATAATCCTAATGTGCTTGATGGAATTGACCGTCCGTATAAAACAAAATATATACGTGGTCGTTGTAAGCATCCCAATACGGTTAATGTGAATCTTGGGTATGATTTTGTCACGGATATGCTTGTGCTGGAATTCGCTCTGGATGATTCGCGGATTGATACACATAGAAAAGATAATCCGTGGCTTAGCAGAGCTGCACAATCATTAGCTGAGGCACTTCGACTTACTGCCAGCAAGGAGTTAGATATCGAATTTACAGAACTGGTCACTGGTTATCGCTTAAGGAATAATTCGAAAGGCTCATTTGTTGATATATATTTATATGACAGTCTTTCAAGTGGCGCCGGTTATGCTGTAGGAGTATCAGATGAAATAGAAAACCTTATTGGCAAGATTGAACAGCTTTTAACAGATTGTGATTGCAGTGGTGCTTGCCACAATTGCTTGAAACATTATCGCAATCAATATGTTCATGGGATGTTAGACCGGTTCGCCGCTTTGGATTTACTTCATTGGGGTGTTAACGGAAACATTGCGAAAGCAATTCCCATTGAAGAGCAAAAGAATTTGATCAAACCATTAGAAAACATTCTTGAGGAATCAGGATGCAGCATATCCTTTACTAAAAACGATATCGTTGTCAACCAGTTTGGAAATGCGAAGCATCTGGTTGTTTATCCAGCGATGTGGGTTGAACCACATCGTTCAGGCACGATTTTTGTGAGTGACGCATTTATTAAATATGCAAAGCCATATGCAGTGCAGAAGATCATCGCTGAGGCTGGAAACGCATCTCCGAATATGTTTGAACAAGAAACGGTAGAACATGTTGTCAGCAATGTACAAGCTGATGCATCTTGGCAGAATCAATTAACGATCATAGACCCGGATGCGCAGGATATGGTTGATAAGATGATTGCCGCTGGGATACCAGCCCCTGACGTTGTTGGTTTTGAACTTACAGGTTCAAAAGGGATGACTATAGGTGAGGCTGAACTAGCATGGCTTGAAGAAAAAATAGTTTATTTAACACCGGCTCAGGAAGATTACAAAGAGGAATTTGTAAGTAAACATTGGACGGTTATTACCGATGAATCTAATATTAGCCGGACTATATTTGAAAGAAGGTGAAGATCATGTCTGCAACAGTTGCCATATCAGCAGATTTCTTTACATCTTTTGCGGCCTTGCCTAAACATATTCAAACTAAGGTTACCGATTTTATCACAAAGTTTAAGTCGAATCCGCAAGGGCCAGGAATTAATTACGAAAAGATTAAGGACGCAGCTGATAAGAAAATATGTTCTGTTCGGATTGATGATACGTATCGTGGAATTGTAGTTCGTCAAGAAGGAACAGGAATATATTTGCTTCTTTGGATTGACCACCATGATGAAGCCTATGCATGGGCACGTAGCAAGAAGTGTGCAGTCAATAAAGAGACCGGAAACATTCAGGTTTTTGATGTACAAAAATCAGAAAGTGAAAATATCGAGT
>Ga0256404_1010168_pt1 | contig 13130 bp, 9 predicted proteins | sample RumenRJG_01DNA_FD_185990 | JGI IMG/M metagenome (GOLD analysis project Ga0256404, IMG submission 185990) | Bovine rumen microbial communities from Lethbridge, Alberta, Canada - RJG_01 | ecosystem: Host-associated > Mammals > Digestive system > Stomach > Rumen | place: Canada: Alberta | collected...
CAGGCTGCTGGATATCTGCGATTCTCCGATCCATGTGCTCGTCCGCGCCGCAGATCAAGCAGAAGCGCTCCACAGACTGAGGGAGGCCTGGCAGCACGACGGTGCGCTGTACGCCTCCATCGGCGCGCGCGCGTTTCCCGTGGTGGGGGACTTCACACAGCCGGGTCTGGGCCTGGACGCGGAGGCGGCGGACAGGCTGCGTCGGCAGGCGAGCCATGTCTTTCACGTCGGCGCGGAGGTGGGCTTTCAGAAGGGTGAGGCCGAGCTCATGGCCGTGAACCGCGAGGGCACCCGGAACATGCTGGCCTTCGCCGGGACCCTTGAGGGATTGCAACGCTTCGTGTACGTCTCCACCGCGTATGTGGCCGGGCAGCGCTCCGGCGTCATCCGGGAGGACGACCCCGTCGGCACGGCCTTCTCCAGCCTGTATGAGAGGAGCAAGGCCGAGGCCGAGGGGCTGGTGCGCGCGTTCGGGCTGCCCTTCGTCATCTGCCGCCCGGGCATGATCGTCGGCGATTCCCGCACGGGCCGGGCGAAGAACTTCAACACGGTGTATTACGTCATGAAGCGGATGCTTCTGGGCAGGCTGCGGGTGCTGCCGGTGAAGCGGGACCAGCGGCTGAATGTGGTGCCGGTGGATTACGTGGCGGAGGCGGTGGCGAAGCTCGGCTTCTCCGAGGCGTCGGAGGGCAGGACCTTCCACCTGACCTGTCCCACGGCCATGCAGCCCCGGGCGGGAGAGCTGACAGATTACCTCCGCGCCTGGGCGGCGAAAAACCTGGGCGTTCGCCTGCCGAGGCCAGCCTTTCTGCCTTTGAACGCGGTGAAGCGGCTGGGCCTTATCCACAACGAAAAGCCGGGAGAAAAGCGCAGGACGCAGCTTTCCAACCTGCTGACCCTCGCGCCCTATTTCTTTGCCGAACAGGACTTTGACCGGACGCGCACGGATGCTGTCGCGGGCGAATATGAACTGGACTGGCGCGATTTCATCGACGCGCTGCTGACCTTCGCCTGTCAGGCGAACTTCATGCGCCAGACAGGGCAGACGGTGTTCGAGCAGGCCATGACCCGCCGCGACAGCGCGCACTATCCCATCCACTACTACGACGTGACATCGGACGGCCTCCGGCGCGTCTCCGGGCGGGAGGTCAACGAACGGGTGGAGGCCATCGCCAACGCCCTGCGCAGCTGGGGCATCCACAAGGGCGACCGGGTGGCGCTGACGGGCATCAACTCGGTGGATTACCTGGCGCTGGGGCAGGCCGTCGGCCTCGTCGGCGCCATTAGTGTGCCCATCTACTACACCACGCCCATCCCCGAGGCCGAGCTGCTGCTGACAAAGTCCGGCGCGAAGTGGTTCTTCGTGGGGGACAGGCGCATCATGGCCCACATCGAGGAGATGAAGGCCGACGTGCGGTGCGTGGCGTTCTCCGCGGCGCGGGAGATAATGAAGCCCAACGTCATGACCTGGGAGGCCTTCATGGCGGGCGGCGCAACCCCCGCCCCGGTGGAATACCCCGCCCCCGAGGACTTGGCCACCATCCGCTACACCTCCGGCACCACGGGCGAGCCCAAGGGCGTGATGTTCAATTTCAAACAGCTGACCTGGATGGGCCGGGTGCTCACGGGGCTTTTGACCTGGGAGGACCGCAACCGGCCCCTGCGCTACCTGTCCTTCCTGCCGCTGAGCCACGTGGTGGAGGGCATCAGCCGGTTGTATGGAGCAGTCATCTCGGAAGCGCCGCCATTCAGGGAATATGGGCAAAAAAATTGTTGATCTATACTGACAAATCGGGATTTGAGGGAGTGAACAATTATGGGCATGGATTGCACGATCGACAGTTATAGCCTGATTGAGAATCATCTACCGAATATTCCTGTTCCACACGACTGCGTTATTACAGAAATATCTTTACAAGATGCGTGGCTGATGCTTTCGTTCGAAAATGATATTTCATTATACGATTCAATCCAATCCATCCACCCTGATGTGCGGACATTGGTTATGAAAATCCATCTGGTCGACGAAGAAGATATAGAGCTTCTTGCCCATGAAAAGAGGAAATACGAGACAGTTTATGTCGAAAGAAAGCCAAAGAGGCTTTTTGATCTGGCTAAAAAAAGCTGGCAGCTGGAGTATCTTTATCACAAAGTTGCATATGGATCAATCCAACTTGAACTTTGCGGCGACACATACTACATTGTAAGATTGTATGCCGATAGAGTGATCATGGAGTGGAGAGGAAGATAATTTCTCGTTTGTCGGGATATAGCTGGCATGTAAATGTTCAGTCGCGGACTCCTTTAGATCCGCTTCGTTGCCCACCTCCCTCAAAGAGGGAGGCTTTTGGGCTCCTGTCCAGGCTCCCTCTCCGAGGGAGCTGGCGGCCGCAGGCTGACTGAGGGAGTCATCCCTGGGCGACTGAATAGACACGCTGGCATTTCATTAGTGAGTAGAACGTGGATTCAGAGGATCGGCCCCGTCACAGCACTCTCGCGGGATTCCATAACAGGTAATCCCCCGACACCAAACGGTACTCCACCCCATGGAACCGCCCCTGGATGCTGTCGTGAAAGCGGCTCTGGCCGTGGCAGTGCGCATAGATGACCTGCTCCGCGCCGTATTCCTCCGCCATGTCGGTAAACCCGCTGCGCCGCTCCAGGATGTTCGTGGGCGGGTAGTGGAGAAACATGATGAAGCGGGTATAGCCGTCATGCAGGGCAATCGCTTTTTGCGATTTTGCAACAAATATTAAATTAATATTACCAAAAGGATATTAGGAAAGAGTGTCAAAGTAATATATAGGGGTGGTTACTTTGACAAAAGCAGAAACGAAGACCTTACTCGAATTATTAGCAGAAGTACCAGATTACAGAAAGGGAAATGCGGTCAAGTATGCATTAAGGGACATACTATTTTTAGGGATATTCGCTATACTGTGTGGAGCTGAAACATATACAGGGATGCATATGTATGCCCAGCTGCATAAAGAAGAATTGAGGAAATATATGGAATTGCCCAACGGGATACCGTCGCACGATGTGTTTGGAGACGTGTTCAGCCGAGTAGACACGAGCGCAGTAGGCAAATGCTTCAGGCTATTCACAGACAGTATCAAAGAGGAAGAAGGAATGGATCGTGTGGTAGCGTTGGACGGAAAAACAGTGCGCAGGAGTGGGAATAGTGAACATAGAGCGGCACATATAGAAACGGCCTACCTTAGTGATAAGGAAATCGTGTTGGGACAAGTGGCAGTTGATGAAAAGAGCAATGAGATCGTGGCGATTCCAAAGTTGCTGGAGCTGCTGACACTGAAACAATGCACCGTCACTATAGATGCGATGGGAACGCACAGGGATATATCGGAGGCAATACTTCAGAAAGGCGCGGAGTATATTCAGCCTGTGAAGGAGAATCAATCCAAGCTTCTTGATGACATCAGTGAGTATGCTGAATCAGACGTGCTGCCCCTGGATAAAGAGAGTCTAAAAGCCGATCAGCGATATGCATGTACTACCGATAAAGGACATGGACGGATAGAAAAACGGGAATGCTATTTGTTTGACGATGTTGGTTGGCTGGCGGCACGCCATGATTGGCCGGGACTGAAAGGCGTAGCCGTCATTTTAAGTACACGTACCATGATAAACACTGGCGATACCAGTACGTGCTATAGATATTTCATCTACAGTCATAAGGATATGACGGCTGAACGCTTTCTTTCTCTCCAAAGGAAACATTGGGCTATTGAAAACAACCTCCACTGGTGTCTGGATTGCTGCTTTCATGAAGACGATATGCATGTTCGTATGGGACATGCCGCTGTTATTATCAATATGTTCCGTAAGCTATGTATGCAAATGCTCAGAGCTGATACTTCTGTCAAAGATTCTCTTGCGGGCAAGCGTCAACGCTGTGCATGGTCTTTTGATTATGCACTTTCTGTCGTTCGCAATTATACTTCGTTTTCGTAAGCGATTGCCCTGAGCCGTCATGCTTCGCCGCTTCAAAGGAGACGCGGAGGCGCTCAAGCTCGCGCTCCACCAGCCTGGCCGCATGCTCCGCCTCCTTCTCATCCCACCCGGTGATCTGGCGTCGCCGGTTCAGGTAAAAGGGGCCTTCAAAGGTATAGCCCTTGGTGCCCACAAGGGCATAATCACGGTAGGGGAAATAGTTGTTTTGCAGGAAAAAGAGCCTGCCTGCAAAGCGGGTATTCAGCGCGGAGGTTTTCTTCGCGTCCCAGAACATATCGTGATTGCCCCGCAGCAACACCTTTTTGCCGGGCAGAGACAGGATATACTCGAAATCCTTCTCACATTCCGCGAGATTGCGCCCCCAGCTGTGGTCGCCGACGAGCACAAGGGTGTCATTCTCATGAACCACAGAGGCGCAGCTCTTCCGGAACCGCGCCTCATGGTTTTTCCAGACCTTATCCGTCAACTGGCCCGGCGCCTTGAGCTGGGACTGGAAATGCAGATGCAGGTCTCCGATGGCATATAGACTCATGGCTGAAGCTCAACTTTCATAACGATTCAATATCCGCAATACCGATGAGAGGTATCCGCGTCCAAACAGGTTCAGGTGGTTCAGCAGGTGGTAGAGGTTGTACAGGTCGCGCCTCTGTTCATAGCCGGGCTGGAGGGGGTTGACCTCCCAATAGGCCGCGTAGAAGCGGGGATGGAACCCACCGAACAGCTCCGTCATGGCGAGATCGGCCTCCGCGTGGCCGACATAGACAGCCGGGTCGATCAGCCACGCCTGTCCGTCGCTGCCTGTGATAAAATTGCCCGACCACAGATCGCCGTGGAGGAGAGAGGGACGGGGCGGCTCCACCAGATAATCCTCCAGGTGATCGAGGAGGGTCGTGATGCGCCTGCGGGTCGCGGCATCGAAACAGCGCTCCGCGGACTTGAATTGCGGCGCGAGGCGACAGTCGCGATAGAATGCGATCCAGCTGTCGTGCGGCGCGTTTATCTGGCGGCTGGTTCCGATATAATTGTCCTTCACCCAGCCGAAGCGGCCCGCCGGAGCCTTGTGCATGGCTGCCAGATTGTGGCCGAATACCTCCCAGAAGTCGTGCCTTTGCATGGCTGGCTCTACCCACTCCATGAGCAGATAGGCCCCATACTGGGGGTCACGTCCGGTGTCAATCACCTTGGGAATGCCGATTGCGCCCGTGGCGCGGAGCGCCTCCAGTCCATCCGCCTCCGCCTGGAAGAAGGCGGGATCGATAGACCTGTTTGCCTTCATAAATACCTGTGAGCCGTCGGCCAGGACGAGCTTATAGGCCTCGTTGATATCTCCGCCGGAGATGGGCGTTGCGCTCCGGAGGGGAGAACACAGATTCATCGCGCTTCCTCCCTGTTATTATCATACCGCATCGGGATCGCGGAAAACCCCTTGTGTTATAAGATATATGGATTCTTAATGTATTCCTCTGACGGCCCGTTTGACGGCTTAAAAAACTGTGGCAATTCAGATGCTCAGCGCCCCTTTCGGTTCTGCACAGTCCTTTTTTTGCCAGAAACCGGAAAATGCGTTGCATCTTTACATAATTTACTATATAATTATTGCAGCTATGTTGTGGCGTAGCATGTTTCGTCAAGAATCGTCTCTGCATCGCGGGGCGATTGAAGCCAAAAGAGACTCCAGAGTCGCAAATCTCATGATTTTGCAACAGCTGGTGACGATCCCAATCTACGCGCCGATTCCCGGTCATTATAGCATGGTTCCTCGATGGATTCACGTTAATTCGCCCATTGGAGGGTGCGGGGTTCAGCGGCTGTTGATCCGGATGGTTGCGGCGCGAATAGCCATGCCACGCGGCAAGGTCCTGGCGCATGGGTCGGGATATCTGGTCAACCAAGTGAAGTACACCGCTTCTGCAATTCTGGGTATCAGTCTGTAGAGCGTGTGCCGATATAGCCCACTGTGTAGATGCCGAGCTATCGGAGGGCGAAGCTATGTCCTTCTGGGGGCAGTTTTTTTATTATCAATTATGATCCAACTGTTCGAGCACAACCAAATAGCCTATGACGCTGTTCGGAAACAACTTGCCGAAACCGGGAAAGCGTGTGTGATCCACCCCACCGGTACCGGGAAGTCCTTTATTGCATTCAAGTGGATAGAGGAGCACCCCGAAGGGCGGTTTGTCTGGCTCGGTCCCTCGGAGAACATTTATGAAACCCAGCTTGAAAACCTGAAGCGCGCGTCGGGCTTTGTGCCTGAGAATACCACCTTCCTGACCTACGCCAAGCTGATGCTGATGTCAGAGGAAGAGATCAGGGCGTTGAATCCCACGCACGCCGTGATGGACGAATTCCATCGCACGGGCGCTGAGCACTGGGAGCACAACGTCCGAAAGCTCCTGGCGCTTTTCCCGGACATGGAGGTATTGGGCCTCTCGGCGACGCCAGTGCGCTATCTGGACAATCGTCGGGATATGTCCGATGAGATCTTCGATGGGTGCATCGCGGACAGCATGACGCTGGGCGAGGCCATCGCAAGGGGAATCCTGCCGGTTCCGAAGTATGTCACGGGGCTCTACAACATCGGCGGGGCTTATGAGAGACAGCTCCATAATTATGAGGACCGCATTCGCCGGAGCAGCGCCGCAGTGAGAAAGGATGCTGAGGAATGCCTCGATCGTCTCCGCCGCATCCTTGAGAACGCTGAAGGACTGGACAAGGTCTTTGAGCGCCACCTCAAAAAAGGCAAATACATCGCCTTCTGCGCGAATGTGGAACATATGGAGGACATGATCGGGAAGGTATCCGATTGGTTTGCAGGTGTGGACGGAGACCCTCATGTTTACAGTGTGTGGGCTGACAGCGCCAGCGCGCGGAGGGACTACGCGGCGTTCAAAGAGGACGTCAGCGAACACCTCCGCCTGCTATTCTGCGTGGACATGTTCAACGAGGGCATACACGTCGCGGATATCGATGGCGTGATCCTCTTCAGGCCGACCATCTCCCCGATCATCTACAAGCAGCAGATCGGCCGCGCGCTCAGCGCCATGAAGGACGGCACGCCGCTGATCATCGATGTGGTGAACAACTTCGAAAACCTCTACTCCATATCGTCCATCCAGGAGGAGATGCGGGAAATCGTTTCCTTCTACAGAAACAACACACGAGACGACGCGCTGATGGTGGATTCCTTCCAGATCATCGACGAGGTGCGAGAGGCACGGGAGCTGTTGGGCCGCCTGGAGGAGACACTGTCCCTCTCCTGGGAGCAGATGTTCCAGGAAGCCAAGCGGTATTACAGGGAGAACGGGAATCTGGAGGTTCAGCGGAGGTATCGCACGCCCGAAGGCATCCCTCTCGGCCAATGGGTGTTCAGCCAGAGGGCGATCTACAACGGGGACTCCACGGGCCTGCTCGATGCGGGAAAGATAGATCTCTTGAATTCCATCGGCATGAACTGGACCTATGTGCGCGACAACGCCTGGGAGAACGCCTTTGAGCATGCCAGGGATTATATGAAACAGCACGGCAGTCTTGACGTCAAGGTTGCCTATGTCTGTGCCGACGGCTTCCGCCTCGGCGCCTGGATTGGCGTTCAGCGGGGAAATTATATGAGGCTGCTGAACGCGGGAATTGATCCGGTGACGGATGAGAAGCTGAACCGCCTCAATACGATAGGCATGATTTGGAAAACAGCGGACGCAGCCTTTGAAGAGGGCTTCCTTGAAGCGACCCGCTACGCCGCGAAGCACGGCGATCTTGAGGTCCCGACAAAGTATGTATCCCCCGACGGCTTCAAGCTCGGCGCGTGGATAAACCGCATGCGCAAGCGCTATGCGAAGCAGGGGAATTACGCGGCGCTCTCAGAGGAGCAGATTGGGAGATTAGAAAGCCTCGGGATGCAGTGGGGGAACAGGATCGACCGGCAGTGGGACATCCATTATGAGATCGCCAGGGCGTACTATCATGCGCACGGAGATTTGAATGTGCCGACTGACCACGTGCAGGATGGCCTGAAGCTGCAAAAATGGATCACGCATCAGCGGCAGAATCTTCGTGAAGGCAGGCTCTCGGAGGCGCAGCAAAACAAGCTCGCCGAAATTGGCTTTTCAGCACAAACGCGATTGAAGACCTGGGATGAGAATTACGAGCAGGCGCAGAGATACTTCAAGGCGCACGGAAACCTGGAAGTCCCTCCCGATCATATCGCGGAAAACGGAACCTGGCTTGGCAAATGGATATCCACGCAGCGGACAGATCACAAGCGGGGGAAGCTGACCCGGGAGCAGATAATGCGCTTGGACGCCATCGGCATGCGCTGGCTCAGCATGGCGGAGTATAAATGGAACAAGCGCCTTGAAATGGTCCGACAGTATCCCAGGGATGCAGAGGGCATTCCCGTAGTCCCCGAGGAAGAACTATCTCCCTTCGGAACCAAGCTGAACAGGTGGGTAAGAATCCAGGCGGAACAATACAAGACCGGAAAAATGGACGAAAGCAAGAAGACCCAATGGGAAGATTTGATCGGAAACAGACGCATAACCAAACGAAGATCAGAGGCCGTAGGACGAAGCGTCCAGACGGCATAAAGAAACTCAATCTCCGGAGCATGCAGCCGTTGGTAAATTGAAACAAAGATAAAGGGGGCAGTGCGCCCTTTTATTGGCGGTTTTGGACAAAGAAAGATGAGACAGAGGTCTCCAGACACGGTTTTCGGGGTATTTGCATCGATACAGCGGGTTAGACACATGCAGCCAGAGCTTGACAGCGCATAATTATTAGAGAATTGAGTATTTATGCAAACTCAATCTGCATTGAACTTAGGTGTATATCGAAATCTCTATCTATCGAGTTAGATCAATAGAACTTGACTTTTCGCTCTGCCATCGGGTCATTCCCTGCTCTATAATGACGACTCGCAACCTTTATTATATCTCCCAGGGAATGGTTCGATGGCGGTTTTATTCGATGGCAGAGCGAAGAGCCAAGACTCTTCACATAGGGTATTCAAGCGATCCATGACACAAATTGCTTTTTGTTGATGCAGTTAAAGGGTTGATTTTCATTGTACAAGAAACAGCAGAAGGGATGGCTAAAGCATCTCGATTTTATCATACTGGACCTGATTTGCCTTGCAGGTTCATATATCCTGGCCTTTCTTTTGCGACACGGTGATATTAAAGGGCTGTTTGCAAACAGCGTATACGTCAATACAGGAATTGTATTGCTTGTATTTGATCTACTGGTTGTGGTGCTCTTCGATACAATGCATAACATCCTCCGTCGAGGCTATCTTAAAGAACTGACAGCAGTGGTGAAAGAAGACTTAATAGTCTTCGGATGCATTGCCATCTATCTTTTCAGCGTCAAGGATGGTGCCCAGGTATCGAGGATTACGCTGTGGGTCACCATGGTTCTGCACATCATTTCCAGCTATCTGGTGTTTATTGAATGGAAGCGTGTTATCAAGAAGCGTCACATAAATCTCGATAAGCGCTCAATGCTTCTGGTGGCAGACAAAGACCAGGTCCGTGAGGTGCTTGAACGCTTTAAATCTTATCTTGGCGGCACGATCAATATAAGCGGAATCGTGCTTGCGGACAGCGACGTCAGCGGCGGAAAAATAGAGGGTGTCCCTATTGTCTGTTCTCTTCTGAACGCGCCAAAGTATATCTGCCGCGAGTGGATCGACGATGTCTATGTCTGTACGATGACACCGCCGAGCCATTTAATCGAACGTTGTAACGAAATGGGTGTTACCGTCCATCGTGAACTGCATACAACCGGCAGCGATCAACAATTTGTAGAAAAGATCGCTGGCAAATATGTTCTGACCAGCGCCATGAAATCCGCGACACCGGGGCAGATGCTGGCCAAACGTATTCTGGATATCCTTGGCGGCCTGGTGGGCAGCTTGCTTGCGTTGATCATCATCGCCTTCGTCGGGCCGAAGATAAAGAAGGCTTCCGCGGGACCTATCCTCTTCAAACAGGAGCGCATCGGCCAGAACGGTAAGCGGTTCAAGATGTTGAAAATACGCTCCATGGTGATGAACGCGGACGAAAAAAAGAAAGAACTCATGGCGCAGAATCGTGTGTCTGACGGCATGATGTTCAAACTTGACTTCGATCCGCGAATCATTGGGAATGAAATCTTGCCTGACGGCACCCATAAGACGGGTATCGGTGAGTTCATAAGAAACACGAGCCTCGATGAGTTCCCACAATTCTTTAACGTGTTGAGGGGAGACATGAGTCTTGTGGGCACAAGGCCACCTACGATCGATGAGTGGGAAAAGTACGAGTATCACCACAGGCGCAGGCTCTCCATCAAGCCGGGCCTTACAGGCATGTGGCAGGTTAGTGGGAGAAGTGAGATCACGGATTTCGAGGAAGTTGTCAAACTGGACACGGAATACATCAACAATTGGAGTCTGGGATTGGATATCCGGATTTTACTTAAGACAGTTGAAAGTGTGCTCAAGAGAGACGGAGCAATGTGACAGATAGTTAATCCTGTTGAGCTGACTGTTACTTCTAATGTGCAGTTTACATAATGAAAGCAATATATATGGCCTTTCGAGAGGATAAAACCACTATATATAGTGCTTAAACCAACGAAAACCACCCCAAATTGCGCCGAAAAGGGCTATTGCGAACGTGAGCAAGACGAAAGAAAACTATTACTTCTAATGTGCAAAAATGCGCAGAAGGCGCGTGTGAGGAACGATAGGTAGTAGATAACGATGGAAAAACAACACATTGATCTGAACAACAAAACAATACTGGTCACAGGTTCTCCGGGTTTTATCGGAGCCAATCTGGTGATGCGTATTCTGAAGGAACTCACTTCCGGCACAGTCATCTCTTTTGACTCCATGAATGACTATTACGATGTGAGCCTGAAGGAGTATCGGTTGCGTGAGATTGAAAAGGTGGCAGAGAAGAGTGCTGTAAAGCACATCTTCATCCACGGCAATCTCGCTGATAAGGACCTGGTAAACAGTACCTTCAAAACCTATAAACCATCTATTGTGGTCAACCTGGCTGCGCAGGCTGGTGTGAGATATAGCATTGATCATCCTGATGTTTATATCGAGTCCAACATCATCGGCTTCTTTAACATTCTGGAAGCCTGCCGACATTCCTATGACGGCGGCGAGAATGGTGTGGAGCATCTTGTGTACGCCTCGTCCAGCTCTGTCTATGGCGGCAACAAGAAGGTGCCGTTTTCTACAGAGGATAAGGTTGACAATCCTGTGAGTCTTTATGCAGCGACGAAGAAGTCAGATGAGTTGCTGGCTCACAGTTATAGCAAGCTCTATAACATTCCGTCCACCGGGCTGCGCTTCTTCACGGTCTATGGACCTGCTGGCAGACCCGATATGTTCTACTACTCTGCCACTCAAAAACTGGCCGCAGGGAAGACAATTCAAATCTTCAACTATGGCGATATGAAGCGTGACTTCACGTATATCGACGATATCGTCGAAGGGATTGTAAGAGTCATGCAGGGTGCGCCAGAGAAGGTTACTGGACCTGATGGCCTGCCGATCCCGCCGTATGCAGTCTACAACATCGGTGGTGGCCAGCCGGAAAACCTGCTGGATTACATTTCCACTCTCCAAGAGGAACTGGTTAGAGCTGGCGTTTTGCCGGAGGATTATGACTTTGAAGGCCATCGAGAGCTTGTGGGTATGCAGGCTGGTGACGTGCCGATTACCTATGCGGATAGCGTAGCACTGGAACGGGACTATGGGTTTACGCCAACCATAGACATCAGAACCGGGCTTCGGGCCTTTGCTGAATGGTACAGAGAATACTACATGAGTTGAGGCATTGAGGAAATAAATGAATTGCGTTGAGAAGTACACCGAGATTTATGGTCGTGATCCGGAAGCAAAAGCATTTTGCCCTTACCGCATCTCGCCGCTCGGTGCTCATATAGACCATCAGTGGGGCAAGATCAACGGTCTTGCGATAGATAAGGGAATTCATATCGCTTATAGCCGAAAAGAGAATGGCGTTATTGAGTTACAGTCTTTGAACTTCCCAAAGCGTGCGCAGTTTCATGTTGCATCGATCCCAGATGAAAAGGTCGGTGACTGGGCGGATCATTGTCGTGGAGCAGCGAAGATGCTGGCGGAGAAGTATCCGTTGAAATATGGCCTAAGCGGTGTGATTGAAGGAACACTGCCGATTGGTGGGCTTTCCTCCTCTGCCGCTGTAATCATTGCGTTTCTGTCTGCACTAACAGCCGTCAATCGTATTCATCTTGATCCCTGGGAAACAATCATGATGGCGAAAGCAGCGGAAAATAAATACGTCGGTGTGAACTGCGGAAAGTTGGACCAGAGCTGTGAAGTGCTTTGCCGGAAGGACCAGCTCTTGTACCTGGATTGTGCGGATGACTCCTACTCTCTCATCCCTACTCCGGAGAACATGAAGCCGTATAAGATAGCGATCTTCTTTAGCGGCTTGGAGAGAAGTCTAGCAAATTCAGCTTATAACTTGCGACAGGATGAGTGTAAGGCGGCTGCCTATAGCTTACTGGCCCACGCGGGGCTTGAATATGGAAAGTTCGCTGATACAAGACTAAGGGACGTGCCTACTCCCGTCTTTGAAGAGTATAAGCACCTGCTTCCTGAAAGTTTTCGTAAACGCGCTGAACACTATTTCTCTGAGTACCAGCGTGCGGAAGACGGGGCGGAAGCCTGGAGGAAGGGCGACCTTGATGCTTACGGGCAGCTTGTTTTCGAGAGCGGAAAAAGCTCGATAGAAAACTACGAATGCGGTTGTCCGGAGCTGATAACGCTCTATGAGATCATGCGAAAGACCGATGGTATCTACGGTGGCCGCTTCTCTGGCGCAGGATTCAAAGGCTGTTGCATGGCCTTGATCGATCCCGATAAGGCGGAGAAAGTCGTAAACACTGTCGGTAAAGAGTATCTGAAGACATATCCAGCCCTGGTAGGGAAGTATATGTCAGCACTGTGTGAATCGGCAGATGGGGTGAGTTTATGAAGTGCGTGATATTGGCCGCAGGCTACGCTACAAGGCTATACCCGCTCACACAAAACTATCCCAAACCTCTGCTTGAAGTCGGAGGAAAACCGATTCTGGATTGGTTGGTTGAAGATGTAGCAGATGTGGTTGATGAAG
>Ga0256404_1010169_pt1 | contig 13129 bp, 7 predicted proteins | sample RumenRJG_01DNA_FD_185990 | JGI IMG/M metagenome (GOLD analysis project Ga0256404, IMG submission 185990) | Bovine rumen microbial communities from Lethbridge, Alberta, Canada - RJG_01 | ecosystem: Host-associated > Mammals > Digestive system > Stomach > Rumen | place: Canada: Alberta | collected...
ATGCAAAGACCCTGTAGTCCGTGTTCAGCTGACGGACTACACGATTGTGTATGATTTGGAAGAATATGCCTCCTTCCTTACCTTCAACCGACGAAGGTCTGAACTTTATTTTTATTGATGTCATAGTCATATCCTTACTGTCTTTTTGAATACCGTGCCCCGAAGGCTTGTATGCAGCTAATCAGGTGTCGCCAATTTGTCTGTACGGTAAGTACCATTGTCGAAGATGATTTTCCTGACTATTTCTTTCGAAATAACATCGCAAATTTACAATAGAGGCCTATAAAGTTTAACAAACTTTTATGTTGCTTAATTTATAATCCATAAAAAGTTGCTCATAATTCGCAAATTTAGAATTAATAATAAGTTGATTATGAATATTGAAAATATGGGTAATATACAACTCGTTGATAATCAAATGGTTATATTTAAACGATCATGCTTTACGATACAAATAGACTAGAGAAATCGGCTTTTTCCGTTAACTATATAGGGCTACATATCTATTTGCGTGAGTGTACGAAGTTAACTTCGTAAGCCGATGAAGTTAACTTCATTCAGAAAACCTAGTTTTTAAGATGTTATTTTCATACTTTTGAGAGTTTCGCGGCTCTTTGTACGCTCTAGATGAAGTAAAAAATCTATCCCTTTCCCTATTAACAGTTACACGGCGAAGATTTAATTAGTTTGAAAAACGTGAAAACTATATTAACATATATTAAATACTTTTTTAAACTCTGCTTCTTTGATAGAAAAAGAGGTACTTTTGTAAATATTCTAAGAATTATAGACTAACAGATGCCTCTTGGTTGGTTTATATAAAGAGACGTTAAGAACTTTATAGCATAGAGGAAGTGAAATGTGTAATATATTTATACATATGTAAAGAATAGAAGCACATGTTTACTGATGTTAGTTTTAAGATATAATATCTAATATTGAAGAAAATGAATACATCACTTGTAAATAAGATGACGACAGTAAACCCTCATAATATTGAGAACAAAAGCCTATTTAAAGAACTACGTAAGACCAAACAACAGGACTGGGAAACATTTTCCAAACGTGAATACGTGGGAGTTTGGAAGAGTGTTATTGAAAAATATCCGGAGACAGCCCACTTTATCTATGAACTTTTACAAAATGCAGATGATGCATTGGCAACAGAGGCAAGCATTCTTTTATGCAAAGATAAATTAATTTTTAAGCATAATGGTAAAAGGCAATTTACCCTGACTGACGTAAATGATAATAAAGGGCCAATGGGCGACATTAACTCCATCACTTCTGTTGCATGTTCAACAAAAGTGGATGAAGGAAACACAATTGGAAAGTTTGGTGTTGGTTTTAAATCTGTATTTCAATATACAGATACCCCATTAATATATTGTGATACATTTTGGTTTAGAATAGATAATTATATTATACCAACGTTACTAACAGAGGATCATAAATTGAGAAAGGAAGGTGAAACTTTATTTGAAATTCCCTTCAATAATCCCGATAAAGCATATGGAGAGATACATGACCGTCTTCAAAAACTAGAAATGCCAATATTATTCCTACCACATCTAAAGAAAATTACGTGGAAGGAAGATTCTGATAACAAAGAACATATCTATAGCAAGGCGTTCGGAGAAATACAAGAGATAAATGGGCAACAATACAATATATGTACAATATACGATAACGGAGAAAAAAAGTGTATTGTCCTTTTTGATAGAGACCTCAAAATCGATAACAATATTCAAAAAATATATGTAGGTTATTTCTTGGATGCAAATTATAACCTAATTGTTGACGCACGTCCGAAGATTCATTGTTTCTTCCCTACAGGAGAAACTTTTGATGGTTGTTTTATAAGTCATGCTCCCTTCCTATTAACAGATAACCGTGTGAGTATCAAAACCACTGAGAAAATTAACAAGGATATGCTTGAAGGAATTGCTCAGCTCGCAGCAGAAGCACTAGTCGTATTAAAAGAAATCAATATCCCCGGACATAAAGGACTGATTGATGAAAATCTTTTCTCTATAATTAATGTAAAACCTAACAATGACAAGAATAATCTTCTTCGAAATGAATATATAAAAGTTCTCAATGAAAAGGCGGTTATTCCTGTCAGAGGCGGGCGCTTTCTTAAAAAGGAGAACGTAATCATTACTACTGAACTTTTAGAAGATTTATTGTCAGATTTACAATTGCAACAGTTATTTAACAAAACAATTGGAGTAATACTTACAGGTACAAATAGAACGTTTGTTCGATCTATTGCAGAAGACATAGGTATCAGAAGCTTCAATCCTGAAGATTTGGCTTCAATGTTAACAAATTCCTATATGTCTAAACAAGATGATGCTTGGATTGATAAATTATTAAAATATATAGAAGACAATGCAAAGAGTCTATGGAAAAGTGGTCTTGATTTTTCTGAAAAACCGTTTCGGACTTTTCGGACTGCCCCAATTGCAAAAACCACAGATGGCTTATGGAATCCTCCATACAGAAGTGATTCCTCACAGGAAGAACCAAACATTATGTTACCCATCATAAGTAAATTTGGAGATGTAGATCCTTCTGAATACTTTAAATTTCTAGATCCCGAACTTTATAAGAAACATAAGAAATTCTATGAAGATTTAGGTTTAAGAAAGCCCAAAATAGAAGACTATATCGAAAAAGTGATATTACCCAAATATGTAGGGAACGATTTCTCCGAGAAAGACATGCAAAATGACTTTCAAACGATATATAAAATTTTCTCAGAAAGTGAAGAAAAAAATGTAAATGAAAATATAAAGAAGAATTTAAAGTTTAGAGGATATAATGCCAAAGGAACAGAAAACTGTTCACTTTCGTCACTATATATTCCGGATGAAAGGCTAAAGGAATTTGTTTCTTTGGATACGGGTAATTATTTCTTTGATTATGATTTTTACATTACAGAATCATTTAATATCTCTAAAGATGATATAAACAAATTTTTAACTAATTATTTTGGACTTGCAGATACCCCCAAAATTATTTCTTCTACTATAGATAGGAATTTACCAAAGTTATGTGAAGAGTTTTTGTCAGATAAAAGTTTAAGTCTAACATACGCTCCAACTTTTATAGACTATGATCTTGATGGCTATAATATTAACAGACGAACATACAAATGGTCTCATGATTTGTGGTCATATCTGACGAAAAAAAATAATATAAAGAACTTTCTTAGAAGCGATTTGTCATACTGTTGCTATCATAAGAAAACTTTTGAACATGAGTATTTTGACAGTTCGATATTAAAACATTTAAAAGAAGATGAGTGGATATGCTTTGATGAAAAGACCTACCATAAACCTTCAGACATTACTGTTAAAGAATTCAATGAACATAATTACCATCCTAATCCAGAAATAGAAAAATTGTTGGGTTTTTGTGAAAACGAACTTAACAGTATAACACAAGAACTTATTTCACAAGCAGAGGATAAAGGCTTAGATGTTAATGAAATTCTTCGTAATGCCATTGAGGAAAGATCTAATATATGTGATTTTAAAAACATTGAAGCTATCAATACTATTCCTGACGAGATGACATCACCGGCGAACAAAGTCCAGGAGGGATATCGAGTTTCGGAGGAAACAATGGAAATACCAGAGCCGGTCTTAAAACATATCGACTCATTAAAGAGTATTACCAACACCGTTGGAGAAGAGAATCTTCCATATGTGGCAGAACATATGGAAGATATTATGGACTGGATTATCAGTGAAGGCTATATGCCATCAATGGTCCGTCGTATCATCAATTATCTCGGTCGTTGTATTTATGAACAGTATTTAATTAACAAAAAGATAAGCTATAAAAAATGTGAGGAAGCTAAAACTGATTGTGATTTCTGTATCAATGATGGTCAGAAATACATTCGCGTTTATACAACTCAAAAGAGTATTAGAGATTATAAATACCCTATCTGCATTTCTGCCTTACAGAACGCATTCATACGTAATAATCCTGGTAAACAAGTCAATATTATCAGAATCTCATTAAGCGATATTTCTGTTCTCAATGAATACAATAAGATGATTAGCATTTATGGTAAAGAACAAGATCCTGAAACAAATAAGGACCTACAAAGAGAATGCGAGAAAATAGCTCGTAATTATTGGAAAGGCGCAAAAATTGAAGAATTTAATAATGATTCTCCAGAGTATGCCATTACTATTGAAAGAAAGAACTGACAAATATGATATCAAATATACAACTACTATACTACGCATGGGATTTGACACACAAGAAATCCACATCCGATGACACACGGTTTACAGGGGTGTTAGCTGAAGCAAATGTCGACATGAACCCTCATCAAATAGAAGCAGCTCTGTTTGCTTTTAAATCCCCATTGAGCAAAGGAGCTATTATTGCTGATGAGGTGGGTCTTGGAAAAACCATAGAAGCGGGCATAATCCTTTCACAGTTTTGGGCTGAGCATAAACGCCGTATCCTTATTGTTGTCCCAGCTTCTCTCCGCAATCAATGGAATATTGAATTACTAGAAAAATTCTATTTACCATCCACGATTTTAAGTGGATCTAATGTAAAGGCAGAGGTTGAAGACGGAATAAAGAATAGCAACATTCTGATTTGTTCTTATCATTTTGCATCAAATCATGCAGAATTTCTAAAGTCATATTTATGGGATTTAATAGTATTTGATGAAGCACATAAACTAAGAAACGTCTACAAGAAGAATAATATAATGGCTAATAACATAAGAAAGGCTTTTCAAGATTACAAAAAGATTCTTCTTACAGCAACACCACTCCAGAATAATTTAAAAGAACTGTATGGACTGATTAGTATTATCGACCCAGAATACTTTTCTTCCGTGGATACTTTTGCTAAACAATACAATTCAGTAAGTACAAGAGATAAATCGACATATGGAGAACTTAAAGATAGATTATCATACATTATACATAGAACGCTTAGAAACCAGGTTCAGGAATATGTAAAATTTACAAAGAGAATTGCGTTCGTTCAAGAGTATTATCCTTCTCCTCAGGAACTCAAATTATATCAAGAAATTAGCTCTTATCTACAGCGTGAAGGAACATTCGGAGTCCCTGAACGACAGAGATCGTTACTTTCGCTACTAGTAAGAAAGATAATGTCATCTTCTGCCTATGCTCTCAGTTTTACTTTAGACCAGTTCATAAACAGACTTAACATCTATAAGGAGACTGGAAAATTGATATCTGTTCAATCTGCCTTGGCGAGTGAAGTTGATTCTATAGACGAGGAGTATAGTTATGAAGAGCAAGACTCAAACAATTTAATCAATAAGGACATTGATGAAGAAATCAAAGAATTAGAGAATTATAGAAATCTTGCTCGACAGATAAAAGAAGAAGCTAAGGCAAATAAATTGTTAGAGGCTCTTTCTCTTTCTTTTGATAAGATAAGGACATTAGGGGGGAAAAGAAAAGCTTTAATTTTTACGGAAAGTCGACGAACACAAGATTATCTGAAAACTTATCTTGAAGAACATGGTTACGAAAATAAGATAGTTTGTTTCAATGGAACAAATGATTCTGAAGAAACAAATACAATATATCGTTTATGGCTGAAACAATATGCAGGCACAAGTAGAATTTCGAATTCAACCGCTATAGATAAAAAACAAGCTATTGTGGATTATTTCTGTAATAATGCTGAAATTATGATTGCTACAGAGGCTGGTGCAGAAGGTATTAACTTACAATTTTGCTCATTGGTAGTAAACTACGATATGCCTTGGAATCCTCAACGTATTGAACAAAGAATAGGACGTTGCCATCGTTATGGGCAGAAGAATGATGTAGTTGTAGTAAACTTCGTCAATCGCTCCAACTATGCCGATTGCCGTGTTTATCAGTTACTAGATACTAAGTTTTCTCTATTTAATGGTGTTTTTGGAGCTAGTGATGAAGTGCTTGGAGCCATGGATGATAGTATTTCCTTTGAGAAACGCCTTAACAAGATATATCAAACATGCAGAACAGAAAGGGAGATATCTGCAGCCTTTGATGAACTACAACAAGAGTTGGATGCGCTCATAAAAGAAAGAATTAACGAAACTAGGAAAACACTTCTCGAAAATTTCGATGAAGATGTTGTGAAGAAATTACGTATGCGTCAAACCCAAGACAGTTATTATGTAAACTCTTACCAGAAGCATTTTTGGGAACTAGTAAAATGTATGTTGAAGGATAAAATCACAGATGTTGATGATTCAAAATATAAATTTAAATTAACAGAAGAATTAGGAGGTGACATCTTACCAGGTACCTATGCCTTAAACAAGGATGCCAATAACTGTAAACAACTAAGATTCTCAAGTCCTCTAGGACAGTATATATTAAATAAGGCATCGAAGTTACCAATTAATGACGTATCCATAACATTCGACTTGAAAAATTATCCTTATCGTTCTGCTATTCTTGAACAATATAAAGACAAACAGGGTGACGCTGTTGTATATCGCATAAGTAGCTCTAACAAATTTGATTCGCAAGAACAGATCATAACTTGTGCTATGACTTCTGAAGGTGAAGTTCTTCCAAATGAATTCGTGATTAAACTTTTGGAACTAAATGCAATAACAGAAAGCAAAACAGTTCTTGATAATCTCACAGACAAGTTTAAAAAAAATATAGAGGAAGCAACTCGTATGTATAAAATTAAAGTCGATGAAGAAACCAATAAGTATGTTGACTATGAAATCAATAAATACGAAATGTGGGCAGATGATCAATTGGTTCCTCTTGAAGAGGAAATACAAGAACTTAATAAAGAATATAATGAATTAAGAAAACAGATTCGTAAAGAACATCAAGCAGCTCGAAAAATCCAATTAAAGATTGAAGAAACCAAACTTTCAAAGAGGTTAAAGTCAAAACGTCTTCAGCATTCAGAAATTCAGGAAAAATATATGGACAAAGTTGACGAAATGACAGAACGCTTACAAAAGTCTATGAATAACGAATTTAAACTTACTCCATTTATAAGGTTCCACTGGTCTATAGTTTAAAATATAATCGACAATTACCATAAGCCAACTCTTCCAGTGCTTTCAGGGTCTAGTGTTGCCGTGGCGCTTCCTAGAGCCTTGAAAACTCTGCAAGTAAGTAATCTTAGAAAATGCAAAATAAGCACGGCCTATATGTAAACATCACCAAACTATATTTTTCATGCTAAAATAAAACCTTTCATTTCAAAATGAAACCAAAAAGGAAAACGTGAATAACTATTTGTAACTTATACGAAAAATAATTCCTAATAGTTGTGGAAGAAAGAGAAATAAAAGATTATTGTCCGTAACTTTGTAACATATTCGAATACAAATATGGAGTCACTCAAAAACTTATATCGGATAGGCAACGGACCTTCCAGCAGCCACACGATGGCACCTCAACATGCGTCAATGATCTTTGCGGAAAAATGCCCTCGGGCTTATAAATATGTAGTAACACTCTATGGTAGTCTTGCTGCTACCGGACGGGGGCACATGACTGATCAGGCTATCATAAATGTTCTGCAAAAACATGGATATGTCGAAATTGAATGGCATCCTGAAATTCGTCTCCCTTTCCATCCTAATGGTATGAAGTTTGAAGGCTTCGGTAATGATGGATGCTTATTAGACAGTTGGACGGTATACAGTATTGGTGGCGGTGCACTCTCTGAGGGCAAAGATTATGATATGTTTAGTGTCACCAATACGTATGCGCTCAGAAATCTATCGGAGATTATGGCGTGGTGTTATGATAATGGCCGTAACTTCTGGGAATATGTCGAGATGTGTGAACAAAAAGATATATGGGATTTTCTGCAGAAAATTTGGCTGGCTATGCAGAAATGTGTGGAGGCTGGATTGGATAACGATGGGGTTCTCCCTGGTCCTTTGCATCTTTCTCGCAAGGCTTCGGGATATTATTCCAGAGCCAGTAAATATTCTTCCTCTGCTCGTGATAAATCTCTTATCTATGCTTATGCTTTGGCCGCGAGTGAGGAAAATGCGGCCGGTCATACAGTCGTCACGGCTCCAACTTGTGGGGCTTGTGGTGTGCTGCCTGCTGTGCTATATCATCTTAAAAATACGCATGGTTTTTCAGAGACTCGTATCCTTAGGGCTTTGGCTACAGCCGGACTTATTGGTAATGTCGTGAAACAGAATGCTTCTATTAGTGGAGCTGAAGTTGGATGTCAGGGTGAAGTAGGTGTGGCTTGTGCGATGGCTGCCGCAGCAGCTTGTCAACTTTTGGGTGGTAGCCCGTCACAGATAGAGTATGCTGCTGAGATTGGTTTGGAGCATCATCTCGGAATGACTTGCGATCCTATAGCCGGTATGGTGCAGATTCCTTGTATTGAACGTAATGCTTTTGCTGCTACAAGAGCCCTTGATGCACAACTCTATGCGATTCAGAGTGATGGAAAGCATCGGGTCACCTTCGACAAGGTCGTTGCTGTGATGAAGCAGACGGGACATGACTTACCTTCACTTTATAAAGAAACGAGTATGGGTGGACTTGCTACCAGTCTTGACATTTCTCAAAAGGGGTAAGTGCCTCCCCCTACCCTTTATTCGTTCATATCTTTTTCAAGGTTATCACGCCATAGGTATTTTCTCGTCTCATGTACGATGATACCATTGAGTAAGAGCAAAGAAAGAAGGTTTGGAATGGCCATGAGCGCATTCATGCAATCAGCGATGTTCCAAACGACACCCAAACTGGCGATACTACCAAAGAAGATGGCGATGATATATACTAGACGATAGGCATACATCAACTTCTTGCCACTTAGATATTCCATGGCTCGCTCACCATAATAGCTCCATCCTAAGATCGTACTGAAAGCGAAAGTGAGTAGACCAAAGGTAAGTAAGGGTTCGCCGATATATGGTATCTTACCGAATGCTTCTTTGGTAAGTGTTGCTCCATTGGAAAAGTCGATGTCAGGATAAGCGATGATGCTGCTCACGATGACTAATCCTGTAAGCGCACAGACGACAACGGTATCCCAAAATGTCCCTGTAGAAGATACTAATGCCTGTCGTACGGGATTGCGTGTCTGTGCAGCTGCTGCCACGATAGGTGCAGATCCTAATCCTGATTCATTAGAGAATAGTCCTCTAGCTATACCAAATCGGGCTGCCATAATTACGGATGCTCCTGCAAAGCCTCCACCTATTGCGCTAGGAGCAAATGCTGAATGGATGATAAGTGAAATAGCCGACGGGATGTAGTTGTAGTTTACTCCGATGATATATAGACATCCTAATACGTAGAAAAGAGCCATGAAGGGTACAAGAAATTCGCATACTTTGGCTATACTTTTTACTCCGCCTAACAACACAGCTGCAACTAAAAGACAGATGACGCTTCCACTTATATATGGTGATATATGATAGGTGTTTTGGGCTATCGTAGATATAGCATTCGCTTGTACGGTATTGCCGATACCAAAAGCTGCGATAGCTGTAAAAACAGCAAAGAGAACAGCTAACCACTTCTGTCCGAGTCCTTTTTCTAAGGCATACATCGGGCCTCCAAGCATCTTTCCCTTTTTAGTTTTCTGTCGGTACTTGATGGAAAGAAGTCCTTCTGAATATTTTGTGGCAATGCCGAACACACCTGTTATCCAACACCAAAAGACGGCACCTGGTCCTCCCAAGGAAATTGCCGTGGCTATACCTATAATATTTCCGGTACCAATGGTGGCTGCAAGGGCGGTAGATAAGGCTCCAAACTGTGATACATCACCTTTTGCATGTTTGTCACGTGATACCGACAGTTTGATCGCTAGCCATATCTTGCGCTGTGGAAATCGCAGGCGAATGGTAAGGAAGATGTGTGTGCCCAATAATAAGATAATCATTGGCCATCCCCATAAAAAGGTACTTATATTCTCAAAAAAACTATTTATCAACTCCATTTTGTATCACTTTGGTGACTATTATTGTGCAAAGGTATACAAAATGGTACAATTTTGCAAATTTAGAGAATAGAAATGTTTAGATTGTCTATGACTATGTATATGTAGAAAAGCAAATACCCCCCGACATCACGTCGGAGGGCACAACAACACAAACACAAATATAGTAGCTCGAAAGCTTACTATTATATTATTATTACGATTACATTATACCATCTTCACGAAGTTTCTGCTGCCATTTCCAAGCACTAGCCAAAACGTCAGCAAGCGGAGTCTCGGCTTTCCAGCCCAACACCTTATTGGCTTTGGTGCAATCTCCCCAGATTTTTTCAATATCGCCCTCACGACGTGGGCCGTATTTCCAGTTTAGTTTTACACCAGTAGCCTTTTCAAAGGTCTCAACGATTTCTAGTGTTGAGTTACCCTTTCCTGTACCAATATTGAAATACTCTATGCTGTCTGTATCCTCATCGAGAACTCGGGTCATAGCTGCTACATGAGCTTTGGCCAAATCTACTACATAGATATAATCGCGGATACAAGTACCATCTTCGGTATCATAATCGTTGCCAAAGATTGTTAGTTCCTTGCGAATACCCATAGCAGTCTGTGTAACGTAAGGGATCAAGTTGGCTGGAACACCATTTGGAAGTTCGCCGATTAAGGCCGACGGATGCGCTCCAATAGGATTAAAATATCTCAACACGATACTCTTGATATTAGCACCACTATGTATATAGTCGTATATAATCTGTTCATTGATCTCTTTGGTGTTACCATAAGGTGAGGTAGCTTTCTGATGAGGTGCATCCTCAGTAACAGGGAGGTTCTCAGGCTTTGGTTGTCCGTAAACGGTACAACTAGAAGAGAAGATAATACCTTTGACATCATACTTAGGCATAAGTTCGAGCAAATTAACAAGGGATACTATATTATTGCGATAATAAAGCAAAGGCTTCTGTACACTCTCGCCTACAGCCTTGGAAGCTGCAAAATGAATTATACCGACAATTTCCGGATATTTCTGAAATACTTTTTCCGTAGCTTCCTTATCACGAAGATCTACATTCTCAAAGGCTGGTCGTACACCAGTAATCTTTTCAATACCGTCAAGTACTTCTATCTTAGAATTACTCAAATTATCTATTATTACAACATTGTATCCTGCCTGTTGTAGTTCTACTGTGGTATGACTTCCGATAAAACCGGTACCACCTGTAACTAAAATTGTCTGTTTCATAATGCTATTAGTTATTATACGACAAAGGTACACATTTTTTTAGAAATATGTACCTTTGAGGGTTTTATTTTTCAAATATTTTCTGATGTGGGGATTAGCCTAATCCGAACAGGGTGCGCAATCCGCTCTCTAGTCCGGAAAATCCCATAAAGGCTAAACTTAGAAGACCGGCTGTAATCAGCACAATGCTCATTCCTTGCATTCCTTTAGGTATTTTTACAAGTGATAGTTGCTCGCGAATACCGGCAAAAAGTACCAATGACAAGGCGAAACCGAGGGCTGTAGAGAATGCGTAAATAACGCTCTCTATCAAACTATAGTCTTTCTGTATTACCAATATTGCTACACCCAATACGGCACAGTTGGTTGTGATGAGTGGTAGAAAGATACCCAAAGCTTGATATAATACTGGGGATACTTTCTTGAGAATGATCTCGACCATCTGTACCAAGGCTGCTATAATAAGGATGAAAGATAGGGTCTGTAGATATTGTAATCCCAACGGGTTCAACACATAAACTTGAACTAGATAAGTAACAATCGTAGAGAGTGTAAGCACAAAGGTTACAGCTGCGCCCATACCCAAAGAGGTATCTATCTTCTTGGATACTCCTAGAAACGGACAGATGCCAAGAAACTGTGATAATACGATGTTGTTGACAAAAATTGCCGAGATAAATATTAATAGATACTCCATAGTTTATGCCTTTTTGAATTTATTAAATAGTGCAACAAGATAGCCTAGAGAAATAAAGGCTCCTGGAGGTAATACGAACAATAGAATGTTGCAGGTTTCGGGTAATAACTGGACTCCGAAGATGCTTCCTGCTCCTAACAGTTCTCTTACTACACCTAAGATCGTAAGTCCTAAGGTAAATCCTAGTCCTATTCCTAATCCGTCAAAGATACTGGAAATAGGATCATTCTTACAGGCGAAACTTTCAGCACGTCCTAGGATAATACAGTTTACTACAATCAATGGGATATATATACCTAATGCGTCGTTGATGCTCTGTGGGGCATAAGCACTCATGAACATCTGTAAGATCGTAACGAAGGCTGCTATCACAACGATGAATACTGGAATGCGTACCATGTCTGGGGTTATCTTCTTGATACATGAGATAACAAAATTTGTACATACTAGTACTGCCATTGTAGATAATCCCATGGACAAACCGTTCACACCACTCGTAGTTGTGGCCAGTGTCGGACACATACCGAGGAAAAGTACAAAAGTAGGATTCTCCTTGATCAGTCCATTCAGTAATATTTTAAGATTGCTCATACCCTATCTCCTTTCTTGTTTTGTTTGAGATTCTTTTTGGTTGTGTTTCATGTACACTTTGTATGCCTGATTGATAGCTTTCAGAAATGCTCGACTAGTAATGGTTGAAGCTGTGATGGCGTCTATCGCATTACCTGTCTTATCATCCTTGCTCACATGCAGTTCACCATCTTTCGGATTCAAACCGATGATACTTCCTTTGTTGCCTTTTTGAAACCATGTTCCTGCTTTCATTCCAAGCCCTGGTGTCTCGGATGTTGAAAGGATAGTATAACCCAAGATGCAACCATTAGCATCGAAGCCTACTAATACTTTCAGCTCTCCTCCAAACCCCATTGTAGCACTTTCTACTGCTGATCCTATAGATTGACCGGCTGCATTGTTCACTTTATGTATGGTGAAAGAGAACGGTTTACCGTCTATTTCCTCTTCTACGACTTCTGGTGCGGCTACCGTTATATCAGATGAGCCCATCACTTTTTTGATACCCTCAGCAAGTGTCTGTTCGGCCTTTGCGCGAATTGGTTCTTCGGTGATATGATTGACATAAGCCAAAATGGCTCCTACAATCAAGGCTACACCAACGAGCACAAGTATCATATTGGATAAAGATGATTTAATTTTTTCCATCTTCA
>Ga0256404_1010170_pt1 | contig 13129 bp, 9 predicted proteins | sample RumenRJG_01DNA_FD_185990 | JGI IMG/M metagenome (GOLD analysis project Ga0256404, IMG submission 185990) | Bovine rumen microbial communities from Lethbridge, Alberta, Canada - RJG_01 | ecosystem: Host-associated > Mammals > Digestive system > Stomach > Rumen | place: Canada: Alberta | collected...
CAACACCTTCTGTCATTGTTTACGATGAAATGTCAGATATGCAGCGTCTGATCAGTCAGTACGGTCTTGAATCGCATTTCAATATTACACATGTTTATTCAGTCAGTGAGATCCTTGGAGAAGATGTAGATCCGGCAGATAAAAATGCGGAGCAGGATCGCATCCGTAAGGCTTTGAAAAATTCAAATGTTGTTTTTCTGTGTGGTCTCCACAGCCACGCAAGAAATCAGATCGTCAAATACTGCGCCGCTTATGATGTGGTTGCCTATGTCATACCACGTATCGGAGACGTGATTATGTCCGGGGCAGAAAGAATGCCTCTTTTCCACGAGCCGATGCTGCGAATCGGAAGATATAATCCAACGCCTGAATATTTATTTTTTAAACGTTTCTTTGATATTCTGTTCAGCGGTCTGTTATTGGTTATCCTCAGCCCTCTGATGCTCGTGCTGGCAATTATTATACGATCGGATGGAGGAACGGCTTTTTACAAACAGAAGCGGCTTACCATGAACGGCAAAGTTTTTGAAGTACTTAAGTTTCGTTCCATGAAAATGGATGCTGAGAAAGACGGGGTAGCCAGGCTTTCTACAGGTGAGAATGATCCACGTGTAACCAAAGTGGGCAGATTTATACGTTCATGCAGGTTAGATGAATTACCTCAGCTGATCAATATTTTGAAAGGCGATATGTCGATTGTGGGTCCCAGACCGGAGAGACCTGAAATTGCAGCCCAATATAAGAAAAATCTTCCGGAATTCGACCTGAGATTACAGTGCAAGTGCGGTCTAACGGGATATGCACAGGTTTACGGACAGTACAACACGACACCATACGACAAACTTTTGATGGATCTGCAGTACATATCCAAACCGAGTCTCGCAGAAGATTTCAAAATATGCTTGGCGACGGTAAAAATCCTGTTCATGAAAGATTCTACTGAGGGAGTCGCAGAAGGGCAGACCACCGCAAGTGCCGGAAGTGTTGAAAATACTGGGGTTCCGGAAGATAGGGTAGAGGAGAAGTAAGGCTGAATGAGTGTGTATCTTTTATGAACAGAACGAGTTTGGGTACTAATTGAGGTTTGGGAGAGAGTAGGTAAGCATTATGGTGGAAGGTCTGGTTTCAATAATAACGCCCTGCTACAACGGCGCGAAGTACATTAAAGAAACCATCGACTCTGTTATTGCACAGACATATCCGAAATGGGAAATGATCATTGTTGATGACGGGTCAAAGGATAATTCAGCAGATATCGTCAGAGAGTATGAAGCCAAGGATGGAAGGATTCATCTCATCCAGCAGAAGAACGCAGGATCAGCTGCAGCCCGGAATAATGGCATCCGTCAGTGCAATGGTCAGTACATTGCTCTACTTGATGCCGATGATCTCTGGAAGCCGGATTTCTTGAAGAAGCAGGTTGCCTTCATGAAAAAGAGAAAGGCGGTCTGCGTTTTCTGTTCTTATGAACGAATTGACGGACACAGCAAGCAGATCCTGCATCCGACGATTGCCAAAAAGAAAATCACGACGAAAGATATGCGGGTGATGAACCGTATTGGCTGCCTGTCCGGCCTGTATGACAGTTCAAAACACGGGAAAATTTACCTCAGGGAAGAGCTGAAGAGTCTCCGTGATGATTATGCCTACTGGTATGACATTGTAGCTCTAGAGGATGCTGCTTATGGCAATCCAGAGATTTTGGCGTCATACAGGGTGCTGGATACGAGCACGACTGGTAATAAGAAAAAACTCATAAAGAAGCAGTATCAGTTCTATCGGACACATTTGAAGGAGAGCATACCGGAAGCGGCTATAAACGTGATCAGATGGGGCGTAAGTGGAATTAGGAAGTTTAGTTGAGGGAAGAGTCAGTGGCAAGTAAAGTTCTTTATTACAATTGGTGCCCTGTTAACGAAAAACAAGGTGGGGGAATCGTTGTTTATCAGAATAATGTTTTGAATGAGCTCGCACAGGACTTTCCGGATATTGAACCATATTTTTTGAGCGCAGGATTTTATTATGATGATAAACCGAATATGTATATTCGGGAAGAAAAGGTTGAGGGAAGAAAGAATATTTTCAGTATTGTAAATTCTCCTATCTATTCCCCGATTCAGTCCCCAGTAGATAATATTGAAAAAATGTTAGATAACGATGCGGTTCTGACTGCTTTTCGAGGATTTCTAGAAAAGATGGGACCGTTTTCTGCAATTCATTTTGAAACACTTGAGGGGCTACCGCTGACGGTTGGTCAACTGAAAAAGGTATTCCCCGATACCAAATTTGTTGTTTCTGCTCATAACTATACTTTAGTATGCCCCAATGTTCAGCTTTGGACCTATGGCCAGAAAAACTGCATGCTTGATGATGAATTCCCTTGTGAGAAATGCCTGCTGAAGTATTCTCATCCTTCTACTTCCCAATTAAAAGGGTATCGTAAATTTGAAGGGAATGAGCAACATAAACTGTATTACTTATCTAGAGCTTATACTGCAGTCAGGCGCAAAACCATTAAATCAGAAAATGCGGATGTAATGAGCCATATCAAGCGTGTACTATCCGACTATCGAAGATCCTGCATTGATACAGTAAATGAGAATTTTGATTATGTTTTAGCTGTATCAAAAAGAGTCGCAGACATTCTTGTAACCTTTGGAATTAAGAAGGAAAAGATACATGTCTTGTACATCGGGACAAAATTTGCAGATATTGCAAAATATCAAATGAGTTCCTCATCCATCAATAATACTTTCGGTATTGTTTACATGGGGTATATGCGTGTCGAGAAAGGTTTTTATTTCTTTCTGGATGCGATGGAGCAAATGGATGAATCGATAGCGAAGGATGTCAACTTGACTTTTGCCAGCAAGATACAAGATCTTTCTGCTTTAAAACGCATGAAAAGACTAAGGAAAAAATTTAATGCGGTGACTATCTATAACGGATATACACACAACGATATTGCGAATATTGTTGGCTCCAATTCATTAGGTGTTGTTCCGGTAATGTGGGAAGACAATCTACCACAGGTAACAATTGAAATGATAGCAAATGGGCTTCCGGTACTTACAAGTAGTTTCGGCGGAGCCAGCGAGCTGAATAGTAATCCCAATTTTGTCTATCAAGGTGGTAATGTAGAGGATTTTCTTCATAAGATATCAAAAATCTATAGAAATCGTAATCTGCTTGAGGAATATTGGATAACATCTGCTAAGTTAAAATCAATGCGTGATCACGTGAATGAACTTATTCCTTATTATGGAATAAAAGAGAACAATGAACGATAAGATTAAAAATGCAATTAAAGCATGCCTTTCAATAAACACATATTCCAATGCGTCTTTTTATAGCAAGATTGGTAATGAAAACCGACTTCAGTTAGAGCCTTTGATAAAAGAGCTTTCAACCCAAGATTATTTTGAAGATATAAAACCATTAAAAGAACTTCAAAAGAAAGCAAAGGGCTCATTGGGGTCGTATTCAACATTTGATGTAAACTGGTCTAATGCACATATATATGGCATTTGGCAGGGAATCTTTGGCGAGGAAAATTTGCCGAAGCTACTTCAGCTGCCAGCGGTTGAGCATGGATTGATTTTCCATGAAGATGTCTTTACGGATTTGAGAACTACTGCAAGACACGCCTGCGTTACATTCAGTGATTTCCGTAAGAATATCATCAGAAGCAAATTAAAAAGACCCGTATTTTGCGTTGGCCCTTACACTCATTACTGCCAAGGTTTTTACACTAAGGAAAAACTTGCAGAATATAAAAGTAAACTAGGTAGAACACTATTGGTGTTTCCTACTCATAGCACAGATACTTCTGAACTTTCCATAGACCAAAAGTATTTCCTTGATAATTTATCAAGAATGGCGAAAGATTTTGATTCTGTATTGGTGAATACATTTTGGTGGAATATTAACGACCCACTCACCGAACGACTGGAAAGCGAAGGCTATCATATCATATCAGGTGGCTTTAGAGATGACCCTGTGTTTCTTCAGCGGCTCAAGTCATATATACAGTTATCTGATTTAGTAGTAGGGGACTCTGTTGGTACACATATAGGATATTGCATTGATGCAGGTGTGCCTTTTTCTTATCAGGATGCTGGAACTAGCGTGAGGCTCCTTAAAAAGGAGGAAATAAAAGATCAGGATACAAAATGGAAAAGGCACGATGAAATCCGGAAGGTCTTTGAGAATCAAAAGACTATTACTAGTGAGCAAATTGACATATGTAATAGGTATTGGGGCTTGAATCAAACAAGGTCAGTAGAAGAGATAAAATGTATCGCTGAGATATCAGAAGAATTAACGAATTTAGACCATGGATTTACAGGACTTGCTGATATGAACGCAAAGAAGCTCTTAAAGAAGTACAAAGACACCGACCAGATGAAATATGAACTGATGAAGAAGGCACTGTAATTGTATGCATGAACGTAAAGCCATTAAATCTGGAATATGGTTTACTGCCAGTAACTTTTTAATAAAAGGCATTGGCTTTATTACTACGCCTATATTTACTAGGCTATTAACTAAAGCAGAATTTGGTGAATTCAATAATTTTACAACCTGGGTCAATATTCTACTGATATTGACATCTTTAAATCTTGAGTCTTCATTGATCAGAGCAAGGTTCGATTTTGAAGATGATCTTGACGAGTATATTTTTTCGATGCAAGTTCTTAGCTTGCTGTCAACAGGAATTTGGTTTTTGTTTTCAGTAATTTTCAGAGGTGCATTTTGCTCCTTATTTTCTGTTGATGACAAGTATGTGAATGCAATGTTTTTATACTTATTCTTCTTTCCATTAATCAATTTGTTCCAAAATATGGAAAGATTTAAATACCAGTATAAATACACAGTTGCTTCTTCATTGATCGTTTCAGTCGGTTCGTCATTACTTTCCGTATTATTAGTAATGGTAATGAATGATAAGCTGGCTGGACGAATAATTGGATATGTTTTTCCTGTTATAGTCCTTGGTTTAATTATTTTCATATATTATCTGATCAAAATTCATAAGGTAGAAATAAGGTTCTGGAAATACGCATTACCTTTTGCGCTGCCTTTTATACCACACCTTTTATCCATGCTACTGTTAGGAGGAATGGATAAGGTGATGATAAAGCACATATGTGGAGCGGAAGATCTGGCATTATATTCTCTTGCTTATTCAGTCGGATCACTGATTACAATTCTTGTAACTTCAATAAATAATGCTTACAGCCCATGGCTAGGAGAACAACTTTCTCAGGATAACATTAACCGAGTCAACCGGTTCTCGGTGAAATATGTCGCCCTGTTTGTGTACATGGCGGTTGCAACTATACTTATCACGCCTGAAATATTAATGATTCTCGGCGGCAAGGCTTATATGGATGCTATATATGTAATGCCTCCGGTGACTGCCGGTTGCATTATGCAGTTCATCTATTGCATGTATGTTAACGTTGAGCAGTATGAGAAGAAGACAACTGGAATGGCATTCGCAAGTATGATAGCGGCTGCAATTAATGGAGTACTTAATGCCATTTTTATCCCGATGTACGGATATATTGCAGCAGCGTACACCACATATATTGGGTACCTATGCTTGATGCTGATGCATATGTTTTTAGTTAATAGAATTGGGATGAGGAAAGTTTATCAAAATACAAAAATTGTTGTGATTGCAATACTATCCTCGGCGCTCATATTTGCTGCAAATTTGATTCTTGGTAACAGATTACTCCGTTACATTGTATTAGTCATATATCTGATTGTTGGAATAGCGTTTGTGATGAAGCATAGGAATTATTTCCAAGCTATTTTGTCTAAGGGGAAGTAATAATAGGTGAGCATGATGAAGATTTTAGCTATTATTCCTGCACGAGCTGGATCAAGGGGAATACCAAATAAAAATATAAGGATCATCAACGGTCATCCTCTTGTATATTATGCAATTAGGAATGCGCTGAATTCGCATTATATTACAGATGTCATTGTATCCACTGATTCCCATGACGTGAAGATAATTGCCACGCAGATGGGGGTTAAGGTGCATTGGAGAGACGCGAGGCTCTGCGCTGACAATGTGACTTTGGATGCGGTAATTTATGATGCAATTCCAAAGGATCAGGATTGGGATTACATAGTGACAATGCAGCCCACCTCACCGACTCTTCAGGTGGGGACTCTGGATAATGCCATTCAATATGCAATTGATAACGATACAGACACCTTGATTTCCGCTATCAACGCACCACACCTATCCTGGGGGGAGAAGGACGGTAAGAAGGTACCCAATTATAAAGAGAGACTCAACCGCCAGTATCTCCCTCCGTGCTATATGGAGACCGGTGCATTTGTAATATCAAAAAGAGGTGTAGTTACTGAAAAGACCCGGATAGGAGAAAAAGTCGATGTCTTCGAAGTTTCTGAAGATGAGGCCGTTGACGTTGATACCTTCGAGGACCTGCGTACAGTGGCATCCTTGTTGGATAAGCAAAAAGTTGCTATTTATGTGAATGGTAATACGCAGCGTGGCACCGGCCATATCTATCGTGCTCTTGAGATCGCGGACGAATTCTATGTAAAACCAGATATTTATTATGACAAGAATCAGACAGATGTAGCTATCTTTGGAAAGACAACTCATAACCTTATTCCTGTTGATGGAATCGTAGAACTTTACGAGATATGCAAAGAAAAGCAATACGACATTTTCATCAACGATATTCTGACTACTTCTATCGATTACATGATTGGCCTTCGTTCTGTCCTTCCACATGCGAAGATCATTAATTTTGAGGATGACGGAGAAGGAGCAGTCAAGGCAGATCTGGTATTTAACGCCCTGTTTAGCAAATCACCGCTACCAAACGAAAGAGATGGAGAGAAGTACTACATTGCAGGAAAGACATTCCTTTTCTACAAACCGATAATAATCAAAGAAAAAGTTCATGATGTCTTGATCTCATTCGGAGGGGCTGATCCACAGAATTATACGGATAGATTACTGAAGATCGTAACGAAGCCGGAATATCAGAATTATCATTTCACGGTAGTTCTAGGCAGGGCAAAGCAGAATGTTGAAGAGCTGCTCAAATGCAATTCCTATGACAATATTGATGTTCTTCATGACATCAGTGATATGCCAGACATTATGTCAAAGTGCGACATTGCAATAACATCGCGTGGCAGGACAGGCTATGAGCTCGCCATCCTCGGCATCCCGTCAATTGCAATGGCGCAGAATAAGAGAGAAGAGAAGCACGGATTCGTAAGCCGGGAGAATGGATTTGATTACATCGGCCTAAATCCAAGTGATGAAATGATAGAGGGTAACCTAAAGATTTATCTGAATATGTCCCAGCAGGAGAGACAGAAATATCAGAACATGCTATTAAGCCATGACCTCAAGGGAGGAAGAAAGCGGGTCATGGATTTGATCAATAGTTTGTGAGTGGAGGAGAAGAGTATGAGAAACAGCAAACCATATGTCATCGCGGAGATGGGAGTTAATTTCTATGACACAGCAAAGGTCATGGGGATTACACCTCTCGAGGCAGCAAAGCTTTACATTGACAAGGCTGCCGAAGCAGGAATTGATTGTGCTAAGTTCCAGTCATATAAAGCAGAGACAATTGCAGCAAAGGACTCACCTTCGTATTGGGATCTGAATGCAAACCCGATTACGAGCCAGTATGAACTTTTCAAGGGGCTGGATCATTTTAATAAAGAAGACTATCAGGAACTTTGCGATTACACGCATTCAAAGGGAATGGATTTCACCTCGACACCATTCGATTATGCGTCTGCTGATTATCTTGAGTCTATGGTGGATTTTTACAAGATTGCTTCTGCAGACTGCTCAAACCTTCCTTTCGTAAAGCATATCGCAGAGAAGGGCAAACCGGTAATGCTCTCAGTTGGAGCTTGCTACTTATCTGAAGTTGATGAAGCTGTCCGAGTGATTAAGGATGCAGGTTGCAAGGATCTTACATTGCTGCACTGTGTACTGTCTTACCCTACTAAGCCGCAGGATGCAAACCTTCGTGTGATACAGACATTAAAGAAGGATTTCCCAGATCTAAAAATTGGCTACAGCGATCACGTGGCCCCTGATGTTACGATGCAGACGTTGAGCACTGCTTATATGCTTGGAGCAGAAGTCTTAGAGAAGCATTTTACATTGGACAAGACGCTCAAGGGAAATGATCACTTCCATGCAGGAGAGCCAGAGGACTTCAAGAAAGCTATTGCGAACTTCAGATGGATTGATTCCATCCTTGGCTCCGCAGAGAAGACGGTATTGAATTGTGAACTTATTCCGAGGAAAGAAGCCAGAAGATCACTTGTGCTTACCAGGGCAATGAAGGCTGGTGAAGTTATTCGTAAAGAAGATCTTATGCCGAAGAGACCAGGCACGGGCATTTCTCCGAAGTATACAGATATTGTAATTGGCAGAGCAGTAAAAAAGAATCTTGAGGAAGATACAATACTTACTTGGGATATGATATAAGCCGTAGATGCATTATGGATGGTAAAGCTGTGAGTTACAGATATAGAATAACACCCACTAAGCATTTTGTTATTAGTATTCAATCGCTATATATTGTGATTGTTCTTGGAACCGTTTTTTTTAGAGTTTTTCAGGGTTTATATGGATCTTGGATTTCGGCAGATTGGTTTGGTGGGGTTGCAACAGCAATAAGATATCTCATTGTACTTTGTTTATTAGCAATATTATTTTTGGAGGGGAGAATGACCGGGATAAAGGCACTGTTAGTCCTGGCTTTAGTAATATTGCTTATTTTTGGCTATCAAAAAGCTCTCGTTACAGGGCTAATGCTTGTGATTTCGTACCCTTCTGGATTAAATTCAAAAAAACTTGTTAAATATATTGCGATATCACTAATAGTTGAATTAGTATTGGCGGTTTTCTTATCCCAAGTTGGTGTTATAAATGACTTTGTTTCTTCTAGACTAGGAGGTACTCGTGTACGACACAGTTTTGGATTTGTAACGGCTAGTGCATTTTCGGCATTTTATACGGTTATAGTATTGTGCATTACATATGAAAAATTTGAAATATTGCGAATTCGTGACATTATATTTTTAGAGCTTGGTGGTCTCGTAGTTTATTATTATACAGATACTAGATTAGGATTATTACTTGTAACTTTTGATACGCTTGTTTGTTTAATATTTATTCTTGGAAGAAATTATTTTTATTGGCATGGTAGTTTTTTCTCCAACTTTTCATTTATACCATATGTAATTTCTGCGATTTTCTCAATTGGAAGCACAATTTATCTTAGCCATAGGATAGGAAGTTCATTATATTTCTATCTTAATACACTATTGAGCGGTAGAATTAATCATCAAGTCTGGTATTATAAAAATTATGGCATTCACTTTTGGGGAAGTGAAACTGAACTTGTAGGAAGGGTTGAACAGTATCTAACCGGTAAGGCGTGGAATGGAGTAGATAATTCTTATATTTTTACTCTTATTACATATGGAATATTTGGATTGCTTGTAGTTTCATCATTGTTTTGGATTATTGCAAAATATGCTAGAAAATATAAAAGACATGATTTAGGGGTTTACCTTACGATGCTTGCTATCATGGGTATAACGGAAGCCATATTTAATGATCTGCCTTATAATTTGGCATTTTTATTAGCTGGTGAAATTGTTTCAGAGAATATTAATGATGCAGGTCAAAAAATTCCCAATATAACCATTACATGGTTTCATGGAAGAAAGTAAATGGCATTAAGTATTACTGAGAAAGAGGCTTAACTAGTGTCTGCTGAATAACCGCATTTTACGGAAATCATCCGAGATTGGGCGCGTATTCATCGCCCGGATTTACACAACCGGGACCGGTTGTCCCTGTCCCGAACAGTACCTTGAAAAATGCAAAAAATAAATAGCCTGACCTGTTCAGGATTCTGAACAGGTTGTACACGAAAACAGAGAGCCCAACGGAGCCATATGACGTATCTTCACGTCTGGTGCGGATCAAGCCCAACCCGTAACACCTTTTGCTGAGGCTGAAGCTTCTTTCTACTTCAATTCTGTCTGTGTTATCCCGGTACTCGATTTTTCTGTCTATGGCTGCGGTTTCAGCGGATTTCCTGCCAAGCTTTGGACCTGAAAGCCTGATGCCGCGCTCCTTGCAGTAATGCCGATTGTTTCTCGTTCTGTATATTTGATCTGCAAGAACCCGTTTCGGATAGTGCCCTGTTCTTGCTTTGTAGTTCTCGATGGCTTTGGAGAGCACCTCGGATTCGTTGTACGGATCGAAAGATATCTTCTCAATCCTGCCCATTCCATCTTCGTCAAGGCTCAGGTCAAACTTGATTCCGAATTCAACCGGTGCCTTTGCCTTGCCGCGGACGATCGGACGGACATACGGCTGGGAAATGCTTACGATTCTGTCTTTTACTGTGTGTGTTTTATTTTCATACATGTACTTCTGTTGATCGTAAACTTTTCTGATCGTATCGAGAAGTATCTTCTCGTCAGGATGAAGCTCAAAGCCTTTGTTCAGATAACCGTCAACGTAGCCAAGGTCCCGTCGGATATATCCGAGCTGCTTCCGGATCGTTTTCCGGATTCTTTTGGCCGGACGTCTCCTGCACTTGGCAAGTGCAAGATAATTCTTCCGTGCTTCGCGGCAATAGGTTCTTGGTCGGTATTCACCGTTGTCACTGCAGATACGGCGGATGATCTTTTCCAGATCCTCACGGGCTTCATTCAGCAACGAGAAATCCTGAGGAAACCTGATGTTTGACGGAGCGCATGTGGCATCAATGATCAACGTTCCTTCATTGGCGTTGTCAGTGTCAGAATCAGTTGTAACCTTCTGAGGGTCTGCTTCTGCCTCGTTTTCGGTCCTTGTGCTTTCCCCGATGCCGGAATCACCGCTGGAGTGATCATTGTGGTCATCTTTTTTCGTTTGCTGAGCTTTCTTTTTACGAGCGTTTTCACGTTTTGCTTTCTGTTGTTCCAGAAGCTTATCGTTCATGAATTTTTCAATGTCAATGTTGAGACGCTTGCGGAAGTAGACCAGTGTACTTGCATCAAACGGCGGTGTCTCCTGATAACCCGGAAGGCCAATGAAGTACTGAAGATACGGGTTTTCCGTTATCTCCTCAACCAGCTCACGATCTGAAAAGCCCAATCTCTTCTGGATGATCAGAGCACCGAGCGCCATCCTACAGGGTTTTGCAACATTCCCGAGCGAACTCCTGAAGCGTTCCGCATATTTTTTCTCGTATTCGTCCCAGGGAACCACCTCCGCCAGCCTCACCCATCTGTTATTGGGGTTCATATGCATACCAAGCGGCTGGTCGAAATCAAGGAATGAAGGCTGCGACTTATCAGTTGTTTTATACACGGTTTTTCACACTCCAAAGAGGTATTTTTCCTGTTGAAACTGCAGGAAAACTGAAAGAAAAGATTTGAATTCTTTACAGTTATTATACTCTGGTGAGCGCCTGAAAGCCGCATATTTACTAGAAAAAATGAACTTTTTACGTCTGTTCAGCAGACACTAATTATTTCCTCTTTGAGTTGGAGATATTTGTGCAGTGAAGCCGGCGCGGTAAAGGCGGCAGGAAGAAAAAATGAGCGCAAAAAAGACAGGTCCGGACGCACTGAAACCTCTACATATCATCAACTTGTGATTTGCAAAGCTTTTCAGTTATCCAGATCTGTCTTTTCAAAAATCGGGTTTTGCCATTTGTTTGTTTTTCAACCACATATTATCATTTAAGTATCCAAACACCTTCTTTCTTGTATTAAACAGCTTTTTCTGATATCATTTAAGGAAATCATATTGATCTTATATATTAAGAAGGAAGGATAGCTAATGGCATCTCCTCAAACAATAAATGGACTCATGCGTCACCTGCGGAATGACTGCAATGTTCAAATCAATGGAAGTAAGCAAAAAAAGCAGCTTGTAAGTTATGGATACTACCATGGGTATAAGGGTTATCGCTTTGTCAGAAAGCAGAACGCCCAAATTCCTTATACCGACTTCAGTGAAGTTGTAGCTGTCATTGAATATGATAACAATATGAAGGCTGCACTATATCCCACACTGATGTTTTTAGAAACTGCACTTAAAAATATTGTTTGTAACACATCAGTAGAAGGCTTGAGACAGGGAACTTTTGACTACGTATACAAAGAACGAATGTCGGATAATCCATCCAATGCAAAATTACAGCTCAATCGATTAAAACTCCGTAACTCGGTATATTCTCAGTTATCCAGGCGATACAGTGACGAAGATCGACGAGAAAATCAAATGGTTCGCCATTTTTATAATCGTGGCGAAGATGCACCTTTATGGGCTGTATTTGAAATTTTATATCTCAGTGACCTTGCAAGTTTCTTCCAATGTCTCAACACCACAACTCGAGAGAATATACTGAAACAAATTGATTTATTTGATGTTTCCATCGATACTAACCGGGAACTACTCTCCACCGTTCTTTTTACCTTAAAAGCATTACGTAATGCAGTTGCTCACAACAACATTATTTTTGATACAAGGTTTAAAGATCGTAATATCAGCAACATTCTAAAAAGATGGGTTGAGAAAGAAACAGGAATACAAAATATCACGCTTTACTCATTGGTAGATTACATAATTATCATCTGTTGTTTACTCAAGCGAATTGACTTCAACAACACACGAGCAAAGGATTTATTGCGTCAGTATAAGGAACAGAATGCTCTTCTTAAATCCTCGGTTACACCGGAGATTTATAGCATGATCATCCAACAGAATGTTGCTTCCAAAATCACCTCACTCGAAGCATATTTGAACTCATAGTCCTATTCTCATACTCCACATTGAGCAAATAAAGCTTGCCTTCAAGTCTATATTTTGGTATACTGATTTCACGATTGAGGTGTATGTTTTCGGACTGCACTGGGAGAGTCACTCTGTGGCTCTCTTTTTTGTTGCCCAAATTTGAGCTTATCTATATAGTGTCTGCTGAATAAACCGTATTTTTCGGATTCAGCTTAAAACGGGCGTATAATCATCGCCCGGATTTATACAATTAGGACAGGATTTTTCTGTCCCGAACAGTACCCTGAAAAA
>Ga0256404_1010174_pt1 | contig 13123 bp, 18 predicted proteins | sample RumenRJG_01DNA_FD_185990 | JGI IMG/M metagenome (GOLD analysis project Ga0256404, IMG submission 185990) | Bovine rumen microbial communities from Lethbridge, Alberta, Canada - RJG_01 | ecosystem: Host-associated > Mammals > Digestive system > Stomach > Rumen | place: Canada: Alberta | collected...
AATATCCTCGCAGGAACGGTATTTGTATTTTCCAAAAGAGTTGTACTGCCCTTTCGGGGCTTTCAGTTTGCTCTGCACAATCATGAGTTTCTGATAAACATTAGTAGCCATATCTCTGTCCCTCCACATAGCTTTCCACCGAATGCCTCTCTGCACATTCAAGATGGAATTTCATCCCTGCAACTTCGTAGTAATAATCATCAACGATCCGCTCGCCACATATATCACAGACCGGGCAGAGCTTTTCATATGCCGCTTCTTCCGCGTCGTGCCTGTTAAAATCTTCAATCGGATCAGGGCCTCTCATGCTTTCCACCTGCTTTCTTCGTACTCTGACTTGCCTCTAAGCGTGTCAAATTCCCTTCTAACGGTTCTCCAGTCCTCTCTGTTCGATTTAGTGGAAACGTGCGCCGAAACGCTGTCATGCTTCTCTCCCGATGGGGAAATGGTAACGGTTATATCACCGATGTAAAAAGTGCCCTTTTCGTTGTAGCCGTTCCTTCGCATATAATCCTGTACCAGCTGACCAACCGTGTAGAGGTAGTCGAGCAGTTGCTTTTCTCTTTCTTGCACCATAGATCTTTACCTCCTTATTCTTTGATTAATGATGTGTATGCAAACACCAGTGCCACGATGATCCACACGGCCAGTGCTCTCTTTGAATCCAGTGCGGAATCAATACCGCAGCCCATAAGGGCAAAACTGATAAATAATACTGCGTTTCTCATAATTCCCCTTTCTTGATAAGATTTCGCAGTTTACATCCGACTGCATCTCTGGACCTGTTTGGAAAATAATCGGCAATCTCTCGGCGGCTGATCCCGCTCATATGCAACTGCTTGAGTTTTTTTATTTCCTCGTAAGTCCATGCGTTTTCAAGGTTTTCGTTCCTTGATTTGTATGCCCTTTCCCGCTGTTTGTCAGTGATGCATTCCAGTGACATCCTGCAGGAATTCTCCGAATCAGTTTCCACTCTTACCGGAAGTGTCTGAGCCGGGGCTTTTGGCAGATTTTGCTTTTTCACATAAGCTTTTGATTTCATCAGCTATCCTTCTGTTCTTCATTTCCTGTGTTTCGTATTCACTGCATCTTCCTCTGCGCTCGATGCAGATGGGGTAATAGAGGCAGTCTTCGCAGGGGTTCATGATTCAATCTTTGCCATAAGCAGTTCGAACCGCTCATTAGCTTTATCGATGTCCGCTATGGCATCCCCAAGCGTCCGCAAGCCGTCTGAAAGTTCTTCGGCGATAATTTGCCCACGGATGAATTTGACAGCCCCGCGCAAGGTGGAGAAGTAAGCAATACCTCTGTCTTTCATCTTGCCGTTCTTGTCTTTCTCTCCATCTCCATGCCTTACGACATAGTTGATGGGATTTGCCTCGACTGTGATATACCAGTCATCAATAACCTTGATCATTTCGCCTCTGCCTCCGTCTCGAACAGATACTCAAAAGAAACTCCAAAGAACTCTATCAGCTTCTTCGCTTCAGTAACCGTGAAGCTTCCGTTCTTCTTTTTCCTGCTATAAGTGACAGGATCAATTCCGAGCATCTTGCCCATCGTAATGTTGGTCTGATTGTGCCGCGCCTCTTCGGCGTATAAGTTTCTGAACATTTGTCCTCCTTCCTGCTTATTTCAATGTGTTTCTGTGTGTTCACGTTTCATGAACATGTCACCATTGTATTCATGTTCCATGAACTTGTCAAGCAGATTTGTTCAATTAATTTGAACTTTTGTTTATTCGATTTACACTTTTGAAATTTATTAAAAGCCGTCTCAGCGTTCCAACAAACATTTCAGGTCGAATAATCGTGCCAATAGAAAAAGCCCCGCAAAACGCCAAATACAGCGCCTTACGGGGTATTTTATCTGCCGGCAGCGGGGGTCGAACCCGCACGGAGCCACAACTAGTAAGACTTGCCATGACTGCAGATATTGAAAATGTTAAGACCGCACTGATAATCCTAAGCGCACTTGAAAATAAAAAATGACCCGCCGGCTAGGGGAAAAGCACAGCGGATCATGATCTATGGCGCACATTTATGATAAATTGAAGGACAGAAAAATGCAAACAGCTATTTATATGAGAGTGAGCACAGCCCAGCAGTTTTCTTGCGTAACAACGACATCCTCAAATGAGTTTTCATAATAGATCCAGGCGGCGTTCGTACCGGCTAAAAGGATGATCAGGATTATGCACAGTATCCACAGCCTTCTGATCGTGCGCTCCATCCTTGCGACGATGCCTTCATGCGCGTAATAGGGGATTGTATTCTGTTCCATAATTTTCTCCGTTGTGTTATAATCCATTCTAGGAAGAAGCCTGCGGCTTGAAACTTCTGCATTCTGCGGAAGCAAGCCGCAATTTTTTATTTGTGAAAAACATATACTAGCAGGGATGCTTCTCTCCAGTCCTATTATACCACATCATCCGTTGATAAGCGCGCCCCACGTCTTCTCGCCGACCTCGCCGTCAGCTTCCAGATGGTTAGCCTTCTGGTATGCCTTCACGGCCGCCTCTGTCGCCGGTCCAAAGTCACCATCCACAGACAGCTTGTATCCTTTGCTGTTAAGGATCTGCTGTAATTTTTTTACGGCATCGCCCTTACTGCCCTTTTTGATAAGCGGCATATCCGCCGCCGTGATCTTGCCCGTGATAAGATCGTACCTCGGTCTGCCGTAGCCGATGATAGACGGGGAGTTGACAGAGTAACTTCCGCGCCTTACTTCATCGCCCTTATTACCCTCAACGGTGTGGACAGTGCCGCCGTTCACATCTGTTACTATACCGGTATGTCCCGATCCGCCGAAGAAAATCTGATCCCCTCGATGCGCCGTATTTGACCATCTGCCAGCCTTTTTGTAGAGGTTGACGGAAGCGTATGTGTAATCGTCAAAATCCCCGCAAAGGACGTTTCTCGCGGTCTGAGCGCCCTTGCCGAAGTGCTCGCAGGTCTTGAGGATGACAAAATCTACAAAGGCATCGCACCATGGCGCGTTCGCGTCCATGTTGGACGGTTGAATCTTGTGCATGGTATCCCCGAAGATTGTCTTGTTGTTCGCGCCCTCATGGTATCCGACATAGGACTCCGCAAGGGAGATGGCGTAATCAATCGGGTCTTCGGTCGGCTTTGCGGCGGGCTGTGAAACAGGGGCATCAAACTGCGTCAGGTTGTACATGTTCAGTGTGTTCATCACGTGATCCACATACTGTTTGCCCGTTGCATATCCGTCTGCGATGATATTTTCGAGGTACTTTCTCGGACTTGTGACGCCCTTGAGATTGGAGTATCTGGGCAACTGGATAAACTCGAAGTATCCCTTCACGCCCTGCTCCATGCTGTCATAGACGCGGAAGTTGGCAGAGATCGTTGTCATTGTCCCGGCAGAATACTCTTCCTGCGTCTTCATGTTGACGCTCTTGCCTTTCCATGCAGTCCCACATTTCAGTCCAAAATAATTGTGATACTTAGCCGCCAGTTTGGACTCTCCCCATCCACTCTCATGGATCGCCTGTGCAATGATGGGAGAGTAGACTTTGATGCCGTACTGAGGGGCGTACTTGCGGACATAATTGGCAATATCAATCACAAACTGCCGCCTCGATGCAGAGATGTCATTGAGTTTGCCGCTGACTTTGGTGATACTTCCGGACGACTTGACCTCAGTCGCATATCCGTCATTATCGAACGAATATGTCTTGCCGTCAATCGTTGCCGTCCTGTTCCGGTAGCACACGCCCTGAACATGGTTCTTGTCGCTGAGCGGCTCAAGATAGCATTTTCTACCCTTATAAGTGACCCATCCTGTCAGCATACGCCCATCGTCACCGAGGCAGTACCATTCTCCATCGTCATAGAGCCATCCTGTTTTCATGGCGCCCGTCTTCGGGTCTAAGTAATACCATCCTGTCTTCCCATCCTTGGTAGACCACTGCCACCCCGTCAGCATTGCGCCAGTTTTGGGATCAAGCAGGAACCAGTCTTCTTTACCGTCTCCCCACGGCAGTTTATTCCAACCTGTCTTCATCGCTCCAGTCTTGAAGTCAAAGAAGAACCACGATTCACCGCCCGACCATTTGAGTTCTTTCCATCCTGTCTGCATCCAACCGTCGGAATCGAAGTAAAACCAGTCTTTGCCGCCGCTCCACGGAAGAAGCGCCCATCCAGTCGCATAAGAGCCGTCAGCATATTGATACCACCATCCCTTACTACCTTGTTTCCATTCGCCTGTCATTTCTGTACTGCCTTCCCCCGAATACGGGACTGCTTTGCTGATTGTTTTATCACCCTGTCGAAACACGATTTTGCCGTTTGCCGCCGTGATATAGATGGGAGCATCCTGCATCCAAACGGGGATGCCCTGCTGTACAACCCGTCTCGCTCCGTACATTGTAAAATCAGTCGTGCCCGCACCGTTCCGCTCAACATTTGTTTCCCACGCCACAACGCACCCTGCCGCCTTTAGTGCCTCTGCATTAGACTGGGAACAGTTGTTACCATGATGGGAAATGTCGTAACCGCTGACCTTTGCACCAAAGGAAGCAATCGCCTCTTTTATGTTGGTCGGACCATCGCCGCCCAAAAGCAACTGTGTTTCGGGAGACCAGAGAACAAGCGATCCGTCATTGACAAATGCCCATCCGTTTTCCTCATCCTCTTGAAACTCTGACGGCTGTTTTCTCCACGCTCTGAACGACACATCGCCGCATTTGATCGTTGCCCCCTTGTCAAGCCACAGAACCCTCGTGCCGTAACTCTGCATTTTGCGGACGAACTTGTAGGCGTTGTCCATATCCTCTTTGACCGCCCGCCCATTGGCTGATCCATCGCACCCGTGTTTCAGTGTGAGAGGGTCATACATATAGACCTGCTTGATGTGGAATCGAGAATCCTTCTCAATCTGCAAAAGTCCGTTGTAGTGGTCATAGTGGACATGGGAGAGAACCGCTACATCAATGTCCTGCACTCCCTCACTGGCAAGCCACGACATGAGGTTGTTGGTCGGTTCTCCACCCTCAAATCCGTCATAGAGCATTGTCTGACCATTACACCTCATGCCGATTCCACCACCCTTGCGGGTATCCCTGCCCGAAAGAGTTATCTTCGGAACAAAGGCTTTAAACATTCACATCACCGTCCTTGCGATACTCAGATGTTGAAATATGCAGACACACTCCAAGGAATGTATCAATAGCCATCAGCGTTGCAGGCAGTTCCGATACATACGGCAGATTCCAAATCTTGCCCAGTGTAGCGTACAGGACAGCCACGGCCGGCAAGATGGTAAGCGCTATCTCCTTCAGAATGTCATAAACTTCGTTGCTCATTTTTAACATATTATCACCCCCATATTTTTATTTGTCCCTAATCGGGAGATTCTCAATTTCTTTCATGATTTTCTTCCCCGAACCATTACCGCCTAGTTTAACATATGGGTTGTATAAGTCCTGCAGAGTCTCATATTCGTCACGAGTTATCCACCCACGTTCAAGAAACTGCATACCGAAAAATACAAGTTCTATATGTGCAATGCCAACAACAAGTTCACGCTCTGCACTGTTCCTCTCCAGTCTACTGCCCAAAAAAGCCCATAAGCCTGAGGATGTAAGAAGCGCGGTGATAATGGTTAATATTACTTGCGTTGTAGTCATTTATACTCTCCTTGGTATCTGTCGAATAATTCCATTGGTTCATATCCTCATGTGAGAGGACAGCCGAAACTGCCCTCTGGTTGATTAGTTGCAATGTTTCCCGATATATCCCACGACCGCCCATATCGCGAAGAATATGATGCCGTAGAGGGTTTTGAGTGTTGTCATATTAATACCTCATGTCCACTTAATGAATTTGTATGTGTATGTAACAGCCGAATTAAATCTTAATGCTGACGAATTTTCAATCATGTTAAGAGTCACAACTCCATTGGAATACGTGCCATATGGTGATGATGTATCAGTGCTGTATCCTGTGATGTTGTGGTTGTTCCACCATATATATTCGTCCGTGTTGTTCGAAGAACCGTCAATAGTTGTTTCAAGATATGTGTCTTTTATGATTGTAAATGATACACACCCTTTTAATGACGCATCTCCAGTCATATCTCCGTACACGTATATCAAATCAGGAGCAAAGTCGCAAGGAATCTGCAAAACTGCACTTCCGCTACCGCTGACAGTTCCTGTTGCGGTCTGTACGGATGAACCGCCGCCACCATTCTCATAAAATCTAACCGTCCCCCCTCCAGTCTTTGGAAGGTCAACGGCGGGGACATCCGTATAAGATGCCCCCATCAATGTGATATTAGCCATAGGCGCACCTCCTTATGAGATGCTGAGAATCTTGGTCGTAGAATCCTGGGAAATAGACGGAAGTGCCAGTGTTCCTTCAACACCAAGCAGAGTGACTCCGCTACGAATGTTTCCCGCTATAATCTTGTCCTGTTCTGCGCTTGCAATGCTGATTGTTCCGCCTGTGGTCTGTCCTGCAGGAACAACGACTGTGCCTGCTTTGGTGGAAATCGTCCCCGATACAGATCCATTGACAGGCATCGAACCGCTGACCGCTCCATTTGCGCCAAATGCGGTCTTTCCTGTGGGAATATCACCTGCTACGATGTTTGCAGATGCCGTGTCGAAGAATTTTGCCGTTCCGCCTCCGCTCTTGGGAATATCGACTTCGGGAACGTTCTGATATGTGACCGAATTAATGATTAGATTCTGTGCCATTTTTACTCCTTATGATACTGTGAGTGTTGACCCGTTCCATGTGATTAATCCATAGTTGGACGGAATCGGATTGATGACTATGTTTCGTGTTACGACCTTATCTGCCGTGTTAAGCACCTGTTCGGATGTTGATGGAGTGATGTTTGTTTCCCCCGTGTACACAGGAAGGTCATGCTCTACCACCTTCGTGACAGTGCCGACCTCTCCATCCATTGGGATATTGAGTGATAATTCACCGTCAAGCACTATCTCCTTGTGGGAGTTCATGTCATCACCTCCCTGATGTGGTTATTGACTCCGTTTACGACCTCTTCTCTGCTTGCTCCACGCACTCCGTCAGCGGTCAACCAGTTAAGCATGATGCTTGCCCCTCTCGCACCTATCGCAAGGGTTTCTTCCTGTGTCAGCGTCCATGAGATCGTATCCTCTCCGACTGTTGCATCGGAGAGTGTCTTCTCAATGATATTTACTCCTCGTTCCTTGATAGTGAGTACCGCTTTGACGATTGAGGAAACAGGCACAACCTTAAACGTGTATGTGATCGTGGGAGTAGTCCCTATTATGATTCGTGTCATGCGGTCACCCCCTTACATATCTGCGCTTTATCTCGTTAGCGACATATCTGCCGATGATGTTCTTATATCTGCCATTCGGATGGATGTTGTTGACCTGAGTTGCCGCTAAGACCGTATATCCGCTTTCAAAGGTGGAGTCGATAAAAAACGCGTTGCAGTAGTTTGCGATTTTCTTGCTCACTTCACGTTTTGCGAGGATTGCGCCACGATTGTGATGACCGTTGCTCGTTCCATCATTCTCATTCGTAAAGAGCGGAGATGCCACAAAAATCTGGGCATTGGGATATGCACTATTGAGCGTTTCGATAGCCCATCTCAGAGCAGATGCGTAACTGCATTTGGTAAGGTCTGCATATGTGGAACTCATGACCGCATCAGCATCGTCAACAAAAAGGTTCTTTGCATTTCTTCCGTCATTTACACCGATAGCAATGTAAATCACATCAGGAATATCATCCGTATGTCCTAACCCTGTGCCGATTGCTTCGGATACACTATATGTTCCCGCTACTGGGTGTGTCCATGTGACCTGTGCATCAAGAGCGGTTGTCCACTGGAGCAGTCTAAGCACCTGATTCATCAATACGTTATCGGCCGTATTTGTGTTCTGCGGTACTTGGAAACTCTGCGGAGATTCGTCTGTGTCTCCTGTGTGCCAATTGGAGCAGATGGCATAACCACACGCAAAGTTACCAACCAGTTTCGTGTTAAGAATATCATTGACCAGTGTTCCGATCCCAACCACTTGGTCACTTGTGATGGAATCGCCAAAACAGGCATATTTCTTGCCAACAAGATCAAATTCATGCGATTTGATGGCAACCGTGCAGTAATTATTTGAGTTGGATGTTGATGTGCAATACATCAGATACACGGCATTAGAGGGAATATCTGTCGGGTCTAACTCATATGTTCTTGAACTTGCGTGTCCCCATTCGGGTCTTGTTGTGTTGCCAAGTCCAGAAATAAACGTGAAACTTTCCGTCCAAAATGAGATGTTAAGCACCGCCCGATGTGCCCAAAACGAACACTGTAATGTGTTAATGGAATCAATCGGAATGTACCTTGATCGTTTCCACGTTCCGTCCCCTGTCTGCACTCTGCCCGATGTGTCTACAAATCCGTTGGTCGTAATGTCGAGATTCGTGCTGACTTCGATTGCCTCTAATCCTTCCTTTAAGTCACTAACATCCTGTGCCATATCCTCGACCGCTGCCGCTGCCGTGTTGACCGTCTGGACCAGCTCATCAAGATTATAGCCCTGATATTCTCCCGCCCATGTGTCGGTCGATGCGTCCAGGGCTTCTCCGCAGTTGATGGCGAAGATTTCGGTGCGAAGGACTTGATCACCACTGGTAAGCATAAACTGTGCCCGCAATGTTCCCTTTACTGCAAGCGCGGTCTGTGTAAGTTCTGCATATACTCCGTATACGGTAACTTCCCCTTCGGGAGCAAGGTCTACGATCTGCCTTGTTTCGCCCGTGATCTGTACACCCACGTTGTCAGGTCGGATGATGGTAAGCGTTACGGACGTGTCCTGTCCTGCATCATAGACGTTCCCGCTGTCCCTCAAAGACGCAAGCACATACCTCGTTTTACTGTCGAGTGCAATTGCCTTTATCTTTGTAGGCGTTGTATCGTGGTCATAGAGGTCGAGGATTATGGTTGTTTCAATATTTGTTAATGCCATTCATCTCACCCCCTTCATGAGTACGTTTTGACAACTTGCAGTGCGGTTGTCTTGGTCTTGCTTACCACAAGGATCTGTCCGTTGTTACCGTTAATAAACGTGGCTCTCACATTGCCGCTCCTGACAGATCCGAACCCGTTGAGCTGCCACGCGCCCGTGCGGAAGATGTAGCACTGAAACGTGATGTCGCCCAAATTCCGCAAAAGGATATCCTGTACCGCCGCGCTGATTGCGCCTGCGTCTGTACTGCCAGCGACATTTGGGAAGCGGAATACATAGAAGCCAGCGACCTTTTCCATATGTACGTCAAGGTTATTCTGCACCTCTTCCACCATGCTCGGGACGCTTACCACATCCACCATTGCATCCACTGATGTGATGCTGATGCCGTCCAAATTGACCCGATAGATGGGAAAATCTACGGGCGAATCTCCGTCTGCAATCGTGCCTGTGTTGTATGACGGTACTGCGGGATTGCTCGCCGCTGACGTGCCCTTGATGACCGCCAGCTCCATGCTCTCGACGCCCGTCCCTGCCGTCTTTGTGTATCTCGCAACAATCAAATCGACCCTCAGCATGCCCTGCTCGCCGTTTTCAATGGTCATGCTCTCGGTTGTTCCACGCGGGATCTCCGCCGTGCATCCCTCCGCTACGAATACGCCGTCCGCAATCTCCACCTCGTTCGCACTGACGACCGTAGCAGCCAATTCAGAGTCAATTCCTTTTATGATCTTCGGGTCAGCCCCGAAGATTCCGATATTTGTGTTACGCTCCTGCTGTGAGGTGACGTGGGGTTCTCCCCTGTAACCTGTTATAATTTCCATTTACTTCTCTGCCTCCACTTTGCTGAGCCGCTTCATCGACAAAAGCGATGGACTTTGTTCAACCGTGACCTGCTCTGACAGTTTGTATTCCGTGGTTTCCTTGCCGTCGCGGAATTTGTGAACCTTTGTGGTGATAGGGGCTTTTACGGTGTAGCCCGTGGTGTAATCCCTTGACCCTACAATGTCACCGATCGCCACCTCTTTTACAGTGTCAAGGTCGATTGAGAACTTACTGCGGTTTATATCCCGTTGCAGGTTCTCAATTCCCGACTTCATCAACTCGTCATAAGCCGCGCCTTTGTAGTCATAGATCGCGCAGATTTCATCCTCGCCAAATAACGTCTGATGGGTAGAGATTCGCCCTTGCCTGTCCACGTACAGGTGAATAACGATTCGATCTCTTAACTCCCCGTTGCCTAAGCAGATAAGGTGATTCACGCCCATGTAGTCCAGTGTCATTTTGTAGTGCGCGTTCATGTCGCTCGAATACTCGATCTCACTGGAATAATCCACAATCGGCACGGCATCAACTACCACTTTCGCAAGGTCTTGATCGTATGTAATCCGCATCCTGTAGCCCACCGACGCAAGCATTTCTTTCAGCCCGTCATACAGTGTGCAGTATCTTTTGTGCTGATATGTCACTGTAACTTCCGTTGAAACGCTTGAGCCGACCATCAAATTTGGAAACGCCGCCGATACACGCGCCCCGATAATGGCATTTAACTCTCCCGAATCAACGGCATAATCCTGTCCGCTTGTCGGGGAAATGATCTTGTAGTGCATAAGCCCGCGCCATGTGAAGCCGCCCGCTGCCACTGTTCCGTATTTGCTGACCACTTCGGTCTTTTTGTATAGCCCGCCAAATTCTGTCTGAGGAATGAAAAGCCTTCCCCCATCGGGTATTGACTTCCACTCGTCCTTTAGGAACGTGACCAAGAAAGTGCTTTTCTTGTCGTCGCCTGTTTCAAAATCGTATTCCGTATACAGTGCGCTCCGCATTTCTTCCCCGTTTGCTTTGGCTACGATGATCTCATTCATGCCAATGCTCCTTTCGGTTCTGAGCGCTCACGGAACACGGTCAAGTCAGCGCCAAACGAAGAATCCCATGATATATCCAAATTCCCTTCGGGTATTTCGCGGAATATCGAATTTGTCTTATTGCGGAAATTAAACAAATCCGTTTGTGTGCCGTTTGTGTTGTACATCATAACGGTTTTTTGCCGTGAATCTATGACTACATAAGCCCCTGCGGGGATTGTGGCATACAGAACATAGTCGTAACCGTTCACCGTGATTCGCGGGTTGACCGCTAGTCCGTATATAACAATTCTGTATTTCGATGAAAAAGGAAAATCGGATTTAATGATCTTTCGCCCGACGACTGGTGCGGTGAAGTCGTACCTGTAGTCATAAGGGAAATCGAGATAATCGCCCTCATTTACTTCCGATTTTTCAAGGACTATGTTCTGTTCCTCAATCCAATAGGGATAAGGAGCATAAATCTGTATACTGTCCGTTGTTACGCCCTTATTGTGGCGGGCATCCACGCCTATCACGTAGCAGTCAAGGTACTGCCCCTCAACGATGATCCTGCCAGTTTTCTTTCGGCGCATATCGCCCTCAAAATCATCGTGCAGGTCGTTGATAAGTTCGGTCTGTTCCTCAACACTCCCATAAAACAACAATTCGGACTTGTACTGAGCCGCCGCACGGGTGAACCCCGAAACCCTCACACCCTGTTCCAGTTCTGTTGTGCGTGGTTTCCACGACCAGGACCGGAACGGCAGGCGCTTATGTACAACCCCATATTTGCTATGCAGTTGGTAGGTATTCCCTGCGGAAGATATGTATGTCACTGGTATCATGCCATCACCACTCCTTTATCTCTGAGGACTCTGCCGAGCTCACGGCCATCCAAGTTAATAACGAATCCGCCCTCACGCATCATCATGCTAAAAGCTGTATAGACTGCTTCTGTCAGTGCATCATTGTTGGCCCTGATGTACTCGGTCATAACCGTACCGAAATCCTGTGAAAACGCCCCTTCTGATCCGTTTTCTGTTGCTATGCTCAGAACTGGTGCATCAAGGTCTTCAAACGGCTTAAACACGCTTTTAGACAGTTTTTCTGCCGATTCAATGGCATCCACTGCACCGTCATCAATACCGATCGACAGGCCCGCTGTGATCATCTTACCAACTTGATCTCTGAATACTTTTGACGGGGATTCGATGCCAAGGAAGTTTTTCGCCGCGTTCAGCGCGTCCTCTGCAACTTCACGTGCCTTGTCCTTGAGCCATCCAACGCCTGCATTCAATCCGTTTATAATGCCGTCTATGATGTTGCTACCTAAAGACAGCCAATCCACATCGTTGAACCATTCCCATGCGTCATTTGCTATGTCGAGTAATGTCTGCGGAACGTGTGTAGCCACGGACAGGATTGCTGACTTAATAAAGTCAATAATCTGCGTTCCTGCATTAGCCCAGTCAACGCCCTTAAACCATTCAATCGCTTTGTTTCCGATGTCCTTGAGCGCCTGCGGGAGATTGTTCATCAACTGGTCAATTCCGTTTTTGATAAACTCAATGACGTTCTTGCCGAGGTTGACCCAGTTAAGTGCCGTCCACACCGCTAAGATCGCTTCAAATATTTTCGGGATATTGGCAATCAGTGTAGGGATCGCAGATATGATTCCCTGTATGATTATCCATATCAACTGCACACCGCCAACAAGCAGTTTCGGCGCGTTGTCGTTGATTGCTCCTGCAAAGTTAATGATAATTTGCGGCACTTGCTCAATCAGCGTGGGAAGGGAATCCATGATGCCCTGCACAAGGTTCAAAATAAAATCAATCCCTACATCAACAAAATTCCCGGCTCCTTCCCGGAAGGATTCGGAAAACTGCTCGATCATCGGGAGAATGTTACCGATGATTGTAGGGATTCCTTCGACAAGCCCTTCGCTCAATTGCCCAATGAGCGACACTCCCGCTTCAATCATGCCAGGGAACGCATCGGTCACCGTCTCCAATATAACCTCAAAAACGGTCCCAACGCCTTCTACAACTTTCGGGATGCCTTCTATGGCTCCCGATGCAAGATTCATTACCAGGTCAGCACCTTTCTGCACGATCTTTGGCAGGTTCTTTTCAATCGCACCCCCAATCGCTGTCAGAATAGATCCAACTGTATTTACCGCTTTTGGCACTGACTTATCAATCGTCACAAACAATTGGTCAAATCCGTCTTCGAGCTGCTTGATGCCTTTGTCTGAGTCGCCGGCGAATATATTAGTGATGCC
>Ga0256404_1010175_pt1 | contig 13123 bp, 11 predicted proteins | sample RumenRJG_01DNA_FD_185990 | JGI IMG/M metagenome (GOLD analysis project Ga0256404, IMG submission 185990) | Bovine rumen microbial communities from Lethbridge, Alberta, Canada - RJG_01 | ecosystem: Host-associated > Mammals > Digestive system > Stomach > Rumen | place: Canada: Alberta | collected...
CAAGAGATTTCACGAACGTTCCAGAGCCGCGGCGCTTCACGACGAGCCCTTGTTTCACGAGCTCGTCGACGGCGCGTTTGATCGTGATGCGGCTGACGCCGTACTGCTCGCACATTTCCTTTTCGAGGGCGAGCTGCTGGCCGGGCGAGTAGACGCCGTTCACGATGTCGTCGCGCAGTTCTTTGGCAATTGCTTCATATTTCAGCATGAATGAACCTTCTTCCTGAATCATCATGTTCCTTATTATACACGAACGGTCATGGAAAAGCGATAGGAGCTTCCTTATGATTCAGGGAAACAAGTTCAAAATCCTTGATTTTGAATGACATCATGCATCCAGAGACCCGATTTTTTGATGGTCTTCTCCTGCGTCACGAGATCGAGCGCGATGAGGCCGTAGCGGTTCTTGTAGGCGTTCGACCACGACCAGCAGTCAATCGGCGTCCAGAGATGGTAGCCGAAGCAGTTCGAGCCTTCCTGCATGGCCTTGTGCAGCCACTCGAGATGTTCCTTGATGAAATCGATGCGGTAATCGTCCTCGATGAAACCGTCAGCGTTCCGGTAGCGCTCTTCGCCTTCGACGCCCATGCCGTTTTCGGAAATGTACCACGGGAGGTTGCCGAGCTTGTCGCGCACATTGATTGCGATGTCATAGATGGCCTTCGGGTAGATTTCCCAACCGCGATACGGGTTCATGCGGCGGCCGGGCATCTCGTAGTTCTCGAAATGCTTCTCGGGCAGCCAGCCGCGGCTCGCGTCGAACGGCGTCTCGCGCTGTTTCGCGCGGAACGGCTGGTAGTAGTTGATGCCGAGGAAATCCACGGTGTTGTCCGCGATGAGCTCGAGCTCCTCCGGCGCAGCATCCCAGAGCACGCCGTCCGCCTTGAGCACGTCGACGAGCGATTTCGTGAAATAGCCGTGCACGGCGGGATCGAGGAACGAATTGTTTTTGAAATCTTCTGCGAATTTCGCCGCCGCGACATCTTCCGGCGCGTCGCTGCGCGGATACGCCGGCGTGAGGTTCAGCACGATGCCGATGCGGCCGCCGAGCTGCGCGCACGTCGACGTGCGGAACTCCGCGATGGCTTTCGCCGACGCGAGGTTCAGGTTGTAGAGCACCTGGCACGCCTGCTTGCCGTCGACGAGCTTCGGATAATGGAACTCATAGAGGTATTCGCCCTCGACGACGACCATCGGCTCGTTGAACGTGACCCAGTCCTTCACGCGATCGCCGAACAACTCGAAGCAGCGTTTCGCGAACAGCGCGAAGAGGTCGACGACGTGCTTCGACGCCCAGCCGCCATACTTTTCGTAGAGCTCGACGGGCAGATCGAAATGATGGAGGTTCATGATCGGACGGATGCCCTGCCACACGAATTCGTCGATGACGTTGTTGTAGAAACGCACGCCGTCCGGGTCGGTCTCGCCCGTCTCAAAATCCTTGATGAGGCGCGTCCACTGGATGGACGTGCGCACGGAGTTCAGGCCGACCTGCTTCATGAGCGCGATGTCTGCGCGATAGTCATTGTAGAAATTCGACGCGACATTCGGGCCGACACCGTCGAAGAACGCTCTGGGCTCGGTGTCGAACCAATAGTCGAACACGCTGCGGTGCGCCTTGTGGAAGCGCCCTTCCGACTGCGGGCCCGACGTCGCCGCGCCCCACCAGAAGTCTTTTGGAAATTCATGCGTCACGCTCATGCGCTCGCCTCCGTCTTCCCTTTCAGCGCCGCGTACATCTCAACGAGCAGATTCGCCATGTCGCGCACGGCGAGCGCCGTCATGAAATGATCTTGCGCGTGGATGAGCAGGATGGATTTCTCCACGGGCTGGCCGTCGCACTCCGCCGACATCATGGCCGTCTGGATGTCATGCGCCTGCCCGATTTCCTTGCCGCCCTCTTCGATTTTCTGTTTCGCCGCAGCGACGTCGCCGTCTTTCAGCATGTCGCGCACGGCTTCGATGACCATCGAGCGGCCCGTGCCGGAATGCAGGATCAACTGCATCGACTGTTCGACCGTTTTTTCGTCCATCAGGCTTCTGCCTCCTCTGCTTCCTCATCCTTGATCTTGTTCGACGCGATGACGAACGGCGCGTAAATGAAGACGTCCATGACGAGCCAGATGACCTGCAAGACGCCGCCGGCGACGGAACCTGTGCCGATGGCCGCCTCAAAGAACAACGGCATCGTCCACGGCACGACGTATTTGAAAATCGGCACGAGGCCAGCGGAAATCGCGAGCCAGCCGACGACCGTGTTCGCGAGCGGCGCGAGGATGTACGGGATGAGAAGAATCGGGTTCAGGACGATCGGCAGGCCGAATGCGATGGGCTCTTGGATATTAAACAGCATCGCCGGGAAGCCGAGCTTCGCGACGGCGCGCCAGCTGTCTTTCTTCGAGAAGATGAAGATCGCGATGACGAGACCCATGATGTGCATGAGGCCAGCCTCGAAGAAGCCGTTCGAGAACACGTACGCAGCATCACCTGCCTGGTTCGCGAGCTGCGCCGGCATGTAGACCATGTTCTGGATCGCGGCCGTGACGTTGTGGCCGTGGATGCCGAACCACCAGAAGAACCAGACGATGAACTGATAGAGGATGGAGAAGCCGATGCCCTGCGAGAATCCCATGAGCGGCGCCTGGATGATGGCGTAGATGAGGTCGTTGAGCGCAGCTTTGCCGAGGAACTGCCCGTTCGCGAGGATTGTCGAGAACAGCGTGAACACGAACAGCGTCACGAACACCGGAACGAGCACGGCGAACGACTGCGAGACGGCAGGCGGCACGGTTTCCGGCATCTTGATGCGGAGCTTTTCATTCTTCGAAAGCTTCACGAAGATCCACGCGGCGACCGTCGCGACGATGATGGCCGTGAGGACACCTTTGTTGCCGAAATAATCGAGGCTGAACGCGCCATCTTGTCGCCGGCCTTGCCCACGACCTGCTGCGGCGTCACGATGATGAACGCGCCGATGGCCGTGAGAGCCGTCGAAAACTTGTCGCCGCCCCAGATGCCGCCGAGGCGATATGCAAACGCTGCGACGAGCAGGAATGAGAAGACGCCGAAGCCGACGGTGACGACGTTGTTGCAGAGTCCCTGGAGCATCTGCATCGTACCGACGAACGAGGAAGCTTTATACGCATCACTCGTCTGTTCGAGCCCCGTGAACGTCCGGCCGAGGCCAAGGCCGTCCGGGCCCATGATCGTGCCCCACGGGTCGAGCACGACCCATTCGATGATGCCGAAGAACGAGCCGACGATGATGAACGGCAGCAGCATCGAGATGTTCGTGTTCCGAGCACCTCTTGTTTACGATTTATATTATATCGTATTGATACTATCATGTCAATAAAAAGATATATCAAATAGATATTTTATTCCTGTATGTTCTTTTTTGAAATGATATATTTTTTAGTTGACGAATTTCTGTACATTATGATATAATGTTTTTTCTTGAAAATTATACTTTCAAGTACAACCCCTATTCCCCTTATTTGCCCCAATTTTTCCCTATACCCCAAAACTCCTTGCCCTCTTTTTGAGGCCGGCCCGTTGCTCCCCCCAAAGCAACGGGCCGTTTCTATGTCAAAAAAAATGGGAACGCGCCGCAAAGCACGTTCCCATTTTTTGTTGTCGTGGCGGATTTCAGAGTTTGCTGAGGATCAACTCGCCTTTGCCTTTCAGCGTGTACTTCCCGAGGCCGGCCGGCAGGAAGGCCGTTTCGCCCTTCTCGAATATGACCTCGTAGTCCCCTGCCTCGGCCTTGACGCTACCCGCGAGCACCGTGAAGCTCTGGAAGCTGTCCTCGCCGCAGAAAAGATGCGCCTTGCCGTCGACATCGAGATGATGCGTCGTGAAGTATTCGCACGACGCGAGCAGGCGCGCGTCCGCGCCCGCGAAGATGTCCATGTCCGTCTTCATGGTTGGATGCGCTTTCGCCGGCGCGAGCGTCGTGACGTCGAGCGCCTTCGCGACGTGGAGCTCGCGCGGCTTGCCGTCCTTGCCGACGCGGCCGTAGTCATAGATGCGATACGTCGTGTTCGAATTCTGCTGGATCTCGCAGATCAGGATGCCTTCACCGATGGCGTGCAGCGTGCCGCTGTCGATGAAGAACACGTCGCCCTTGTGCACGGGGACGCGATTACAGACATCGAGCAACGTGTTGTCCTGGATGCGGCGCTCGAATTCTTCCTTGCTGATCTCGCTCTTGAAGCCGTAGAGCAGGCTCGCGCCCGGCTCGCAGTCGACGATGTACCACATCTCCGTCTTGCCGTACTCACCCTCGACGCGCTGCGCGTATTCGTTGTCGGGATGCACCTGCACAGACAGATTGCCGCGCGCGTCGATGAGCTTGATGAGCAGCGGGAAATACGGGAATTTTTTGACGTGCGTGCCGAGCATGTCGTCTTTCTGCTCCGCGAGCCACGCTTCGAGCGTCATACCCTGAGCAGAGCCGTTCGCGATCACACTCTTGCCATCCTTGTGGCAGGCGAGCTCCCAGCTCTCGGCGACGATGTCGAGGTCCGTCTTCTTGCCGTACTCATCCTTCAGGCGCGTGCCGCCCCAGAGGTAATCTTTCAGCGGGGCGATGAGTTTCATCGGGTAACGTTTCATGAGGATCGTCCTTTCTGTTGGGGATGAAAAATTATGCGAGAGACAAATTGTCGAGCAGGTTGCGCGCCGCGCCGAGGAGGTTCGCGTCGTTGCCGTGCTGCGCAGGGACGACGACGGGACGGATGCGGGCGATGCCGACGTCGGCGAGGATCTTGTCGACATGGCGCATGACCTCACCGGCAAAGCCCGGACGCTCGCTGACCGCGCCGCCGAGCACGAAGATCTCGGGGTCGAGCGAATACTGGAGGTTGTAGATTGCGACGGCGAGCTCTTCGTACATGCGCTCGACGGCGGCCTGCGCGTCCGCATCGCCCGCATCGGCGAGCGCGAACGCCTGGAGGCCGTTCATCGCTTCGCGCGGCGTGCCTTTCGCATCAGCCGTCCGCTCCGCGACGACGCGCGTCGAGGCTGTCTGGCTCAGGATCGTATGCGTGCCGTCCTGCACCATGTAGCCGAACTCGCCGCCATGCAGATGCCTGCCATGATGGATGTGCTTGTCGATGACGACGGCGCCGCCGACGCCCGTGCCGATGACGAGGAACGCCATGTCGCAGTAACCCGCGCCCGCGCCGCGCCACGCTTCGCCGAGCGCCGCGCAGTTCGCGTCATTTTCCATGGCCACGGGCAGGTCGAGCAAGACCTCGAGCGCCTGCCGCATGGGAAAATCATGGATGTAAGGAATGGCGCTCGAACCGCCAATCACGCCCGCCGCGTCATCGACCGCGCCCGGAAAGCTGAAGCCCGCGCCCGTGATGCCGTACTTCGGTACGAACGATTTCTTGATTTCTCCGAGCAACGCAAAGAAGCCGTCCCTCGACTCCGGGGTCGGCTTCTTTGATTTTTCGAGGATTGCGCCCGCTTCGTCGACGACGGCGTACTTCACGCTGCTGCCGCCGATGTCACACGCGAGGATTGCCATGGTATCAGCCCTTTTCTAAAAAGAATATGTCTTTTGACTGTTACCATTATATACGATTCCCGCGTGTTCCGCAAGGCGATTCTCCACAGATGGAACAGCGTTCCACGCCATCGTTTTGCGGGACGGATGCAGATCAGAGCTTGAACTTCTGCACGTTCGCCTGGAGCTCCGTCGCCATCTTGGCGAGGCTGTGGCTCGCGTTCGCGATTTCCTGCACGGAGGCTGTCTGCTCCTCCGTCGCGGCCGAGACGGACTCAGCTTCTTCTGCCGCCTTACTGCTCTCGACGCTGATCGTGTCGACGTGGTGGACGATGGCTTTCGTGCCGGCGTCCATGCTCGCGATGACTTCGCTGATGTTCTGCACCTGGTTCGAGACTTCTTCGACGATCTCGATGATCTTGCGGAACGATTCGTCCATGGCGAGGATCTTCTGCGCGCCGACCTTGACTTCTTCGCTGCCCTGCTGCATGCCGTCGACGGCGTCCTGCGTTTCTTTCGTCGTGACCGTGATGAGGTCGGAAATCTCCTGCGCGGCCTGCTGGCTCGACTCCGCGAGCTTGCGGACTTCGTCGGCGACGACGGCGAAGCCGCGGCCGTGCTCACCGGCGCGCGCGGCCTCGATGGCGGCGTTGAGCGCTAGTAAATTTGTTTGCTCGGCGATGCCGCTGATCGTGCCGACGATCTCGCCGATCTTCTTCGAGCGCTCGCCGAGCGACGTGACCGTCTCGGCTGACTGGCTCGTCGTCGTCTCAATGTGGCGGATCTGCTCGAGCGCCTCGTCGAGCGTCTTGCCGCTGCCGCGCGCGATGTCCGCGGCCTCGCGGCCATGCGATGCCGCCGCGCTCGCATCGTTCGATGCCGACTGCACCATCGAGCTGAGCTCGTGCACGGCCTGCTTCGTCGCATCGACGGCGCGGAGCTGCTCGTTCGTTCCCTCGGCGACGCGCACGATGCTGTTCGCGACCTGGTTCGACGCCTGCGCCGACTGGTCGGTCGAGGCGTTGAGCTCCTCAGACGATGCTGCGAGCGTCTCGCTGCTCTCGCTGACTTTCGTGATCGTCTCCGCCATGCTCTTGCGCATGTCGCGCATCGCCGCCGCGAGCTGTCCGAGCTCGTTGTCGGACGTAACGCGGTTCGGACGGTTGCGGAAATCGCCGCCCGCCATGAGGTGCATCTCATCCATCATGGCCGCGAGCGGACGCATGATGCGGTTGACCGTCAAAATGACGCCGACCGTGATGAGGATGAGGATGAGAAGCGAAATGCCGATCATGATCTTCAGCGTGTTGCCGACCGGCGCGAAGACTTCGTCCTGATAGTCGACGACGGCGACGCCCCAGCCCGACGCATCGACCGTGCTGTAGAAGGCGATCATGTCGCGGCCTTCCTCATTCTGGAATTTGAACACGCCCGTCTCACCCGACGTCATTTTTTCGCCGAGCTCGCGCAGACCGGCATTCTGTTCTTCCGAAATTTTCGCCTTCATGATCTTCGACTCGTCCGGATTCACGATGTACGTGCCGTCTTTTGCCGTCATGAGGCTGTAGCTGTTCTCGCCGATCTTGAGCTGCTGGACTTTCTCCTGCAGCGCGTCGACGTTGATGGCCGCGAGGATCATGCCGATGTTCTTGCCCGCGTCGTCCTTGACGAGCGAAATGCTGTTGAAGATGATCTTGCCAGAGGCCTGCGACACGACCGGCGAGCTCATCCACGTGTCATGTGCGCCCGTCATCGTCTCCTTGTACCAGGCCTTGTCCTGGTTGTGCATTTCCTTCGCGCCCGAGGCGGCATAGCCGTGCAGGTCGCCCGAGCCGTCAAACGGCCCCCAGCTCACGCTGTCGTAGACGCCCGGGTAATCCTGCTTCATTTCCTCGTAGCGGTAGCGCGTCTCGAGGTTCATGGCCTCGGCCGACATCGAGCGCGCCGTGAGGTTGTTCGCCTCGATGCGTGTCTCGAGCATGCGCGCGTCGAGCCATTCGGAGATGACGTTCGTCGTCTCCTTGACCGTCTCCGTCTGGCTGCGCGTGATCTCGTCGTCAAAACTCGTCGCGACGTACTTGAAGATGACGCCCGACATGATGACGAGGCCGACGATGACGATGGGCAGCACGAACATCAAGATTTCCGTCTTGACGCTGCGCGCCCGCGCGAGCCCCTGCATATTTGGCATATGATTTTCTGTTGCCACGAAAATGCCCCCTTGCATCCCGCCGCCTTCCCATAGCACGCGGGTGTGAAACATGTTTTCCAAACTGGTTTTGTCTTTTTATTCTCCATTTCCCGCGCGTTTTCCTCTAAAAATTCCGTGGGAAACGGATTTTTTTGCGTGAACTAAAAAAGCTGCCCGCCCTGCGACAGGAACGGACAGCTTGATTGGCAAAACAGAGCTCAATGCACGACAGCCTTCGTCGCGATGGCCTTGCGGCGCCAAGCGCGGAGCTTGTACCAGCACATCGGCAGCAGCAGCATCGGCACGCCGGCGTAGAGTGCCTCCTGCAGGTCGGGCGTGAACGCCATGACGACGAGGCAGAACACCTGCGCCCAGATGCCGAACAGCGTCACGTACGGAAAGAGCGGCGTACGGAATTTCAACCGCCGGTCGGCGCCTGTCGCCATCATCATCTTGCGGCGGCGGTACTGGCTCCAGCAGATGGAGATCCAGGCGATCGCGCCCGTGAATCCCGAGACGGCCAAGAGATACGTGTAGACGGCGGAATCCGGGTCGATGCTGTAGAGCAGGATGACGGCCCAGCATGCGCAGATGGAAAGCATGATGGCCTTCGACGGCATGCCGTTCTTGTTGATCTCGCCGAGGAAGCGCGGCGCCATGTCGAGGCGTGCGAGCGAGTGCATCGCGCGCGCCGCGCCGTAAAGGCCGGAATTCGAGCACGAGATGGCCGCCGTCAGGATGACGAACGCGAAGAACGATGCGACGCCCGTCATGCCGTAGTTCGCAAGCGCCATGGCAAAGACGCTCTCGTCGAGGCCGGCCTGATTCCACGGCAGGATGGAAATCAAGAGAGAAATCGGGATGATGTAGAGCGCGATGATGCGCCACGTCACGTTGCGCACGGCGATGGGAATGCTCTTCTCCGGCTCTTTGCATTCACCGGCCGCGAGACCGATGATCTCCGTGCCCTGGAAGTTGACAAGGATGATGACCATCGTGAGGATGATCGACCAGTAGCCGTTCGGCGCGAAGCCGCCGCTGCCGAGGAGCACCGTCGTGCCGAGGTAGCCCTGGTCACCGATGAGGCCGAGGCAGATGAGCCCGGCCACGATGGAGAACGCCACGAGCGCAACAATCTTGAACAGGGCGAGCCAGAACTCGCTTTCGCCGAACTTGTCGACGTGGAAGAGGTTGATGGCCGTCACAAGCAGGCCGAACAGCACGGCCCACCAGAGCTGGCTGATGGCCGGGACGAAGTTCGACATGATGATGCCGGCGGCGATCATTTCCGACGGCACGTAGGCGACCCACGTGATCCAATACGCCCAGCCGACACCGCACGCCCATGTCGACGAAATATTTTCCTTCGCATACGTCACGAACGAACCGGAAATCGGCTTTTCGACGGCGAGCTCCGCGAGGCAGAGCATGACGCACAGCACGATGACGCCGCCGAGGAGATATGCGAGAATGGCAGCCGGGCCCGCTTTTTCGAGCACATAGCCCGTGCCGAGGAAGTAACCGCTGCCGATGACGCCCCCGAGGGAGATCAGCTGCAGGTGTCGGTTCTTCAGTCCCCTGTTCATCTTGTTTTCGCTCATAGCTCTCGTAACACAACCTTCCCGCATGATGCATGTAATTCCCCTAAAGGATACTACAAACGGCGAGAAAATACTAGATAGCAAGAGAAAAAATTTGCACGAGGCGAAAAGATTCCATATAATGAAAGAAATCTCAGAAATTTCGCAGGAAGGACGGCAAGCATGCCAGAAAAACCATACAAGACCACGACCGGCGAAAGCACGGCGAACTACGAAATCCAGCGCTCAAAATTCATCACGCACACGCAGCACGTCGAAAGCGAGGACGAGGCGCGCGCCTACATCCTCGCACAGAAAAAAGCGTACTTCGATGCGCGGCACAATTGCTCGGCCTACGTGTTGGGCGCGGACGGCGCGAAGCAGAAATCGAACGACGACGGCGAGCCCGGCGGCACGGCGGGCAATCCAATTCTTGAGGCCATCAAGAAAAAAAATCTCACGAACGTCGTCATCGTCGTCACGCGCTACTTCGGCGGCATCAAACTCGGCGCGGGCGGGCTTATCCGCGCCTACAGCCACAGCGCCGTGCTCGGGCTCGATGCAGCCGATGTCGTCACGATGACGCCGCTCGCCGTTGTCCACGTCCGTCTCGGCTACGACCTGCTCGCGAGTTTCGAAAACTTTCTGCGGCAAAAAAACATCCGCACAGGCGAGAAAGCCTATGCGGAAGATGTGACCGTCGATATTTTATTGCAGGAGACGGAAAAGGACGATGTCCTCGCCGCGCTGACCGACCTCACGAGCGGCCGCGCGCGCTTCGCAGACGGCGGCGTGCAGGTGATTGCCGTTCCTGTTACGCCCGCGCCTGACGCTTCCGCGTGAGATAGTCATCCATCGCCTCGGCGACGGCTTTCGGATTTCGATTCTTTCGATTTGCTCCTTCATTTATCATAAGGGGGCACTACGATAAATGTCAACGGCTGTCCAAAGAAAATTTTTCTTTTCATTTTTCGCCGACAGGCGTAGAATGGAACATGGTTTTGTAATCTTGTAAACGTTCCGCACAGGAGGACTCACATGAAACAACTCGGATTCATCGGCATGGGAAATATGGCGCAGGCGCTCGCGCACGGCTTCATCGCGTCGGGCAGCATCGCGAAGGAACACGTCTATGCGTACGCGCCGCATCAGGACAAGCTCAAAAAAAATGCGGAAGCCATCGGCTTCACGCCATGCGCGAGCCTCAAAGAGCTCGCAAACACATGCGACACGCTCGTCATGGCCTGCAAGCCATACCAGATTGCGGACGTCATCGCGGACATTTACGACGAGCTAAAAGGCAAAGCACTCGTCTCCATCGCGGCTGGCTGGGATTTCCAGACGTACCTCGGAAAAGTCCCGGACAAGACGCGCGTGCAGTTCGTCATGCCGAACACGCCGGCCATGGTCGGCGAGGGCGTGCTGTTGTTCGAGGAGACGAACTCTCTCCTCGCGGACGAGCGCAAAGCAATCTGGGCGCTCTTCTCCGCCGTCGGACTGACGGTCGAGCTGCCATCGAACCTCATGGGCATCGGCGGCACGGTCACGGGCTGCGGGCCTGCGTTCGTCGACCTCTTCATCGAAGCGTACGGCGACGCGGCTGTCAAATACGGCATGAAGCGCGCCGACGCCTACCGGCTCATCAGCCAGATGGTGCTTGGCAGCGCGAAACTCCAGCTCGCGACGGGCCAGCACCCGGGCGTGCTGAAAGACAACGTCTGCTCGCCGGCCGGCACGACGATTCGCGGCGTAGCGGCACTTGAGGAGCACGGCCTCCGCAACGCCTGCATCCAGTCCATCGACGCCATCATGCAGGCGTAAATCGCAAAACCGCATACAAAAAAGGCTTCCTCTTTCGAGGGAGCCTTCTTTATTGCAATGCTGAATATCAGCAAATGGCGCAAGCTCAGAGCTGCGGGCCGGCAGCGACGAGCGCTTTGCCAGCTTCCGTGTCCGTGTACTTCGCGAAGTTCTTGATGAACATGCCGGCGAGTTCTTTCGCCTTCTTGTCCCACTCGGAAGGATCCTTGTACGTATCCTTCGGATCGAGGACTTCCGTCGCGACGCCTTCGAGCTTCGTCGGGATCTCGAGGTTGAAGTACGCGATCTTCTTCGTCGGGCACTTCGTGATGGCGCCGCTGTGGATGGCGTCGATGATGCCGCGCGTATCCTTGATGGAGATGCGCTTGCCCGTGCCGTTCCAGCCCGTGTTGACGAGGTATGCTTTCGTGCCGTTCGCCTTGACGCGCTTCACGAGTTCCTGCGCGTACTTCGTCGGATGGAGTTCGAGGAACGCCTGGCCGAAGCAAGCGGAGAACGTCGGCGTCGGCTCGGTGATGCCACGCTCCGTGCCAGCGAGTTTCGCCGTGAAGCCGGAGAGGAAGTAGTACTGCATCTGTTCCGGTGTGAGGATGGAGACCGGCGGCAGGACGCCGAACGCATCTGCAGAGAGGAAGATGACGCTCTTCGCGGCCGGCGCAGCGCTGCGATCGTTCACGAAGCCTTTGACCGTGCCTTTGATGTGGTCGATCGGATAGGAGACACGCGTGTTCTCCGTGATGGACTTGTCGGCGAAGTCGATGTTGCCTTTGTCATCGAGCACGACGTTCTCGAGGAGCGCGTTGCGCTTGATGGCGCCGTAGATGTCCGGCTCGGACTCCATGTCGAGGTTGATGACCTTTGCATAGCAGCCGCCTTCGAAGTTGAAGACGCCTTCGTCATCCCAGCCGTGCTCGTCGTCGCCGATGAGGAGGCGTTTCGGATCCGTGGAGAGCGTCGTCTTGCCCGTGCCGGAGAGACCGAAGAAGATGGCCGTATTCTTGCCCTGCTTGTCCGTGTTCGCGGAGCAGTGCATCGCAGCGATGCCCTTGAGCGGGAGGAAGTAGTTCATCATGGAGAACATGCCCTTCTTCATCTCACCGCCGTACCACGTGTTGATGATGACCTGCTGGCGCTCCGTCAGGTTGAAGACGACCGCCGTGTCGGAATGCAGGCCGAGTTCCTTGTAGTTCTCGACTTTGGCTTTCGAAGCGTTGAAGACGACGAAGTCCGGCTTAAAGTTCTCGAGCTCTTCTTTCGTCGGCTTGATGAACATATTGGAGACGAAATGTGCCTGCCAAGCGACTTCGACGATGAAGCGGACAGCCATGCGCGTGTCTTTGTTCGCGCCGCAGAAGCCATCGACGACATAGAGCTTCTTGTTAGAAAGCTCTTTCTCAGCGATTTCTTTGACAGCTTTCCATGCCTCTTTCGTGGCACGATGGTTGTCGTTGTGATACGACTCGCTGTCCCACCAGACCGTGTCGTGCGACGTCTCATCGTCGACGATGAACTTGTCCTTCGGGGAACGACCCGTGAAAATACCAGTCTTGACGTTGACGGCACCCAGTTCCGAAACCTGGCCGACTTCGAAGCCCTCGAGGCCTTCCTTCGTCTCTTCTTCGAAGAGCACCTTGTAGGAAGGATTGTGGAGGATTTCCGTGACGCCAGTGATACCGTACTGGCTGAGATCGACGTTTGCCATTTGCTTTCAACCTCTTTCGTCAAAATAACATTTTCTCAATGCGATATTTCGTATCGCACCATGAATAATAATAGCCTATTTTTTCATAACTGTCAACGATTCATTTGTCTGCAAAAGCGCGCACGAACGCTCTCATTTCTTCGCGTTCGCAAACGTCTTTATGACGGACGGTCTTCGTCTTAAGCGACGCGAGGCCGGCGGGCGTCGGGTCGCTGTTGACGCTCTGCAGCTCATCGAGCAGCGCGAACTCGTCCTTCCCTGCCGTCTCGTGGCCGAGCGCCGCGAGCACGCTGCCGTTGAACTTGTACGGGCTC
>Ga0256404_1010176_pt1 | contig 13122 bp, 10 predicted proteins | sample RumenRJG_01DNA_FD_185990 | JGI IMG/M metagenome (GOLD analysis project Ga0256404, IMG submission 185990) | Bovine rumen microbial communities from Lethbridge, Alberta, Canada - RJG_01 | ecosystem: Host-associated > Mammals > Digestive system > Stomach > Rumen | place: Canada: Alberta | collected...
TTCTTTTGATGTAGTTAGCACCATTACGTATACGCCTGCCCTTTGTACAAAATTCATGAAGGGTAGGTGTATCTAGATGTTGACTGCTAATCGAGATTACTTCTGCACGCATAACTGTTATATTATAATCTTACGACAGAGTTGTCAAATTATTTTACCGCGCACTTATATCACCGCCGTAAACGACGGTGTTTTACGTGCGCTTATTGATAAAATCTGAGGTTGCAAAGGAGAAAAGGTAAGTCTCGTAAAATTTGTATTTAAAAGTTGCAAAGCCTAAAGCAACAATGGCGATTACGGCGTTGACTATTAAAGAGGTTGTAAGACTTTTCTTTTTAATAATTAGATAAGAGATAATCAGTAATACCAAGAAAGCTGGCACAAAGTACTTAAAAATTGGCTCTAGAAAAGTAGAGTTAATCTTACCAAGTGGAGTACTTAAAACAAAGATGATCTCATCAGCAGTAGCGGTTGGATAAGACATATAAAGGTAAGCAACCGAGGCGGTAAGCACCATTAATACAAGTGATAAGACAATCGATAAGATGACAAAATATGGCTTTTTTGATTTGAAAATGCTTAATTTGCCTAAAAGTGAAGACTTAGTCTTTGCTGTATGAGTAGTCATGTTTTAGTTTTTTTAGTCTAATAATATATGGGCCAAACTTTTGTTTGCTAAGCTATTTATTGCTTAAAATCAAACTTAAAAGTAAGGCTCTGTTTTGTTTTTTAATTCGTTTTTATAGCTTTGAATTAATTTTAATTATAGCAAAGCACTTGGATCCTTTGAAGAGACATTATCAACATTATCACTTGCAACACTTGCTACAATTGTAGCATTTTGCTCACTCTCAATATTGTAAGTATTCTTTAAAGCAGCAGGTGCTGAAGCTGATAAGGTTTTAGCTATAGTCTCTGTATCTAGCTCTGAATTAGCATCTGTTGTTGCTGTATCAGCACTCTTGTCTTGAGCTTTATCTAAAGCTTTGTTTGGCTCTTTAGCCTTGTCATCATCGTCAAATTCTTTGTTATTCTCATTACGACGGATCACAATGCCACTGACATCTTGCTTGTTCTCCACACCTTCACAGAACTTTTTATTCTTTTTATAAAGTGCAATTAGAAGATCGGCAGCGTTGGTATCACAGTTAGTAACGCAGATCTCGTTGATCATCTCTTGAGTAAATGGCTGTCCATCAAAATCAACTGAATCTTGAATACCACGACCGACAAAGACTAAGAAATCTTTATAGGTGATTTTACCTTTTGAGTTTAAGTAGGTAACAGATTTATCAGCACCTAGCTCTTTTTCTGTGTAATCACCTTCGATAATTGAGGCTTTGTGAAGATGGATTTGTAGAGGACTTCTGATACCTGCTTTAGTGAAGATAAAGTTACCAGTGTACTCTGATAAGATCATGGCAAAGAGGGTAATGTTAAAGTCTTTAATTTCCTTTTGCATTAAGATGTGGTTTAACTTAGTTAAAGTATCACCTGGGAGCATCTGATCTTCAATAAAAGATTTACGGATAAAAGAGGTGCAAAGGTTAATCGCGTTAGTTGCAACTAGGCCTGGTTGGTTGCAAGAGCCAAAGACAATACCGATGTTATCTTTATCAACTCTAAAGACATCATAGAAATCTGATGGCTCAAGTTTTGATGGAATGATAAAGCTTGCGATGTCTAAGAACTTAGAGTTTGGCATATCAGTGCCATCAGGCATTAAATCTTTGTGAGTTTTGGAAATTAAGCGATTTACCGCATCAACTTGTGCCTTTTGTACTCGCTCTTTCACACTCTTTTCAATGCCGTCAATCTTGGTGGCAACATTCTCACAAATAGAACGGCCTAAATGATTTAGTGAAGATACTACGTTTTTAAGCTTATCAGTGTTGAACTTACTTAAATCAAGCTGAGAGGTAATTTCATCCATCTTCGCAGGTGTTACTAAGACATTAGCTGCCATCACATCGATGTTATTTGAAATTTTAGTAAGCTTTTTAGTAAATCTATCAAATAAGGTAATGGAGAAATAGCCAATACCACCGAAAGCTAATAATGGTAGTAAGAAGATTAAGAAGTTAAAGATAATAGATGGCTTAACAACATCACCTTTAAGTGAGCTTAAAACTACAAAGACATCAAAATCTTTTAAATAACTTACTGTATAGAGTTTGTCTTTGTCAGCGGTAACGGTAGCAGTTGCAAGATTATTCTCGCTAGTTTGTGCCTCTTTTAAAATGTCCTCTGATAATAGGGCAATTCTATCTGAGACACGAGTTTCAGTAGTTGAGCTAATTAAGGCTTTGTAGTTCTTATCTAAAACTACGATATCGTAGTGAGCACCACCAATTACTGATACTAGGTCAAGATTTTTTATAGCTGACTTAATAGTAGTTTCTTTGTAGAAATTGTCTTTTTCTACAGCTTGTAAATAAACATAGTTTTTGTCATTTACGTTTTCAATCTTATAACCTAAATAAGCCTTGTCATTTGAAGTGGCGCAGTAGATGTTATCTGTTTTTAAATTGTTTTCTTGAAGATTTTTTAAAAGTGGCTCTTTAAAGTCTGGTTTAATCTTTAAGATCTCAAAACAGTCAGCGCTAGTAGGTAGCTCTTTAGAGGTTTCAAATAATTGATTAGTGGCATTAGAGCTTACAAAATAGGGAAAAGTTGCAAAGTCTAATAAATCTTGTTTTTGAAAGAACTGATGGAACTTTTCTAATGCTTCAAATTGAAGATTTGAAAATAGTAAATTGTATTTATTAAGCTCAGTGTCCTTGCAGCTTTTTAAATAGTTTAAAAGGGTATTATCAAATAACTTAACAAATTCACCTTGGGCTTTAAATTCCTCATCCACACTTGCTTTATATACAGCCTCTTGATTATAAAGGCATAAAATAGCACTCACTGCCACAAAGCTTGAGGCAAGAGTTGCAATAATTTTGTGTTTGAGATTCATAGTTAAAGCTTGAGCCTAGTTATAAACTAATTTTTTAGTGTTCTTTTTGTTATCGGACTTCCCTGTGTAAATTATAGTCAAAATCTCGCTTAATAAAAGATTTTAAAGGAAAAAATTAGACTGCGCCTATGTTTTTGCGTTGTTTTGTTGAGGCGGTGGGGATTTTAGGAGAGGTTCTTGTCTTTAAACTGTCTTGGTATTTGTCTTTAGATACTCTTCTAAAGGTTTCTTTCAACTCGCAAATACAGTACTAGATCAGGCTTAAACTCTTGTAAGTGCTCTATGATCTCCTCATCATCTTTTAGGGCATTAAGCCACATGCTCTCGTGGAAGTAGTCAAATAAATATGGCTGGAATTTGTGGCCAAAAGAATCAGAGATTAAGGCCACTTTTAAATTGCTTTTAAAGTTGTAATTTTGGGAGTAGAGGTAATTGCAAGTATCAGGTGTCACCTGGCATCTTATAGTTGATTTGCTGCCAAAGTTGCGGGTAGCTTTAATGTCTTTACCCGTATCTAGTGCTTTAAAGTAAAAGGTGCCTTGGAGGTTGCTGTGGGCAGTGGCTTGGTCGAGTTCTGTCTTGCCATCTGCATTATAGACATCACAAGTTAGATCGCCTGTAAGGTGATTTTTGTAAGTGTAGGAGTAGGCAATTGGCTCGTAGGTAAGCCTTGGTCACTTTCTTTAATAAAGTCATTATCAAGAATTTCGTGCAGGGTATTGTTAAAGGCAATCTTGGCGCCTTGCTCGTTCCAGTGACTGTCATTAGCAAAGTACAAGGTAGTTTTGTAGCTTAGATCTTTGGCTTTTTTGATAGCATTAAAGTTATCGATGACCTTAATCCCGGCGTACTCGTAGATAAGTTTGATTTTATCAAAGTAGCGGTAAAGACCTGGGTGGCCAAAATTTTGGTTCATAAACTCTGGATAGATACCGTGCTTGTCAGGGCCTACCACAAGATAAGTTTTTTGCATGAGTTAGAGCTTGAACTTTCTTTAAAAAGTTGATGTGATGGGCGGTGTTGTTTAGATTTAACTTTACATCCTCAATGTGCTTTTTATAGGCGGCGTATCTCATGTCACCTGTAAAGTACCAACCTTTGCGACTGCCTTTGACGCTAAAAGAGCCCTCTGGGGTAAGATCATGGATGGTAGTAGGCATTAAGCTTTGATGAGTTGAAAATATGTTTTGAAAGTACTCTCGGCCTATGAGGCGGTCATTTAAGGCTTTTTGCAACTCATCCCAATTAAAGTCATGTATGGCTTTAAGATCATGAAGATCTTGCAATTTTGGGGAAGCTAAAGGCAGTACGGCGCTCGTTTTTAAAGATTGTGGAACTGTCGATTGTAAGATTGCCAATAATGGAAATTACAAAGGCAAGGGCAATTAAGATCTTTTGAGTTACTTTAATAATCATTTAATCCTATGGCCTCTTGCCTTAATTTAAACTTTGAGCCTTTAAGACTTACTTTTTGTTGATCTTGTCAAAGACTTTATCGATTTCTTTGTCGATGTATTTAGCTACCATATCCGCGCCTTTGACGTTGACGTGGTTATTGTCTCTGAACATATCCTCACCATCTTCAGTCCATGGATTTTTGCTATAGCAAAATTCAGCATCGCAGAAAAGATCTGTAAGTTCTACTACAGTCACATTATCAAAGTCATGAGCGGCCTTAATTACTGGATGATAGTAATTATTGCGCTCGACGTCGTTTTCATAATGAGTACGAGCATAGCGGTACTTTGGATAGAATAAGTTTCTTAAGATGCCGTGAGTGTTCTTAGCAGGATTAAATGGAAGACCTGGGTGATCGACAATTACCATCACCTCTTTATTAGCCTCTTTTAACTTCTTAAAGGTTCTTAGTGCACCTTGGTATACGCCATCATAAGTACTTAAATTCTTATTCTCAATATCGTACTCTTTGCCATTTGGTAAATGAGCCATAATCACTAGCTTAATCTCATCGTGAGAGAGTACGTAGTCATAAGCTTCAATGACGTTTTGATGCATCTTTGAGCGCCACTCATCATCCATACCGATGTTAATTAAAGGGGCCATACAAGTAGTTGGCAGTACGGCAAGGGAGTGCTTTTGGCCAAATAAGGTAATTAAACTTGGGGCAATTTCACCTGCGTGTGAGTCACCGATGATAGCAATGTCATTGTGACCATCGTCATTGGTGAGCATACAAGGTAAATCATTACCGCCTACAGGTGACCAGTTAGGGAAGACTGCGTTGCACTTTTCAATTAAAGGCTTGATATCCACAATCTTCTCTGAATTTATGGCTTTTTGATTTAGATTATCGCCATGGTTATTGATTAAGGATAAGACTAGGCCAATTAAACCGATAACTAAAACTACGATAAAGAGGGCTAGTGCCTTGAACTTAGGACGAGAGCCATAACGAAGAGGTGGCTCTATAAAGTAGAAGGTAAGGGTAGCAAGTACAATTGCTAAAATTACGGCAACTGTGCGGATCCATAAGAGTGGTAAGTCACCAGTTAAGATATAGGCAAAGGATAGAAGTGGCCAGTGCCATAAGTATAGTGGATAGCTAATTAAACCAAAGAAGATAAATACCTTTGATGATAATACATACTTATTGATAAAGCCTTCTTTGCCTGCTGCGATTATCAGCATGGAGCCTACAACTGGAATTAGGGCAATTGAGCCTGGAAAGTTACCCGAGTTTTGAATAGTAAAGTAGCCAAATATAATTAAAACAAGACCTGAAATACTTAGGATATTAGCTGTAGTTTTATGAGTGCAGGCACTTAAAAATTTAGGGCGGAACATGTAGGCATAAGCTAAAACCGCACCTAAACTTAACTCCCAAAATCTTGTCCATGGCATGTAGAAAGCATAGGAGCTTTTGCCAATATTGACAGCGTATAGGTTGCCTACAAAAGAAATTACTGAAAATAAGGTAAGGGCAAATAAAAAGTGGAATTTAATCTTATATAAAGCCCATAAAAACAGTGGGAAGATTAAATAAAATTGCTCTTCAACACCTAGTGACCATAAGTGCAGCAGAGGCTTTTGATTTGACTCTACATTAAAGTAATTACCAGATTCAAAGTAGAGCATGATATTTGATAGGTAGGTAGAACCTGCAAAGACATGCTTACCGATGCGCTTTAGTTCTTCATTTTGTAAAAGACAAAAGCCTAGTACTAAAACAGTAACTAAAACAGCAATTAGGGCTGGGAAGATACGTCTGACACGGCGGATGTAGAAGTCGACGATATTAACATGTCCTGGATTTTCTTTATTAAAGATATTTCTGTAGATAATAGATGAGATTAAAAAGCCAGAGATGACAAAGAAGATATCAACGCCAGTAAAGCCACCTTTAATGCAATCAGGAAAAGCGTGGAAGATCACCACGGCAAGACAAGCTAGTGCTCTTAGACCATCGATATCAGAGCGGTACTGTGCTTTAGTACCACTAGTGCATTCTTTAATAAGTTTTGTTGCAACAAACATGAATTGATTTCCTAATTCTTATCTCTTGGCTAATGTTTTGCGAATATTTTGCGCCTATTTTAATGCAATTTTTCTAAATTTGCGCTTAATCGGCACTCAATTAGATTAGTTTGGCTTTTGCTTTCTTTAAATTTGCTTTTAACTTTGCGCTTATCTTTTGCTTATTTTAGCATTTGCCTTGTCTTTAGAATCTAAAGTAAATAAATGGGTTGTAGGTGCTAGCAGTTAAGAACACTGAGCACAAGAAGAACACTACAATTAAGCCAAAGTTGTAAATATACCTACAGTAGGATTTATCCTGAACTTTGGTATATAAATTCTTAAACCAAGGATGCGCAAAAATTACCGCAAGTGCTAGGGCAATTAACTGAATGTTATCGTAAAAATACAATGTGGTGTACTTCACCTCATTGTGTTCAATAAGTCCAAACATGTTACGTAGGTAGTCATAAGCTACATCAAACTGTTCAGCTCTGAAAAGTACCCAACCGATTAAGACGATAAACAAGGTAAATAAGTGCTTAGAGGTCATTAAAAGAAGATTACCCTTAAGCTTTGGAAAATGGGTAAGTTTCTCTATTACTATAAACACACCATGCCACATACCCCAGAGGATAAAGGTCCATTGAGCTCCATGCCAAAAGCCGGTGATGGCAAAGACTATCATGAGGTTAATACAAGTCTTAGTTAAACCATGTCTGTTACCACCTAAAGGGATGTAGACATAGTTTTTAAGCCAAGATGATAGTGAGATATGCCAACGTCTCCAAAACTCAGTAATAGAGTCAGATATATATGGATAGTTAAAGTTTTCTAAGAACTTAAATCCAAACATCTGACCTAGACCTATAGCCATATCAGAATAGCCACTAAAGTCGTAGAAGATTTGCATGGAGTAACATAGAGCTCCAAGCCATGCCATAGGGGTACTTACATCATTAGCACTTAAATTAAATACCTTATCAGCAACTAAGCCCATGTTATTAGCAATAAGTACTTTCTTACCTAAGCCTACAATAAACCTACATAGTCCTTGATAGAACATATCAGGAGTTACATCGTGTGATGTTAACTGATTTTCAATATCGTGGTATTTAACAATAGGACCTGCAATTAACTGTGGGAATAAAGCTATGTATAAAGCAACTGTGGCAATATTCTTTTGTGCTTTAACTTCACCTTTATACACATCGATAACATAAGATAGTGCTTGGAAGGTATAAAAAGAAATACCAATTGGCATTACGACCTTAATAAAGTCAATGTTTCCGTGGAATAATAAATTGATATTCTCGACAAAGAAGTTGAAGTATTTAAAGTAACCTAGGATAGATAGGTTAACCACAATTGATAAGAATACAGCTAAGAGCTTGAACTTCTGAGGAGCGACCGATACCACAATGGCTGCTACGTAATTTATGACAATGGTTAGTACCATAATACATAAGTAATATGGCTCACCCCAGGCATAAAAGAGGAATGAGGCAATCAGTAACCAGCCATTACGACATGATTTTGGTAATAGGTAGTACACACCTAATACTAGTGGCAAGAAGAAGTAAATAAAGGTAATTGATGAGAATAACATGATCTTTTAGTCTTTCCTAATTCTTTCCTATTTTTGTTTTAGTTTTTCTTGCTAGTGCCTATGGTTTTAATTGAGTATTGTCAGTTTCAAGCTCGGCAAATTGAGTTAAGTTTGCCCTGGTAATAGTAAGTACCACGAGATCTGGCTTGAAATAATCAATGGCTATCCCACGGTACTTGGGAATATCAAACTCATCTACTTTCCAGCCAGTGTTTAAGCGGGCATAGTATACATCTTTAAAAGTTGCTGCCATAAATGGATTGATGTTCTCATTCATGCTAGAGCCCATGGTCATGACTTTTAGGTTGTAGCCACTATCGTTGTGCCAAACACGATAGTACTGACCATCTTGAAGATTTCCATCAAGATATGGAGGCTCTGGCTCAAAGTAGTTGTAATCAACATCTAAGTGCTTGTCTGTTTTTATGCCAATTGCCTCTGTTTCCACTCCTAAAGTAAAGGCACGTTGATACTCAGAGCGTACGAGCTTGGATTTACTGTGAGGAAGAGTATCCCAGTTAAGTGCTGTAAGAGAGCTGTGCTTTTTAGCAATCTCATGGATCACCGCTTGATAATTAGTATAAGCACCAAAGTCAGTGTAGTGGTGATCGACTTTGAAATATACAAAGTCCTTCTCTTTAGCTTTGATGAGCTCATCTGATGGGAAGATTACAGGGGATGATAAGCTTTGTCTAATCTTTTCAATATTGCTCATGTCAATGACAGGTGCTTTGCCATTATCCGCCATAAATGGATTGGAAATTGGGTAGATCTCTTGAACATCTGGGGTAATTACTAGGTAAAACTCAATGTTACGAGACTTAAAGAAATCCTCTGCCTTTTTTAAACTGGTAATAGCTTTTGACATGATGTCTTGGCCATAGGTAAAGGTATTTAAGTTCTTTTCAGTGATCCAATTGTTTTGCTTGTTTAAAATTAATGAGCCGTTTTCAAAGATGGTGTTAGTGTTACTGCCAATTTTGATATTGGACTCTAACATTAAGGTTCTAAGGCCAAAGCGGTCTGATAGATAGGTATTTAACTCTTCAAAAAAGCGATTGTTAAAGCAGGTGTTGTCTTTTGCGCTTTGGTTAGTAGCATCTGCTGATGTTGCAGTAGCTGCAGTTTTTATTAGCTTTGGAAAAGTTGCTAGATTACGGCGGTCAAGATCTGATGAGGTACCTTTAATATTAAAGCCAAATACAGCAAAGGCAGTCATCAGCATAAATACTGCTAAAAAGACAAATTTCTCAGTGCCAAGCCAAAGTTTTAGAGCACAAAGCTTTTTAAATACAGAGTCAAATAATGGGCAGATGACACAGTAGTAAACACAGATAGCTAAAACGGTTAGGGCAATGAGTTTAATAAGATTTAAATCATGCTGATCTTGAAGATTGCCTAAAGTTACATAGTCATTTTTAGACTCAAATGCTAAGGTTATCTCATCGCCTTGTTGTAGGTTAAAGTTTGTAACTTCAAGTTCTTGATGGTCTTTGTTATTAGTTAACTTGATATCTTTAAAGCTTACGTCAGTGTCAAACTCATAGCCGTGTAAGAGGTGGTGGGCAGCTTTAAGCTCAATGACAGCGTTTTCAATGGGGGCATTTGCAATGAATACTAACTCCTGCTTTTTATAAGAGGTGTCAGTTGCAAGATTAAGAGTATTAGTCTCAAAGCCTTGATTAAAAGAGCTTATTGATGAGTTTTTATTGTCTGCTACAGGGGATTTGAGCTCAAGAGAGTTTGAGAAGATGACTTCTGTATTAGCACCATAAAGACAAGTTTTTAAGGCTGAAAAGTTAAAGCCATCTGAGCTTACTTTTAAAGCCTGATTAAAGGCAATTAAAGTTAGCACGAGAGCTAAAAAATGCTTAAGGATGTTTTTAAGTAAACTTTTCGTCATGGTTAAAAATAATATCTTATCTTATTTTTGCTAGTCTTCAAAACCAAAGTTGTTCTGTGTAAAGTAAGCAATGTTTGGTACAGATAAAGTAAGTACCACTACATCTGGCTTAAAGCTTTCAATTAAGTGCTTAGTATATTTTAGTACTTGATATTTAGTACTTGTACCTTGATTTAATCTTGAGTAAATCACATCTTTAAAAGTAGCAGCGATAAATGGATTTAGGTTTTCATTAAAGCTTGTACCAATGGTGTATACCTTTAATGGATAGCCATTGTCATTTTGCCACTTTCTGTAGCTCTCAAGAGCACCTGCATCTGGTAAATCTACATAAGGTAATTGAGGCTCATAGTAATTGTATTCAGAATCTAAGTGTCTTTTACTACGAAGCCCTACAGATAATGCTGATTCACCGATAGTAAACTTACGGTCAAAGTCTGATCTTATTAAATTACTTTTGCTATGTGGTAGTTTATCCCAATTTAAAGGGAGTACTTCTGGGTATTTAGAGTTGATGGCTTTAATAATTTCTTGATAGCCAACGTACGCGCCAAAGTCTGTCCAGTGGTGATCGGCTTTAAAAAAGACAAAGTCTTGCTTGGAGGCAGTTTTAAGCTCCTCGTAGGGGAAAATGATCTTACAGTTTGCCTTATCTTTAAGTAGCTTTACAGTATCAGCTTCAACTAAGTCTTTTGGAGCATTAGGTACAAAGCTGTACTCGTCAGTATAAATCTCATAAGGCTCAGGAACGATGGCTAGTACAAAATCAATGCCATGCTCATTGAAGTAGTTTGCGAGGTTATTTACATTATCTAAAAGCTTTTGATTGAACTTTTCATCAAACTTGTCATAGATGAAGTCAGCAAGGCTTGCAAAGTAGTTATTCTCTTTATCCCATAAGCAGTTGCCGTTTTCAACTTGAGATTTTAAGAGAATATCAGATTGTAACTTGGAGTTGATAAATAGGTTTCTAAGGCCAAATCTGTCTTCTAAATAGGTATTAAGCTCGTTGAAGAAGTTTTGATTTAGGCTCTTGTTAGTTTGGGTATCTACAGTCAAACTAGGGAAGACTGATAAATCACGGCGGTCAACTTTTGAAGATGTTCCTTTAAAGTTAAAGCCAAGAATGGATACTATGATGAAGATTAAGAAAATAAGGTATAAGTAAAACTTATCAGCGCCTGTCTTATCTTTTAAGGATTTAAGTTTTAGGCATGCTGGAACTAACAGCTTGTTAAATAAAACAAGATAATAGAGAACTACAAAAGCTGTGGTAGTAAACAGCACTGCAAAGCTTTTCAAACCATGCTGGTGCTGTAAGTACTCAAGACTTGGAATCGCATTGCGAGCTTTAAAAGATAGGGTAATGAGATCGCCTTTTTGTACTTTAAAGTTGTAAAGACTTTCTTTTAGCCCATTTACCTTAAGCTCGATGTCGTCATAGACTACAATAGATTTAAAGCTAAGTTTTTTAACTTTGTACTTTTTAGATAAAAGCTTGATTTGGGAGCGAGCATCAGCAATGGCTTTAAAGTTTAGGTTAAAGTCTTGATCTTTAAGTCCTGATTTTGCGTATATTGTGGAGGCAATACCTGAGGTTTTGATGTTTTTGCCATCTGTAAACTTTAAAGCCTCAGCATCAAAGTTAATCTCAGCATTAGCTCTTAAAGTTGAACGCATCAGCGCATCTAAGTTATAGCCATCAGAGAATACTTTTAAACTTGCATTAAGTACAAGAATAGTTAATGCAAGCGCAAGTAGATGTTTTAAGATTAATTTAAAAAACTTCATGCTGTAATGAGTATTCAATAAGCTTTATTTAGGTATTTCTTTAGATAAATCTTTCTATTCTTAAATAGAGGATGATATCAGGCTGATATTCTTTGATGTACTTAAGTACTTTGTCGTGGCTTGCATAAGCACTGCACCACATGGTGTTTTTAAAGTAATCAACTACATATGGCTCATAAGAAATACCGTATGAGTCAGAGATTAAAACTACCTTTAAGTCGCTTTTGCCTTTTGGATTGTAGATAGTCTCTACATCACAAGATAATCTGTCGATGTTGCATTGGAACATATCATAGGTGGCAAATTTACGAGTTTTGGTAACTTCTTTGCCACTTTCCATATCTTTTGAGGTGCAGTCTGACTCTTCTTTGATGTTATTTTCTGCTAAATCTAGAATTTCTTTAAATTCACTGATAAATGAGCTTTTGTTTAAATCACCAATGGGATTTTTAGCCCAAGAAAAAGTGTACTCAATAGGGTAGTACTTATCACCAAGAACAGTCTTCATGGTGTTATTAAAGGCAACTAGGGCACCTTTACTATTCCAGTGAGTGTCGTTAGCTAAATATAAAGAGGTCTTGTAGGTTTTATCTTTTGCTGCAACGATTGCTTCTTGATTATCTACAAGCTTGATGTTCTCTTTTAATAAAGCTTCTTTGGTTGCATTAAAGTGGCGGTATTTACCTGGGTAGCCTATGTGTTGGTTCATGTACTCAGGGTAAATTGAAGCTTTATCAGGGCCTACGATGACATAGGTATTAGGAGTAATGGTCTCTAATTGTCTTACAAATAAAAGATTATCCTCATAGAATTGATCTTTTTTATCTAATTTGAAGACATGCTTTTGATAGTGCTTATCGCCACGATCACCTAAGAAGTACCAACCTACAGCGTTACCTGGGAAGGAAAACGCATCTTGGTATAAGAAGTTGGTAGTTTGGGTCATGATCTGAGATAAGTAATTAGAGGTAATTACCTGGGTGCTCTCACGACCTAGTAAGCGGTCATTTAAGGCTTTTTGTAAATCATCCCAGTAGCTTTTAACATATTCTGTAGGATAGGCAAAAGCAGTACGGTTTTCGTTTTTAAAGACCGTATTGCTATCTACAATTAAGTTGCCAACTAGGGGGATCACAAAGCACAAGGCAACTAATACAAATTGAATTACTTTAACTAACATAAGCTCTTGACCTTATTTAACCTGCAATTACTTCAATTAACTTTTGAAAAAGGTATATTCAAAAATTAACTTTAGAAGCATGCATGGTTGGTTAAGCATTAACAGATCCTCCAACAGTTAAAGGATCTTGTTTTACAACATCGATAATATGTTGCATGCTTTTACCTCTCACGCGGTTAATATACGAAGGTGATTCTTTTGTC
>Ga0256404_1010178_pt1 | contig 13120 bp, 24 predicted proteins | sample RumenRJG_01DNA_FD_185990 | JGI IMG/M metagenome (GOLD analysis project Ga0256404, IMG submission 185990) | Bovine rumen microbial communities from Lethbridge, Alberta, Canada - RJG_01 | ecosystem: Host-associated > Mammals > Digestive system > Stomach > Rumen | place: Canada: Alberta | collected...
AAACTGTTTCTGATAATCAACAATGGTTACCTATACCAGAAATTCTAAATCTCTCCGGTGGTGTAGTTGCCACTGATGCTGCTTATATTCCAGATTATATCTCTGGTGGTTGCTGGCACTATTTCAGAATCTGGTCTAGCTATTCCTTAGTTCGTTATTGGACCCCCGTTCCCAAGGGAATGAGATATGTATTTAATGGCGAACAGAGACGGTTTGAATCTAGTGGATTCTTTGACGTTATAACTGGTGATTTTATAGCTGGTCCCGATGTTATGGAAATTTATCTATACAATAAAGATTATTGGTTAGATACTCCATATGATTACTTTAGTACTCAGACTTTCAACTACACAGATTACAGTGCTATTGTTTCTCTCGGTTCTACACGTAACTCTTATACATACCCAGACACTCTAGCTAATCTTTCTAGTTCTCAAACTCAGGAATATCAGCTACTAAGTGGCCTAGTGGTACCCGTATCAAGAGTGACTTCAGACACAGAAAATGGTATTTCTGGAGAATGGTATTATAGTAGCGGCAGATGGTTTGATAGTTCTAATACGAGTTCGTATACTACTAATGGATTTAATTCAACCAAGCTGGCTGAACAAAGCGGTAAATTTATCTTTACTACTACTCCTACAGTATACTTAGACCCCTTGTATCAAACTGCTTCTTCTATAACCTATGAACAGGGTTCCAATAAAACTACTGGTTCTTTGGATGACTATACTCATAAGTTCTACTATGAATATGATGATGGAATCCATGAAGCTACATACTTTATTGGTAATGGCTGGGTTAAGAGAAATGATACATCTGGCGCTTAGGTCCGTGGTCGTGTTAAGAACTATACTATAGCCGTTAATACCAAGGACTGTTATAGTTACCCAATAGCAGTACCTGATGCCAAAGTAAAGACTTATGTCTATGGCGACCGTATCTCAATTCTTTATCGTAGTACTAGTACCGATATGGATTGGGGTTATACCGGTGAAGGTTGGATTACTATGAGTGGCCTGAATGAGATTGTTTAAGGAGGTAGTTCATTATGAATGAAAATTACTTCCCTATTGAATTCGACGAGACTGGAAGCAGTTTCACTATTACAAATAGTGGGACTGCTCCAGCCCCTTGTAAAGTTACATTCATTCCAAAGGTTGACTTCTATCTATTAACAATAGAAGGATTGACTGCGGAACCCCTGACTATTAGTGGCGTAAAAGCTAACGATGTGGTGGTCATAGATGGCGAATCCCGCACTGTTGAAGTAAACGATACGAACGCATTATCTCGATATAATGCATGGGAGTTCCCAAAACTTCAACCTGGTATAAATGTAATTAAAATTAATAATGGCGCATAGGCTTCTCTCTAGGTTGAATATAATCCTCGATTCATATAATAGGGGGTAGAACTATGTTTAGAGTATACAATACCGATTATGAATTCATAGGGTTTGCAGATGTTGACAACAACACTTATACCGAAGAGGATATTAGCACGGGCCTGAAAACTTTATGCTTTTAGGCTCCGTGCCTTGATAAATACTACACTCTTCTCCAAGAAGAGTTTTATATAGAGTCCGAAGATTACAATTACGTGATCAAAGAGGTTAATTACGACGGTGGTAGCTTCTTCGAGGTACGGGCCGCCGCAAACATAGAAGATATACGTGGAAGTACTTTCAGAGTTTTCAATTTCTTTGAACAGAGTTTGGCTAACTCTTATTCCTATTGTTTATAGAATACTCCTTGGGTAGTAGAATATAGAAGCTCCGATCAAAGTGTGACCACTTATCAAACTCCTAACGTCAATGCTCTTGATATGATTTACTAGATAGCAGAAGACTATCAATAGGAGTTATGGTTTGACACTAAGGAACAGCGTCTATACGTTTATGATAAAATGGGCAAGGATTTTGGTGCCTACTACTCTAATGAGTTGAAATTAAAAAATTTAAAGAAACAATCTTCAACTTATGACTATGCCACAGTTCTAATTCCAATTGGGAAAGACGGACTTACAATTATGGATATCAATAATGGAAAGTAGTTCCTTGAAAATTTTTCTTACAGTAACAAATACATAGAGAAAATTTGGATCAATGAGGATTATGATATAGCGGAGCATTTAAAGGCCGCCGCAGAAATCCATTTAGCAGAGATCGCGCAACCAAAAGCAAGCTATAAGTTAAAGTTATCAGACTTAGGAGAAGACGTGGGCTTAGGAGATAAAGTTATCTTGGTTGATAAAATCAAGAGAATCAAACAAGAGCAAAGAGTAGTCAAAATTACTCGTTACTTGCGGGAGCCCGAGAAGAGTAGTGTCTAGATATCTAACTTACAAGAAGACTTCGCTCGAGACTTTGTGAAGTAGTAGAAGAAGTTGTAGAAAAAGATTGATTACCTTACCTCAGTGGTGAATAGTTTGACATAAAAAAATTTTTTTACTAGAATATAAATATAGGGTTGATTATATCCTTATATATGAAAATGTACTCCTTTCATCCGGTGGCTACTAACCTGAGCAATTAGTGGCCACCACTCAAAAAATTCTTTGGACGTTTGGACAACGTAGTTTAGTTATCCTAATCCAATTTTTATATATTAGTGAAGACCTTTATTATTTAGCCATAATGAAAGTTTCCACCTTATTTATCAACCACGGGCCGCTCATTGACTCCTTTTTCTCTCGGCCCGTGGTTTCTTTTTAACAGAAAGTTGGTCGTACCATATGAAAAGATCTTATTTTTAGTCTCGCCCCACAGAGAAAGAGGCAATAAACAAAATTTTTCAAAGGAGAACTAATATGAATACCAAGCCTAATAAAGTGATTTACGCTAGATGGTTAGCAGTTGAACTTCAGGATAGAGGATTTCCGATCGTAAGTACAGGGAAAAACCCATTTCATCCTCAATATGACTGCTACTTTTTTGAAGATACAACAGAGTTCCAGTTAGCTCTAACTAAGATTTTATAGAAAAAGTGAAGTCTTACTCATACCAATATTACAAAGGAGTGATTTTTGATGGCAGTTGCCAATCAATTTCTAATTACTATTAGAAAAACTCCAATCGTCAAGGGACAAGGGCAATCGTATCTTGCTATCCTTTCTAAAGAGTGGATTGCCGCAAGCAAAAAGTTATCACCTTCTGCCTTTTAGCTATTCTTATATCTAGCTGATAAATAGAATGGTTACGAGAATTGGGAGTTAAGTAAAGTAGCAGTCACGAAGACTTTTGGATTTAGCGATAAAACATATAGCAGAGCTGTAAAAGAGCTTATAGAAGAGAGGTATTTAGTCCAGGTTGATGGGGTTAAATATGACTTCTTCACCGTTCCGTTGGACAAAAATGTCTCACTTGCGGACCGGTCGGAGCCCCAGTAAAAAGGAACACTGGACAAAAATGTCTCGATTTTGGGACAAAAATGTCCATAGAAACAATATAATAATAACAATATAAGAGACGTGATAAACTATCTTTCGCTTCGCTCAAGATAGTTTATCACTTATGCGACGCCGCGTGTATAATAGAAACAAAAGGCAAGATAAGTGGAGGAGAGGGGTCGGACTTCCGCCTTCTCTTTCCTATTGTTGACAGTAATAACAAGAGCAAAGAGGAGTAAAAGAAGAAAAGTAGTAAGTAACAAGTAGTTAAGAAACAATGAAAGCCCCGAAGGGGCCAAGTGCAGTACCTAATATGGGGCGCCGATCGGTTTAACCAGTTTCAACGATCGCTCCCGCCTTCTCTTTCCTCTTGATTTAAAAAAAAATTTTTAACCTTTTGGACAAAAATCGTTTAATAAGACTCCCTTATCTTTAAATATAATAGAAAGATAAAAGGAGTTGAAATGAATGTCAGAAGAGTTTGAAAAGAAATATAACGAATACTTAGCTAGGTTTGGTGACAAGCAAGCTAAGTATGATAAATCAGGTATTTATGGTATTTACCTAGACGATCATTTAGTCTATATAGGTAAAGCGGTTAATATGTTGAATCGTATTATCAATCATATGATACATATAGATGAATAGGACCGGCCGCAAACCAATAAATATGTTCAACTTCATCTTGCTCTTGATGCAGGTCATCGTATTCGATTCGATGTACTAGAGGAGACAGACGATATTGATTATAGAGAAGCTGTATGGATTAGATAGTAGCGTCCACCTTTCAATATCTAGATTCCAAAATTGGACAATCCCAAAAAGTTTTGGTATAATCGAGTTGCAAAAAAAATAACGTGGCAAGAGGCCATAGGAGAGAATTATGAATCCGAAGGAAGAAAAGTGGGTTGATATTGTAGGCTATGAGGATTTATATGCTATAAGTGATTTAGGAAGAGTCTATAATAAAACCACTAAGAGAATGATTGGCGCAGGGTAGGGACCGAAGTCAGGTTATATTCTTGTAGGTTTAATGAAAGATGGAGAGTAGGTACTGAAGGGCGTAGGTAGATTGGTAGCTCAACATTTCTTACCTAACCCAGACAACTTACCTTTAGTGGTTCATAAAAATGGTGACAAAAAAGATAACCGAGTAGAGAATTTAGTCTGGGCTAGAGATAACGATGATATCGTGGTTAATCTGCGCCGAGAAACGAACGCCCGCAAATACGGAATTATCATCTGTATTAAAGATGGTGAGGTTGTTACCGCCCGGAGTGCGAGGGAGGCCGCAGAGTTGACTGGAGTACCAAAGTCAACGGTAATTTATGCTATCAAAGCAGGATCGAACCCTAAAGGTTGGAATTTTACACGTGTACCAGAGGACAATCTAAGTTCATCTTGCTCTTGATTTTTTTATTTTTTATAAAGGAGTTACATTATTATGAGTTGTTCGCTTGCTGTTATTTTAGGTACATGGATCGGACTTCTTGTACCGGAGATTTTTGATAGGAAGGAGAGAGTGTGCGATGACCGAAAGGCAAAAGCTGTTCTGCGAGACGTATTTATCAAATGGTTACAACGCGCTAGATGCTTATCACAATAGTTTCGGGAATAAATCAAATAAAAAACCATCTTATCCCTATACATTATTAAAAATGCCCGAAATAAAAGAGTATATAGCTCAGCGTAGATAGGAAATGTATGAAAGTTTAAACGTAGATAGTATGCGAGTAATTTCAGAATTAGCAGACATTGCCTTTGCTGATAAAGGTGATGAGGTTTATAACGTTACTGCTAAACTGAAAGCACTAGAACAGCTATCGAAGAACATGGGCTTGCAGGCTAATAAGCTTGAGAACAATGAGCCTATCGAAGTTCAATTAGTTACGGAGGACAAACAGAATGACAATTGATGTGGAAACTGTCAAGAAGGAAATTGAAGAGAAGTTTAACGCTATGATGGATGCGGAAGGCGAGCTCTTTAAGAAGATTGAAGAGCTGCGTGATATCAGCAAGGATTGGAATCCCGCAGATGACGAGGAGAGCAAAACCATGATTAATCTAGCGCAGAATATTGATGGTCGAGTTATCTTTATGATGCGGCAGATGCTCCTTCGTTACGGGAATCTATTATTCCTCTAATGAAACTGCGAATACACTCCAACATCTTCAACGAGGTTTATTTGCCTTACTTAGAAGATTATGAGAAACGTTATCTCGTATTCTATGGAGGAGCAGGTAGTGGTAAATCGCATTTCATAGCACAAGCATTAGTTTATAAAGCATTAAAGGATAAAAGAAAGATACTAGTTTTGCGTAAAGTAAACAGAACTACAGCTACTTCTACCTTTGCTTTATTAATAGAGACGTTATCTACGTTTCAAATCTTACCTTATTGTAAAGTAAATAAAACAAACTTTACAATAGAACTACCGAACGGTTCTGTATTTATTTGTTCTGGACTTGATGACAGCGAGAAGATAAAGTCGATTGCGGGATTGACTGATGCGTGGCTTGAAGAGGCTACAGAGTTCACTCCTGACGATTTTACTCAAGTTGATCTTCGTGTGCGGCATCCGACTGCATAGAATCAAAATCTCTATCTCTCTTTTAACCCAGTTAGCAAGGCTAATTGGTGCTATCTTTATTTCTTTGCACCCGATTCTACCAAGGCAGACTTCCGCAAAGAGGTTAGAGTTGTACACACTACTTACCTCGACAATCCGCACTTGCCGCAACCTTACATCAACTCTTTGCTATTGATGAAACAAACTAACGAAGTGTATTATAATATCTATGCGCTTGGTGAGTTTGGTAGTCTTGATAAATTAGTTTATAATAACTGGTAGGTCATGGACTTTGATCCTAAATCTATTAAGGGATAGTTGTTGTGTGGGTTAGACTTTGGTTACACTAACGACCCCACTGCTTTTGTTGCATCAACACTAGTAAGCAAGGAAAACCGCATTTATGTTTTTGAAGAATGGGGTGGCACAGGTTACTTGAATGATGCTATTGCTGACCGCATAAAAGAAATGGGATTCTCAAAGAGTTTGATTATGGCTGATAGCGCTGAATAGAAATCAATAGAAGAGATTAAAAGATAGGGTGTTTAGAGAATTAGGCCATGCGCTAAGGGTAGAGGTAGTGTACTTCAAGGTATTCAAAAGGTTTAGCAGTATGAGTTGATTATCCATCCTAGTTGTAGAGAGGTTAAACAAGAGTTAGAGAACTATAGCTGGACTAAGGATAAGAAAACTAACGAATACATTAATGAGCCTATTGATGATTGGAACCACTATTTAGATGCTTTGCGCTACTCTATGTAGTGTTTGGATGAACGGCATTAGTTGAGAACAATGGATAAGGGACTTTTATTTTAAGGAGGTTTTAAATTGGTTAAGTTAGATAAAGAAACTGTTCTAACTCCGACTATTATTTTAAAACTCGTAAATCAGCATCGTTTTAATGAACTGCCACGTCTATAGAAGTTAAAGCGTTATTACAATGCTAAGCATGATATTTTGAATCGTGTTGCTGTTGATACTACACAGCCAAATAACAAGATTGTAAATAACTATCCTGGCTACATTACCGATACTCTTGTTGGTTACTTTGTAGGAGAGCCGATAGTTTATAATTGTGATGATGAGGTAGTGTTAGAGAGAATTAACAATATCTTTGAGTACAATGACGAGGCTGATGAGAACACTGAGTTAGCTAAGGATGCTAGTATCTATGGTGTTGCATATGAACAACTATATACGGATGAAGATAGTCAGTTAAGATTCTATCATCTACCAGTTGAAGAGTGCGTGCCTGTTTATGATACGAGTATCGAGAGTAATTTGTTATATTTTATTCGCTATTATGTGGAATATAATATTGAAAGCGATAGTCAAAATTGGATAATTGAAGTAATTGATGCAGATAAAATTACTACTTTCCGTAGTGATTGGAATATGGGAATTTTAACGGAGCTCGAGTCAACGAAGCATTATTTCGGCATGGTTCCGATCGCTATATTTAAAAATAATGAAGAAGAAATTGGTGATTTTGAAAAGGTTATCTCTTTAATTGATGCATATGACGCTATGGAGAGCGACAACCTAAATGATTTCGAATATTTCACGGACGCTTATCTGGCACTCTATGGCTATACTGCTGAACCGGAAGATGTAGCTGAAATGAAAAAGAATCGGGTTCTGCTGATGGATGAAGGAACAAAAGCAGAATGGTTGGTTAAGGATCTTTCAGGTGGCGGCAACGAGACTACGAAGAGTAGAATTGATAACGACATTCATAAGTTTAGCTTCTGTCCTAATATGAGCGATAAAGAGTTTGCTTCTAACGCAAGTGGTGTTGCTATCAAGTTTAAGACAATGGGAACAGAGAATCTTGTTTCTATTAAGGAGCGCAAGTTTAAGAAGGGATTGCAGATGCGTCTTGAATTACTTGCGGGAATTGAAGGACTTCTTGGTGGAGATTTCGATTGGCGTGATATTGATATTATCTTTACTCGCAACATTCCTAGTAACGATACTGACCTTGCTAATATGGTTAATGCTCTACGTGATCTTGTAAGTGACGAAACTCTGTTGGCACAGCTGCCCTTTATTGATGATGTACGAGCAGAAATCGAGCGGCTGAAGAAGTAGAGGGACGAGAACAAAACAGAGAATCCGTTCTTCTAGAGCGATTATTTAACTCTAGCCATGAGTAAGAACAATAAACAAGAGGAGAATACAAGCGATGAAAGATAAATTAAAGAGTCGTAAATTCTGGCTTGCGGCAGCCGCGTTCTTAGGCAGCATTGGAACGAGCATTGCAGGGCTTACAATCGGCATTCCCGCAATCACTATAACTGGCACTATCTGTTCTATTGTTTCTGCTGGTATTTATGCAGCTGCTGAAGCATACGTGGATGGTGAGGCCGTTGGCAAGAAGGATTAACGTATTTTCTATTTATGATAAGCCAACATTAGAAATGATTTTATAGTTGTTGGCAGATGCTGAGGAATAGAATTTGTACTTAGATAGAACTTTATAGGAATTAGCTGACGAAGCATTTTCAGAGATAGTTCAAGAGTTGCAATAGCTTGAAAAAAATGGTAAGATAGATTTATCCGAAAAGTTTCCGTTGCAGAATTATCCTTCTGTCTACAAGCTGGTGAAGGATATAGAGAATAGACAATGGAGACGTTTCACTGATTGGTGTTGGATGGGTGCGCAGGTTATTAAGGACAGTATGACGCACACATATAAAGAAACACTCAATCAGACTTTTGAACTATTTAAACCAGAGTACACAATTCCTCATAACGGGGTGCTTAGGCTCCATGAGCCGCTGCTCCCGCAAATTCAGATTACAGATACATATATTGTAGATCATCATATTCGTATTCCATGGTGTTAGGATGGAAAGATTTATTCCGATCGGCTCTATGGTCATGTTGCTAACTTCCAATCTAAGCTGTCTTTTGTTTTAGAGGAAGGGATTAAGAATGGCAAAGGGTACGACTGGATGCTAAAGGCTTGGCGCAAGCTTACTGGGTCTACTGCTTATGATGCGGCAAGATTGCTAAAGACTGAAACAATGGCGATGTGGTCTGAGGCAACAAAAGAAGCATATCTGTCAATGGGGATTGAGATGGTTGAGATAGTTAACCCGGCTCCTTGCGATGAGGTATGCAGTGATTATGTTGGTGAGGTCATTCCTCTTGCTGAAGCAGAACTGGGCGATCAGTTACCTCCCTATCATCCTAATTGCTTATGTGAATATTTTGCTTATTATGAAGAAACAGACTCGCCATCAGAGGCAACAGTTATTGATGAAGAATAAGTTTGGGTCTTTGTGGATAAGCAACTATAGTTAAAAATTAGATTATATAGCGGAACTCTTAGTTAGGGCCGCAGAATTGGAGAGTACTATGGAAGAAAAGACTAATAATGGTGTCACTGAAACTCAAACCGAGGGTCAGGAAAATAATACTGAAAAGACTTATACTCAATCTGAACTTGATGCTCTATTGCAGCAGGAAACAGATCGCCGTGTTACTGCCGCTTTAAAGAAGCAGGCTCAGAAGAATGAGGCTAAGGTTAAAGAAGCTGAGAGACTTGCTCAAATGAATGAGCAAGAGAAGTATGAATATCAGCTCGAACAGCGCGAGGCCGCAATTGCCGAGAAGGAAAAAGAATTGGCCTTGGCTGAAAATAAAAACGTTGCCAGTAAGATCCTGGCTGAAAAGGGATTATCTCTTTCTCTTGTTGAGTTTGTAGTTGCAGAAGACGCGGACACGATGGATGCTAATATTAAATTACTAGAGCAAGCCTTTAATCAGTCCGTTAAACAGGAAGTTGAGAAGCGTCTGGCCTCAAGGGCCCCAAGAAAGAATTTACCGCTAGAAAAGACGATCACAAGAGAGGACTTCCGCAAGATGAGCACTACGGAATTGATGGAACTCAAGTAGAATAATCCCGATTTATATAATTCTTTTAGAAATTAATGAAGGAGGCCAATTAAAATGGCAAGTAAGTATGATACTACTTCTATCAAGGTCTTCGATAACGAAGTCCTTGAAACTAAACTTGAAAATCAACTGATTACTGCTCTTGATATGAACCAGTTCATCACCACGGACTACAGCCTGTCTGCTACTCCTGGTATGAAGATTGAGATTCACACCTATCACGGTACTGGTGATGTTGAAGACCTGGATATGACTGAAGGTAATACCGGTGATATCGGGGCTTACTACACCAGTGAGGACTATGAAGTCACTACTACTCAGGGTCGTGTTCCTTACTATGATGAGCAGCAAATGAACGATCCTACCGCTATTGATAAGGCCGTTCAGCATCTGTCTGAGCAGCTGACTAACGACATTACCACTAAGATTGTTGCCGAGCTGGCTAAGGGTACTAACAAGGTTTATAGCTTTGGTTTTGATTTTGCTGGTGTCGTTGATGCTATTGCTTCTATGCCCGATGAGACCAACGAAGGTCTGTTTATGCTTCTAAACAAGAAGGATTATGCAAAGTTCCAGAAGAACCTAGAGGATAGCCTCAAGTATGTTGAGGACTTTGCTCGTCGTGGTTATGTTGGTACCGTTGCTGGTGTTCCCGTTTATGCTACTGACGCCGTTGAACAGGGTACTGCTTTCCTTGCTTCTCGTGAGGCTGTTACTTGCTTCATCAAGAAGGGCGTTGAAATTGAGCAGGAGCGTGAGCCCAATACTCGTAAGACCACTATCTATGGTCGTAATGTAAAGGTTATTGCTCTTACTAACGACAATAAGGTTGTTGTTCTGAACTCTGGTGCTGCTCCCTCTAATCCCTAATAAATCTAAAGGCTTGCTTGTCTAATGGCAAGCAAGCCTTATTTTCGTATAAGGAGGTTATAAGTAATGTTGGAGAAAATTAAACTTTTACTCAACATCACAGATGACGACAGAGATGAATTGCTCGAACTTTTAATCTCCCTATGTAAAGATGAAGCATGTGAATATTGTAATCTTATGGAATACAATAAGAAGTTGGACTATATCGTGATTCAAATGGTAATTGAGCGCTTTAATCGCATTGGTAGTGAGGGAGCGACTAGCCAAAGTACATCCGGTATTTCCACAAACTATGATAGTTTTTACAGTGAGAAAGTCCGTAAGATGTTAAATAAACATAGAAAGGTGAGGACCGTATGATTAAGAGAGATACTTTGCAGCGTGCTATTCCTCACCGTACCTCTGATGGCGCAGGGGGAAACAAGGTAGAGTTTGAGCTGCTAGAACGCGTTCCCGCACACGTATCAATCACTTCTACTATTGCTGATATGACACAATATGGTGTTAAGGATGAATGGTTACTACATACGGTGACTGATTATAAATTAGATACGGTTACACCAAATGTGCGTTATATCTATAGTGAGAAAGTGTTTCAGATAATGCGGCAAGTGAAACAAGGCAATGAGTGGTTTCAGGTATTAAGGGAGGTAAATGCAGATGCTGATCTTTGATAATGAAAGTAATAAGATCACTGTAATCGCCAAAGATACAGGTGACCTACTCTTTGCTATTGATAATTATAATCTTGATACCGGAGATACAGTTACTTTTACTATTAATTCCGCCGTAGAACTTGAGACACCATTGAAGCAAAAGGTTTATACTGAATTTACCGATCATCAGCTTCTTATCCATTTGACTCAAGAAGATACCAATCTACCTGTTGGAACTTATCTCTATGATATCCAGGTAGATACTGCGGACGGGAGGACTGACACAGTAATTGGACCCGCTAAGTTTCAAGTAAAAGGCGGGGTGACTTATTAATGGCAGAGAATTTAAAAGCTACTTTAAGTGTAGCCCCTATGGTCCAAGCCTCTATGAGCAATCCCAGTTATAGAGGAAGCAAGCCAATTAAAGGCGAAGATTATTGGACCGACGAAGATAAAGCAGAGATCATTCAGTTAGCAAAAAATGAAATCGCCACTGGATTAGATGGTAAATCTGCTTATGCTATAGCCGTTTCCCATGGTTATGTAGGAACAGAGGAAGAGTGGTTAGAAAGTCTTAAAGGAGAGACTGGTCCTTAGGGCCCTCAAGGTGAGACTGGTGCCACAGGTGAGCAAGGTTTGCCGGGTGCAGATGGCTACTCGCCGCAATTAACAGTTTCTACAACTAATGAAGGAGCCACTATCACAGCTACAGATAAAAATGGAACTACTGTGGCTCTTGTTAAGAATGGTGAAAAAGGCGAAACTGGAGCAAGAGGCTCAGATGGTTATACACCAGTAAGAGGGACAGATTATTATACTTAGGAAGATAAAACTGCTTTAAAGGATGAAGTTGTCTCTGAATTAGGTGTAGAATATTTAACAAATAGTGATGTACTTGCTATTTGGAATTCTTTATAAAGGAGAGAATAAGTAATGGCAGCTTATGATAATAAAGTTTTAACTGGCGACCAGCTTACTTATTTGGTACAACTTATCAAGACTGCGGACGCCGCTAAAGCGAACGCCGCAGACATTCCTGATTCTCTTGATGATCTGACTGATGATGCAACCCATCGTTTAGTGACAGATACTGAGAAGACAACTTGGAATGGTAAGCAGGATGCCCTGGTTTTTAATACTGCTTATGATGCCACTAATAACAAGGTTGCTACTGTAAGTGATATTACTACTGCTATCGGTGGCATTACTACATTTGGATTTGAAATTGTGCAGAGTTTGCCTGTAAGTGATATTTCCACTAATAAGATTTATTTAGTTGCAAAGGCTTCCGCAGGCACTAACAATGTGTATACTGAGTATGCTTATATTAATAACAGCTGGGAGATTCTAGGTGATACTCAGGTGACTATTGATACTTTAACTAATACAGAAGTGCAAACCATTTGGGATAACGCTTCTGCCTCTTGATTGGAGTGAGCTAAATGGCAGCTTACGATAATAAAGTTTTAGACGGGGCTGGGGTAGCCAAACTATCCCAGCTCATTAAAGAAGAGATTGCTAGCAGCAGTGGAGGTTCTGGTGGAAGCGGCTTACCAGAATATCCTTCTACCAGTGGTAACTATCAGTTGCTTCTTGCTATTGATAATGGTGGTAATGAGACTTTAAGTTGGATTACTTTATCTGGTGTTTGGCAATATCCTTTACAGACTGGTAATAATTTAGCTCTTTATTAGGGGGCTGTTATTCATCAGTATAATAATAATTTAGAAA
>Ga0256404_1010180_pt1 | contig 13116 bp, 20 predicted proteins | sample RumenRJG_01DNA_FD_185990 | JGI IMG/M metagenome (GOLD analysis project Ga0256404, IMG submission 185990) | Bovine rumen microbial communities from Lethbridge, Alberta, Canada - RJG_01 | ecosystem: Host-associated > Mammals > Digestive system > Stomach > Rumen | place: Canada: Alberta | collected...
AAGATACGGCAGTTCTCGCAAACCTTACGCCCGAACCCTCTACCGCCGTTATTGCTTTCTACTACGCATTCTTCCACTTCAAAGCGCGTTAGCCTTCGGGCTGTCTCGCTCTCTGTCGTTTCCATTGGGGCTTGGGTGTAATAAACGTCAAGAATAAAGTTACCTATTTCCGTTTCCACGTATATAATGCAGCAAAGGAAGTCCGCGCCCGTGTCCGCCGTGTCTATATACGCCTTTACCTTCCGCTTCCTTGTTATCGGTACTGCTTCGTAGGTAGTGAAGCCGCGTTCGTACATAAGTCCTGCAATCGGTCTGGGGTTCTGCATGTACTGCGTATCGAAGACAAAGCTATTTTTGTCGCGTAGGGCGTGTAGTTCCTCTAAGGTGTGCTTAAACGCCCAAAGCGGTTGTTCGTTGCCCTGTTCGTCGTACTCAATAGCTGGCAAACTCAATACTTCCCATTCTTCGGGTTCAAGCCGCATAAGGTAGCCGCAAAGGTCTTCTTCGTCCAGACGCTGCATAATAATAATTATCGGGGTCTTTCGGCTGTTTACGCGGTTTCTGATGGTGGTCTCGAACTTTTGGTTTACCTTCTCGCGTACCGTCTCGCTTCGCGCGTCATCGGGCTTAATAGGGTCGTCTATCACTATCGCGCCGCCAAACGTGCCGTCGCTGACGCTGGCTAACTCTTCCACTTCTGCGGCTAACTCGTCTTCCTCTTCCTTTTCCTCGTCCACGATGCCAGCTCCGAAGCCTGTTACCTGTCCTGCTGAACTGACGGCGTAAAGTCCGCCGCCTTCCGTAGTGAACCATTTGCGTGTGTTCACGCTGGTCGGCTTCGTGCCGGGAAACAAACGCCTATAACTGTCTTCGCGTAAAATCTCCTGTACGCCCCTGCTGTTGTCTCGCGCCAAATCATCACTATATGACAGGTGTATAAACTTCGCCTTCGGGTTAATGGCTAACCCCATAGCGATAAAGTTCTTTACGGCTAACTCTGTCTTTCCGTAGCGTGGGGCGATATTGATAATAAGGCGCGTACACTCGCCACTTAATACCCTGTCGAGTGCCTTTGCTATCGCTATATGGTGTTTGCCTATAACAAACTTACGCTTAAACTTCTGCTTAAAAAAGTAGCGCGTGAAGTTTAGCGTACCCTGTAGCGTCCACGTCTTAATAATATCTATATCCCTGTACCCTTCCATTTAATAGTCCTTTTCTAATTCGCCTAACAGCTCCCGTGCTTCGTCTTTGGTAAGCGTCCGCGCTGGTATTAGGTCGCTGCCATCCGCGCCTGTATGTTCTACGCGCTGAATGGCTTTGCCGTAAAGCTTTTCGGAGATTCTGTCTATAGTGCTGGTCTTTCCTGCGTTCATATCCGCAATAATAGCCCGTACGTAGGTCTTTGCAAGTGCCGGGGTCGTTTCCTCTGCTGCTAACGCCTTCAATTCTGACAAATCCGCAGTAAGGAGTAGTTCGTACCACTCCGTTACTTCTGTCGCGCTTATTCCGTAGAATTTCTTTGCGCCAGCCTTACCCATAATCTTTACGCGAAATTCGGAAACGCGGCTTTTGGGTCTTCCCTTCGGGTTGCCGCTTTCTCCTTTCTTCCACGCTGGGCGTAAATTCTGCACGTTTGCCATATCGGTGTTAATTCGTATTTTCTTCGGTGTTACTTGGCTTCCGTCTTGAAGTTGCCTAAGTGTTCCGCCTTCTCTCCTGTCAATTCCTCGTAACGCTTGCAAATAACGTCAATATAGGCAGGGTCTAACTCTACCATATAACAAGCGCGTCCTAACTGCTCCGCCGCCATCATTGTACTGCCACTTCCCCCGAACGGGTCTAACACTACTTCGCTGGGGCGTGTGCTGTTCTTAATAAGTCTTCCCATAAGCTTCAGCGGCTTCATGGTGGGGTGGTCTGCACTTCTTAACGGCTTGTCTTCGTGTATGTCGGTAGTAGGTAGGCTAAGAACCTTTGTAAGCAAGTCCTTAAGCTCCTGCTTCGTTAGCGCGTTTAGATCGAGGGCTTCGTCTTCCGTTATCGTAATCAGGTCGCGCCGGGCTACAAAGTAATGCGACGCGCCGGGCTTCCAACCGTATAGGCAGGGTTCGTGTTTCCATTGGTAGTCCTGCCTTCCTAATACTATATTGTTCTTTACCCAAATAAGTATTTGCTTAAGCTCCCAGCCTACGCGCTGAACTGCAAGCTTGAAGTTCAAGCCTTCCGTTCCTGCGTGCCAAATGTAGAACGCGCCGCCGGGCTTAAGGTACGGGTTCGCGTTGTTGAAGGCTGCAAACAGAAAATCTTGGAAAGCTGAACCTTCCATTTTGTCGTTAGCTATATCCTTCTGAACTCTGTTACCTTTGTCGGCTGCGTTTAGTGCTTCGTTCTTGCTGCTGTAGTCCACGTTATAGGGTGGGTCGGTTAGCAACAAGTCCGCTTTTTGGTCGCCCATGAGTATCTGCAAAACTTCGGGTTCTGTGCTGTCGCCGCAAATTAGGCGATGTCTTCCCAATCGGTAAATATCGCCTTCCTGTGCCTTCGGCTTTCCCGTGACGCTGGCAGGGTTAAAGTTATCTTCCTCTGCTTCGTCTTCCTTAACGTCGCCTTCCATTGGTGGCAAATCTATTGCACACCGTTCCAGCTCATCCCTATCCCAAAGGTTTGCAAGCTCTTCGTAGTTCCATTCGCCGTAGTTGTTATTATCCTTCAACGCTTCGCGTCTTAGTTTGTCTTTAGGCGTGTCTTGCGGTATAATCTTACATGGTACGTCTTTGTAGCCTAATTCCTTTACGGCTCTGTAACGCATGTTTCCGCCAATTACTACGTATTTCCCTTCGTAGAAGTAAACAAGCAATTCGCGCAAAGATAGCATTTCGGGGTCTTCCTCTATACTTTCTTTGAGCTTCTTATATTTGGTTACGTTAATGGTTCGGGGGTTCGCTGGTACTTCCGGAATTTGCCCCTTATTCGGTACAAGTTGCAACAAAGGTATAATTACGCTTTGCTGCAGCTGCTTGGGGTCTATTGCCTTTGTGCCTTTCTTCTCTGCTGCCATACTACGCCCGTGTTAAAATGGTAAATCGTCGTTGGAAAAATCCCAGCCGCCGCTGTCGCCGCCGCTGTTGCTTCCGCCGTCGCCGTCTGCCTTCATTACGATGCCGCCTAAGAATGTGGCTTTTGCCAAAGCTGCTACCGAAATAACTACGGTAGCTACTGCTGCCAATAATCTAAGTGCTTCCATTATCCTGCCTGTTTTAATCGTTAAACTTCTGTTTTGTTATGACATCCCAAAGTTCGTGATGCCGTATATCCTTGTTAATCGTTCCGAAACGCTCCATAACCTTGCTAAAGCAATCATCGTAGAAGTCGTAAAGCTGTGGGTTCTCTTCTATCGTGAACTGCTCCACGTTTCCGCTGCTGCGAAGGTTTGCCGAGCCGTGTATTACTATCTTCTGCCCGTCGTGCGTCTCAAACTGAACTATTTTAGTGTGTATTCCTGCTATTGCAAGCTGGAAGCGGTTGTTTACGTCCAGCTTCTTTCGCAAATAGGGTATAAGCTGGTACTTCTCGTTAGCGTAGAAGTAAATGCTTAGTAGCATGTCTATCCTGTCTATATACCCTTTATCCATTAAACGGGCAAAGGCTTCGATATTCTTTTGGTTTAGCGAAAGCGTACTTACTAACATCCTACTAACCCTTATTTTATGCTCCCAAATGTACGCCGCTATAAAGTCGCCAAACACGAAATCGCCGCTAACAATAGCGTTATACCTTTGCCCGTAATCTACCTTTAGTTCCTTTGCCAGCTTTGCCGCGTTCTTATATAGTGCTGGTATTCCCGTAATAGGTGGCTGGGGTGCAATATAGCGCGTAGGCATGGCGCGGTCGGTCTGTTCCTCTGCGTCCACGCCAACAGCCGGGGTTTTCTTCAACTTCGGAAGGTTGAAGCCCGTTAAGTCGAGCTGCGGAAGGTCTATACTTCCGAAATCCACCTTTTGCGCCTTTTTCTTTTCTTCGTTCTTTTTCATTTCTTCTTTTTTCTGCCAGCTTTTGAAAGAAAAAGGGCGGTTGCTTTGCGCCGCCGCCCTCTCCGCTTCGGCCGGCTGGGTTGCCGTCGCTCTTGCTATATGGACAAATTACAAGTCGCTAACTACGCCGCTAAACCACGTTTGCACAATCCATGAAAAGCCAGCGGAAACGGCTACAGCTGCTATTGCTCCTATCACGGTTGCCGCAAAGTCTAACACTTCGGGCGTTTCCTTTCCTGTAACCTTGTCGTAGGCTTCTTTTCCTGCTGCTGCAAGAATTGCCGCTACTGCGCCGATGATGTAGCCAAAGAAAAGGCTAACGACTGCCGCAATAGCAAAGCCAGCGAAAAAGTGCTTTTTCTTGTCCTGTGGAATGTTCATTATTGTGGGTGTTATTGAATTTTGGTGCAAAGTTAGCGGAATTTCGTATTATAGTAAGGCGAAATTCCGCTTAAACACTTCGTCAATACTTCACGCTGGCGGCTTAACGATCGCGTAATTTGCCTTTTTTATTCTGCTGAATACCAGCGTATTAACGGCAATGTATCAAATAAGCCCGATTAAATCGGCTTAATTTATACGCCCTTTACGTCAGTTGTTAAGTAATCCTTAACTACTGCCATAAACTCTTCCAACGTGCGGCAAACAACGTACTTATTTCCTGCACCCTCTGCGGCTTTCTGCCATTCCTTTTGGCTCTCACGCTGTTGGCTTGCTTTGTCTGTCGTTTTCATCTCAATACAAAGCGAGGCGTACCCCCTCGACGGCTTTAATAGTATCAAGTCCGCAACGCCAGCCGTTACGCCCTCTTTCTTCATCTGTGCCGCTTCGGGACTGTAGGTGTAAACTTTGCCGTTTCTTACGATTGTGCGGTGTGTCCGCTTTCCACCGTTTGGCACGGCAAACAAGAGGGGGGCAAACTTCGGGTATTGTAGCCTAAACCATGTAACGCAACTTTCCTGCAAACGGCTTTCTTCGTGTCGCTGGGGCTTGCGCCGCTGGGTGTCTGCCTTTTCCTCTTGTGCCTGTTTCCAAATGTCATCCCACTTCATCGGCTGGCTGGTTTTGGTTCGCTCTGCTTGGCTTCCTCTGCTGCTACTCGCTCGTTGGCGCGTTTCTCAATCTTCCGGGCGCGTTCTGCTTGTTTTAGCAATACGGTACGCTTGGCGGCATTGAATACCAACGAGCCTATTACTTCGCGCTGGCTGCTCGGCAGGGTGCTGGTCTTGTTGGCAATCTTCGGAAACTCTGCCATAATGAAGTCGGCGTTAAACTTTCCGCCCTCCATCAGATTAAGCAACGGCGATGCCTTTAACTTGTTGCCGTGTTCCTTTGCGGCTTTTGCGGCTTTGTTTCTCTCGGTTTCAAACTCGGCAATAATGCCGTTTAACTGCTGTGCAAACATCTGGTCTTTCGTGATGTCCGCGTCGAATGTTACGTTTGTCATTGTTCTTCTCGGTTTAATAGTTCGGTGTCAAACCCCGGAAAGGTGGGGTTTAGTCTTTTCCTTTCTTCTGCTGCTAACACAGCCTTAACGCGCTTAATCTCTGCGTCTATCTGCGCTTCGAGCCGCTTGCTTTCCTGTAAATATGCGTCTTTCTGCCTGTAGGCTGCTGACGGGGTGCGAAAGTACGCCTTTTGCGCTTCGCGCATCTGCGCTGTAAGTTCAAAGAATTGCTTTGCGTTCATAAGTTGCTTAATATCGGAATGTCGTAAACTGAATGACGGCAAATGTTAGCACAGTTTCGCTTGGCTTAATCTCCGTGCCGTCTTTGGTTAATTTTACCTTGCTTTCGTATTCGTCGAATACGGGGTTAAACCACGCCTTGAAATCTTCAAGCGATAAGCCGTCGTTCTTGGCTAATGTCGCTACGTCTATCGGTGTGCCTTCCACCTCTGCGAAGTAGTTGTATTGCGCGGCTTTGGCAAAAACGCCGTCTTCGCCCTCTACATAAACTTCGCTTTCGGTGTCCTTCGTCCTGCGCATAACAAGCCGCTGAACTTCCACCATTGACGCTGGTACGTCTAAAATAGTAACGGTTGGTACTCCCTTTTCGTAGGGCTTCCCCTGCCATTGCCTAATACTAAGAACTCCGCCGCGCTCCTTAACTTTTGCTATACGCTCTTTCCAATAATCGTAATTACATCGGCAGGTGTGCCGCTTTGTTCCTTTCTTTACCTTCTCTGCGAAGCCTGTAGGCTCTCCAGCTTTGGGGTGCTGTGGAAAGAAGGTTTTGCTTAACATTACGTTCATGCTTCAATCTCGAATTTTATTATTATTACTTTTGTTGTTCGCTTATTGGGGGTAATTTGACTTCTACCGTTACAATCGTGTCGTTATGCCAGCGTCCGTGACAAACTAACAATACTTCCAATAACTCGAACCCTAACACTTTGCCGAACCCTACACTATTCCAACCGAAGGAAATAGCCAAACCGTAGGGCTTAATTTTGGGTGCTATAAGTCGCTTTATTTCGTAAGGGAAATGTGTCGCGTCCCTGCTCATGAAGTCTGAACAGCCTATACCCTCGTAACACTCTTTTACCTGTGTTATGCTATATGGTGGGTCAAATAGAACGCCGTTAAATGTACCTTCAATCTCCCTACTGAACTGCTCGGCGTGGAGGTGGTATAACGTCGGCTTGTTTGGGTTCAAGTCGTTTGTTATCTCTGCTGGGCTGTTCTCTCCTGCAAACGGGTCTATCCACCCTAACCCATCCCCAACGTAGCGCGTTAGTAGTTCCTTTATTGGCGGTATTGTAAACGTGTCCTTTGAAGGCATCGCCCATTCTCTTGTAATTCGTAATGTCATAAATCCGTTAATGCTCTTAGGTGCTTCAGCAATCGGGCGGCTGGCAAAATCTTCTTAAAGCTCTTAACGGTGTGCCAAAACAAGAAGCCGCGAACCTGTACCAAATAACGCTTAATCGTTATTACGTCGCTGCTGTTGTAGGAAGGAAACGGGAAGCCGTCGTTATAAACGTCGGCTTCCTGTGCTTCTTCCTTTACTACTCTGTACTTCTCCATAGCTTCTACCCGTTAAAATGGTAAATCGTCGGCGTTACCTTCTCCCTCGCTGGCGGCTGGTGCGCTGCTTACGTTGGTGTTGGTGGTCGCTGGCTCTGCTGGTGCTTCCTGCTGGGTGCCAGCATTTTGTTCGCGCTTGCCGCCCGGCAATAGCTGAACCTCACGGGCGAGGCAGTTTACGCCTACCTGCCAATTACCAGCGTTGTCCTTGTAAGCCTTTACGCTAAGGTCGCCACGAACGAAAACGGGCGTTCCTTTCTTTAGGTACTGCGCTACTGCGCTTTCTCCGGGCTTAAGAACGCTTACCCATGTCGTGCGCTCTGTCTCTACGCCCTGCTGGTTCTTAAACTTCTCGCTGTGTGCGACGTTGAAGGCAATGTACTTTTTGCCGTTGAAGTCCTTTACTTGGGCATCGTTGCCGATGTTGCCAATAATTTCTACTTGTAGCATAATTTTTTGTTTTTAGTTGTTTATAAATCGAAATTTAATACTAACTGCCTTGTCGGTTCTTTATAGTGTGGATGCACCTGTAGATATGCCCTTCGCAATTCGGCTGCTATCTCTTTGCGCTTCTGCTGGCTCACGTTATTGCGGTCACTCTTGGAATTAACCCTTAAGGCTTCTTCCAAACTGCCGCCTATCTTCTTATCTTCAAGAAAAATACTATATTCCGTAAACACTCGGTTTGAGTGTGCTGCGTCTTTGGCTTCGTCTTCTGTTTGGAAACGCGCTATAACGGTGTTCTGCATCTTCTGTAACGTGGTGGCTGTCCTGTGATGCCAACCCGTATTAGGCTGGTTCTCGAAAATTACCGATATGGCTTCTTTCTTGCGAACCTTGCCTAACTTCGCCCAGCCATAGAATACCCTTAAATTACTTTCCTTCACCATGCTGTAGTTCTTGAACATTTGTCTTTATTTCTTCCTCAATCTCGGCGGCTTTCGCCTTGTATGCTGAAATCTTGGCTTTGAATTTGTTTGCTATCTCGTCTTCCTTCTCGTCAAAGAACAAACTACCTTGCTGGCGTTCCACGTATTCGCGTAGTTTGTTGGTTGCAATGGTGGCATTTGCCTTTGCCGATGTAAGTTTGCTAATAAGCGAACCGAACCCGTAACTTAACCCCGTCTTCCTGTCGTAGAACGACAAAACATGGTTAATACCGTCCTTCGGGTTCAAGCATAGTAACCTTGCGGCTCTCCAATCTATAATCCAATGCCAACGCCAAAACGTAGCGCGTGGAATATCGTAACGGTATAGTTCTTCGTTTGTGCGCCTGTTGCGTAGGCTGACAATAACGTAGGGTTCTACGCCCTGTTCGCGCTCTGCCTTGTCGTAGGCTTTTGCGAGTGCCATCCAATCGCTTACGCTTTCCTGTTTGCTTGCCATATAGCCTGTTGTTTTATTGTTGTTTACACTGCGGTTTCTTGCTGTATTCGACGTAGCATTTTAGCATGTTGCAAAACCGCCCATTTACTCCGTTGTGCGCCTTCGTGCAAGCGGCGCAAATCTTGTTAGTGTTGTTCGTCATGGTGCAAGTTTTTTGCTTAGCATCGTTGCAACCTTTTCGGCTGCTTTTCTGAACTCCCTGTTATACTTGTATTCCGTATCGTAGTGGCGAAGGTAGTAGCTAATACTGCTTTCGTCGTGCTTAATCTCGATCGCTATCTGCTGCGTATTGTCGCCGTCCTTTTTGCAATGGTGCGCGTAAATCATTCGGGCGTAAACGTGCCAGCGGTTTCTGCTGTCGGTGGCTATAATGCGGAAGGGTACGCCCATAGCCGCTTCTATTGCTTCCTTGATGTCTCGGTGCTGGGGTTCTACTTCGTAATGAATAGGCAGGCGTAAACCTTTGGCTATTTTGTGTTCAAGTGTCGCGCCTTCGCTACGCTCCCAATTTGCAAGCATGAAGACTGCGCTACACTTTATAAGCTCCCGAATATCCGCCTTTAGGTGTGTCCGCCATATTTCCTCTTTGCTGTGCCGCTTCGGGTCTAACTCTTCCGGGTGTTCCGCCTGTAGCTTGGCTGCAATCTGCAAAGGGTTTACCACTTCGTAGCCTTTCGCCTTTAGGTCGGCTTCGGCTGCGTTGAACAGGGGTTCGTATTCCTTCGGGCTTAACCCTGTCATCATGCCCGAAATATAAACTTTGTATTTTTCCATTTGCTATCTGTAGCTTTTATTGTCAAAACTTAAAAAATCGAACATCTCCCTAAATCTGTCTGCTATTCTCACGCCGTAACGCGGTAGTATATCTTCGTCGCTAAGGTTGGAAGTAATAACGGTGTATAGAAGTCTGTCGTAGCGGCTGTAGAGTATTTCCACTAACGGGCTAACCTCGTTGCCCCAAACTTTTACGCTGGCTGGCTCTGTGCCTACGTCGTCAATGTGTAAAAGCTCCGTAGTCTTGAAAATCTGCATACGCTGCTGGTTGTCTTCCTTCGCTACGGCTGCAAGCTCCAAAGCTGAAACGCAATAAACGCCCTTCCTGTCTTCGTACCTGTCTTCGTTGCCGTACAGCATACCTATAAGCTGCCTTGCTGCGCTCGCCATCGTGCTTTTGCCGTTTCCGGGTGCGCCGTATAGGAATAAGCCCGGCTTCCAGCTTCCGCCTACTAACCACTTCGCTACTTTGGCTACGTGCTGGTTGGTCGCTTCGTCGTCTTGGAAGACGCGCCCCCTGCGTTCTACTTCCGCCTTGTAGCAAAGCTTAAGCATTTCGGGTACGTCCGCCGCGTAGTGGTTCGCGTCAATGCTAAAGCGTCGTGTGACGGGTCGCCTTTGCTGGAGTATCGCTCCGAACCTCTGCAAATCCACCCTTCGGGGCTGCTGCTGTTCCTGTTCCCTTTTCGTTTCCATCGTTACTTCTATTTATTCCTGTACGTTCCCAATACCTAACGGCTGCTTTCCAATCCTTAAGCGGCTTTCCCTGCTTACCCTGTACCCAGCCGTTAGCTTCGTAGAAGTCAAAGAAGGCTATAGGGTCTATTTTGTTCCCTCGCTCTTTCGCGTACTCCATAACGGCTTCAAGCGTCGGCGGTTGAAAGGCTGGTTTCCCTTTCCCCTTAACCTCTTTTTCTTCACTACTATTTATATTATTTTCATTTGCATTTTCATATTCAGTGTTTTGTAATGCGTTTGTATCGCTGTTTGTATTTGATTTTGTATTTGATTTTGTATTTGATTTTGTATATACAAAAGCGTCGCCGCTTTCCGCGTCTTCGCTTTCGCTCCAACGCTTATTAACTGATTTTCTGCGTGTTTCGCTTATCGCGCCGTCTCTTACCATGCGCGGCTGGCAAAGGGTGTCGCCTTCAAGCCGAATAACGCCGTAGTAGTCAAGTTCAAGAAGTGCTAATAGTATTGCGTCCGCCTTGAATGGCATTTGTTTCGCTAAGTTCTCGGCAAACTGCAAATACAAATTTTCTTTGCTCTGCGTTTTTTGTATAGGGTTTTGTATGGTATTTGTATTACCTTTTGTATATACAAAACTTTGGCGTAGCTGTAGCTTCCCGTATTCCCTTTCCCTGTGTAGTATGCACATAAGGAAAATATAAACGCCTACGGCTGACGGGCTGCACATCCTTAGCTTTTCGTCGCTGGTAAAGTCCTTAACGTAAAGCGGTATATAGGGCTGGTCTCGTAATGCCATAATCTTGTTGTTATTATGCCGCTGGGCTTGCTGGGTAGCCTTGCCCAGCGGCTGGTTTTTAATTCTGTTCGTCTCTCTTGATGTATTCGTCGCTAAAAGCGCGTGGCACTATCTCGCTAATCGGGTATGGTTGCGCGGCTACGGTAGAAGTCTTTAATATCCTGTCGCCGCGCTCCTTCATCCTCTGCTCTGCAACAGCCAAACGCTGCCTTACGATGTCGTTCACTTCCTTCACGTCGTTAGCCTGTAGGATATACTTAAACGTGTCCTTTGCTGGCTTCTCTTCGCTGTGTACGTCGTCAATATAGATTATTTCCACCTGTGCCTTATAGAACGGTACTACTTCCCTAAGCTCGTCTTCGTCCGTTTCCTTGTTTGGGCGTAAGTAGGAGTATTCTCCTAAAGACTTCAAACCTTTAACGGTGTTCTGTCCGCTTGAGAAAAGTTCCAAATAGTCTTCTATAATGGCGTATGCCTGTCCGATGCTGGTGGCGTGAAGTAAATACTTCTTCGTTCCTGCTGGGAAATTGCTAACGCTGGCTTCGCACAAACAAGCCGCATAGAAGTCATGAACAATGCCGGGTCTTGCCTGTGTCGTTACCTCTACGTCCTTTAAGTCGCCTGTTTGGAAAAAAAAGTTAAGTTCGCTAACCTTGTCGGGCGTTAGTAGTGTTCCACGTTGCATTATTACCTCGTTTCGCTCGATACTGACTATTTCGCCCGTGTCTTCGTCTATAAAATCTTCCGTCCATGTGTGCAAAGCATTTGAAGCGAGGTATTTGTCGGCAATCTTGTTCAAGTCTTTGCTTCTAAACTTTCGTTCTGTTAGACGGGTTTCTATTTCCTTTTGTGCCATACGCCCTGTTACCAATTCGTTACCAAAATTTCTTCGTAAAGCCGCGTGAACGTTTTAGCCGCGTACCGCGCTAACGTGGACGTGTGATAGCAAAGGCGAGAACCGATATTCGTATTCGTCATCGAGGGGGTGTTACACGCATCCGCAGACGCAAGCCCGGCATTTCCCTTCCCTCGTTTATCGGGTTTAACCCAAAACCAAACCGTATATTTGTATTGATTCATATCGTTCCAATCGGGCTTCCAGCCTTCGTTCAACGCTTCTACAATCGTTTCAAGTTGCCGCCTTGCTATTTCGTCCTGTCTGAACCCTGCCGCCTTAAGTTGCTGTTCGTCCATCGGCTGAATACCCAGCACTTCGCAAGCGTCGGCGTAACTCTTTACTTTCATTGTAATGTCCGTTACTTCTACCTCTTTCGTGAAGTAGTCGAAAATGTTGCCTTCGTCTTCCGTCTCGTCTTTAACATAGTCGCTGGCTTCTTCTACGGTGTCGAAACGCTTTACAAACTTTTCGTCGCCGTCTTCTTTCTTGTATAAATCAATTTTTTTCATCTTAAAATGGTGTTTTGTTAAAATTTAGTTTCAATCCGGGAACGGCTGCGCTTACAGTTTTACCTGTTGCCTTTGCAATACCTTCGCGGAAGGCTGGTGCGTTGCCGTTGTCTCTGCTGGTATGAATAAGCACAATGTTATAAACCTTGCTTAAGTCGTTCGCCTGTAGCGTCTCTAAGCATGTCGTATAGCTGAGGTGGCTTTCTCGTACCCTTCTGTAACGCGCCGCGTCAATCTTCCCGGCTATAAGGTTGGCTTCTAACTTCTCTTGGCTATAGTTGCATTCTATAAGTATATTGCTTAGTCCTGCAAACCTATTCTTCAAGTAGTAGGTATCTGTAGCAAACAGGATGCCGCCTGTCTCTTCGTGCCAAATATAGAAGCCTACAGGCTCGTTAGCGTCATGTTCCGTAGGGAATGGTATAACGGTAAAACCGCCAATCTGCAGACGCTGGTAGCCGCTTTCCCTGCTCCCTTCAAAGGCTACGGGCTGGTAGTCTGTCCTGTTGAACTTCTGCGCCCCTGCTATCGTTCCCTTGCTGGCGAAGACGGGTAAGCCGTAGCCTAACACTTCGCCGATGTGTCCTGCGTGGTCGCCGTGTTCGTGGGTAACTAATACGCCCTGCACCTTGCTAACGTCGTAGTCCAAAGCTGGCAAAACCTTCTTAAAGCTTATACCTGCTTCAAGCAGTAGGGCTTCGCCTACGTTCTGAATGACGTAGGCGTTACCCTCTGAACTTGAACCTATAACTTGAAGCGTCATAACCTTGTCAATTAGAAGCCGGGGATATTAGCGTTCTTTGGTTCTGCCGCTGCCTTAGTAGCCGCGCGTCCTGTCTTCGGTGCTGGTGCTTCCTGTGCTGGTTGCTCCGCGCCTATAACTCCGCCTTTGTTGGCTTCGTCGTGTATCTCTTCGGCTACGGCATCAACTATACGGCTGGAGTCTTCGTCTGCGTCGCCAAAGTCGCAGCCTGTAAGGTATTCGTACAGGGCTTTTT
>Ga0256404_1010183_pt1 | contig 13109 bp, 9 predicted proteins | sample RumenRJG_01DNA_FD_185990 | JGI IMG/M metagenome (GOLD analysis project Ga0256404, IMG submission 185990) | Bovine rumen microbial communities from Lethbridge, Alberta, Canada - RJG_01 | ecosystem: Host-associated > Mammals > Digestive system > Stomach > Rumen | place: Canada: Alberta | collected...
CTGTTCCAGTTGCTGGCTGTGCCGACGATTGTGCTGGCGGTCATCACGACATTTGCCACTTTCGGAGCCCAGGGCTCAGGCAAGATTTTCGGGCGTACGCTGACTTACACCCTTCTGACGACCTTTGCGGCGGCGGCTGTGGGAGCAGTGCTCTATGTATTGGTGGCTCCTGGCAATCTGCCTGCTGAGGCTATCGGACAGGGTGGGGAGGCTGTCGCCGATGCGCCCCACCTCTCTTATTATAGTCATCTGATCAGTCTGATACCCAATAACGTCGTCAAGCCATTCCTCGAAGGCAATGTGCTCTCGCTGTTGCTGTTGGCCTTTGCCATCGGCATCGGACTGTCGAAGTTGCCTGAATCCGAGAATAAGGCTGTCGTCGTGAAAGGGTTGTTGGGACTTCAGGAACTGCTCTTCCTGCTGATTCGCGGTCTCATCTGGACGCTGCCCCTGGGCATCGTGGCTTTCTCAGCCCAACTGTCGGCACAGGTGTCGGCAGGTGTCGTAGCCGACAGCATCGGCAAGTATGTGCTGGTGGTGCTGGGTGGCAATGTGATACAGTTCTTCGTCGTATTGCCGCTGTTCCTGCTGGCACGAGGACTGAACCCCGTCCATGTGCTGGGTCGCATGATGCCTGCCGTGCTGATGGCCCTCTTCACCAAGAGCAGTGCAGCCACACTGCCTGTGACGATGGATACCGCCGAGAATCGTCTGGGGGTCAAGAAGAATATCGCCCGTTTTGTGCTGCCCATCTGCACCACGATCAATATGAACGGCTGCGCAGCCTTTATCTTGGTGACATCGCTCTTCGTGATGCAGAATGGCGGCACACCGATCACATGGACAACCATTCTCTTGTGGATACTCATCTCCGTCATCTCTGCTGTAGGCAATGCAGGTGTGCCCATGGGCTGCTACTTCCTCACCCTCTCCCTGATGTCGGGCATTGGTGCCCCTGTCGCCATCCTGGGTGTCATCCTGCCCATCTATACGATTATAGATATGGTGGAAACGGCCGAGAATGTATGGTCGGATTCGTGCGTAGCGGCCATTGTTGACCGCGATTTATAGCAAAATACCATGTTTGTGGTATGCGAATAACATGCCCGAGGTATTGTGGGAATGTGAAAAACGCCGTACCTTTGCACTGTGATTACATCACATCGCGAGTACAGGCGGCGCCTCAGCAATTCGAGCACGCTCGATTGCATTCGGCTTGCACTGTCCTTGCACCAAAAGAAGGTTATTACATTATTAATTTTAAAAAGGATAAGACTTATGACAAAGATTGCAAAACAGCTGACCGAGCTCATCGGTAACACTCCACTTCTGGAGCTCAACAAGTATTCACAGGCAAAGGGTCTTGAGACACCGGTAATTGCCAAAGTAGAGTTTTTTAATCCTGGCGGCAGCGTGAAGGATCGTATCGCCTTGGCGATGATCGAGGATGCTGAGGCCAAGGGCATTCTGAAGCCTGGCGCCACCATCATCGAACCCACCAGCGGAAATACGGGCGTAGGACTGGCACTGGTTTCTGCCGTCAAGGGCTACCGTCTTATCCTTACCATGCCTGAAACCATGAGCGTCGAGCGACGTAATCTCGTAAAGGCCTATGGCGCCGAGGTTCGCCTCACCTCTGGTAAAGACGGCATGCCAGGTGCCATCCGCGCTGCTGAGGAACTGCGCAACTCCATTCCTGGTGCAGTCATCCTGCAGCAGTTCGAGAATGCCGCCAACCCCGCCAAGCACTATGAGACCACAGGTCCTGAGATCTGGCGCGACACTGATGGAAAGGTAGATATCTTCGTGGGTGGTGTAGGTACTGGTGGTACCATCAGCGGCACAGGTAAGTATCTGAAGGAACAGAACCCCAACGTAAAGATTATTGCCGTTGAGCCTAAGTCGAGTGCCGTTCTGAACGGACAGCCCAGCGGTCCTCACAAGATTCAGGGTATCGGTGCAGGCTTCATCCCCAAGACCTATAACTCAGACGTTATCGACGAGGTCTTTGACGTAGAAAACGACGATGCCATCCGTACAGGCCGTGAGATAGCACAGTCTGAAGGTCTGCTCGTAGGTATCTCTGCCGGTGCTGCACTCTTTGCAGCCATCCAGATAGCCAAGCGTCCAGAGAACAAGGGTAAGAAGATTGTCGCCCTGTTGCCAGATACAGGCGAACGCTATCTCTCCACCGTGCTCTACGCTTTTGAGGACTATCCCCTCTAAACAGAGAACAGAGGCAATAAAAAAATGGGGCGCTTGCCCCATTTTTTTATTTCGTATATTCAGCGAAGTCTGTCAGCTTCATGTCACCCTTGCGAGCCAGCGTGTCGTGCATAGCGAAGGCAGCAGTCAGGTTATGACGGGTCTGACCCATCTTCGAGATCTTCAGGTAATCCCAAAGCAACTGCTTGTAGTCGGGATGAGCACAGTTCTCGATGATGCACTCAGCACGCTGTGCAGGACTCTTGCCACGCAAGTCGGCCACACCCTGCTCGGTCACGATGATATTCACGTCGTGCTCTGAAGAGTCCTGATGGCTTACGAAAGGTACGATCGAAGAAATCACACCACCCTTGGCCACTGAAGGACATGTAAATATTGAAAGATACGCGTTACGGATGAAGTCACCAGAACCGCCGATACCGTTCATCATCTTCACACCACTGATATGGGTAGAGTTCACATTGCCATAGATGTCAGCCTCAATCGCCGTATTGATGGCGATCACACCTAAGCGACGGATAATCTCAGGCGAGTTGGAAATCTCACTCTGGCGCAGTGTCAGGTGGTTCTTCATGTAGTCCATGTTGTCATAGACATCCATCAGACACTCGTTAGAAACCGTCAGAGAACAAGCTGAAGCATCCTTCACGCGGCCGTTGAGCATCATCTCAATCACTGAGTTCTGAATCACCTCCGTATAGATATTGAAGTCGGGCACGTGCTTATCGGCACCCAGGGCACCGAGGATGGCGTTGGCCGTAGACCCCACACCACTTTGCAGGGGCAGGAACTCCTTGGGGATACGGCCCTTGTGCATCTCCTCTACGAGGAACTCTGCTGTCAGGAAACCGATCTTATCCGTTACAGGGTCGCTGTCCTTGAAGGCACGGGCCTCATCAGGGATGTTACACTCCACGACACCCACCACCTTATCCTTCGGAATCGACACGTATGGCTTACCGATGCGGTCGCCTACATGCTCGATGGGAATAGCCTTGCGGTAAGGAGGATCCAGCGGCTCATACACATCATGAATGAACTTCGCATTAGGATTATGGAACGAGTTGAGCTCCAGAATCACGTGCTTGGCCAGACGGGCGGCTGTCGGAGAGATACCACCGGCAGCAGTCAGATAGACATGATAGTCGTTGCCCACCTCCTCGATGTCACACACCTCGAGGATAGCCCAGTCCAATGGACCATAGAAACCATAGCGCAGCTCCTGTGCCATGTGGCTCAGGTGCAGGTCGTTGTAGGGAATCTCACCCAGATTCACGTGCTTACGGAAATCGGGATTCGTCGTGTAGGGAGCACGATAGAGGATTGCCTGTGCATTAGCCAGGTCACCATCGGTACTCTGTCCTGTAGAAGCACCCGTGAAAATTGCCACCTTGAACTCACGGCCAGCCTCATGCTCAGCCACAGCGAGCTTGGCCAGTTCCTTGGTAGTTGCCTTAGCCACACCAGCAGGTGTAAAGCCACTCATGGCGATGTGATCGCCATTCTTAATCAGGGCTGCTGCCTCAGCAGCCGTCAAACGTGTATAAGCCATAATCTTGTTAAATTTGCAAATTTGCGTGCAAAGTTACGAAAAGTTGAGAGCAAAACAAAAGATTTTATTCTTTTTTTTGCCGAAACCGAGTAACTTCGCCATTTCAATGACAAATCTACAGATATGCCATCAGCACATCCCAAACGGCGATGATATGACAGACGGAGCCAGCGAGAACAAAGAAGTGGAACACGGAGTGCATATACTTCGTCTTGTTCAGCGAATAGAATACGGCTCCCGTGATATAGCTGACGCCCTCAGCGACGATCCAGATAAAAGCAGCAGCAGGCACCGAGTTGATCAGCGGCTTAAAGGCCACAAGCACGCTCAGACCCATACCTACGAAGCAGAACGTCTCCAAGTTAGAGTGCTCCTTCAGTCTGATGAAGCTAACAATCGTGCCAGCCAGTGCACAGGTCCACACGAAAATAAAAAGACTCCAGCCCCAGTAGCCCTGTTCGCGCAGAGCCACCAATGTCAACGGCGAATACGAGCCGGCAATGTGCCAGTAGATAGCTGCATGGTCCCACTTGCGCAGGCGTTCCTTCCATTTCGAGTGGTGCTTGATGGAGTGATAGAGCGTCGAGGCAACATAGGAACCCAACATTCCGAAGAGATAGAGGATTACCCCCACCCTCGCCCAGTCGTTGTCGCTCCTGAAACACCATATCAGGAAGATGATGCCAAACACCACCCCCAACAGGATTCCCCCACCATGCGACGAGGCATTCCATATCTCCTCTTTCTTGGTATATCTAATCATGGTTACCGTTTATGACGCTGCAAAGATAGTACATTTTCCGTAAATACGAACAACAAAATCAGAAATTTCGACAAATCATATCTGATTGGGCTGCCTCAGAGGCCGAAGCCCACCTTGCGGCGGGGCTTCAGTTCTGTAGCCATTGGATTGAATTTCTCATATGCCTTTTGAACATCAGAGGCTTCGATGCGCTGATAGTCATCGGAACCTGAAGTAGCGAGGCGGTCTGCCATTGCCGGGATAATACCATTGCGGATGTATTGTTCCATCCAACGGGCATTGCCGAAATTCGGCGTGCGCTGACTCAAGGTCTGGATGACAGAATCGCGGAGTAGTGAAGTCGCTTCATCACTCAGGATATAGTCATCACGACGAAGCAGGCGGAAAGCGATTTCCATCAGTTGGTCGGCATTATAGTCGGCGAAACGGTACTTGTAGGGAAAGCGCCCTGTCAGTCCTGGGTTGGTATTGAGCATGGCATCCATCTCCTTCTCATAGCCCGCAAAGACGATGAGCATGTCGGGATTGGGCTGAGAGAGCACGGTGAGCAGCGAATCGAGAACACGGGCACCGAAGTCCTTGCGATCGCCAGAGCCGTCGTAGAGGTTGTAGGCCTCGTCGATGAAGAGCACGTTACCACGGGCTTCCTCAAGCACGGCCTTCATGTTCTCCTCCGTCTCACCGATATAACGGCCCACAAGACGCGTACGATCAACGGCGATGACCTCACCACGGGAGAGCAGACCCAGCGAGTGATAAAGGCGGCCCAGCTGCCGGGCAACGGTAGTCTTGCCGGTGCCAGGATTGCCGGTGAAAATACAGTGGTAAGCCACATTACAAGAATTATGCAGCCCTTGCCGACGACGCTTCGTATAGAAACGGGTATTGTTGGCCATCGTGATGATGCCTTGCTTCACCTCGTCGAGTCCTACCATCTCCTTCAAGTCGTTAAGACACCTTTCAAACGTATCGGAAGAGGGAACAAGCAGACTGGTGTCGATATCCTCCAGTTCAAGGAACGGAATCTCCTCCCCCATCATCTCTATCGCCCGCCGCACATAGCGAGGACGGATATCATCGGCTATCATCCGTCGGATGTCGCTGAGCGACCAGTCTGGGAGAGTATCCTGCCTTCCTCCTTTGATGATGGTCTTTGAAACCTGGTCCATCACCTCTTTCGATGGTATCAGATGTTCCTTCTCCAATTGACAGAAGAAGGCCTGTATCAGCTCGAAGGCGGTATAGGGCTCCTGCATAATCCAACTTTCACTGGTGAAGAAATCCTTCATCGACGGAAACTGCTCCAGCAGCGTTGTTATCTCTTGCTGGGTTCCGCAGAGCCAGAGCAGGCCTTGAGAATCCGACGCTCTCACCGTATCCAGGATGCGTTTCACGATGGTCTTGCCACCAGAAGAAAGAAGGGCACCCAGATGCGTCAGACAGGTTATTTTGTCTGGGAGTGAGGATAATTGGTCGTAAAGATGCTCGTAAGGATTGTTGCAGGTCGCATCGTACAACGTCGAACAGTCGATGTACTCCAGAGTTTTATTAATGCCTATCTGAACACTGAAGTTTTTGATCACCTCCTCGGTAAAGTCCTCGTTACGGGTGCAGAACAGGAAATTGTAATTCCCTTCAAGCGGCTCGACTTCCATCTCCTTCCTCACATCATTGTAAAGCGAGAACCGCCGATACTCCAGAATCTTCCGCCGCATGTTGATGGCTCCTGGAAGAACAGCCAGCTGATGCCACGTCTTCATACGGCTGAGACAAAGAGCCAGCACATCGTCGATACCAAAGAGCGGAACATAGTTGGCTTCTTCATAATGGATGGCGAGGTCATCATCAACCAAGAAATCCATCCGCACAGATGCATTATCCACATATCCGTCAACAGCCAGCAGCATATACTTGCCAGGCAACCAGATATGTTTGCAGGCCATCTCGTAGGTCAGTTTGTTGTCATCACGCTGGACGTTACAGTCGTCGATATTGGAACACATCAGGTAATAGTCCTCTGTATAGACGTAGCATTTGAAGCGGTCAAGATCGGGCATCACCTCATCGTTTGTAGCAATACGGACGGTAACGGAACCATCACAGTAGCGGGTCTTGTCACAGTCTTTGCGAATCGCGATGGAGAGGGCTATTGGTGAGATGCACACCCCCTCCTCCGACTTTTTCTTCTTGGCGTTTTCCTTCAATTTCATCACAGCCTTGTCTAGTTTCTTTTCATCTGTGTCGTCATCAAGGTTTTCTGTCTCATCCAGGGTATCATCTGAGTCAAGCGACTCGTCAAGATACTCCTGGAGCAATCTCTCAAATTCATCATCTGCCAGCTCATTATTGAGCTTCTCTAATTTCTTGTCTTTCATAAAAGGAATTTGAAACATAGTAATAAATCGGTCACATAACCCCTTAGCAAAGGGGCGCAAGAGGTATTTGGGCAAGGCCGAGGCCACTGCCCAGTGAGCTTCATAGAAACTTCTTGGAAGTCTCTATCACAAGACATAGTTGTAGCAATAAGTCAAAGATCACCCATCAATACGCATTCGCGAAGTCGGAATGACAGCACAACGACATAGCCTGAGGCTATATCTTCAGTTGTGTCGCACAACGACTGACAAAACGTTTGTTGGTTTTTCTTCTTTGTTGCATTAAACTTTGTTTGTGATAGATTTATTAATTTGCGGCTGCAAAGATAAATAAAAATCCCGATAGCCACCAAAGGATTATCGGGATTTTTCTTCTGAAGGTATGATTTTTAACATTTCCGTCAATCATCAGCCAGTGTGAAGTCGAGTTGTTTGCGCTCGATATTGGCCCGCGCCACCTGAATGCGGATAGGATCACCAAGTTGGTATTTCGTGTGATGACGGCGGCCTACGATGACGAAGTTCTTCTCGTCGAAGTCGTAGTAGTCATTGCCAAGGTCACGGATGGGGATCATACCCTCGCAGTGGTTCTCGTCAATCTGAGCATAGATGCCGTAGGAGGTAAGACCACTGATATGGGCATCATAGGTGTTGCCTATCTTATCAGCCATAAACTCCACCATCTTATATTTGATAGAGTCGCGCTCTGCGTTCTGCGAGATCTGCTCCATATCGCTGCAGTGCTCGCAATACTCCTCGTACTTTTCTTTATTAGCCGAGCGACCACCCTCCTGGTATTTCGTCAGCAGACGGTGCACCATCATGTCGGGATAGCGGCGGATGGGTGAGGTGAAGTGGGTGTAATAGTCGAAAGCCAGACCATAGTGGCCGATGTTATGCACGCTGTACTTCGCCTTCATCATGGCCCGCAGCGCCACTGTCTCGATGGCATTCTGCTCACGGGTACCCTCTGCATCTGCCATCAGCGCATTCAGCGAACGGGTGATGGCGCCTTTCGTGCCGCTGGTCTTCACCTTATAGCCGAACTTGGCCACGAACTGGCGCAGATTCTCGAGCTTCGTGGGGTCTGGCTGGTCGTGGATACGGTAAGGCAGTGTCTTCGCCTTCACACCTTTCTTGACCCGGCCTATCGATTCTGCCACTGTCTTGTTGGCCAACAGCATGAATTCCTCGATGAGCTTGTTGGCATCCCTGGAGGTCTTGAAGTAGGCGCGAACAGGCTTACCTGTCTCATCGATATCGAAATGCAGTTCCTCACGGTCGAACTTCACGCTGCCGTTTTTGAAGCGGGCTGCACGCAGTTTCTTGGCGAGGGCGTCGAGGGTAATCAGTTCGGTAGCATTCTCACCCTTGTAGGGATTCTTCTTCGTAGCTGGGGGAGCCGGCTCGCCTGTACCGTCCTTCACGCCATTGTCCTCCAATATCTGCTGTACTTCTTCGTAAGCATAGCGACGATTACTCTTGATGACGGTATGCGCCAGATGCCAATGCTTGATATTTGCCTCGTCGTCGAGCTGGAAGATCACACTATAGCACAGTTTCTCCTCGTCTGGCCGCAACGAGCAAATGAAGTTACAAAGACGCTCAGGCAGCATTGGAATCGTGCGATCCACGAGATAGATACTCGTAGCACGAGCATAGGCCTCCTTGTCGATGACAGAGCCTTCCTTCACATAATGCGAGACATCGGCAATATGCACGCCCACTTCCCACAAACCACTCTCCAACTTACGGATACTAAGGGCATCGTCAAAGTCCTTGGCATCCTTCGGGTCGATGGTACAAGTAAACACGTCACGGAAATCCTCACGGCGGTCGATCTCCTCCTGCGTAATGGTAGCATCAATCTTCTCGGCCGCCTCCTCCACATTCTTCGGATACTTATAGGGTAGATTGTATTGAGCGAGGATGGCGTGCATCTCAGCATTGTTGTCACCCGTCTTTCCAAGAATATCCACCACAGAACCAATAATGTTCTTATGCTCATTATCGGGCCACTGCACCACCTTCACCACCGCCTTGTCGTCGGTCTTGCCCCCCTTTAGCTTGCGCTTGGGAATGATGATGTCATGCACGAAAGTGTTGTCGAGCGGTACGAGGAAGGCCATATCTTTCTCCACACGTAGCTTACCAACAATCTGATCATGGGCACGCTTGACGATTTCAATAACCATCGCCTCTTTGATATGTTTGTCTCGACGGGCCATGTATGATACTTTCACGCGGTCACCGTCCAGAGCCGACATCGAGTTGCGCTCTGCCACAAATACTGGTGTGCCACCATCATCGGGCAGGAATGAGTTACGACCATTAGACTTGCGACGGAATACGCCCTCCTGTACCTGCGTCTTCAGGTTCAGCCGGTAGGAGTTGTCGCTTACCTTGGAGAGGAAATCATCCCATGCCATTTCCTCCATCACGTCGATGGCGAGCATCTTCAACGGATGAGTATCAAGTTTCAATGCCTTGAATATCTGCTTGAACGTAAACGTCTCGTTCGGATTATGCTGGAAGAGGTTCTGCAGCAACTCGCTGACCTGCTTCTTTCCTAAACGTTTTCCACCTTTCTTCTTTCCCATAGACTTATTGTTTATTGTTTCTGCAAAGTTATAAAAAAATAGAACACGAAGACACAAAGACACAAAGATTTTTCTTCTTTTAACTTAATTCTTCGTTCCTTCGTTTCTTTGTGTTCAATAAAATATGTACCTTTGCACCCAAATTTAACAAACATGAAGATATTAATCACTGGTGCCAGCGGATTCATAGGCTCATTTATCGTGGAGGAAGCACTCAAGCAAGGCTTCGAGACTTGGGCTGCCATACGCAAAAGCAGTTCTAAAGAGTACCTGCAGGACGAGCGCATCCACTTTATCGAATTGAATCTGTCGTCAAAGGCACAACTCATAGAACAGCTGCGACCTCATCAGTTCGACTACGTGGTGCATGCCGCCGGCGTAACGAAATGCTTGAACAAGGCGGATTTTCGCCACATCAATACAGAGGGGACAAAGAACCTTGTCGACGCTCTGCTGGATCTGCAGATGCCCTTGAAGCGATTTGTCTTCCTAAGCAGTCTCAGCGTCTTCGGCGCCATCAAGGAACAACTGCCCTACGACGAGATTCGCGAAGACGATACCCCAAAACCGAATACAGAATATGGACGTAGCAAACTGGAGGCAGAAAGGTATATCGACTCCATCGGCTCACGCCTACCTTATATTATATTAAGACCGACGGGGGTCTATGGACCTCGTGAGAAGGATTACTTCATGATGGCCAAGAGCATCAAGCAACACATCGACTTCGCTGTTGGCTACCAGCGCCAGGATATCACGTTCGTCTATGTCACCGACGTGGTGCAGGCTGTATTCCTCGCCTTAGAGAAGGGTGAGACTGGTAGGAAATATTTCCTCTCCGACGGACAGGTCTATCAGAGCACCACCTTCAGCGACCTCATCCACGAAGAGCTGGGCCGCCCTTGGTGGCTACGCATCACTGCTCCCGTCTGGGTACTGCGCGTCGTCACTTTTTTCGGCGAATACATCGGACACATGACTGGCAAGGTAACTGCTCTGAACAATGACAAGTATAACATACTGCGTCAGCGTAATTGGCGATGCGACATCGAACCCACCCGCCACGAATTAGGCTTTGAGCCCAAGGTCCAACTGAAAGAAGGCGTCAAGACAACGATTCAGTGGTATAAAGACCACAAATGGCTTTAAACATTTACAACATTGAAGGGATTTAAATATTTATTTGAGATAGAGAAGAAGCCGCACAAGGGGCTACTCACCATCGAGTGGCTTATCTTGGGCTATCTGGTATTGACCTTGTTATTAATCCTTTTCGGCTATACCAAGTTGCAGAACCCCGAATCGCTCATTTGGGGACGCGCCAGGGTGGTAGCTCTCACCTGTGCCATGTGGGCCGTCTATCGGATGATACCTTGCCGCTTCACCCATCTTTGTCGTATCAGCCTCCAGTTGTTGCTGCTCGCCTGGTGGTATCCCGACACTTACGAGCTTAACAAACTCTTCCCCAATCTCGACCATATCTTTGCCAGTTACGAACAATCGGTGTTCGGCTGTCAGCCTGCCCTACTCTTCTCACAGCACATCACCAACATAGTGTTCAGTGAACTGATGTATCTGGGCTATATGGCCTACTATCCGCTCGTCGGCGTTGTGACATTGTACTATTTCTTTCGCCGCAGCTCAGAGTTCGACCGCACGGTGTTCGTTATCCTGGGTTCTTTCTTCCTCTACTACCTCGTTTTCGTCTTTCTGCCCGTCACAGGCCCACAGTACTATTATCTGGCTGTAGGCATGGATAATATCGCCAACGGTATATTCCCTAACGTGAACGACTATTTCGTCACACACATGGAGGCACTCCCCATGGGCGGCAATAGCGACGGCTTTCTCTATCAGAGTTTTGTTGACGGGCATACTGCCGGCGAACGCCCGACGGCCGCCTTCCCTAGCAGCCATGTAGGTATCTGCACCGTGCTGATGTTGCTGGCCTTGCGCGCCAGAAGCCGCAGACTGACACTCTTTATCCTGCCCTTCTTCATCCTAATGACCTTGGCTACAGTCTATATCCGTGCCCACTACCTCATCGACGTTTTCGCAGGTTGGGTGTCGGCCGTACTATTCTACGCCATCTGCCAGACCTTTTGGACAAAGGCAAAACGAACCTATTGACAATTTTTACCACGAAAAATTTGTTTGGTTCAGAAAAAAGTCCTACCTTTGCAAACAGAAAAGTAAGGATACGACATATTAGCATCAAGGATTCCGACACGACACCATTGTCGGAATTCTTTGTTTTATGTCTGTCTAAGGGTCAAGAACAAGTAAACAATAAAAAAGAATAACTATGGCTTATATGTCACAAGAAGGCTACGACAAATTGGTAGCCGAACTGAAACAGTTGGAGAGCATTGAGCGCCCGAAGGCCTCTGCTGCCATCGCCGAGGCCCGTGAGAAGGGTGACCTCAGCGAAAATTCCGAGTATGACGCTGCCAAGGAAGCTCAGGCTCACTTGGAGGATAAGATCAACCGTTTGAAGTTGACCATCGCCGAGGCTAAGGTAGTCGATACATCTCGCCTCAGCACCGACTCTGTACAGATCCTGTCGAAGGTGGAGATGACCAATCTCACGAACAAGGCCAAGATGACCTATACCATCGTCAGCGAGAGCGAAGCAAACCTCCGCGAGGGAAAGATTTCCATTAAGACCCCTATCGCCCAGGGACTGCTGAACCATAAGGTCGGCGATGAGGTAGAGGTTAAGATTCCTCGTGGTGCCATTAAACTGCGTATTGACAAAATCACCGTTGGATAATTATGGATATATTCAGTAAGATTGCCGCTGGAGAGATACCCAGCTACAAGTGCGCCGAGAATGAGAAATTCTATGCGTTCCTCGATATCAATCCGTTGGTAAAGGGCCACACGCTTGTGATCCCTCGCCGCGAGGTAGATTACATCTTCGACATGGACGATGATGAGTTGGCCGAGTTCCAAGTGTTTGCCAAGAAAGTAGCCAAGGCCATCAAGGCTGCCTTCCCTTGCAAGAAAGTCGCCGAAGTGGTGCTCGGTCTCGAAGTGCCTCACGCCCACATCCACCTGATTCCGATGCAGTCGGAACAGGACGTAGATTTCCGCCGGGAGAAGCTGAAGCTCTCCGAAGAAGAGTTTAAGGAAATCGCAGCTAAGATACGTGATGAGTTTGTCGCTTAGACAAACTCATCACCGTATTTAATCTGTACCTCGTTGGCATATTTCTTCACCAGTGCCGAGGAATCACCCTTCTTGCATATCAGCAATACATTATCCTGCTCTACCACGATATAGCCCTCCAGACCGCTGAACACGCCCAGACGGCCCTTTGGCAGCATAATGATATTATTGCGGCAGTCCTCCATCTCGACATGCGAGTCAAGGATGACATTGTCATCTTCCACCTTGCTGATAGCCTCATAGATGGCATGCCAGGTGCCCATGTCGGCCCAACCGAAGTTACACTTCATCACATACACGTTTTTGCTCTGCTCCAGAATCGCATAGTCGAGTGAGAGATTGGGATAGCGGGGATAGTTCTCCGCGACATAGTCCAGCTCCTCGCGCAGTGTGTAGTCAGGATGCTCAACCTTCAGGTTGCG
>Ga0256404_1010184_pt1 | contig 13109 bp, 9 predicted proteins | sample RumenRJG_01DNA_FD_185990 | JGI IMG/M metagenome (GOLD analysis project Ga0256404, IMG submission 185990) | Bovine rumen microbial communities from Lethbridge, Alberta, Canada - RJG_01 | ecosystem: Host-associated > Mammals > Digestive system > Stomach > Rumen | place: Canada: Alberta | collected...
CCTTCTTCCCGGACACCAGCACGCGGATCTCGCCCTTCTTCGGGGTGAGCCCGTTCAGGAACGCGGCCGATACGAGGTCGCTGATGCCTGATATGCCGTCAAGGGCGGAGGCCTTCTCTGCGTCATCTGAGACAGGAACAATCCACGCCGTGTCGGTAACGTACTCAGGAACTCCGAGCGTTACGGCGGGCGCGTCGCTCCCGACATCAGACTCGAAGAGCACCGACTCGTCGCTCTCCTTGTTCAGCGGAAAGGCAATCCTGAATGACGCGTCCCTCAGATCTCCGTAAAAAGTGCTCTCCTGCATGATTCTCTCCTCAGTGTTTCCGCCCCTCAGGGGCATATCGGATATTGTATCCTCTGCGCCTCTCCTGCGCCGGAATCAGGACGGCGGCAAACCAGGCCGGTGTCTCCTGGCTTGTGCTGCATCAGAAGATATGTCTCCCTTGCAGCTCCGGGACTCAGGTCAGAACCTACCCGGCTTCAATTGTCTCTGCCGGCTCCGCTCGATCAGTACTGGAAAAGCGAGTCAAAAACGGACACTTCATTTTCCGCCTCCATCCGGGGGCGGCCCTCCTTCACCAGCTGCTCAATCCTGTCAGCCAGCTCCTGATGGTGCTTTTCCATAGCGCGGACAATATTCATTATGTACTCAAGGAGGAGCGCTGCCGGCCTTCCGGTAGGCCCCTTTATCCCCCTGGAGTTCCAGCCGGTCCCCGCTATGTCGAGATGAGCCCACTTTCCGCTCTTGGGCCGGAACCTCTTAAGGAACTCTGCAGCGGTCACAGGGCTTGCGTCCCGCCCGGCACTCTGCAGCACATCGCCGATCTCCGAGTCTACGAGCTCCGAGTACTCTTCGGAGAGAGGAAGTCTCCAGGCAAAGTCTCCGGTTTCCCTGCCGGCATCGAGCAGCTTCTTTGCAAGCCTGTCGTCATCGGTCAAGAGCCCGGTCATGGCGTGGCCGAGCGCGACAACGCACCCTCCTGTGAGCGTCGCGATGTCTATGGTGGCAGCCGGCTTGAACTTCTCGGCATAGGTCAGGGCATCGGCGAGCACCATCCTGCCCTCGGCGTCTGTGTTGACTACCTCGACATTGAGCCCGTTCTTCATGGTGATGATGTCTCCGGGACGGTAGCAGAAGCCTCCCGGAATGTTCTCAGCGCCGCACATGATGCCGGTGACGTTGACGGGGAGGTGCATGCTGATGACCGCCTTCATGACGGCATATACAACTGCTGCGCCGCACTTGTCGTACTTCATCTCCTCCATGCCGGCCGATGGCTTCAGGGAGAGCCCGCCGGAGTCAAAGCAGAGGCCTTTGCCGATGAGCACCACCGGCTCATCGGGACAGGCAAACGGCGAGGCACCCAGGACGTGAGGCTTATGCCCCGTCTCTGCATTCCTGACGTCAGCCCCACGGTAGCTGATCACGCTCATGAATGGAGGATAGGGAGAGCCTGCCGCTGCGGCGAGGTAGCCGTTCATACCCTCTCTCTTAAGACCGTCCCTGTCGAGGACATCAACGGTTACTCCGGGACCCGCAAGGCTGCTGGCCTTTTTCGCAAGATATTCAGGATGGCAGATGTTTCCGGGGACTGATCCGAGATCGCGTGCGTCAAGCACGGCTGATGCCAGATGGACTCCGTCATAGACTGCCTGATCGCACTTCGGCACATCGGTTTCTGCCTGCTCACCCGGGCAGATGATAATGTTCCGGTGAATCGGATAATGCTTATCCTTTCCGGAAGCCGGCGATTTCCAGGCAGTGAGCTTCCAGCTGCCCTCGATCATGGCCTCGGTGCTGATTCTGACGCGTGCGTCTGTGTCAGTACCCTCAATTCTCGCAGCTGGCAGCGCGCTGATGATGTAATCGAATCTGTCGAGTTTACGTACTGCTTTGCCGGCTTCCCTGGAGAGCTTCGTGAGAGTCCTTGCGTCAAGGTCCGTTTTTTTGCCTTCCCATTTCTCATGTTTTTTCCCTATGCCGGCGAGCAGCACGGTGCCGGCCGGGTGGGCAGGGATGACTGCAGTCTCACCGCACCCGGGCAGAAGTCCGCTGACTTCAGCGTCTGATACAGCCTCTCTGATGCCGGTGATTTTACCGATGCAGCCGGGCACTGACCCGTCATCAAAGACAGGGACAATCCAGAGGGCACTGCACCAGTGCAGGGGTAACAGGATGGTCCTGTCGTCAGGGGAAGATTTCTCCTTCGCGTCCGGATGCCTGCCGAGCCAGTCACGTTTCCATTCAGGACACTCAAGGTCCCTGGCCTCAAAATTTTCCGGAAATCCGATCCTGATGGTGGCGTCCCGCAGATCTCCGAAAAAAGCGCTCCCCTGCATGTTTCTCTCCTCAACATTCCGCCCCTGACGGGGCATGTCATATATTCTATCCTCTGCGTCTCTCCTGCGCCAAAATCGCCGGTCCTTCGCAGTATGCGAGGATGTCTGCCTCGCTGCCGGCAAATCTCCCCTCAGACGCTCATTGAAAGTCCTCTGGTCTGATATAATCGGGGCGGCATCAAACGGACGATACAAGTGATTCTATCCAGATACATATTCAACTCAACCCTGAAGATATTCCTCGGAATTCTTCTTGCCTTCATGCTGGCTGTCTCGGGCAACTCGCTTGTCTCGTTCCTTTCCCAGGCCGCGAAGGGCGAGGTACCGGCGCAGCTCATCTCGTCGCTGGTGCTGCTCTCCCTGCCGCTCCTCACCACCTACCTGGTGCTCTTCACCTTCTCCATCGCGGTGGTGTCGGCGATAGGCGGCCTGAGCTCCAACAACGAGCTCGTCGTCATGAAGACCTCCGGATACACCCCGGCGAGGCTGCAGCTCGTCATACAGATGCTTGCCTGGCTCGTCGCCGCCGCGGCTCTCGCGAACTCGGTCTGGCTAGCCCCCGCCTCGGAGGGTAAGAAGCTTGCCCTCATCGAGCAGGTGAAGTCGGATCCGGGCTCCTTCATGCTTGCCCCGGGAAAGTTCATGACCTTCACCAGCGGGCGTGAGCCCGTGACCATTTACGTCAGCGGCATGGACACGAAGCAGGAGCTTGAGGAGGAGAAGAGCCTTAAGAATCTCGACGGCTACAGCAACCTTCATGACGTGAAGATCATCGAGGGCTTCGTGAGCGGCGTTACCGTCGCTGAGCACGGCTACATCAGCCGCGACGAGAACGGCATGATCAACGTTACGCTCCTCAACGGCACGCGCTACAGCGGCCCGGACGAGAAGAACCGCTACAGCAGCACCACGTTCCAGAGGTTCAGGACCGTGCTGAACGAGCACAAGGACGAGGAGCACAAGAGCAAGATCTACGCGGTCCCGACCTGGCAGCTCTTCGAGCCTGATGAGCAGAGCAGGAGCCTCTATGTCTCCGAGCTCGAGTGGAGGCTCGTCCTGCCTCTCAGCATCCCCCTGATGGCGTTCATCATCGTCCCCATATCCTCGTTCAACCCCAGATCCGGGAGGACCGGCCGCTACCTCATAACGGTGTCGATCTGCTTTGTCTACTTCTTCTGCCTCCTCGGCGTGAGGGCCGGCATCGAGCACGGGGTAATCCCGGCGGCTCCCGGCCTCCTCATCGTCCCCGCGGTATTCTTCGCTGCCCTGGGCAGCGCCTTCAACGTCCCGTTCAAGCGCTACATCAGGGCCATGCTCAGGGGCAGGAGGGACGCCCGTGCAGAGAGGCGCGAAGCGTCCGGCGCCGGAAAGGAGAAGGACACGCCTGCAGGCGGGAAGGGAGGCTCAGATGAATAGCATCGTCAGGCAGGCGGCAGGCATCCTGTTCGGCTTCACCATCACCGAGCGCTACATCTTCAGGATCGTAACGAGATGGTTCTTCATGCTGACCTTCTTCGTCATCGGGCTTTCCTACCTGATGAAGTGCGCGGATCAGATCCACAACGTGGGAGAGGGCGCCTACACCATGCTGACCATGGCCGAGGTCTGCGCGCTGAAGCTTCCCCGCGACTTCGTGCAGTTCCTCCCCTTCATCGCCCTCACGGCGAGCGTCATCGGGCTGGCGCTGCTCCAGAGGTCGTCGGAGCTCGTAATCATCCAGTCATCGGGGCTCTCCAAGATCAGGATCGTGTCCGCGACGCTCAAGGCCATGATCATCCCGGTAATCATCGCGGGCGCCGTCTCCGAGCTCGCGGTCCCGGTGTGCGAGCTGGAGTCTGACGTCATCAAGTACACGGCGCTCCGCCAGACCAGCATGACCTCAAGAATCAACAGGATCTGGTTCCACGAGACCGGGAAGATCCTGCAGTTCACCGTGGTGGGGCTCAACGGCGATGTGTATGACGCGGATCTCCTTGTCCTCAAGGGGAACACGCTTGAGAGCTACTCGCACGCCAAGCAGGGGCACTGGGAAGACGGCGTCTGGCACATGACTGACATAACGAAGCAGAGCTGGGGGAAGGACTCCTTCAAACTGGAGCGCCTCCCGAAGGAGGACTGGGACCTTGTGATAACGCCGCAGAAGCTCGGGAAGCTCAACGTCGCGCCTGACGAGATGTCCGCGTACTCCCTCTACGCCTACATCTCCTATCTCCGCGAGAACCATATTGAGAGCGCCAAGTTCGAGTCCGAGTTCTGGCGCAAGGTCGCCATGCCCTTCGGCGTCATCGCCATGATTCTCCTGGCGGGCTTCGCTGGCTTCATCACGGCGCGCTCGGTTACGCTCTTCGTGAGGCTCCTGCTCGGCATCGGAATCGGAATGGCCTTCTACCTCTCCACCTCGCTCGCGGTGCCGATGTCCGTGGTATACGGGCTCAACCCGGTAATCGCGACGCTCTCGCCTGATCTCATATTCGGCTGCCTGGGCATCTGGCTCCTCAGGAGGGGCTTCAGGAGCTAGCCCGCTGCGCCGGGGCTCAGTGCCAGGCACTTCTCCGGCAGCCTCAGGCTTACCTCAGTCACAAAAAAACGGGCGCACCGTTGCGCCCGCCTTCTCTTATTCCGTTCCGCTCCGGATCAGGGGCGGATGTAAGACTCTCAGTTGTCGCTCTTCAGCGCATAGCGGTAGATGAGGCCGCCGATGACAGCGCCGATGATGGGCATAACCCAGAAGAACCAGAGCTGTCCCAGAGCCCAGTCGCCCTGGAAGATGGCAACAGCGGTTGAGCACGCTGGGTTTACGGAGGTGTTGGTTACCGGGATTGAGACGAGGTGGATGAGTGTCAGGCAGAGGCCGATGGCGAGAGGGCCGAATCCTGCCGGAGCGAGCTTGTCAGTCGCGCCGCAGATGACGAGGAGGAAGATGCAGGTCGTGACGATCTCGGTTACCGCGCAGGCGAGGAAGCCGTAATGCTCGGGGAGTGCTCGCCGTAGCCGTTGGAGGCGAAGCCTGCGGCAGCGTCGAAGCCTGCCTTGCCGGTCGCGATGATGTAGAGGAAGAAGGCAGCGAGGATGCCGCCCAGGACCTGGGCGACGATGTAGCTCACGATTTCCTTCGGATCATTGAACCTGCCTGCTGCGGCAAGGCCGAGGGTTACGGCCGGGTTGAAGTGGCCGCCTGAGATCCCGCCGACGGCGTAGGCCATGGTGAGGACGGTGAGTCCGAAGGCGAGTGCTACTCCGACGTAGCCGATGCCGTGAGTTACGCCGCAGGCGAAGAGCGCGCTTCCGCAGCCGCCGGCAGGTGCAATTTTAGATAAAAATGTGATTATCCTCCAATGGCCCCCGGCCATCTTGCATACTGCAAGTCGCCTGGCCCGCAGAGCGGAGCAATTCGCGGTTGTCAGGCCTTGCCCCGGTCATGTATAATGTGCCGATACTGCCCGGGTGGTGAAATTGGTAGACGCGGAGGATTCAAAATCCTCAGGTAGCAATACCGTGTCGGTTCAAGTCCGACCCTGGGCACCATTCATGATTTCTCCTGTCCCCATCCCATCAGCCTTACGCTCTGTTTCAGTGCCTCCTGCATGGTTATCGTACCTTTTCATCATTGCGGTGCGCGTTTTCGGATTTTAATCCTATAAAATCTGTTCCGCTGTCGTATAATCGGACGCAGTTACAGTAAAAAAGTTCCTTTCTTGGGGGTATTTTCATGAAGCTCAGAAGAATTTCAGCCATGCTGGCAGCTCTCTGCGTTCCCTTCGCGGTACAGACCGCCTCTGCGGAAAAGATCGTCGTCGGCAGCGAGTGCACCTATCCTCCCTTCGAGTACGTCAATGACGGCAAGATCGAGGGCTACGACATCGACATCATGAACGCCATCGGCAAGGTTGAGGGATTCGAGCCTGAGTTCCACAACATGCCCTTTGACAGCATTCTTCCAGCGATCATGACCAACCAGATTGACGTCGGCGCGTCAGGCTTCGACATCACCGAGGAGAGGAAGAAGAAGGTCGACTTCGCCGGCCCCTACCATTTCCCCTACATCTCCGTCGTCATCCGTGAGGCTGACAAGGACAAGCTCAAGACCAAGGAGGATCTGAAGGACAAGAGGCTCTGCGTCCAGATCGGAACCACCGGCGCCGAGGCTGCCGAGAAGATCTCCAAGGACATCGGCTACTTCAACGCATCTCCTGACGCATTCATGGAGCTCAGGACCGGCGGCTGCGCCGGCGTCATCAATGACCACGCCACCAACCAGTACTTCCTCAAGCACGGCGGCCAGGGCGGCGGCTACCTCGAGATGCCGGGCGTAAGCCTGGGCGAGAACGCCGAGGGCTTCGGCATCATGGTCAACAAGTCCAACACGGCCCTCCGCGACCGCATCCAGGACGGCCTGAAGAAGATCAGGGAGAACGGCGAGTACCGCAAGCTCCGCGACAAGTGGTTCTCTGACGGCGCAACCGCAAAGTAAGCTTTCCCGGGCACGATCAATGCGATCGTGCCTTTTTCTTTTTCCGGATCCCATATGTCACTGAACCTTAATTTTGATTTCGGCGTAATCTGGCACTCGCTGCCGCTCCTGGGGCAGGGCGCGCTGGTTACGGTTGAGATCACCGCGCTTGCCGTATCAATCGGCCTTGTCATCGGCACCGTCATAGGCTTCATGGAAATCTCCAGGAGGAGCGTGCTTCGCTATCCCGCGAAGGTCTATGTCGACTTTATCCGCGGCACTCCGCTTCTCGTGCAGATTTTCATCATCTACTTCGCGCTTCCCGTAATATTCGGGCACCGCATTGAGCCCTTTGCCGCGGCCGTCGCCGCCTGCTCGATAAACTCCGGCGCCTACCTCGCCGAGATCTTCCGCGCGGGCATTCAGTCCATTGACCACGGGCAGATGGAGGCCGGCAGGTCCCTGGGCCTCAACTGGAGGCAGACCATGGTCCACATCATCTTCCCGCAGGCCTTCCGCCGCATCATCCCGCAGCTCGGCAACGAGTTCATCGCGATGCTCAAGGACTCGTCCCTGGTCTCCGTCATCGGCTTCGAGGAGCTCACGAGAAAGGGCCAGATCATCATCTCGACCACCTACGCCTCGTTTGAGATCTGGGGCACGGTCGCGGTTATCTATCTCATCATGACGCTGTCGATCTCCCGGCTCGTCGCCTATCTGGAAAAGAGGTTCAAGCAGATATGAGCACCAATGAGGCAGCGCCTGCAGGACAGGAAAAGCGCAAGATTCAGGTTTCAATAAGGGCGCTCTGGAAGTCCTTCGGGAAGAAGGACATCCTGAAGGGCATCGATCTTGACGTCGCGGACCGCGAGGTTGTGGTAATCCTGGGGCCCTCAGGCTCCGGGAAGAGCACGCTGCTGCGCTGCGTGAACTGGCTTGAGATCCCGACCTCCGGGCAGATCACCATCTCCGGAGAGACCGTTACCGAGAAGACCAACCTCAACCATATCCGCGCTGAGGTCGGCATGGTCTTCCAGCGCTTCAACCTGTTCCCGCACATGAATGTCCTGAATAACATTACCCTAGCGCCGATGAAGGTGAAGGGAGTGAGCCGTGAGGAGGCCGAGGAGACCGCGATGAAGCTCCTCAGGCGCGTCGGGCTAGGAGACCGCGCCGACGCCATGCCCTCTGAGCTCTCCGGCGGGCAGCAGCAGCGTGTCGCCATCGCGAGGGCCCTTGCCATGAGCCCCAAGATCATGCTCTTTGACGAGCCGACCTCAGCGCTCGATCCGGAGATGGTCAACGAAGTTCTCGACGTCATGAAGTCGCTTGCCGAGGAAGGCATGACCATGATGTGCGTCACCCATGAGATGGGCTTCGCGAGGCAGGTCGCTGACCGCGTCATCTTCGTCGATGACGGGAAGATCCTGGAGCAGGGCGCTCCTGAGGAGATCTTCAGCCACCCGAAGGAGCAGAGGACGAAGGACTTCTTCTCCAAGATCCTCTGATCCTAACCTTCTTACTTTACGAAAAGCCGGGACATGATTCCGGCTTCTTTGTTCCTGCCTGCGCGCTGCCGGCTCATCTCAGAGCCGGTCTATCTCGTCAAGCCACCTGGGCGCCTCAGCCTTGATTTTCTCAAGCATGTCGTCAAGCTCGAAGAGCTCAGGCTCGACATCCTTCGGGCTGTGGCCGGATCTGATTGAGGACTCGATGGTGTTGGAGAGCTTCCTCGCGTCCATGATGCCGCAGCAGGCGGCGCCTCCCGCGAACTTGTGCACGAGCCCGGCGAGCCTCTCGGGCTTCACGGTGGAGAGCGAGGCGATGGCCTCCTGCACCTCAGGAACAGACGCAAGCAGGAGGGTGAGCATCTCCTTCGCTATTTTCTTCTGCCCGGCGGCGCGCCTTACGGCGCCAGCGGGATCAAAGAGCCTCCGGCTTCCCTCGTTGCTGATGAAGCTGCCGGCTGCCTTTCCTGCCATATCGTCCGCCGGCATGGCGGCAGCTGACTTCGAGAGCTCCTCCAGTGTTCCCTTCCTTGCGGCCTGTACAGTCTCAAGGAGGCTTTCCTCCTCGACAGGCTTGGTGAGGAAGCCGTTCATGCCGAGGTCAAGGAGGCGGCGGCGCTCCTCGGGTATGGCAAGCGCGGTTACGGCGATGACCGGAGTAGCGGCGTTGGGGCCGCCTCCCTTCCTTATGGCCTTCATGGCGCTCACGCCGTCCATGACGGGCATCTGTATGTCCATCAGGATGAGGTCAAGCTTCCTCTCGCCCGCTATCGATACCGCCTCCTCGCCTGATGAGGCCATGACGGGCTCCGTTACGATGGCGGAGAGCATGATTTTCATGAGCTTGAGGTTCGCTGGGTTGTCATCGACCGCAAGCACGCTGCAGGGAATGAGGCCTGATGCGGGAGCGCCCTCCTCCGGCTTTTCCTTCTTCTCAGGTGACGCCGCGGGGAGCTGGGCAGCCTCAGGAGATTGCGCTTTGGGAGATGCAGCCTCCGCGGGCTTTTCGGACTTGTTGTCTGCCGCGGCGGAGAGCGCGTTCCTGAGCGCTGCTATCCGCACGGGCTTCGAGAGCACCGCCGACGCGCCGTTTTTCCTCAGATCATCAATAAGGGCCGCATCCTGTGAGTTGAGGAGCGCGATTACCGGTATGCCGCGGGGGAGCAGGGCTGCGATGCCGCGGAGCTCCGGCACAGGCGATGCCGATGATAGGGAGATTACCGCGGCAAGCGGCTTTCCGGAGGCGATTGAGGGGATGCTGTCCGGATCCTGCACGGCAATCGGATTTGCCCCGATGGAGGAGAGCATCCTCGCGTAGGAGGCCCTGCTCCAGTCGTCCCTGTCGACCATCAGCACCTGGCTCTCCTGGAGCCTTGCGGGGAGGGCAATCCTCTCCGCCTCGACAGGCGCCGTCGCGAGCGGTATGGACATGGAGAACCTCGAGCCCTTCCCGATGTTGGACTTCACCGTGATGCTGCCGCCCATCTTGGAGAGGAGCTTTGCGGTGATGACGAGGCCCAGGCCGGTGCCGCCGAAGGTCCTCGAGATGGAGGCGTTCGCCTGGGTGAACGGGCGGAAGATGGTCTTGAGCTGCGAGGGGCTGATGCCGATGCCGGTGTCGGCCACCTGCGCCTCGATGAGGATCTCGCTGTTGGGCGAGACGAGCCCCGAGGAGTTCATGGTGAGGGTTACGCTTCCCTCGTTGGTGAACTTGACGGCGTTCCCCAGGATGTTGGTCAGGATCTGCTGCAGCCTCAGCGGATCGCCCACCACGAGATCAGGCACTCCGCTGTCGATGTCGACCGAGAGATCGATGTTCTTCTCGTAGACGGTCGGGAGGAGCAGGTTCACCGTGTCGTAGACGGTGTCCCTGAGGCTGAAGGGGATCTTCTCGAAGGAGAGCCTGCCGGCCTCGAGCTTCGAGAAGTCAAGGATGTTGTTGATGATCGCGAGGAGGTGCTTGGCCGAGCTCTCGATAGTCTTCAGGTAGTCCTTCTGATGCTCGGAGAGATCGGTCTTTCCCAGCTGCACGGCAAAGCCGATGACGCCGTTGAGCGGCGTGCGGAGCTCATGGGACATGTTGGCGAGGAACTCGGTCTGGAGCCTTGCGGCCTCGCGGGCCTTCCTGTTCGCGAAGTCGAGCTGCGCGTTCTTGTTCTCGAGATCGGTCAGCGTCTCATTGAGGTCGCTGGTCGCCTGGTCGATGCTGTTCTGCATCTCGTCGTGGTAGTCTGCTATGGCGCGGGCCATGGAGTTGATGCCGCTCCGGAGGCGCTCAAGCTCGCCGTGCATCGCTCCCGTGATGCGGGTGTCGAGCTGCCCCTCGCGGATGGACATGATGGCCCGGTTCATCCTGCTGATCGGCTCGACGATTTCCCTGATGATGTTGAAGGCGAATACCAGGCTGATGATGAATCCCGTGAGCACCACGATGAGCGACACCGCAGTGTCCTGGTAGAGCCTGATGAGGTTTGCGCTGTAGTCGAGCTCCGCCTCGATGTAGCCGATGACGCTGAGCTCCGGGGGTACCGCGTGCTTGCGGTCGTTGGTCTTGTCGGCGTACCAGAGCGGGGTTCCCTGGATGTCGGTGGCCTCAGGCTCCGAAAGCCCCCGGAGTATCGGCGTCCTTATTATGATGCTGCCTCCGTCTATGGCGACTACCGTCTGCAGCTTTGTCTTCTCGCTGACCTTGGTCTTCATGCCGGAGAGCGTCTCCGCGTGGCTCGCGACGGAGTACGTTGCCCCGGCGGCGTTGAACACCGCGATGCTCTTGATGGTGCCGGCGTTTTTCTGCAGGAGGTAGCTGATGAGCCTCCTCACCTCGGGCTGGTCGTTCCTCTGCATCGGTGACTCTATCGCCTGCGAGAGGGGCATCAGTACCGCGTTCGCCCGGTTCACCGCGTCATCCTCAAGATGGTTGTAGCGGACGAAGATGAAATATCCGGCGAAGAACATTCCCACAATGATGATAGGCAGCAGGTTGTAGATGATGACCCTGCTTCTCAGACCGTAGCGGCGCATTTTTGCTCCCGGAGACAAGGATGCGGTATTTTAGCATGCGCCGCCGCTCCGCTTTTCAGGGCGATCCGTCATTTCCGCCTGATGAGCGCAGCGCTGCAGATAAAGGTGTAAACCGCTGAAAGACAGGGCAGCAGAAACCGGCAAGACAGCATATGCCTCAAAAAGGCTGGCAGAACGGCTCTTTTATTTCAGCGCAACTATATGATTATGCGGTTATTTTTCAAGGAAAAGCTTTATTTCCCGGCGCGCTTGAATATTTGACTGTTTAATAAGATAATTGTAACTGGCCTTATTTGTACATTTTTTAATCAATCTTCGCAGAGAGCACGCTGATGTCATTGGAAAAGAAAGCTGACAGTCTTGATCAGTACGTTGAGGCGTACGAGACTGGTGACTACAGCGCTGCCCTCAGTGCATTCCGCAGCGCGGCCCTCGACGGGAATCCCAAGGCCCAGTACTACCTCGGGCTGATGTACCGCGACGGCAAGGGCGTCATCCGGAGCAGGACACAGGCGGAGGCGCTGCTCGAGAAGTCTGCCGCCTCCGGCTACGAGCCTGCCGGAGCCGCCCTCAGCGCCATCAGGCAGTCATCCAACCTTTTCAAGTGGAAGTCCAAGTCCGTGAGGTCTCCCGGGCTTTCCATCGCGGCAGCGAGGAAAAATCCCCTGCAGCCGGGCGTCGGCGTGAAGCCGCTCTTCTGGTCTGATGAGGAGAGCTCCTCGTTTGCGAGGGAGTACGCCACCCTCGTGAAGCTCAACCTTGCGGGCGGGAGCAGCGAGGAGGGCAGCGGCATTCCTGACATGCAGGAGGCCGATGACCGCCGCGTGGCCTGGGTTGTCAACGGCAACTCCAATACCCGTGACCTGAACTTTCTCAGGAGCCTTTCTGAGAAGGGCAGCGCCAAGGCAATGTACTACCTCGGCATGACCCTGATCTTTTCGGACTTCATTGACCGCAGCATAAATGAGGGCCTCGGCTGGCTCGAAAAGGCCGCCGAGGGCGGCAGGGCTGAGGCCGCCATCAACCTCGGGCATATCCTGACCTCGGGCTCAGAGAGGCTCAGGGACTACCGCAGGGGCGCAGCCTTCCTTGAGCAGGCGGCAAAGACCGGGATGAGCGAGGCGCAGAGCCTCCTCTCTGACATCTATCTATTACGCAGCTCGCCGCTCTATGAGCCAGCGAAGGGCGTCAGCTGGCTCAAGGCCGCGGTCTCAAACGGATCGCCTGCGGGCATGGTGCGCCTCGCCGGGATGTACAGCCGCGGCGAGCTTGTAAGGAAGGACACGGCCGAGGCGGAGAGGCTCCTCTCAAAGGCCGCCGGATCCGGCGACGCCTCTGCGGTCCTCAGCCTCGGAAAGCTCGCCATGGAGTCTGATCCTCCTGACTTCGCGAGGGCTGTCCGCTGCTTCTCCGAGGCCGCGGACGGCGGCTCCGCCGACGCCATGGTCGAGCTCGCCATGATGCATCTTGACGGGAACGGCGTGCAGAAGGACGAGGCACGGGCCAGGGAGCTCTTTGAGAAGGCGGCGAGGAGCGGCAGCGTCAGCGCGATGCTCATTACCGCGAAAATGTACGAGACCCGCAAGATGATGTCAGGCTCGCCGCTCTCCGACGCGTTCAGCTGGTACATGAAGGCCGCTAACCTCGGGAGCGCCGAGGCCGAGTACAATGTCGCAAGGTTCATAGAGGAGCGGCTGGTTGACATCGACCGGCTCCTCGGCAGGACCTCGATGAGGAACATCTCCTGGACCAGGAGCAGGCCGTCATCGGGAAACGCCACCCACTAT
>Ga0256404_1010185_pt1 | contig 13109 bp, 10 predicted proteins | sample RumenRJG_01DNA_FD_185990 | JGI IMG/M metagenome (GOLD analysis project Ga0256404, IMG submission 185990) | Bovine rumen microbial communities from Lethbridge, Alberta, Canada - RJG_01 | ecosystem: Host-associated > Mammals > Digestive system > Stomach > Rumen | place: Canada: Alberta | collected...
TCCGGCCTGAACGGAGCCGGCAGGACGCTTTTCAGGAATCCGGAACGGCGGAAAACAATCCATAGAACAGACTGCGGCGGACCTGCCGGAAGCAGGCCCGCCGCTTTGCACGCTCAGATCCCGATGCCGCTGTAATTCAGGTTGTCCGCAACCGCGTCCACATCGGCCTCCGACAGAATACCATCGCTTTGGATGTGCATCTCAAAGAAGGAATCGGGAAGATAGACATACAGGAACGCTTCCTTCTCCCCCTGCAGAATGGTCAGCTCCGTGCCGTCCGGAGCGGTATGGGTTCTGACCAAAAACTGCTCCGGATCCGTGATCTGGGAGACGACCTCCCTGCCGCTGGATAGGGTCGCGTACATGGAGTTGTAGCCGTAGCACTTCACGCGCCTTCCGTCCGACAGCTCCTGATCATAGCTGACGCAGAAGGTTCCTTCATCAAAGTAGTACACCTTGTCAAAGCCCCAGGGGATTTCCCGGAATAGGTCTCCGCTACAGCCGGCCGCCGAAATGCGATCACAAAGCTCGCGGTCTGTGAGAAAACGCGGATCGCTGGTATCGGTGTGGAGACTGGTCCCGTGCTGCGCGTTGAACTCCGCGTCCATTTTTTCTGTCGTCTCTTTGCTCCAGAGAAGCGTCTGCCCGCGGCGCAGGCGCAGACCGTACTTCGCGGCGATTTCTTCCAGCTTTGCCGCTTCCGCTTCGTTGTGAATGTCGTAGTTGAAATCGTAATCCCCGTAGGTAAGATTCACATATTCCATCCAGCTTTCTTTCTCAGCCATTTCTTCCGCGGTGGCGGTTCGGACTTCAAGCGGGGTGGCGGCCGAGAAATCCGGTTCACCGTCAGGCTGCTCATGAATCAGAGCCAGGACATCTTTCCCGTAGAACGAAATGGTATAAGTACCGTCCCCGTTGTCCTCATAGTTCGTAATGGCCGAGCCTTTCGGAGGCATGAAGGCCTGAGGCTCATGCGGAATGTCAGGACTGGTTCTGCGCCAGTTTTGCCATTCGTCCCAGGCGGCACGGGCGTTCTCTACCTTCTCTTTTGTGGCGCTGTCCAGATCTTCCGGTACCGCCTGCGGCTGGGTGATGGAGACGAGCGCATTGCCGGCCGCTTGTCCGGCTGCTTCCTGCGGCTCCGGTGCGGAGACCGGTGCTGTACTGCCCGTTTCCTCCGGTATGTCCTGCGATTGTGCAGTGGGGGCAGGCGTATTGCTTACTTCAATAGTTGCCTCGGGGATCATGATCGCTTTCAGACCGAGGAAATTGCTTGCGTAAGCGCCAATGGTAAGCAGACTGATCAATACGGCTGCGAGCAATGTAAGGTGAACGATTCTCCTTGCGGTTCTTGTTTTTCTGCTTTCAAAATATGTCTTTCCGGCCATGACTACATCCTCCCCATGAATGCCGTTCATCGCGCGCAGAAGTGTCAGCGAATCTAACATAAGCCTTCCTCCTCCAGGTAGTTCTTCAGCTTTTTGCGGGTACGGAACAGACTGGTTTTGACTTTCCCGATGCTGAATCCGAGGGTTTCTGCGATGTCGTCGATGGATGCAACATACCAGTATCGCAGGACGAAGATCTTCTTCTCCGTTTTGGGAAGACCGGAAACAAAGCTTCCGATTGCTCTTGCAAGCTCTTTCTCTTCCAGAGCCTGCTCCGGATCTGTCCCGCCGGGAATGCACTCCTCCAGTTCGTCCAGCGCAAGTACCGCTTCCCCTCCACCGCGCTTGATCCTGTTTTTTGATTGAATAAGGTTAATGGCGAAGTTTCTGGTGATACGGCCGAGAAATGCTGATAATATGGTTGGGCGTCGATCGGGCATCAGATTCCAGGCACGGAACCAGGTGTCGCTGACACACTCTTCCGCATCCTCGTCTGTCCCGCAGATATTATAGGCAATGGTATGGCAGTATCTCCCATACTTCTGATCGGTTTCCGATATGGCCAGGTCGGAACGCTGCCAGTATAGGTCAACAATCTGTTTGTCTTCCATACTGTACCTCCTTCGATGTAAGAGCTCTCACCCTTATATACAGCAAAAAACGGGAAAGGTTTCAAAAGCAGAGAGTATTATACTATTATTTTTCGACAATTTTCATCCGGAAACGAGGATATAAAGAAATGGAGCGTATGTCCGGAATTATCCTTTTCTCTTTTCCGGACTTGTGGTATCATCGTAACAGAAACAGGTGGAGTGAATGACAAGAGAAAATGAGCAAATAAAACGGAATGAGGCAAATCCGCACTACCGCAGCCTGAACCGCTTCCTGCGGGAGCAGTTCCGGGAGAAGGTTTACAAGCTGGCGCTTGACGGAGGCTTTACCTGCCCGACGCGGGACGGAAGCAAAGGGACGGGCGGATGCACCTTCTGCGCGGGCGGAAGCGGCGACTTTGCCATCCCGGTGGGGGAAAAGGTCGCGGAAGCCATCGAGATGGCGAAGGCGGTGGTGGCGGACAAGGGCGCGAAGAAGTTCATCGCCTATTATCAGAGCTACACCGGAACCTATGCGCCGATCGAACGGCTCCGGAATCTCTACACCGAAACCATCCGACACCCGGATATCGCGGCTTTATCCATCGGCACGCGGCCGGACTGCCTCGGTGACGGGGTGATCGCTCTGCTCAAAGAGCTGAACGCAGAGAAGCCGGTCTGGATCGAACTGGGCCTGCAGACCATCCACGAACAGACCGCTTTGGCCATCCGGCGCGGCTACCCGCTGGAGGTGTACGACGATGCGGTCCGGCGGCTGCGGGCTGCGGGCATCCCCGTGATTGTCCACATGATCATCGGCCTTCCGGGGGAGACGCCGGAGATGATCCGGCAGACGGCGGCGTACATCGGGCGAAGCGGCGTGCAGGGAATCAAGTTCCAGCTGCTTCATGTGCTGGAGGGGACGGAGCTGGCGGAAGAGTACCGGGCGGGAGCGTTCGAAGTGCTGGATCTGGACGCCTATATCCGGATTCTTGAAGCATGCATTGAGAGCATCCCGCCGGAGATGGTAGTCCACCGTCTGACCGGCGACGGAGCGAAACGCAGCCTGATCGCTCCAACCTGGAGCGCGGACAAAAAGCGGGTGCTGAATGAAATCAACCGGGCGTTTGACCGGGATCAGATCCGGCAGGGAGACCGGATTTAAGGATTCTTCAGACTCTTTTCGGACAGAATCTGCTATACTGAATCCGAAATAACAGAAAAATCGAGCGATCAAGCATCTGTCAGGGAAAGGACGGGATAAATGATGAAGAAAAGAACAAACAAGGCTCTGCTCTCGCTGATTCTGGTATTGCTTCTTGTGATCACAGGGTTCGGGAGCGGGATTGCTCCGGCGGCCCATGCCGAAGAAGCGGGACCCAATGGAGAGGACAGCACGAGACCGGAAGCCGTTATCCGGGTCAGCACGGTGGACGAACTTCTGGATGCGATCGGACCGGATCGCGTGATTCAGCTGGAAGACGGGGAATATAACCTGACGCAGGCCAGTACCTACGGAGACGTGAGCGCGGGAGAATACTGGCACTGGGTGGACGCCTGGGACGGGTATCAGCTTGTGATCCGGAATGTGGCGGGCCTCTGGCTGGAGGGCAGCGATGTACAGCGCTGCAGCATTGTGACCGAACCCCGCTATGCCAATGTTCTGGCGGCGGACAGCTGTGACGATCTGCACATTTCCAATCTCACGGCGGGGCACACGCCGGGCGAAGGGTACTGCTCCGGCGGCGTCCTGGACTTCTACAGCTGCAGCAGGGTCCGGGTTCAAAACTGCGACCTCTACGGCTGCGGAACCTACGGCATTACGGCGTCGGAAAGCCTCTCCGTCATTGCCAAAAACACGGTCATCCATGACTGCACCTACGGAGCAATCGAGACCTTCAACTGTGAGGACGTCCGTTTCGTGGACGGGACAATCCGGCACTGCGGCTACAGCAAGGAACACGGATCCGACTGGTACGCATTCAACCTGCTGCACGCGCACGGCTGCAACGGCTTTGCGGTGCTCAATACAGAGATTTCGGACAACAACACGGAGACGCTCTTCCAGAGCTCTTATACGCAGGGATTCCTGATCTCCGGCTGCAGCGCCCGCAACAACATCGTCGGTCAGTACGACTGGGGCGGCATGTTCTTTGTCTCGGGCCAGCCGGTGACGGTCAGTGGGACGGAGTTCGTCGGAAATCAGCTGACAGGACCCTTCTTCCATGCAGATGCGGACACCCCCACGGCAGGGGTTCCGGTGGTCGATGAGAACGGTATGGGCATGGATCAGACTGCACTGGAAGGGATGACGAGGGTGCCCTGTGATGCAGACAGCTATACCTTCTCATTCACCGTTGAATATTTCCCGGAAGAAGATCAGCAGGCAACTGGAGAAGCAACTGTGAGTCATGTCACGACCGCGGATGAATTCCTCGCCGCCATCGGCAGCAACAGCGTGATTTATGTGGATGCGCCGCTCATCGACTTCAGCACAGCGGGTAATTACGGCGGAACAGGCGGCGTGAATTATTACTGGATGGATGTTTACGACGGTCCGTGCCTGGTGATCCAGGGGGTAAGGAACCTGAAGATCATCGGCCAGGGAACAGATCAGACTACTCTCCAGGCTACACCGCGCTATGCGGACGTGCTGCGTTTTGACTCCTGTTCCGGGATCGGCATCAGCGATCTGACCGCCGGTCATCTTCGTGAGGCTCCCGGTTCCTGTGCCGGGGATGTGTTTGAGTTTACCGGGTGCCGGGATGTGGAGATTGCCAACTGCGGCCTCTTCGGCTGCGGCGTAAACGGTATCGGCGCCAGCGACAGCTCGGACTTTATCATCCGCAACACCGAGATCTACGAGTGCAGCGAATACGGCGCCAATCTCTGGAACTGCGGTCACTTCCTCTTCCAGGACTGCAGCATCCATGACTGCTATGCCAACGGATTGATGCTTACGGGAACGGACCACATTCTCTGGAATACCCAGCAGGTATATGACGGCGTGTTCGAACCGGCCAACGGGAACGCGACCATCACGAAGTACGGCCTCGAGAGGCCGCTGTAAAACTTCAGCGTTGCCTTGCGCGGCAATACCGCGGAATGCAGAGTGCAGGAATAGAACATCATTTCGAAGCGGCACCGGGACGATAATTGATCCCCGGTGCCGCTTTTCCGGAAATGCCGCTTGAAGAATCTTGCGCTTCGCGGTATACTGGGCGCAATCAAAACCAACACCAAAAACCAGGGAGGTTCCGTCATGAACTATACAGCGGCCGTCATCACGATCAGCGACAAGGGATCCCGCGGCGAGCGGGTGGACACCAGCGGACCGGCAGTGTGCAGAATGCTGAAAGACGCGGGCTTTGACGTGATTTATACCAATATCATTCCGGACGAGATGGACCAGATCCAGGCAGAACTGATCGCCTGTGCCGATGAAAAGAAAATCGGCCTCGTCATGACCACGGGCGGTACCGGCTTCTCCCAGCGTGACATTACGCCCGAGGCGACGCTGGCCGTGGTGGAGCGCGAGACCCGCGGCATCCCGGAGGCGATGCGCTGGGCCAGCCTGCAGATCACCCCGCGGGGGTGCCTCAGCCGCAGCGCAGCCGGCATCCGGGGCAAGACCCTGATCGTGAATCTTCCCGGCAGTGAAAAGGCTGCGAAGGAAAACCTCGCGGCGGTGATGGAGGCGATCCTTCACGGGATGGACATGCTCTATGCAGACGGATCCACGGATCATGACCACGAGCATCACCATCACCATCACGATCACGCGGAGCATTCATGAGCAACGGAACCAAGAACAGCTTATCCGTTCGGCAGACCTTTGTGCGGGAGATTGAGCGGCAGATCCTGTCGGAAGAACTGAAGCCGGGCGACCGCCTGCCCACGTCGAGAGAGCTCTGCACGCAAATGGGCGTCAGCCTGACAATTGTGAACGCGGGGGTCGCGGAGCTGGCAAACAAGGGCTTCGTAGAGGTCAAACCGCGTCACGGCGTCTACGTGACAGACTACCGGACCAGCGGGAATCCCGCCATGCTCCTGTCGATTCTTCAGTATAACGGGGGACGGCTCAATGCGCATGACGTGCGCTCTTTCTGCGAGACCCGCGCCGCACTGGACCCCATGGCGGCAGAGCTGGCGGTAAAGAGAGCGACGGAGAAAGACCTGGAAGAATGGGGAGAGCTTCTGGAGAAGCTTCGCCGGGAAGAGGACCGAAAAGCGTTCTGTGTGCGGATCACGGAATTCCTCTATATGCTCTATCGAATGAGTGATAATTTCCTGCTGACGGTGCTGTATCACTGCACCATGGAGCCGCAGCAGCGCATGTATCAGCAGTTTATCGAGAAGAACGGGACCGGAGCGGTGCTTCGGAATGCCGAAGAGGTCTTCCGGTATGTGAGCGAGCGGAATGCCCCCGCTGCGGCCGCCTGCATGAGAGAGACCATGCGTCTCCCCTTAGAGGGTGAAACAGCGATCATCTGACAGGCAAACACGGAAGGTGTTTTGAGAAGTGAAAAGACGAAAGGACGGAAGCCGATTTGATGGGCTTTCGTCTTTTTTCGTGCTTTCCGGATATCTTTTTAACAAAAGGCTTGTAATCGCAGCAGGTGTATGATATAACATCTGTGACCACTTCACAAATAGACGAGCAATATGCTCCTTAACAGAATCCATCGCTGCTTCTTTCCTGCGGCAGTGGAAAATCGTAACCTGACAAACGATCCGTTCAACAGGGCAAGAAAACCATAAAACACCTTAATAATGAAGAAACAGAGGAGGAAACTGCCTTGGGTGTCTGGAAAAAAACATGGTGCAATCTATGCGCCGTTACCTGCGGCTTGGAGATGGAGGTCGAGGACAATCGGATCATCAATGTCCGCCCCGACCCGTCCAGCCCGCGGTCAAACGGCTACTGCTGCCGCAAGGGCAGAACGGCGAAATACTTTACGGAGAACCGGGATCGGCTCCTCTGTCCGAAAAAGCGTGTTGGCGACCACTATGAGCGCATTTCCTGGGAGCAGGCATACCGGGAGATTGCCGAACGCGCCAACGCCATTATTCAAAAGCACGGTCCGCGTTCTGCGGCTTTTCTCGGCGGCGGAACCTATTCCATTACAACGCCGGCCGCTACCGCACTGCCGCTGATGAAGGCCATCGGCACGCAGTATAATTTCAATCCCATCGGCGTGGAATTTATGGGCGACTGGTGGAGCCACGGCCGCATTTTCGGCTATGCGTTCCATTTTTTGGAGCCGGATGATGAGAACAACGAGGTCATTGTCTATTGGGGCAGCAACGCATATGTCTCTCATCAGATGCCGAACGCAAAGAGGACGATCCGCAGTTTTTCCCGTGATCCGGAGAAGATGGTCATCGTTGTCGATCCGCGGCTGAGCGAGACGGCGCGCATGGCAGACCTGCACATCTTGCCGGCCAATGGCTCGGACGCCCTGCTGATGCGCGCACTGATTGCCATCATTCTGGAAAAAGGCTGGCAGAACCAGGAGTATATCAATCAATACACCCGAGACTGGGCCCTTGTCCTGCCGTGGTTTAAAGGGTTTGACATCGATGCGGCACTGGAGGTTTGCCAGATCTCCCGGGAGCAGGCGGAGAAGTTTGCCCGCATTCTCACCACCAAAAAGTGGGGCATGCACCGCGATCTCGGCCTGTTCTTCGGACGGCACTCCACCGCAAGCAGCTATCTTTGCATTCTGCTTGCGATTGTCTGCGGCATGGCGCTGGTGAAGGGCGGCAGCGTAATGCCCGAGCGTGTGCTGTATCTGGACAGTACGGATGAGAATGATCCAAAGGTCTGGCGCACGCCGGTCACGAACCGCTTCCCGGTTCTTGGGATTTTCCCGGAAGGAGTTTTTCCGGATGAAGTGCTGGGAGACAACGAGGACCGCATTCGGCTGGCTTTCAGTGTGCTGACGAATCCCGCCCGCAGCTATCCCGATTCACAGCGTATGGAGGAAGCTCTCAAAAAGCTGGAGCTTTTCGTTGCCATCGACTGTGTGGAGACGGAGACGACCATGCTGGCAGATTATGTGCTTCCCAGTATGAGCGCCTATGAGGCCGACGGTGACTTTGATATGTTCACGCTGAACTATCCGGAGGTGGTTTTCGGCAGCCGCAAGCGCATTCTTGAGCCTTTCGGCGAGGCGAAGGAAGATTCCATGATTTTTGCGGAACTGACGCAGGCCATGGGCTACCTGCCGGAGCTTCCCAAAAGCCTGTACGACGCGGCAGAGGAGGCTGTACGCACGGGGGACCGCATCAAGTACTTTATGAAAGTCGTTATGTGGATCGGAAAAGGCGGCATGAAGTACTTTGATCAGGCTGCCACGATCATCGCACTTACCCTTGGAAAAGCCATGGGATCCTCCGGCCGGGCAATGAACTGGGCGGTTCTGCTGACCAGTCCTGTCTTCAAAAGCGCGATTCCGACTGTCCAGGCGGATACCGGTCTGCATCCTGTGCTATCCAGGCTCCCGGTCTTCAAAGACTGGTGTGTGCTGGATGCGGCCTTTGATCTGGTTGATCACCATCCGGAGGGCGCAGTGATCGGTATGGCGGATACGGAACATATGATGGAAAAGCATATCACGCACAAGGACGGGAAAATGCATCTCTGGTGCAAGGAGATCGAAGACTACCTCTATGCGTATATTACTCCGGAGCGGGAGCGGGAGGCGCTGATGCTCAAGGACGGAAACAACATGATCCTATCTTCCGGCAGGCGTGACGAGGGCGGCGTAAACAACGCAATGCGAAATCCGGCGACAAGCCGTTACCGCAATCTGTATACGCTCTGGATTAACCCTGTGGATGCGGCAGAGATGGGTATTGCCGACGGAGAAAAGCTGCGCCTTTCGACCAACCGCGGATCCGTTGAGATCCCGGCAGAAATCACTTGGCGTGCATCACCCGGCTACTGCCTGATGCCGCACTACTTCGGTCTGCATTATCAGGGAGAAATACGCGGCATGCACGCCAACTATCTGACCGATAACACCGATATTGACGAACTGACCGGCAATTCCCACTGGCGGTATACCCCCTGCCGGGTTGAGAAGATACAGGAGGTGTGAGATGGCAAGCTCTTATCAGACGGTAATCAAAAAGGCCTTTCAGGACGGCGGACTGCTGGACGCGCTGCTTGCCCTCCAGAAGCGGGACGGCTATATCACCGAAGAGGCTCTGAAGGCTTTGGCCGAGCATGAGGGAAAGAGCCCGACGGAGCTCTATGACACGGCGAGCTTCTATTCCATGCTGCGTTTCACCCCGCCGGCGGAGAAGGAGATCCGGGTCTGCCGCGGTACGGCCTGTCACAGCGGAGACAACGCCGCTCTGATTGCCGCGCTGGAATCCGCCACCGGCCTGAAGATGGGCCAGAGCAATGACGAATACGGCCTGGACTGGGTGGAATGTCTCGGCCAGTGCCAGGCGGCGCCCAATCTGCTTGTCAACGGAAAGCTGTATGCCAACGTGAATCCCGCGAAAATTCCGGAACTGCTGGGAGGTGAGCGCTGATGGATGAAGTACGGATTGCCCTGCGGAATGTGGGCAGGATCAAGCCCGATTCCATCGAGGACTATCTCGCTGCCGGCGGTTATGAGGCACTGGAAAAAGCCCGGACCATGGACCGGGGTGAACTCATCCTGACCATCGAAGAGACCAGCCGGCTCCGCGGTCGCGGCGGTGCGGCCTTCTCCACCGGAAAAAAGTGGAGCAGCGCTTTTGCGAGCAAAGAGGAGACCAAATACCTGGTCTGCAACGCCGACGAGGGCGAGCCGGGAACCTACAAGGACCGCGTCATCATGGAGGGTGACCCCCATACGGTGATCGAGGGACTGCTGATCGGCGCCTATGCCGTCGGCGCAAAGGAATGTTTCATCTATGTCCGCGGCGAGTATGAAAAATCCATCAAACTGCTGCGCAAAGCGGTGAAGCAGGCGGAAGAGAAGGGCTTCTGCGGCGGGACGAAGATCAAGGTTGTCTCCGGTGCGGGCGCCTATGTCTGCGGCGAAGGCACCGCCATCGTGAACTCGCTGGAGGGCCTGCGCGGCGAGCCGCGTCTGAAGCCGCCCTCCATGGCGGTGAAGGGACTGCATCAGAAACCCACGGTCGTGAACAACGTGGAGACCTTTGCCGTGATCCCCGAGATCGTCCGGAAGGGCGCGGACTGGTTCGGCGGCATCGGCGCCGAGAAATTCCCCGGCACGAAGCTCATGTGCCTTTCGGGGGACGTGGAGAACAAGGTCTGTGTCGAGGTCCCGACAAACGCGACGCTGCGCGAGGTGCTGGAGCAGTTCGGCGGCGGAGTGGCCGGAGGAAAGAAGCTGAAGGCCATCCAGCTCGGCGGCTCAAGCTGCGGCTTTGTGACGCCGGAGCAGCTGGACACACCCATCGACTTCGATTCCATCCGCTCCATCGGCGCGGCGCTGGGCTCCGGGGCCATGTATGTGATCGACGAGAGCCGGAACATGGTGGATATCCTGTGGGAGATCGCCAAATTCTTCCGGCATGAAAGCTGCGGCAAGTGCACCCCCTGCCGGGAGGGCACCATGCGCATTGAGGAGCTGCTGGAGAAGCTGGCAACGGGCGAAGGAAGCAGACAGGATGTGGAGCTGATCAAGAAGCTCGCCGGGTACATGCAGAAGACCTGCTTCTGCCCGCTGGGACAGAGCGCGACCACGGCGTTTATGAGCGCGCTGAAGCTCTTTCCGGAAGACTTCGGCGCAAAGATCGGGAAGGAGGCATGAACATGGCGAATGTGAACATCATCATGGACGGCAGGAGCCTGACTGTGCCTGCCGGAACAAGCGTGCTGGAAGCGGCGCGCGAGAACGGGATCCGCATCCCGACCCTGTGCTTCCTGAAGGAACTGGACCCGAGGGCAAGCTGCCGCATGTGCGTGGTGGAGATCGAAGGGGCAAGAACCTTCCAGCATGCCTGCGCGACAAAGGTACGCGAGGGCATGGTCGTCCACACCGACACCGAAGCGGTCCGTGAATCGAGAAAGCTGACGCTTGAGCTGCTTCTTTCCAACCATGCGGTGGACTGCCACCACTGTCTGCGGATCGGAAGCTCCCGCTGTGATGATCTGGATCCGAAGTTCTGTGAGATGTGCTTCTTCTGCGACTGTGTAAAGGACGGCTTCTGCGAGCTGCAGGCCCTGGCGCGGGAGTACAAAGTGGATGTGCTGCCGTTTGCTCAGAAGCACAACACGCATCCGATTGACGACACTACCGTCATCGTCCGAAATCCCAACAAATGCATCAAATGCAAGCGCTGTGTGGACGTATGCGGCAAGGTCCAGACAGTGCACAACCTTGCGGCTTCCGGCCGCAGCTGCGAGGTCACGATCGGCCCGGCCTTCGGCAGGAGCATGGCCGAGAGCGGGTGCGTCGGCTGCGGCCGCTGTGTCGAGGTCTGCCCGACGGGTGCGATCTATGCCATGGAGCATAAGGACGAGCTGGTCTACTATGCCCACCGGGACGGCGTGAAAACCGCGGCCATGGTGGATGCGGCGGTCATCCCGGAGCTGGAGCGCGTGCTGAAGCTGAAGCCGGGCAGCGTGACGCCCGAGGAGATCGCCGGAAGCCTGAAGAAGATCGGTATCGACGAGGTCTATGACGCGGCCGGCGCGGAGCAGGCCGCCGAGGCCGAGGCCGAGGCGCTGCTGGCTGAGCGGCTCGCGAAAGGCCACGGCGTCATCCTCACCAACAGCTTCGCGGCGAAGGCCTTCCTGGAGAAACACTTCCCGGAGCGGAAGGAGAGCTTCGCGTTCTACGGCTCCGCCATCGCGCAGTTCGGCGCTGCCCTGCGCGGGAGAGCGGACAAGCTCTTTGCCGTAACCCCCGTCGGAAACGACGCCTCCGAGACCGAGAAGACCCATCCCGTAGACATCACGGTGAATCCGCGGGAACTGGCGCGCATCATGATCCGCACCGGCTCCGAGCCGAACCCGAAGCGCACCGCGGAACTGAAGCCGCTTTCCGTGCCGCAGTCTTCCGGAAAATACGGAAAACTCCTGGAGAAGGCTTCCTGGTCCATGGACAGGGACGGTATGCCGGAGCGCTTTTTGATCGGAGAACTGAAATGTGTGATCTGCCGCAATCTGGGGCAGGCCAGGGCGGTTCTGGAATTCGGGGAACGCTTCGATGCGGTCCGCATGATCGGGTAACGACAGGTTCCGAAAGCCGCCGCCAGGGACCCCCTGCAAGGGCGGACCGGAAAAGAGCCGGGAAAGGAATAAAAGAGTTGAAAGAAACGGGACGGAAGAACAGGTTCTTGAACCGGCCCGGACAAAACAAAGCAAAAACGCAGAAGGAAACTTCTGCGTTTTTTCGTTGCACTTTTCCCAAGTGCATGGTATCATAAAAGGACTTGATTTTCGGGGGAAGCACATGAGCAGAGAGCTTGAAAAATACCAGCTGGTAGAGCAGAGCATCAACAAAAAGTTTCATAAAAGTCTGTGGCGGCCGTTCATCAACGCCATGAAGCAGTACGAGCTGGTACAGGCGGGGGACAGGATTGCGGCCTGTGTCTCCGGCGGGAAGGATTCCTTCCTGAACGCCAAGCTCCTGCAGATGCTGCAGCGGCATAGCGACGTGCCCTTTGAACTCGTTTTCCTGATGATGGATCCGGGCTACAATGAGGAAAACCGCCGGGTGATCGAGGAAAACGCGAAGCTCCTGAACATCCCGCTCACGGTCTTTGAGACGGACATCTTCGACGTGACGGCTTCCGTGGGGAAGAGCAGCTCGGCCTGCTATCTCTGCGCCCGGATGCGCCGGGGCTATCTCTACAGCAAGGCGAAGGAGCTCGGCTGCAACAAGATCGCCCTCGGACATCATCTGAGCGATGTGATCGAGACGACCCTGATGGGCATGTTCTACGGCTCCCAGCTGCAGGCCATGCAGCCGAAGCTGCACAGCAAGAACTTCGAGGGGATGACCCTGATCCGCCCGCTCTACTGCGTCCATGAGGACGATATCCTGGCCTGGTGCCGCTATAACGATCTGCACTTTATCCGCTGTGCCTGCCGCTTCACACAGAACTGTGACACCGACGAACACAGCAGCAAGCGCAAGGAGACAAAGCTCCTGAT
>Ga0256404_1010188_pt1 | contig 13105 bp, 16 predicted proteins | sample RumenRJG_01DNA_FD_185990 | JGI IMG/M metagenome (GOLD analysis project Ga0256404, IMG submission 185990) | Bovine rumen microbial communities from Lethbridge, Alberta, Canada - RJG_01 | ecosystem: Host-associated > Mammals > Digestive system > Stomach > Rumen | place: Canada: Alberta | collected...
AAACTGATATCATATATATATCAGCAAAGACGGGTTTCGGATTGGATGAATTGAAAAAACGGCTCTCAGAGACCCAGAAAGACAAAACTTTCAATTCTGACGATGCAATTGTGACGAATTTGCGGCACTTTTCCGCCCTCGCCGATGCAGAAAAATACCTCCTTCATCTCAAATCTGCGATGTCGTCCGGAGTCTCGAACGACCTGCTCGCCGAAGACCTCCGCCAAGCCAATTACGCCCTCGGCACCATCACCGGCGAAGTCACCACAAACGAACTCCTCGGAAACATCTTCGCACATTTTTGCATCGGAAAATAGAGCGCCCGTAGAAAAGCGCTATCATCCATCAATAAACATCATAAACCGCTAATAAACAACATGCAACCGCAAAAATATTTGTTGGTTGTTGTTGGATATTGATGGTTTTTTTTGTTAAATTTGTACCACATTTCTACCACGCGTGGTAGAAGGTTTTGATGGTGTTACGCCAAATTGCAAAATTTTACACCATTTTACACCATTTTACAAGTTGTCCCCCATAAAACTGTAAAATGGCGCTTTGAAAATCTTGAGGAATCATCTATTTCTAATAGTTGTAAAAACTATGTATAAGACAACTCGAAAGTGTAAATGCTGCGGACAACTCTTCACACCCGAACACGGGCGTCAAGTTTTTTGTTCTCTTACCTGTCGTGAGCAGTATAAGAAACGTTCGCGGAGACTGAGAACGACGTCCCAAAATTCTGTGAAACAATTCGAGCAAATCCGTGACGCCCTTTCTAGTAAGGATCTGCTTACTATAACTGAAGCGGCCGAGTATCTCGGTGTTACTAGGCCGACCGTTTATGCCCGTATCAAAGCTGGTGAACTGGTTCCTCTTCGAGTGTCCATCCGCTCATTGCGAATTCCTTTTGACCAGCTTCAGAAAGATTCCAATCGGTTGCCTCCCCCGTTCAAAGGTGATTACTCCGTTCTAATTCCGAAGGATGAGGCCCTGGCAAGGTATGACGTGTCCTTAAGAAGGATGTATCAGGTAATGAATGCGGAAGGGATCCGAAGCAAAATCATCAAGGGCAAGACTTTCTTTCCCAAGAAAGAGTTTGATCGGCTGTTTCCCATCAAGAAGAACTTTAACCCTGAAGAATGGTATGATGCAAACGAACTTATCGAGAGTGAGGGCCTAACGCGAAAATACATCTCTGACTACATCCGTAGGAAGAACATTACCTGTCGCCGTATAGGAAGGCAGCTTCTCATCTTGAGGGAGGAATGGGATAAATCTAAGCTCGTACATGGAGACATAGAGAAGAATTACCTTACCGTCGACCAGGCCAGGAAGGTTTACCACATAGGTCAGAAGACCTTCTATGATGGGGTTCATGAAGCCGGTTTGGAAGGGATACGTCAAAAGAACTACGTGTATTACAGCAAGTTGGAGCTGGACCGACTATTCAAGGACAAGACTCCCAAGATACCGCCAGAGATACGCCGAGACTACATTCGGAGTGGAGACGCCCTAAAGAAGTATCATATAGGGCAGAAGCGATTCAGCGAAGAAACCAGGGCTGCCGGAGTGACCAAGGTCCGGACGGAAGGAAACTACGTCTGGTATAAGAAGTCTGAACTCGATGAACTTTTCAAACTATAAGCGACCATGAAAGCCACTAAAGTATTTCTTCGACAACGCAAGTTGAAAAGCGGGAAGATAACTCTTTATCTGGATTACTACCCGCCGCTAAGGGATCCTGTGACGCAGGGTCACATCTACCGTGACTACCTTGGCATCTATCTCGAGGACAACCCGAGGTTCGGGATTGAGAAAGAGGCTAACAAGGAGAAACTCAGACAGGCAAAGGCCATTCGTGCAGAACGGGAACTTGCCATTATCCGTGGTCAGTTCGATTTTCTGGACAAAAACAAGCAGAAGATGGATTTCCTCGCCTATTTTCGCCAGAAACTGGAATCCAAGGACCAGAAGTGGATCCGGGTCTACGACCATTTCAGTAACTACTGTCATGGAGAGTGCATCATGTCTGACATCACGGTTCCCTTCTGTGAGGGATTCCGTGAATATCTGTTGAATGCGAAGCATCTCAAGAATCCCCAAATGCCCCTGTCTCAGAATTCCGCATCAGGTTACTGGTCAACGTTCAGGGGATGCTTGAAGATTGCCTATCATGAGAAGATGCTCTTGGAAAACGTCAATGATTTCCTGGAGCCTATCTCGGCTGTGAGCGGTCGCAGGGAGTATCTGACCATTGAGGAGGTCCGCAAATTAGCAAAGACTCCTTGCGATGTTCCTGACCTTAAGAACGCTTCTCTTTTCAGTTGTCTTACAGGATTGCGTATCAGCGACATACTCGCTCTTACTTGGAGTAATATACAAAGGGCACAGGATGGCGGTTGGTGCATTAGGATCCGGACCGAGAAAACGGATACCGAGGCTACGCTCCCACTGACCAATGAGGCATACAAGCTCTGCGGGAAACGGTCCACCGGTCTCGTTTTCAAGGATCTCAAGAGATACTATATCAATGCGCCTCTCAAGGACTGGCTCAAGGCTGCCGGGATAACCAAGCATATCACGTTCCACTGTTTCCGTCATACTTTTGCGACGCTTCAGGTGAACGGTGGCACAGACATCTACACCGTTTCCCATCTTCTTACCCATGCGAATGTGGGCACCACCCAGATTTACGCTGACATCGTCGACAAGAGTATGCGCAAGGCGGTTGAGCGCATCAAGATTAACGACACGGCCAAGTCAAAGAGTAAGAAACCCCAAAAGGACCAGGCCAAGGACAAATAGTAATATATTGATATGAGGATCCGTAACTTCTACAGATCGAGATCAGATCTCGATAAAATGCAAGGAGTTAGAAAATTCCTTGTACCGATTGTGACAAAGTTCTATAATGGTGAGGTTGAAGGCGCCCAGAGGTTGAAGGACACTTCCCTGCCGATGCCTACACTATTCAACTGCATGGAGACGATCCTGGCTAGATTGAACGAAAAGGAGTACCCCGAACTCCTTGTCGGAGAGATCTGGGACGACCTGAGGCTGAAGAGCCCGAAACCGTCAACAGAGCATCGTCTGATCCATTTCTTCGACTTCAGCTACTATGAGTATCGGGTGAACCGCTGGTATGAGGCGACGGTAATCTTTGGCGCAGTCTATTTCGTTATGGCCTTCGAGCATCCTGATCTGCGATGCTGCCTCGGCGCCATCAAGAACAAGGCCGTCTACAGCCCGGAAGCCATCCCCTATTTCAATATCTTTGAGAAGGAACTGGACAGGAGGGACAAAGCTGTTCAGGAGGATTCGGACAATTATGATCCTCGCCAGGATGTCATCCTGGAGCTCAAGATGCGGACTGAACGGGCTATGAACGACTTCTCAAATCCCAAACCGCCGGATGGATATGTGAGCATTGATGCCATTCTGTATGCCACTGAGAACTACTTCTGTAAGGATGCCGAGCCGGTGCTGAATACCCTTGAGTACGTCGTTTCACAAACAAACGGGTCAGACCTTGACCGCATCAGATCCAAGAGACGGGCCCTGATGCTCCGTTGCGCCAAGACTACAGATAAGGAATCCGGTATGACCACTGGACAGCAGGCACTCTTCTTCTATTACCTTTTCGACTCCCTAGGCTTGAACTTCGGCAACTCAGACAAGGCTGCTTGGATCCGGTTGCTCCATAACGTAACTGGCAGGAATGCTGATAACATCAAGCAGCGTCTGAACTTCAAGTTTGATGAAGAACAGACGCAGAAAGACCTTCGTTATGTCGCCGGTTGCCTCAAGGAACTGTTCCCTTCAATCTCATCGAAGATAGAACGCGACAGCCGAATCCAGTAGAATCCATCAAAATCCGTCAAAAAAAGCATAATTCGGGGATACTTTAGAGTTCCCCTAAACCTACCCCGGCCCCATTCAGGGCCGGTATTTTTGTGTCGTGGTTCAAACTGGACCACGGTTTCCTGCTTGCGGCCGCATCCATGGGACCAGGTTTCATTCAAATAACGAATCAACGACATGGCACCAGAAGAAGAACAAATCTCTTTCGAGCATCTCCCAAGGATCTTGTCCTTACTCCAGAGGGATGTGAAGGAGATCAAGAACTTCATTGTCCGTAATTCAAAGCAGTCGACAGACGATGATGAATGGATGGATGTCAAGGCTCTTCAGGCCTATCATCCGAATCGTCCGGCGGCAAGAACAATCTATGACTGGATTCACTATAAGCGCGTCCCTTATTATAAGGACGGCAAGCGAATCCGGTTTAAGCGTTCTGAGATAGATGAATGGTTATTAACAGGTTATCACAGGACACATGGAGAAGTGTTTGAAGACACCATCGACATAATCAACTCAAAAAGGACGGGCAGTTACTAAAGATAATACGGAATGGAAACAGAAATAACACTCGAGAATTTCGAAGAACTGTGGCAGTCCCTACTCGTCAAGGCTTCAGACAAGTTCGAAACACCTCCTGACGTAATCAAAATCGGTGATTGCACCATCGGTACCCTCGGCAATTTCAGCGCTTCGACCGGAAAGAGCAAATCGAAGAAGACCTTCAACGTGAGCGCGATTGTCGCCTCTGCCGTAATAAACGGCAAGATTCTCAACTATGAGTCCCACTTCCCTGAAGGGAAAAGGAGAATTCTCTATTTTGACACGGAGCAGAGTCCAGACTATTGCCAGAAGATTATCTGGCGCATCAACAGGCTCTGCGGATTCCCGGATACCCAAGACATCGACTGTATTGATTTTTCCCATCTGCGCGAGCTAGGAACTCTGGATAGACGTACATTCATTGAATTTGCTTTAGCAACAAAACATCAGGATGTCGGGCTTGTCATCATTGATGGACTGCGTGATCTTCTCTTTGACATCAATTCTTCAACTGAGGCAGCAGAAGTGATTGGTTTGCTGATGAGATGGACAAGCCAGTACCGTATTCATATCCATACGGTCCTTCACCAAAACAAAGGTGATGACAACGTGCGTGGGCATATCGGGACCGAACTCAACCACAAGGCAGAATCTATCCTCCAGATAGTCAGGAGCAAGAAGGATGGGAACATCAGCGAGGTTCATGCTTCCTATACACGTGACAAGGAATTCAATCCATTTGCCTTTCTGGTCGACAAGGATGCAAAGCCCGTGCTGGTGGAAGGTTATTCCTTTGAGACCACCACAAAAGCGACGTTTGATTATGAGTCCCTGTCTGAGGAGGCACATCGGGAAGCCCTTGACAAGGCCTTCGAGGGGGTCTTGGCGCCGATTGGTTATAATGATCTCCTTGCTAAGCTCAAGGTTGGCTATGCCTTCATAGGATACGACCGTGGATATGTCGCTATGGCGAACGTGAAGATATTCCTTGTCAAGTATGGAATGCTCCAGAAAGCGGGGAGAAAGTATGTGTACAATCGAGATTTCCACTATGTCCCTCTGCCTCCTGACGAAAGCTGTACAATACCTACAGAGGGCATAGGGGAACCATAGAACTGTAGAAGTCCATTTCGTTGGCACTTTTTGGACCACGGCATGTCCAATGTGCCGCTTTCATTACCCAATCATAAAGCATTAAATTACAATGGAAATAGAAGAATTAAGAAGCATCCCGATCTGGGGTCTTCTCTCACATTTGGGCATCGAACCCGTAATGTCCAGGTGTGGTGGGGCTCAGCTGATGTACAACTCCCCTCTCCGCCCCGACAGGAACGCCTCCTTCTCGGTCTCTACCCGGAAGAACCTCTGGCTGGATTTCGGAACTCAGCAGGGAGGCAACGTCATCGACCTTGCCATCGCGCTGAAGGGTTACTGTCCTTTCAGCGAGGCTGTGACCTGGCTTGAGGAGCAGGCCGCGTCCTTCTATAAGGACATACCTTATGAGGACATCAGCCGCTTCAAGGAGAAGCACATGTCAAAGATGTCGGGAAACTCAAGCATCAGCAACATGAGGGTGGTGGACCTGACCCATCCCGTCCTTCTGGAGTATCTGGAATCCCGGGGTATTCCTGCCGAGATCGGCCAGCGCTACTGCAAGGAGGCCCACTACATGGTCCGGAACCGGGAGTTCTACGCCATCGCCTTCATGAACATCCTGGGCGGGATGGAGCTCCGATGCCGGTATTTCAAGGGATGTCATGGGGTGAAGGCTCCGAGTATCGTCCGGGTTGACAAGTCGGAAAGGACTCCAACCTGCTGTGTTTTTGAGGGTTTCATGGATTTCCTTTCGTATAAGGTGCTAGAGGAACGCAGGGACTGTGAGATGGTCCAGCGACTTTCCTGCGACTGTATCATCCTGAACTCCACGAGCATTATCCAGCGGGCTATCCCTTTCATCGGAGTCTACATCAGCGCGGACAGCTACCTCGACAACGACTTCGCTGGCAGGCAGGCCTTCGACACCATCGATCTCGTGAATCCCGGAAGGATCCATGATATTTCGTCCAGATTTAAGCCTTACAAAGATCTGAATGATTATTTACTATCACATCGTACTTAACCCACGAAGCAGATTCATTAAAGTCTCCTCTTCGGATGCTTTGTATGGCCGAAATGATAGTATCATGCGGGCGATATTAACACTATCGTCAGCCTTGGTGATTTGTTGAAGGTACGGCTTCCCAATCTGTGGCCACACCAGTTCCATTTTATCATTGATACCTATCATGTCCATATAAAGAACAACTATCCAGCTACCTGTGGCGACTTCGTATTGTTGAACCTTCGTGACTTTTACTTTCATCTCCTTTCCGTCGACTGTGATGATGCTTTTCTCAAAATCGAGTTCACAGGCAGTTACCTCGACGGAAGGGATTCGCATTTGCTGGGACAGGATGGCGTGGTCCTCGTAGGAGACGTATCGAGGTGTGGCGATGATTTCAATGGCCTCGATATACATTCTGCCGCTATAGTTTAGCGGGTTGGTGCTCTGTGCTGCTGCAGCAAACGATGCCAGCAACGCGATGGTTAAAACTAAGAATCTCTGTTTCATGTTGTTTTGTGATTATTGAGTGTTGTGTTTCCGTAACGCTATTATTGTCACATTCAGGTCTGCGGCCATTCCCTCCAATTGTTTGATAGGATTCTCTTCCTCAAGGAGATGAATGCCGTCTATGATGAAAAGTCGCTCCTTTCCCTCTGAGATAATGACCTTTGCCAGAGATCGCATTTCATCGATCGATAAATCTGGAGAATCATCAATAAACAGAGGGGCTTTAGATAAAGTGATGATTCCATTTTTGGCTTTATCCCATTCTTCTTGCGGCGCTGTAGCAAGCCCGGCAATATTATCTGTGTATCGAGAGAACAGAATGGTCAGAAGATCTCTTACGATATCATCCTCCTTCTTCTCAAGTGAGAAGAAAACGGTAGGTACTCTATTGTCGACGGCCAATGGAAAAGCGATGTCTGCAGCAGTTGATGTCTGGCTTTCTTCTTCGCCGTCATCGATAAGAAAGAGACCGGGCTCCAGATTATCGGCGGATATTTCTTTAATTGACTTGATTGTCTTCACCATATGCTTTTATTCGGAATGATCTTGTGGTACGTAATATTCAGCAAGTTGCTCTTGCATCAGTTTGCGTGTTTCTTCTTTCAGACTTGCCCTGACGAGACCGCTTACTTGGCGATGACCGCCAGCAGGGCGGGAATGACCGCCAACAGCACTGATTGAATCTTCTAACCAACTGACAACAGCACTGCAATGCATAAGGACCAGCTTTGAAGGAGTATTCTTAGGCATTTCGTCTTGCCTGTGAGGATTACGGATGGGGTCATCCCACTTTGATGATTTGAAAGACCGCCCCTTATAACAGCGCCTCATAAACTTGTCTTTAAGTATACTTCTGCTCATACCTCATAGTTCTTCTGATTGTGCTTCGTGAACTTCCACGAGGATGACTGGGATGCCTATGCCTTCGGACAGTCCTTCGAGGCGACTGGCTATCCATTTTCGACCTTTATCCGGGTGATCTTTGAAGAATTTTGCGGTGAGGCGCTCGGCACCGCTGATGATGAGGGCGCGGACGAAGCGGCGATTGATGATGCCGGTGGCTTTACGGAGGACGACTTCAAACTCGGGATTCTTCTGGTCAAGGACATATACTCTGCCGACCGCATTCTCTTGAGGTATCAGGGATTCGATAGCTTCTTTGTGGCCGTCCAAGGAAATGCAGAGGACGGAGGTGTTCCACTTCTTGCGCAGGTCGGCGGCCATCTGGGTAACGATGAAGGATTCGCTCACTTCGTCCGTAGCGGTAATACGCTGTACACGACCCTTTTCGTAACCAGGGATTTGATTGATGAATTCTGCCATATCGAAAGTTTTTCGGCAAAAATAACCGGACCTTCGGCAGAAATTCGGCGGAAGCTAAGAAATAGTGTGAAAAACGGAAATAGTTTGGCAGATTGTTCTGCCCAGCTGGAACTGCTGCCCTTCAGTTTCGTGGATGTGGCCGAAGAGATGCCACTTGGGTTGGGCCTTCAGGACGAAGGTCAGGATGTCCGGAGAGCCCAGGTCATTGTCCAGGATACCGTAAGGCGGCCAGTGCGTAACCAGAATGTCGATGTCGTCTGGGATGTCTTCATCGGCAATCCTGGCGTCTCTGGAGATGGAGCCAATGACAACTCCGTCGCAGTCCTCCACAGCATCTTGAAGAACAAGAATGCCGGCCGCCTCAAACTGCTCAACGATTGTTTTATATCGGTCTCTGCTGAAAGATAATTCGTGATTACCGGGAACAAAGAGTTTCCACTTGGCGGGAAGTGCCCCGAACCAAAAGATGAAATCGTCATACTCGCTGCCCTTCAGATCATCCTCCACAGCATCTCCGGCACAGATGATAATATCAGCATCCTCCGGCACCTGTAGGCGGCGATGATAGCCATGGGTGTCGGAGAATGCAAAGATGTTTTTGCCGCTGATTCGAATCATTCCAATAGTTACAGACTATCTACTACTGACTCGAAGTTATCTTGGGTGCAGAATGTAAAACTGAACGATTTCGCCAATGTCCTAATTTCATCCTCACTATAGCCACACTTTTTCCTCCGGTTGAAGTAATGAAGAATTGCCTCGTAAATGGACTTAAAATCAATTGTATTGGCCATTTCCCTTTCATCATTGAAGAGCTCCTGAATTCGTTGTTTGTCTGAAGGATTATTCACGAATGCAAGGAGTTCTTGCGACGGACGATAGGCCAGATAAATAAAGTTCACGGTTTTCTCTCCGCCGCCCAGAACCATATTCGCAATTCCTGAGAGATGACAGAGCATCTGTTTGAAATCGAAGTATCCCGAGTCCTTGTTATCCCAAGACAGATAAAGGATTTTTTTGGAACGATCGTAATTTAGCCTACCGTCAAGTTTGGGGATAATACCCTCTAACAGCATTCTATGGCCCTTGAGCAACTTTGGCCTGGCGTAGTTATAAAACTCATGGCATTTGGCTTCTACGAATACATTTTTTGATTTCAAATAGCCATCGAGATTGGCGGGATATCCGCCCAGGCCTGTAGTCAGTTGTTTCTCATATGCAAAGCCTTCAAACTTCTGGCCTTGGCTATACATGAAACGACTTGAAGAAGCATACGATGCCATCTTTGGTGGATACATAGTGCCATTTCTAGAATACTCTTGCATCTCACCTCCTTTGCCATCGTCAAACTGTTTTTTGATGCTATCTGGCATCATATCCACAAAATCCTTCCAGTCTTTGTTTGTGTAATAACAGTGAAAGATATGGCCTTCTATCTCGTAACCGGTTGTCAAATCCCCGTAATCAAATTGCTTCTTAGCCCGATCAAAGATTTCGGTAATAGTCATTTCTTTATTCATTTTACATGTATCTATTTATCATTTTATTTATTCTTTCAGAGAACTCTTCTCTTAGTTCTTTTGGCTCCAGGACCTCTATCGAATCCCCAAACGATAGGATGTCCTGCTTAAAGTCATAGTCTGGGGCGAGATTGTAGGCGAAGATGCTATGGTCGCGGTGCGTTTCGACCTCCTCCTGACTGCTGTGAAGCGGCAGAGAGCGGAAGTAGCGGACCTGTTTACCATAGACCTTCAAGAGAACCTGCTGAGGCTTCATATCGTCGTACTTGCGCACGCCGTACAGGGACTGGAACCAGGCTTTTGCATCCAGATCCGTCGGCACCTTGAATGTGTCGGGAAGAACCTCTACGGAGAGCATCCTATCCAGGGCGTACATGTGCGGCTTGAAGTCCTTGTCGTAATCCTTGTGGCCGTACAAGTACCAGCGGCGCTTGAACTCCCGGATGAAATACGGCTCCAACTCGAAGGTCCTCTCCTCGTCCATGCGATAACCCTGATAGCGCACTTTCAGTTTCCGGTTATCCCTGATGGCCTGGATGACGGTGGTCAGGAACTGGTGGCTGGAGGGTACGTTCTCAAAGAAGATCCTGTCCTTCATGCCAGCACTCTCGTTCAGGAGGGAGTTCAAGCTAAGGGCGTCCAGCATCCAAGAACGGATACCAGTTCCGTCCATATCCTCTTCGTTGGAGATACTGTAGGTGTTGTCCCTGCGGTCGCAGGCAATCTCGATTCCAAAGATGTCGGAGATTGCTTCTATATGATTCGCGAATGTTCGCGCGGGAAGGTCACTTCCAAGTTCATTCACCGAACTCCGCCGCCACAATTGCCTGATTTGGGCCAGTGTAAGTGGCCCGCGGCTCTGGAGTGTTTCCAGCAGCCAGATGTAAGATTTGAAGTAATTCTTTGCCATAACTAACCACAAAGATAGCGATATCTTCGGCAAAATAATGGCAGAACATAGAAAATGTGCATTTGCCGGAATCTTGCCGATGCCCCGATTACCTTTGCCGCCAGAAAACGAATAATAATATGGAAATAAAGCAACTTGAGCCAAAGGATAAAGTGCTCACATTCTTCGGAGAATTCAAAAGCGCGACTGTGGAAAGCGCCATCAAGGAAATCGTAAAAATCAACATCTCCGACCAGGAATACCAGAAACAGTGCCGACAATGGGCGATAGAAAATGGTCAAGATCCATCACCGGCTAAACTGACGCCTATTGAATTCTTCCTCTCCACCTATGGGGGCGCGTGTTATGACGGTATGGCTCTCCACGATGTCATTGAATCGTCGAGGACTCCCGTTGAAATTATCTGTACCGGGAAGATAATGTCGATGGGCGTTATAGTAGCCCTGGGCGCTAAAGTGCGCAAGGCCTATAGGAACACAACCTTCATGATTCACCAGGTCTCCGGCCTTTCAATTGGCACACTTCGAGAAATGGAGGATACTGTAGCAGAAGCCTCCCGCATCAACGAAATCCTCTTCAACATCATCAAGTCCAAGACAAAAGTGACGCAAGATCAACTGGATGAAGTTATTCAGAAAAAGAAAGACTGGTTCTTAACGGCCGAAGAGGCACTTGAAATGGGCTTGCTGACAAGCATCATTTAGATCGTCTCAGTTGAATAGACCGTTGTATCGTTAAGCATCCATTCAGAACCCATTCCTTGGCACTTTCTCAAATCCTCGTCCTTTGCCGGGACGGGGATTTTTTGTGCCTAGGCGGGAATCCGAGTATACGCTACGAGTATCATCTCGTCTTTTCTTCCTTCTTTTCGGGCCGATTCAGGCCTCCGGACTCCCCTGTCGGTTCCTCTTCTTTCTTCCCTTTCCTAATTTGACCACCGGGGATGCACCCCGCGAGGCCCTTCGTTGGCATTTTCCGCGAAAACGCACTCCCCGCAGCCGGAATGAAAAGAACTAAATCAGGACCCGAACAATGAGTGCTTTCTGGATCTTCGCCGTCGCCCTTACGGTGGCGTACATCATTTACTACTGTGTCATCATCGCCAAGGACCTGGCCAAGCCCAGGGAGCAGGTTTCCTCGGACGAGGAGACCTTCGAGCTCGCCGACGCCGCACCGGAGCCCAGCAAGGTCGTCGCCATGACGGACAAGGGCTTCCAGGTGCAGGACGGCTTCGGCAACGTCAGGGAGCAGGAGATCACGGGCGTCCCCGCTCCCCTTCCTCCGGAGAAGGAGGACGAGGACCCGGGCCCGACGATGGGAGCGGACGGTGCTCCGGTCACTCCGGTCGGACGGAAGGTCGCAGCGGCTCAGGACGAGATGGTGCCCATCGACCCCAAGTCGACGGGCGAGCAGTCGCTCAACGACCTTAAAGCCATCTTGGAGGGGACGGTCCCGTCTGTCAATATCGAAAAGACTTACACGCCTCCGGAGAAGTCCTCCGGGGACGAAACCACGAAGAAGGAACTGGATCATGACGGTGGTCAGCGGATATAGGGGGCGGCTCGCTCCCCTGCTCCTGTCCGTGCTGGGGCTGCTGGTCGCGCAGGTTGCGTCGGCCAAGTCCGGCGGCGTGGACTACTCCTGGGGCGCGGGGGCGCTGGCCAAGGCCCACGACTACACCGTCACGATGATGCTGTACGTGCTGTACGTCTGCTACGCCGTCGGCAGTGTCATGGCCATCATCTCGGCCCTGCTGATCTACTTCAAGATGCAGTACCACGAGGGCGAGGTCATGAAGAACATCATGACGCTCATCGGTGCGGTCCTGTTCATCATAGGCGCCTCGATCGTCTTCCCGGCCTTCTTCGGCTACAGGATATAAGGAAATATCATCAGCTTGGAATCGCAAAGACAGGTGCACATGTCGGGACGGATGCCGGGCGATGGAAGGCTCCCCGCGGGGAGCGATAACACGAAGTCAAACAACAAAAACGAAACACCAGCTTATGCGAAAGATTCTCAACAGTGTGAAGAAGTTCCTCGCCTCCCCGAAGACGAGGGCTGTCGCCCTGATGCTCCTGGTAGGCGGGACCGCCGCGTTCGCGCAGTCCACGGCCGGTGACTACACCGCCGGCACGAACGCGCTCACCACCGTCGCCGAGGAGATCGCGAAGTACGTCCCGATCGTCGTCAAGCTCTGCTACGCCATCGCCGGTGTCGTGGCCATCGTGGGCGCCATCAGCGTCTACATCGCGATGAACAACGAGGAGCAGGACGTCAAGAATATCTTAGTCCTCCAAAATTGGTTGGAAAGGATAAGAAAGGAAGTGACAAATA
>Ga0256404_1010189_pt1 | contig 13104 bp, 9 predicted proteins | sample RumenRJG_01DNA_FD_185990 | JGI IMG/M metagenome (GOLD analysis project Ga0256404, IMG submission 185990) | Bovine rumen microbial communities from Lethbridge, Alberta, Canada - RJG_01 | ecosystem: Host-associated > Mammals > Digestive system > Stomach > Rumen | place: Canada: Alberta | collected...
GAGCTGGACCTGTACGTCCTCGGCGTCCAGATGTTCGGAACGGACTGGAATTACTGCCCGGCTCCGGACTTCCACTAGAAAGGAGACATCTCATGGCTAACGAGTTCTTCAAACAGCACAACGTCTTCTTTCTCATGGTCCCCGAGGAACAGTTGAAACAGATAGGCTTCATCGGCGACGACGGAAGCGCCGAGTTCTATCGGTTCATTGCAGATTGCATCGACGCGCCGTTCGGTCACCTGAATTTCGACTGCCGGAAAATCCTGATATCACCTCAGCTTCAACAACAGTGGTACGACAAGGCTCCTGACGGAACGACCGCCGAACAACTTTCATGCGTCCTTGCCATGTACGGACCGAAGGCCGACGATTCGCTCGGCTATAACCAGATAATGCTTGAACCGGGAGCGGTCACCATGGCCGACGATTAAACAAAAAGCAGATGGAAATGCATACATGCAAATCCACCTGCTTTCATTTTTCCCGCCACCAGAATCGCTTCTGACGGCCTTAATTTGCCTTTCATGAACCATTTATCGTCTGAGACATAAATCGCCTCAAATCGCCTCTAAATGCCTCATAGGCCTATATCGAATCTAGGCCTTGTCTTTCTCGGGCTTTATCAGCCCGAAGTGCCCGAACGCCTTGATTATCGCCTGACGCTTCTCCTCGGGAATACCCGGACGCTTCTCGGCGGCCATTCCGGCTTCCTCGTACGAGAACTGCTTTTCGAGCCCGAGCTCGTCCTTCATCGCCGCGATGTTCGCTGCCGAGACCTTCAGCCCAAGCTCCTCACGAATCCACTTCCGCATGTTCGCGTACGTGGCCATCGGAGGTTTCTTCTCGGCTTTCAGCGTGTCCGTGTCTATTTCCACGACAATGCTTTTCGCGTTGCTCAATTTTCGGGTTAACAAAGCAACCGTCTCGACATGAAACGTATTTGAAAACATGTCCACTGCCTGTGCTTTGACCAGGCCATAGCAGCTTTTTTCCTGATGACACAGGTAATCTAAGTCACGGGAAAGGGTCGCAGGGTCGCAGGAAACATAGACGATACGATCCGGCTTCATATCCAGCAAAGTATCCAGCAAAGCCTTATCGCAGCCGCTGCGGGGCGGATCGACAACCACGACGTCTGCTTTGACCCCGTGTTCTCTATACTCTTCAGGCATAACCTTTTCCGCGCTGCCGCAGTAAAACGTTACATTGTCGATTTTATTGGCTTTTGCGTTCATTTTTGCGTTTTCAATAGCTGCTGGAACGATTTCAACACCGTAGACATGTTTCGCTCTGCGGGCTAAAAAGAGGCTGATGGTACCGATGCCGCAGTAAGCATCCCATACAGTGTCGCTATCCTTGATAGCGGCAAAGTCCAGTGCCGTCTGATACAGTTTCTGTGTCTGCTGAGGGTTGACCTGATAAAAAGATTCAGGAGAGATCTGAAAAGTAAGGCCATCCATCCGGTCGGTCAGATATTGATTTCCGTACACCAGTTTACTGCTGCGTCCCAGGATCACGTTGGTATTGGCTTGATTGATGTTAACGGAAAAGCTGGTTACACCTTCCCTTTCCATAAAAGCCGCCCATTTATCCTGGTGAGGTAAAGTACTTCCGTTGATCACGAAAAGGGCTGAGACTTGTTTGTTGTCCGAGGAGGTCCGGATCAGCACATGACGAAGCAGCCCCTTGCCGGTTTCTTCGGAATAAACCGATAAGCGGCATATACGGACCTCTTCCATTATATCTTGGATCATTCGATTGGCTGTTTGGGACTGAAGCAGACAATGGTAGGCAGGCAGCAGGCGGTGGCTGTGCAGGGCATAAAATCCTGCCTCTGCTTTTCCGTTGATGATCTGGACCGGAAATTGAGCTTTATTACGATAATGCTGCCACTGATCCCCATTCATTCCCAACGTTACCGGGGCCAGCTTGCTTTGGACTTCTTCCGGGCTGAAATGACCGGTCCGGATCAGCTTTTCCGCGACTTTATCATGTTTATAAGCCAGCTGAGCCGGATAGGACATGTGGCCCAGCTGACAGCCGCCGCACTTTCCGTTTAAAGGACATTGAGGATCCACTCTGTCTTCTGATGACACAAGGACTTGGACGATTTTTGCGTAAGCAAAGTGGGCTCTTACCTGCACAACGTGTACCAAAGCCTTTTCGCCTGCCAGAAGACCCGGTACCATGATTGCAAATCCCTGATACCGTCCCAGGCCGTCCCCCTGGTCGTTGACGGCGTCGATGACCAGCTCAAATTCCTGATTTTTCGAAACAGGGACCTTCCCTTTAGCGCTCATCCGACTCCTCCGGTTTATAGATATAGCGGTCCAGCACACGGTTATAGGCCGTCCAGCTGCCCTCTGTACGATCTGTTTCGATCTGCTCTTCCATCTGCTTCAGATGAGAATCGCATAAATCGGCCATATGAAGAGCCATAGCTTCCATCGTTTCCGGAACGACCGGAGACCCGAATTCCCTTTCTCCATGATGGGACAGGATCATGTGTTCAAGCTGCAGGAGCTTCTTTTGAAACAGAAGGCCTATGCGAGCGCCAGCTTCATGCACCATCTGATAGCCGATGGTGATATGTCCCAGAAGGCGGCCGCTGTCGGTATAATCGTTCAGAGGGATAGGTGCCAGCTCCGACAGCTTTCCGATATCATGAAGCAAGCCTCCTGCTATCAGCAGGTCCTTATCCATTTGAGGATATGCCTCCTGAAAAGAGACGGCATACTCCGCAACGGTCACCGAATGCTCTAAAAGGCCTCCCACATAATCATGATGAATGCTTTTGGCAGCCGGATGCTGTTTAAGTTTTTTGATCGTGTTTGGATTCAGTTTATAGAAATACTCGACAAGCTGTTTGAGGCCGGGGTCCCGGATCTGATCGATCATGGCAAGGGCCTGCTGATACAGGTCTTCCGGATCTTTTTTACTTACCTTGAACAGATCCTCCAGTTTATACTCACCGGCTTTGGCCTGACGGATACGTACGATATTCAGCTGCAAAGCCCCCTGATAGGTCTGTACAAAGGCATCTACCTTGACGACGTCTCCCTTGCGGAAGCTGCCGATCAGGGCACTTTCCAGATCCCAGACCATCCCGTTTATGGTGCGGCTGCTGTCTTCCAGTATCAGTTTCATATAGTCCTTGCCTGCTTTTGTGACCAGTTCAAGCTTGTCGCGGACAAGATAACAATCAACTATATGCTGTCCATCAGCAAAGTCAGCGATCTTATTCATCTGTACACCTCAATTCTTTTCTGCCGGATCGTCCGGTTTGCTTTCCGCTTCCAGCGATTCTTCCGAAGCTACGGCCGCAGAAGCTGCCTGTGCAGACACAGCTGATGCAGCCGCGCTGGTTACCGCCGATTTGGGAGCCAAAGGCAGGGTGAAGGTAAATTTCGTTCCCTCCCCTACCTTACTGTAGACCGTGATATCTTCATGATGCTGGAGCATGATCTGCTTAACGATCGCCAGGCCAAGCCCCGTTCCCATCTTGTTTTTCCCTCGGGATTTGTCCCCTTTATTGAACCGTTCGAAGATATGCGGCAGGGCATTTTCATCGATCCCGCTTCCTGTATCGGAAACGGTGATATAGGCTTTCCTGCCTACGATCGAGGTCTCGACAGTGATGCTGTCCCCCTCATCTGTAAATTTCAACGCGTTATCCAGCAGGTTATAGATGACCCTCTCGATCAAATCAGGATCGGCACTGACATAAAGCTTTTCCTGAAGGAACTGAAAGTTCATCTTGATCTTCTTCTCATTGACCCTTTGTTCAAAGGTCAAAGCGATCGACACGATCGACTCGTTGATATCAAAGGGGCGGATATGCATCTCGATCTGACCGTTCTCCATCTTGGTCAGATCAAGGACATTGTTGGTCATCTTGGTCAGCCGGTTGGCTTCATCCAGGACAACTTTCAAATATTTGGGAAACAGCTCCTGAGGGATGGTACCATCCAGCATGGCTTCCACATAACCTTTGATCGATGTCAGAGGCGAGCGGAAATCGTGCGAAATGTTCGCGATAAAGTCGCTCTGCAGGGTATCCACCGACTGCAGTTCCTTGGCCATGGTATTAAAAGCCTGTTCCAGCTGACCGATCTCGTCGTTGCTGCGAACTTCCACTTCCTGTGAAAAGTCGCCTTTTGAAATGGCTTGCGCGGCCTGAGTCATCTGCTTTACAGGGGTAAGCACGTTGCTTCCCATGATCCAAAGCATCAAAACAGCGGTCAACGTAATCAGCACCAGTATTCCGAAAACGACCTTCTGCAGGGTATTGGACATAAGGTCGATATCACCCATGGATACGTTCAGAAAAACGGCTCCCTGTTTATAGGATTTCATGGTCATGGTCAGCGATCCGAACGCCATGTCACTGGCAACCAGATATTCCTGGCGATAGCCCGTGGACAAGGTCCTTCCCCTAAAGGCACTTGGAAAGGCACTTATCAATTTGCCGGTCTGCTCTCCGTCCAACACATGGATGACCCGTTCTTTTTCCGCCTGTGTAAAATTATTAAAATCAACAGGAGAGATACTGTTGGCAGTCTTTCCGAACACATAAATACCGATACTGCCGTCGGACTGTTCGATACAGATCCAGATGACAATGTCCGCAGCCTGGGCTGTATTTTCCAGCAGCTTGGTGGTCACCGGATCCTGCTGAAAATCGGATTCCTTCACAATGTCGGAAACGATCGAACGGACCTTGGAAAGCTCATTGGATTTTTCCGATATAAAATACATATTGAAGATCATTGGAAGAAGCATGGCAACGACGATCACGATCGCAGCCAGCAGCAGGCAGTAGACGCCGAAAAATTTAGTCTTGATCGATAAAAAGACCGGCTTTTTTATTCCCTTCGTCTTTTGTTTTTTATTTGGATTCAAATTTATAGCCTACTCCCCAGACCGTTTTGATGCTCCAGTTAGGATGGTCCTCGTCACTGCCTAATTTTTCGCGGATCCGTTTGATATGAACATCCACCGTGCGGGTGTCTCCGTAATATTCATAGCCCCAGATCTGGTTCAAGAGCTGTTCGCGGGTAAAGACCTGGTTGGGATGTGTCGCCAGATAGAACAGCAATTCCAGTTCTTTTGGAGGCATTTCTATATTGCGGTCCATGTAGGAAACCGAGTAATTGGACATATTGATGGTCAGCTGATCATAGGAAACCTTGCGTGAGTTGTTCTCGGTGGTCCCCTGACGGCGCAGGACAGCTTTGACCCTGGCTACCAGCTCTTTTGTATCAAAAGGTTTGACCATATAGTCATCCGCTCCCAGCTCCAGGCCTAGGACTTTATCGAAGGTTTCTCCCTTGGCCGTCAGCATGATGATAGGCGTCATACTGTTTTTACGGACTTCACGGCATACTTCGTAGCCGTCCATTTCCGGCATCATGATATCAAGGATGATCAGGTCCGGTGAAAAGGATCCGACCATCTTTAATGCTTCTTTGCCGTCCGAAGCGATCTGAGTCTCATAACCTTCTTTGGTCAAATACAAGGAAATCAGCTCCGCGATGTTACTGTCATCATCCGCGATCAGTATCCTCTGCTTGGTATTCATGATCCATTTCTCCCTTTAGAGTGTTTTCCGCAATCGGTATCTTACCGTCGTTTCATCGTTACGATGGTAACGCCGGAATCGCCTTCTCCGTATACTCCCAGCCGGAAAGATTTAACGTGAGGAGAATGCCTCAGATAACTCTGCACGGCGGTCCTCATGGCTCCGGTCCCTTTGCCGTGAATGACACGCACTTCATCCACACCGGATAGGTAGGCATCATCCAGATATTTATCCAGGACCGCGACCCCCTCATCTGTCATCATGCCGCGAAGGTCGACCTCCAGATGGATGGTCTGGGACGTGCCCAGGGAGCTTTGTTTCTCCGGAGCTTTTTTCGGTTTGAATTCTTTTTGTTTGACTTCAGGGACGATGCCGACAATATCATCCATCTTTACCTGCATCTTGATGATGCCGGCCTGGACCTGGAGCCGTCCTCTGGCATCGGGCTTGCTAAGGACGCTGTACTCTTGATCGAAGCCTTTCAGCATGATATGAGTGCCGGGGATCAGATCTTCCGGCCTTGCTTCGATAAGGTCGGTCCTCTGCCCGTCCTCCTGCTCGATGGTGATCTTCTGCGCCTTTTCTCTCAGGCGGGCACGCTCTTTCTCAAGTGCCGCCATATCGACTCCGCCGCTTTTTGCCAGCTTGTTGACCCGGTTGATGGTCTGGTCGGCATCCAGCTTGGCTTTGCGCAGATATTCTTTAGCTTCTTTCTTAGCCTTCAGGATGATGGAATCCTTCTCTTCTTCCGTCCGCTTCTTTTCTTCGGCCGCTTCACTTCTCAGCCGGGCCATTTCCCGTTTGAGACGATCGATCTCGGCCTGCTCTTTTTCGACCTCTATGCGTCTGGCTTCCAGGTCGCTGATCATATCTTCGAACTTTACGTCATTGGTCTCCAAAAGTTCCGACGCATCATGGATAATGGACTCCGGGAGCCCCAGGCGGCGGGATATGGCAAAGGCATTGCTCTTGCCCGGCATACCGATCAGAAGGCGGTAAGTCGGCATCAGAGTCTTTACGTCGAATTCGCAGCAGGCGTTTTCGACTCCCTCTGTCGAGATCGCGTAAACTTTCAGTTCACTGTAATGAGTGGTTGCCGCGGTCAGGATCTTCCGCTGATGCAGATTCTCCAGGATGGACTGAGCCAGTGCCGCTCCTTCGGTCGGATCGGTCCCGGCGCCAAGTTCATCAAAAAGGACCAGGGACCTTTCCGTCATCTTTCCTAAAATGTCTACGATGGTGACCATGTGGGACGAAAAGGTACTCAAACTCTGTTCGATGCTCTGCTCATCGCCGATATCCGCAAATACCTGATCCAGAACGGTCAGGCGGGGATTTTCTTTAGAAGGGATAAAAAGCCCGGACTGCCCCATGACCTGAAGAAGGCCCAGCGTCTTTAAGGAAACGGTTTTACCGCCGGTGTTGGGACCGGTGATAATCAAAGAAGTAAAGCCATCCCCCAGGCGAAGGTCGATGGGAACCACCTTATGGGGATCCAGCAATGGATGTCTGGCGCCGTTGATCTCGATTTTTCTTTCTTCGCTGACCATCGGCCTTACCGCGTTTTCCTGAGCTGCCAGCTTGGCTTTGGCGAAAATAAAGTCCAGGTCGGTAAGGATCTTGAAACTTGCCAGGATCTCCTCCGCAGCTCCGTTGACCATTTTGCCAAGGCTTCGCAGGATGCGGGCTATTTCCATCTGCTCGTCGACTCTCAGCTTTGCGATCTCATTATTGCGTTCTACGACCGCTGCCGGTTCGATAAACAGAGTCGATCCGCTGGAAGACTGGTCGTGCACCATGCCCCGGATATTCCCTCTGAATTCGGACCGGACCGGAAGGCAGTAGCGCCCCTGCCGGACGGTCACGATCGCATCTTGAAGAGAGCTCTTCAAAGCTTCCGAATGGATCATGTTCTGCAGCTGACTTTGGATCTGGCTTTCGTTGATAAAGATCTGCCGTCGGATCCGGTGCAGCTCCTGCGAGGCGTCGTCCGCCATATCGTCATCATCCAGGATACAGCGGTAGATTTCTTTTTCAAGGCGCATCTGAGGCATCAGGCCCTGAAACATAGGATCCAGGTTGGGAAAATCACCGGTCAGCTCGCCTTCCCGTTCCCCATAATCTTTCAAGCGGGAAATAACATCCAGATAGGCGGCAATGACCAGAAACTCATGCATGGTCAGCGCGGCGCCTTTACTGCTCCTGGAAACGGAATCCCTGATATCCGTAAGGCCGTTGAAAGAAGGTGCTCCTTTTACTGTCAGATACCGGAAGGCTTCGCCTGTCTCGTCCAACCACCGGTCGATTTCAAAAATAGAAGCAGACGGCTCCAGGGAAAGCGCCGTCTGTTTCGCCAGATCTGAGTAAGCATAGGCGGCCAGCTGCGACCGTATCTTATCGAATTCGAGCTTAGTCAGATACTTTGTTTCCATATTTATAATTCCTTTTCAATAAATGCCTGGATCCTTTCCAGAGCCTTTTTCAGCGCGTCGATGCTGTAGGCATAGGAAATACGGACGTGCCCCTCTCCGTCCGGCCCAAAGGCATCTCCCGGAACGACCGCTACCCTTTGGTCGAACAAAAGACGGCGGCAGAATTCTTCGGAAGAAAGGCCGTATTTTTTGATTGACGGAAAGACATAAAAAGCTCCGAAAGGTTCAAAACAGTCCATACCCATCTCGCTCAGCCGCTGCATCAGGAACCTGCGCCGGCGGTTATATTCCCGCCTCATTTTTGCTACCTGTTCGTCGCAGTCCCTGAGTGCATTGATGGCGGCATACTGGCTGTTGGTAGGAGCGCACATGATCGAAAACTGATGGATCTTAGTCATTTCATGGATCAGCCAGTCCGGCCCCATAGCGTAGCCCAGGCGCCAGCCGGTCATGGCAAAAGTCTTTGAAAAGCCGTTGATGACCAGGGTCCTTTCTTTCATGCCGTCCAGCGAACCGATCGACACATGGGGATGATCACCGTAAGTCAGCTCCGCATATATCTCATCGCTGATCACGAAAAGGTCGTGAGCTTTGACAAAATCAGCAATAGGCTCAAGATCTTCTTTTGTCATGATCGATCCGGTCGGGTTGTTGGGGAAAGGCATGATCAGGATCTTAGAACGGGGGGTGACCTTCTTTTCCAGGTCGTCCGCCATCAATTTAAATTGGTTTTCTTCCCGCAGCGGTACCATGACCGGAGTGCCTCCGGCCATTTGGGTACAAGGGATGTAGGATACGTAGGAAGGTTCCGGGATCAATACCTCGTCGCCGGCCTCCAGCATAGCTTTAAGGCTAAGGTCGATCGCTTCGGAACCGCCGACCGTGACCAGGATCTCGTGCAGGGGATCGTAGATCAGCTGATACTTGCGGAAGGCATAGGAAGCCAGTTCCTGCCGGAGTTCTTTCAGTCCGGCATTCGCCGTGTAATGGGTGCGCCCCTGTTCCAAAGTGTAGATCGCGGTTTCCCGAATACTCCAGGGAGTATCAAAATCCGGTTCGCCCACACCCAGGGAGATCACGTTGTCCATTTCAGCGGCAATATCGAAAAATTTACGGATGCCGGAAGGTTTCATCTGCCGGACGACGGGATTTATAAAGTCTCTCACAGCCAAATCGTCATCCTTTCATCTTTTTTGGGGCTGTCCATCAGGATGCCGTAATCTTTATACCGTTTCAGGATGAAGTAAGTGGCCGTACTGGTTACGTTATCAAGAACTGCCAGCCTTTCGCGTACGAAAAGCGAGACCTGCTGCATCGTTTTTCCTTCCACGATGACCATCAGATCGAAGGGACCGGACATTAAGAAAACGCTGGAGACTTCATCGAATCCGTAAATACGGCTGGCAATGGCGTCAAAGCCTTCGTCCCTTTGAGGGACAACTTTGACCTCGATCATGGCGGTGACCCTTTCCTGATTGGTCTTATCCCAGTTGATCAGGGTATGATAGCCGGCAATGACATTTTCTTTTTCCATCTGATCCATTTCATGGATGATCTCTTCTTTGCTGACGCCCAGCATGACAGACAGATCGTCCACACTGACCCGCCCGTTCTTTTCCAATACTTCCAACAGTTCTTCTCGTAACATGAATGCTCCCTCGTTTCAGTATTTATAACTTAATATTGTTGTGTACCGCTGTTATTACTGTCCTCTGTATTCGTTCCGGATGAATCGTCCGAAGACTCGTCCTCAGCGGGCTTAGAAGTCGTATTAGGCCCGACATGGTAAATATCGGGCGAAGACTCGTAGTTGCTCCTGGTAAAGAACTCGCGGGTAGTCTGGCCGTTATCGGTCACGGTCTTATAGGTATCCACGATCTCTCCTTCTTCTCCGCTTTCAAACAGGACTTTCTGCCCTTCCTTCAAAGTAGGATCTTCTACCAACTTGTCGGCCGGTTTGGGCACCGTTTCGACGACCTCGCTGTCCCATGAAACCGTACGGGACGCGTCATGGATCTCGTGGCCGTAAAGGCGCACGGTCAGACTGCCTCCTCCGCATTCCATCTCCATGTAAATGGGATAACCGCTGTCATTGACAAAACGGAAATTGTAAGCCCCCTCGGTATAAACCATGGCGTCAAGACCGATCGGCACATAATGAGCCGGATAAGCATGCTCCCACCGCTCGGTGACCTCAAGTTCCGCACGGATCACGGCATTGTAAATGGTCGTCGACCCCTGGCACAGGCCGCCTCCGATCCCCAGCACATATTCGCCGTTGGCAATAATGTTGGCGGTCGCATATCCGTTTTCGACCGTGACCGGTGAAACCGTCTGATTGTAGTTGAATTCATCGCCGGGCATCAGTATCGTACCGTTGATCTTGGAGCTAGCCGTCTTCAGGTTCTGTTCACGGGAGGTAACCGACGCGTCGTAGTAAGTCGTATACTCGCCGATGACCTGATAGGTCGTATCCATGCTGGCCTTGGTGACCTCGGGTTCGATCGTTGTGATAGGCAGTTCGACCGTTTGATCCTTGTCCGTGTCCGACTGGTCATCGCTTAGCAAAGCCTGTTCGATACGGGCCTCTGCGACGTCCTGGTTGACCTTGTAACCCGTCACATCATCTGTGAAAGAGAATTTACCGTCGGCAAAACTCGGTTTGGAGTCCTGAGGATCCTGATCGATGGAAGAAGCAAGCTGACTGACGACTGCCTTCAGGGTATCTTCGTCGACACTGGCTTCAAGGCCCACGTCCTGACCCTGAGCACATAGATCCTGTGTCTTTTGTGCATTGATGGGAAAGGCATCGCTGTGGCCATAGGAATAAGCGATCGATGCCATCTTATCCGCATCGATCTGATAGCCCAGATCAGCGGCCGAATACTGGACGGATTTGTCCAGATAGGTGATGGTAAGGCTTTTATTATCGATCATGGAAGCCGTCTGGCTTTTGATCGCATCGGCAGCCTCCTGCTCTGTCATACCTTCCAGATCCATTCCGAGACAGGTAATGCCCGGCAGTATCTTATCCTGATAGGTTCCCTGAAATTCCAGATCTGAAGCCTGGCTGACGACGGCCGTAATGCTTTCCACTTTTTTCCCGGCGTAACGAGTCTCAGGTATAGGATCTGCTTCTTTGCAGCCCGCTGCCAGAAGGGCCGCCGTTAAGATAAGGGCAGCCGCTTTAGCGGTCCGCAAAACTTTATGATAACGTATAATTGATTTATCTTTCATATTCCCGTTTTCTCTTTCTGGGGTTCTGACTGAAACATCCTTGTACAGGCGCAAACTTTTTTCACAAGGCCTGTTATTGCATTATACCATAGACATGGCTGTTAATAAAGAATCCCAGGGGATCATTTACATAAAAACGTCCGGCCGGATCAAGACCGGCCGGACGTTTCATAATACGTAACGGGTCATACTTTTACAGTTTTGCCCAGGTAAGCTTTCCGCAGATACCATCTGTTTCAAGTCCCTTGGACTTTTGGAATTTGATCAGTGCCTGGTAAGTAGCGTTTCCGAAGATACCATCCACATCAAGTCCGTAACCGTAACGGTTCAAGGCTGTCTGCAGGGCTGTCACATCGGATCCCGTTGATCCGAACGAAACAGAACTGCGATTTGCGTTGGAGCCGGCAGAAGAACTTGCCTTGGTACTGCTAGATGAGCTTGTGCCCGATCCCGAAGCAGTGCCCTGGGCCTTGCCGAGAGAACTCCATGTCGCATTGCCGACGATACCGTCGACTGTCAGACTGTGCTTGGATTGATAATCACGTACGGCGCTGAGAGTACCGTCACCGAAAATACCATCGGTGTCCAATTTATAGCCTAAGGTATTAAGGATCTGCTGCAGCGCTTTTACATCGCCGCTTACCACTCCGTAATATACCGGAAGGCGGTTGGAAACCGAAATAGAAGTGCCCTTTGAAGTATTGGAATTAGAAGTGCTGGAATTGGAAGTATTGGAACTTGAAGTACCGGATCCTGAAGGAGTAGAAGGCTTCGTGCCGGTGGTATTTCCGGAAGATCCGCCGGAAGACGAAGATCCGGAAGTCTGGGCACTGCCCAGAGCCGCCCAGGTTGCCTGTCCCACGACCCCGTCAACATCCAGCTTGTGCTGTTTCTGGAAGCTGAGGACAGCATTCTGAGTTCCGTCTCCGAAGACACCGTCTACATCCAGCTTGTTACCAAGTTTGTTCAGGATCTGCTGAAGAGCTTTCACGTCATCGTTTACCAAGCCGTAATAAAGGACCTTGCGTCCGCTGACCGAAACAGCCGGCTGTGAGGGTTGAGAAGGCTGAGACGGTTGTGAAGGCGTGGTCGGCTGAGTATTGGTGCCGGAACCGGTATTGGATCCGGTATTGGATCCTGTATTGGAACCAGATCCGCCATTGGTCCCGCTTCCTGTATTGTTGCCGGAAGAGCTGCCGCCGCCGGCAAGAGCGTCCTGTGCTTTTCCCAGTGCAGCCCATGTTGCGTCTCCGCATATACCGTCAGACTCCAGCCCATGTTTAGTCTGGAAGTCCTTGACGGCCTTTTCTGTGATCGAACCGAACTGTCCGTCCGATCCCAGTGTATAGCCAAGTTTTTTCAGAAGACGCTGCAGAGCATAAACATCGCTGCCGCCGCTGCCGTATCTTACCTCCGAACGGCCGGTGACAGAAATCTTGGCATCCGCCGCCGAACTTTCTTCTTTCCCGCCTGTCAGAGTCGATTTGTAATCCGGTATATCCAGACCACCCTGATGAAGGACCGCACTGACATAGGCATTGATCAGGTTCTGCCAGGTATATTCTCCGACATAGCCGTCTGCATCCAGCCCGTAGCGCTTCTGGAAATCCCTGACAGCTTTATCCGTATTGGCATCAAAAGTGCCGTTTACGGAAACATAGGAATAACCGATCGTCTTCAAATAACCCTGAAGTTCCTTTACATCGCTGCCGCTCCTGCCCAGTGACAAATGAGCACGCGTGCCGGCAGAACCGCCTGTGTAGACCGGATCGTCCCAATAGTTGGAAGACGAGAAAGAACCGGTCTGAGTACTGGTCTCGACACCGATGCCGCCGTAAGCCGCATACAAAGAAA
>Ga0256404_1010190_pt1 | contig 13103 bp, 12 predicted proteins | sample RumenRJG_01DNA_FD_185990 | JGI IMG/M metagenome (GOLD analysis project Ga0256404, IMG submission 185990) | Bovine rumen microbial communities from Lethbridge, Alberta, Canada - RJG_01 | ecosystem: Host-associated > Mammals > Digestive system > Stomach > Rumen | place: Canada: Alberta | collected...
TCGCCCTTGTATTTCAGCAGGAGGTCGAGATGCCGCAGCAGCACCGCGGCGCGCTCTTGAAGCGTCGGCGCGGGCAGGCGCTCGCCCGTCCTGAGGTAGTGCGTGAGCTGGCGGAAAATCCACGGATTTCCCTGCGCCGCGCGGCCGATCATGACGGCGTCGCAGCCCGTCGCCGCGCGGATCGCGTCGAGATCGTCATAGGTGCGCACGTCGCCGTTGGCGATGACGGGCACGCGCACGGCCTCTTTGACGCGGCGGATGATGTCCCAGTCCGCCTTGCCGCGGTAGAACTGCTCGCGCGTGCGGCCGTGCACGGCGATGGCGTCGACGCCCGCGGCCTCGGCGCGCCTTGCGAGCTCGACGACGTTGACATGCGCTGCATCCCAGCCCATGCGCATCTTGACGGTCACGGGCATCTTCACCGCGCGGCGGATGGCCGCGAGGATGCGCTCCGCCTTTTCCGGCTCGCGCATGAGCGCGGAGCCCTCGCCGTTCTTGACGATCTTCGGCGCGGGGCAACCCATGTTGAAGTCGAGGATGTCGGCCGTGCCGAGCGACTCGACGTAGCTTGCCGCCTCGGCCGCCATCTCCGACGTATTCGCAAAGATCTGCATCGCGAGCGGCCGCTCGCCGGGCTCAGAGGCGAGCATCGAGAGCGTGCGCTCGTTCCTGAAATGGATGCCCTGGCTCGATACCATCTCCGCGTAGCAGAGCGGGCAGCCCATCTCGTGCGCGATGATGCGGTAGGCCGTATCCGTGACGCCCGCCATCGGCGCGAGGAAGACGGGCGTCTCGAAGCGGAACGCGCCGATGCGGATGCTCCATACATCGCTCATGCCTGCGGGTTCCTTTCGCGGTGCTTTTCCTCGTTGCGCTCATAGAGCACCTGGAGGCCCGAGAGCGTGAGGAAATGGTCGACCTTGTCGATGGTCACGGACTCCCTGGCGATCATGCGCGCGAAGCCGCCCGTCGCGATGACCTTCATGGGATGCCCGTACTCCTGCTTGATGCGGCGCACGATGCCGTCGATCTGGCCGACGTAGCCGAAGATGATGCCCGCCTGCATGCCCTGGATGGTGTTGCGACAGATGATCTGCTTCGTCGGCACGAGCTCGATGCGCGGCAGCTGCGAGGCGCGCGCGAAGAGCGCGTCCGACGAGGTGCCGAGGCCCGGCGCGATGACGCCGCCGAGGAAATCGCCGTTCGTGTCGACGACGTCGAACGTCGTCGCCGTGCCGATGTCGATGACGATGAGCGGCCCGCCGTAGGCTTCGTAGGCGCCGACGACGTTGACGATGCGGTCGGCGCCGATCGCGCGCGGGTTCTCATAGTGCAGGCGGATGCCCGTGCGGATGCCGGGGCCGACGACGAGCGGCTTGATGTGGAAATAGCGCTCGCACATCTTGATCATCGGCACGACGAGCGGCGGCACGACGGAGGAAATGATGATGGCGTCGATGTCCTCCATGCGGATGCCCTGGTAGGAGAACAGGTTATTGATGAGCATGCCATACTCGTCGCCCGTCTTCTGCCGGTCCGTCGAGACGCGCCAATGCCTGAGCAGTTTCCGGCCCTCATAGGTGCCGAGCACGATGTTGCTGTTGCCGATATCGAATACTAGTAACAAGTGGTTTCCTCCTTCAGCGGCCCTGCCGCGCGTCTGCCGGACGGATGGAGACGTCGGCAGCGATCACGCGCCGTCTGCCTGCCTCCGTATCGACGAGCAGCGCGCCGTCCGCGTCGATATCGACGGCGCGCCCCGTGAACGTCTCATTGACGCCGATCACGCGCACCTCCTGCCCGAGCGTGAGGGAGAGGCGCCGCCACTCGTCGAGGACGGGCGCGAAGCCCTGCGCCTGCACATCCAGGGAGAGGGTCTCCATCTCCTGCAGGATGTCGGCGAGCAGCTGACGGCGGTCGAGCGGATGACCCGCGAGCAGGGAAAGCGAGGTCGCTGTCTCGCGAATCTCCGGTGCGAACTCCGCCGCCTCGATGTTGACATTGATGCCTGTGCCGATGACGATGTAGTGGATGCGCTCCATCTCAGCGCTCATCTCCGTGAGGATGCCGACGAGTTTCTTGCCGCCCGCGAGCACGTCGTTCGGCCATTTGATGCCGACGTCGAGGCCGCGCGCGCGGCAGGCGCGCACGACGGCGACAGCCGCGAGCAGCGTGTATTTCGGCGCGTCCTGCGGCAGGATATTCTGCGGGCGGAGCAGGACGGAGAAGAGGACGCCCTTCCCCTTTGGGCAAAACCAGCCGCGCGAAAGGCGGCCGTGCCCCGTTCCCTGGAACTCCGTGAGCGCGACCGTGCCGTCCGGCGCGCCCTCGGCCGCCGCGATCTTGGCGTCTTCGTTCGTCGAGCGCGTCTCCTCCTGGTAGAGGAGCTTCGCACCGATGATCTTCGTCTTGAGCAGCGGCGCGAGCTCCGCCGGTGTGAGCAGATCCGGCGCGCCCTCGAGACGATAGCCGCTGTGCGCCTGGCTCACGATGTCGTAGCCCACGCGCCGCAGCTCCTTGATATGTTTCCAGACCGCCGTGCGCGAGACGCCGAGCGTCTCTGCAATCTCCTCGCCGGAGACATAGTGATTGCCTGCCTTGCGCAGCAGGCGCAGGATTTCTTGCCGCAAACAGATTCCCCCTCGCATTTCATCACCTTATTATAGCGCAAGGACGGCCCGTTGCAAAGAACGGCCTTACAGTAAAAAAGCATGCCCGCCCTCTGGCTGGCATGCTCTTACTTCCTTGGATGGGATGACGCTACTTGCTGTAATGCGTGACGTTGAATTTCGGCTCCGTCTCGCCGGCCGGCGCGGGCGCGCGCTCAGGCGCCTCCTCCGCAGCCGGCTCCGGTGCGGCGCTGACTGGCTCCGCTGGCGCGAGCGGCGTCATGGCCGGCTTGCCCGTATCATCATGGTCGTCGTCCTGCGGCGGATCGGGAAGCTTTCCCGTGCGCATGAGCTCTTCGAGCTCTGCCGCCGTGAGCGTCTCACGCTCGAGCAAGGCGTTTGCGATGAGCTCGAGCTTGTCGCGGTTCTCCGTGATGATCTGGCGGCACGCCTCGTAGGCGTCCTCCATGATGCGGCGGACCTCCTTGTCGATCTCGCTCGCGACCTCCTCGGAGTAGTTGCGCTGATTGTTGAGGTCGCGGCCGAGGAATACCTGGTGGTTCGCGTCCTCGCCATAGGCGACCGGGCCGAGCACGTCGCTCATGCCGTACTGCATGACCATGCTGCGCACGATCTGCGAGGCCTGCTTGATGTCCTGCGAGGCGCCCGTCGAGATCTCCTTGAGCACGACCTCCTCGGCGACGCGGCCGCCCATCGCGACCTTGAGCCGGTCGAGGAGCTCGCTGCGCGTCGCGTAGTTCCTATCCTCCTTCGGCAGCATGAGCGTGTAGCCGCCCGCGCGCCCGCGCGGGATGATGGTGACCTTGTGCACGGGATCGGCGTGCTCGAGCATCATGCCGACGAGCGTATGGCCGCCCTCGTGGTAGGCCGTGAGGCGTTTCTCCTCATCGCTCATGATATGGCTCTTGCGCTCCGGGCCCGCCATGACGCGCTCAATGGCCTCCTCGAGTTCCGTCATGCCGATCTGGTGCTTGTCGCGGCGCGCGGTGAGCAGCGCGGCCTCATTCACGAGGTTCGCGAGATCCGCGCCTGTAAAGCCCGGCGTGCGGCGTGCGAGGATATCGAGATCCGCGTCCTGCGCGATGGGCTTGCCCTTCGCATGCACCTTGAGGATTGCGAGGCGTCCGCGCACGTCCGGCTTGTCGACGACGATCTGTCGGTCGAAGCGGCCCGGGCGCAGAAGCGCCGGATCGAGGATGTCGGGGCGGTTCGTCGCCGCGATGATGATGATGCCCTCATTCGCCGCGAAGCCGTCCATCTCGACGAGCAACTGGTTGAGCGTCTGCTCGCGCTCGTCGTGGCCGCCGCCGAGTCCCGCGCCGCGCTGGCGTCCGACGGCGTCGATCTCGTCGATGAAGACAATGCAGGGCGCGTTCTTCTTCGCCTGCTCGAAGAGGTCGCGCACGCGCGACGCACCGACGCCGACGAACATCTCGACGAAGTCCGAGCCGGAGATGGAGAAGAACGGCACGCCCGCCTCGCCCGCGACGGCCTTCGCGAGCAGCGTCTTGCCCGTGCCCGGGGGGCCGAAGAGCAGGACGCCCTTCGGGATGCGCGCGCCGAGGTCGTTGTATTTCTTCGGATGCTTGAGGAACTCGACGACCTCTTCAAGCTCCTGCTTTGCCTCGTCAGCGCCTGCGACATCGCCGAAGTTCACCTTCACCTTGTCGCCGCCCGACATGCGCGCGCGGCTCTTGCCGAAGTTCATCACGCGGCCGCCGCCGCCCTGCGTCTGCTGCATCATGTAGAACCAGACGCCGCAGAGCAGCAGGATGGGCAGGATCGACGAGAGCATTTGCGACCACCAGGGCGGCTCCGGCGGATTCTCCGCCGTCACGTTGATATTCTTCGCCGCGAGCTTGTCGTAGAGCCCCGGATCGCTGTTCGGCGCGTCCGGCGTCACCGTCGTGTACTCCTTGCCGTCCGTCCCCGTGACGCGCAGCGTGTTCTGCACGATGGTGACCTTCTCAACATGGCCCGCGTTCACTTCCTGCAGGAACTGGGTATAGCCCACCTCCTGGCGCGTCGTCTTCTGCATGGAGAAGTAGTCGATACAGGAAATCACGACCAGGATGAGCAGCAGGTAGAACCCCACATTCCTCAGGAACTTATTCATATTCATTGCGCGTTCCCCCTTTCGGAATCAGGCGCCTCAGGCATAGACTTCCGGCTTCAGCACGCCGATATACGGCAGATTGCGATAGATCTCCGCATAGTCGAGCCCGTAGCCGACGAGGAACTCGTCCGGTACCTCGAAGCCGCAGTAATCAATCGCGACCTCCGCTGTGCGGCGCGAGGGCTTCGAGAGCAGCGCGCAGAGCTTGACGCTCGCGGGCTTCCGATGCTCGAAATACTTGAGCAGGTAGCTCATCGTCGTGCCGGAGTCGATGATATCCTCGATGACGATGAGGTGCTTGCCCTCGATGTCATAGTCGAGATCCTTGAGGATCTTGACCGAGCCCGTCGTCGATGTGCCGCTGCCGTAGCTCGAGGCAATCATGAAATCAAAGCGCACGGGCAGATCGATGGCACGGACGAGATCCGTATAGAAAACGGACGCTCCCTTGAGAATACCCACGCAGTAGATATCCTCCTTCGCGTCCTTGTAGTCCTCTGTGATCTGACGGCCGAGCTCCCGGACCTTTGCCTGCAGCTCTTCCTCCGTAAAGTATACCTTTGCGATATCATCCTTCATCATGGTTGCTTTCCTCTTCCTTATTGTATTTCTTTACGGCCGGCCGCAGCCAGCCGCTGTCGTATGCGATGACGAGCCGCGGCAGCTCCACGCGCTGCCCAGACGTACCGGAGAGCAGGCGCCTGAGCGCCTCCGTGCGCTCGAAGCTCACATCCTGCGCGCGGCCGAGGCGCGCGAGGTAGATGCGCAGCACGCGGCGGCAGAGAGCGCGCGGTAGCGCGCGCGCCGCCTCTGCCCGGAGCGCGGGCGCAGCCGGCAGGCGCCAGGAAGCGGCATCCTCGCCGTGTGCGCGCCCTGCTGGCAGCTGCTCAATGAGTCGCACCGCCTCCTGCGCCGCCAGATGCTCCGCGGCCTCACGCTCCTCCGCCGCGATATCGGCCAGACGGCAGAGCCCCTGGCGGATGGCGGAATTATACGCGCGCGCGAGCTCCGGCAGCAGCGAGAGCCGCACGCGGTTCCGGAGCGCGTCCGGCACATCGTTCGTCGCGTCGTGACGCGGCGAGAAGCCGCGCGCGCGGCAATAGTCCACGAGCTCCTGCTTTGGAAACGGGAGCAAAGGCCGCACGAGATGGCGCGCCGCGTCGCGCGCAAGAATCCCCGCGAGTCCGTCCAGCCCCGTGCCGCGCAGGATGTGCAGCAGTACTGTCTCCGCCTGATCGTCCGCGTGATGCGCCGTCGCAATCAGCGAGGCGCCCACGCGCTCGCGCGTGCGCTCGAGGAACGCATAGCGCAGGCGGCGCGCCGCCGTCTCGAGAGACTCTGATGTCCGCGCCGCCGCCCGCGGTACATCGCCGCTTTCAACGATACAGGGCACCGCGCGTGTCGCGCAGAACCGCCGCACGAACGCGGCATCCTCCGCCGACGCCTCGCCGCGGATGCCGTGCTCATAATGCGCCGCCGTGACCGCGAGCGAGAGCAACGGCCGCAGCTCCAGAAGGAGCGAGAGCAGCGCGAGGGAGTCCGGCCCGCCCGAGCACGCGACGACGATATGCGCGCCGCGCGGCAGAACCCCCTCCCGCCGCACATGCTCATAGAGACGATGCGCGAGATGCGTCAGCTGCGCCATAGCGTCCCTCCCCGGCGGAATCGCTGATTTCTCAGCAGTCCCAGAAGTAAGAAAAGCCTTCCCCTCCCATCGGGGCAGGCTTTTGACCAATCAATCTCTTCTCGACCCACGGCCGCCGCGCTTGGAATCCGTCTTGCGGCGCAGATCTGTCAGGCGTTCGTCGCTGTCCTTGAGGAACTTCGAGAGCTTGTCCTCGAACGATGCGTTTGTGCGCGGCGAGCCGCCGAACCGCCCGCCGGAGCGGCGGAAATCCCGTGGCCCCCGGCCAGCTGGACGCGGGGAAGAATGAAAACCAGACGCGTGCGCATGCGTATGCGGCCGCCCCTGTCCATCGTGAGCATCTTTCTTCTCTTCCAGTGCCTTGATGGAAAGGCCAATCTTCCCCTTGTCATCAATGCTCAGAACCTTGACCTTCACCTTCTGGTTCTCCGAAAGGAAATCATGCACGTCTTTGACGTAAACATCTGCCACCTCAGAGATATGGACCAGGCCGACTTTCTTCTCGGGGAGCTCGACAAAAGCACCGAAATTCGTGATGCCTGTGACGATGCCCTCCACTACGCTGCCTACTTCAATGGCCAAATTCAATCTTCCTCCTTATGGGCACCTCGTGTCATGATAGGTACCCGTACACTCAACAACATATGTCGGTTACTTGCGGGCGGTCGTATAGGGGAGCTCGCCATGACGCGTCATGCCGAGTTCCTCGCGCGCGATCTTCTCGATGTACGCGGAATCGCTGAGCGCGGCCTTCTCCTGCTTGAGCTCCTCGTTCTCCTCCTGGGCAGCCGAGAGGCGCGCCTCCGCGGCTGCCTGGTTCTCAGCGAGCTGACCGAGATGCACCTGCTGGCTCACGAGCACGAAAGCAAAATAGCCGATGATGATGGCCATGAGCGGTACAAAGAAATCAAACCGCCGCTTCCTCTTCCTGCCTTCCATTTGCACCCCTTCTTCTTCACCCTGCTGTAACATTTCCTATCATACAAGGAAATCCGCATTTCTGCAAGTTTTTTCCGCGCCTGCAGTTGAAAGCGCGGTGGAGCGGATTGCGCATCGCCTCACCGCTCCGACCACTGGAAATAATCCGTCGTCGCGATGCGGCGGAAGACCGAGCCGCAGTACGAACAGCGAAAATGATCCATGACGTTCTCCATATCGGGCTTGCCATCGACGATGCGCACCGGCTGCCCCTCGACGAAATCCATGCGCTCGCCGCAGCGCGGGCAGGCACAACGGCCATCCGCCTCGCGCTTCAGCTGGACCGGCTCGAGCTCTCCCGTTGAACGCAACGGATGCTTTGGCTTCGTCGGACGCCGCTCAGGCGCCGCCGCCTGCCCCGCATCTGCGGGCGCGTCCGCTGCCGGCAGGCGCGCGTCGACGCCCTCGTACTCCTCGAAATACCCCGAGCCCATGAGCTCGCGATAGCTCGTATGACACTTGTCGCAGACGTAATACGGCTGCGTGCGCGTCATGTCGACGCGCCCATCCACGATGGCGACCGCATCGCCCGGCACATAGCGGAGTTTCTGCTGGCACCGCGGACAAAGATATCTTTTTTCCCACACAACGGATAATTTCTGTACTGCCATCTCACTCACCCGTCTATCATCGATCAACTGCACCGCCGCCTGACGGCTGCAGGGATGCGCGCCTCCTAGAAGCCGCCCGTTGCTTGCTTCCCCATTTCGCACCGGCAGCAGAAGGCACTGCACATGCTAACAATTTTCCTTTTATAAGAATTCCACACGAAATGGAAAAAACCTCCCATGGAAACGTTAAAATTTATTACTATCGTCCTCTGCGGCTGTCAGCGTGCGGGCAATCTCACGCGCGGCATCGGGACGCGCACAGGAGCGGGCCCCCTGGGAAAGCGCTGCTTGTTTTTCATGGCTCGCGAGCAGATGGCAGACGGCTCCCGCGAGGGACTCACCGGGATGCACCCAGAGGGAGGCGCCGTGCTGCGTCGCGTAGACGGCATTCTCCTCTTCCGGTCCCGGGATCGGATCGTGCAGCACCGTCGGCAGGCCGAGCACGAACGACTCGCTCACCGTGAGTGCGCCCGGTTTCGTCACGAGCAGATCCGCAGCGCGCATGAGGAGCGGCGCGCGCTGCGTGAAGCCCCAGACGTAGAGCGCATGGCGCGAGGTCGCGATGCGCGCCCGGATGGCGAGCTCGAGGTCCTCGTTGCGGCCAGCGATGACGAGGAGCGTCAGCCTGGCCTCGATGCCCTCGAGCTCATCGAGCATCGCCTCGATGCCGCCGAGGCCGAGCCCGCCGCCCATGAGCAGCACCGTCGGCACATCCGCTGCGATACCTAACAGCTCGCGCGCCCTGCGCTTCTCCGGCAGACGCAGGAGCGCGCGGTCGACGGGGATGCCCGTCACATGCACCGAGGGCGCGGGGAAACCGCGCGCGACAAGCCCCTGCTGCATCGCGGGGATGGCCACGAAGTAGTCATCCACGCGCGGGTAGATCCAGATCTGATGCAGCGAATAGTCCGTGAGCACCGCGGCGAGGCGGAAGCGACGCCTCGAAAGCCGCTTGATGAGCGAGCACGCCCCCTCTGGGAAAGGATGCGTGCAGATGACGACATCCGGCGCGAACGCATCGATGAGGCGCGCCATGCGGTGATACATGATGAGTGCGAACGCATCCTGCGTGAGCGTGCCGATGGCACCGCCGCCTGAAAACTTGTAGCAGCGGTCGTAGAGATCCGGCACGAAGGCGAGCATGAGCAGATAGATCTTCTTGAGCAGCCAGTGGAGCGTCGAGACGCCGCGCGACATGAAATCGACGACCTCGATGATGGCCTCAGTGTCGGCCGCGCGCAGCTCGCGCGCGATGGCCTCCGCCGCCTTGATATGGCCAGAGCCGATGGATGCCGTCATGATGAGATAGCGCTTCATGCGGTCAGCCCCCCGTCGATGGAAAGAATCGTCCCCGTGATGAACGCCGCGTCAGGCGACGCGAGGTAGCAGATGGCGCTCGCCGCCTCCTCCGCCGTGCCGATGCGCCCGAGCGGATAGACGGAGCGCATCTCGCGAAGCGCCGCCTCCCGATCCGCCGCGCCCGCTATCTGCCGCTCCGTGAGCGGTGTCATGACGTCTCCCGGCGCGATCGCGTTGACGCGGATGCCCTCGTGCGCAAGCTCGAGCGCGAGCGCGCGCGTGAGGAGCGACACGCCGCCCTTGGCCGCGCAGTATGCCGTGCAGAAGTAATTGCCATGCACGCCCGCGTCCGACCCGACATTGATGATGGCGGCGCTCCCCGCATGCTGCCGCAACGCCGGCAGGGCTGCGCGGCACATGAAATACGTCCCCTTGAGGTCAGTGTCCATCACGCGATCGTAAATCTCCTCCGTCATCTCCTCGATGGCACCCTCCACGTAGATGCCCGCGGAATTGACGAGCACGTCGAGCCGTCCGAACGCGCGGACGCATGCCGCGGCGAGCCGCTCCGTGTCGGCAACGCGCGCGACATCTGCCGCATAGAAACGCACGCGCGGCCGCACATCTGCGGGCAGCGCGCGCAGCGCCGCCGCGCCGCGCGCCGCGTCCCTGCCCGCGATCAGCACACAGTCCCCCGCCGCCGCGAAGCGCTGCGCCGCCGCGAGTCCGATGCCCGACGTGCCGCCCGTGATGAGCACGGCTCTTCTCTCCTGCTGTCCCTCCAAGGTTTCCTCCCTTTCTCCCTTCACCGCGCCTGCACTGTCGCGCGGCCCTACCTTCTCTGTTCCCGCAAACAAAAAAGGCGCCCCTGCCTCTTTGCACGTCCACCTAGCGATGAAGCGTACAAATCATCAGGAACACCTCTCCTGCCCTGCGTCCGCAGCGTATCAGCGGTGCAGCAGCTTATGCGTTCACAGCATCCTTCAGCGTCTTGCCAGCCTTGAACACCGGGTTCTTGGAAGCCGGAATCTCAATGGCCTTGCCCGTCTGCGGGTTGCGGCCCGTGCGGGCAGCGCGCTCCTTGACCTCGAACGTACCGAAGCCGATGAGCTGGATCTTTTCACCAGCGACGAGCGCCTCTTCGATGGAAGAGAAGAACGCCAGAACAGCCTTTTCTGCATCTTTCTTCGTCAGGCCTGCATTCTCAGCAACCTTAGCTACCAGTTCAGTTTTATTCACAATCGTAGCCTCCTTAGTGTATATCGGATTGCGAGCGCTCCTGCGCCGCTTCTGTCTACTCACAAAAATATAGCAAGAAACCCTAGAAAAATCAAGGCTTTTCACGAAAAAACCCAGAATTTCCTACGAAATCCCCCTGTTCTCCGGTACCGCCGGCACAAAAATCGTCGTGAGGTGGTCGATCTCCGGCTGCCGGTCGAGCTCGTAGAGCGGGATCTTGCGCACGATCTCATCGGGCAGCGCGAGGTTGTGGATGAACGTCACCTCGGTCTCATCGCCGTAGAGCTCCATGAGCGCGAGCTTGCAGTCCGACGCCGTGAAGGCATCGTAGACCTGCGTGATGACGAGGCTCATGAACGGCCGCACCGCAAGGCGCGCGACATCCTCGGCATCGAGGATGGCAAGCCCCGCCACGGGATCGATGCCAAGGCGCGTGTAGAGCACCTCGACGAAGCTCATGCCCGACAGGATGGTGAGCGGCACGCCCTGCGCCGCCGCACGCTCGCGGAGCAGTACGACCGTGCGCTCCGCAACGAGCGGACTGCCGGGTACAGCGTAGACGATGGACGCGCCTGCCGCCGCACGCCGCACGAGATCCGCCGCGATGGCGCGGTAGAGCGCCTCGAAGTCCGGCGCCTGCTCATAGAAGCCGTCGTACGTCGTGAAGGAAAGCCCTGCCTCCCGCAGCGCCGCGACCGTCGGATGGATGGCCGTGCGCAGCACGAGCGTCTCCGCGTGCGTCATGAGCTCCCACGCCTCGCGCGTGATGAGCCCAGCGCGTCCCGGCCCCAGGCCGATGACTTTGATCTCTCCCATCTCAGGCTCCTTTCTTCGTGCGGCGCGTGAGCGCCTCCATATCTCCCGCGAGCGCCATGAGCACGCGCGTGAGGAAATTCGCGATGTCCTTCTTGTACGACGGCAGCAGACGCAGACGCAGCATGCCCTGCTGCGGCAGGATGGTCAGGTTCGGGCCGAACCGTTCCTTGAGCTGCATGAGCCGCTCCATCGAAAGCGTCGGCTCCTTCGTGAGACGCAGCTCGACGAACGCCGGCTTCTCCGAGATCGACGCGATGCCGAGTTCGCGCGCGTAATTGCGGATACGCGTGACGGCGAGGAGATTCATGACGCCCGGCGTCGGCTCGCCGAACCTGTCGATGAGCTCGTCGATGAACGCGGGAATCTCCTCGTTCTTGCGGATGGCCGCGATGCGCTGGTAGATCTCGAGCTTGTGCTGCGCGTCGCTGATATAGCCGCCGTCGATATAGGCCTCCGTCTGGATCTCGATGACGGGCTCCGGGCGCACCTTCGGTGGCTTCTTCTGCTGCAGGGCGGCGATGGCCTCCTCGAGCAGCTTGCAGTACATCTCGAAGCCAACGCTCGCGATATGGCCGTGCTGCTGCGAGCCGAGCAAGTTGCCGGCGCCGCGGATCTCTAGGTCGCGCATCGCGATCTTGAAGCCAGCGCCGAGCTCGGCGAACTCCTTCATCGCCGCGAGGCGTTTCTCCGCCGTCTCCGTGAGCACCTTGTCCGCCTGATAGACGAAATACGCGAACGCCATGCGCGGCGAGCGCCCGACGCGCCCGCGCATCTGGTAGAGCTGCGAGAGTCCGAAATGATCGGCGTTGTAGACAATGATGGTATTCGCGTTCGCCACATCGAGTCCGTTCTCGACGATGCTCGTCGCGAGCAGGATGTCCCCCTTGCCCTCGTAGAAATCCATCATCACGCGCTCGAGCATCTCCTCCGGCATCTGCCCGTGCGCGACGAGGATGCGCGCCTCCGGCACGAGCTCCGCGAGCCGCGCGCGCATCGCGTCGATGCTCATGACGCGGTTGTAGACGAAGAATACCTGGCCGCCGCGCCGCAGCTCGCGCTTGATGGCGCCCGCCATCACGTCGTCGCGCGCCTCGACGACATACGTCTGCACGGGGAAGCGCTCCGCCGGCGGCGTCTCGATGATGCTCATGTCGCGCGCGCCGACGAGCGACATGTGGAGCGTGCGCGGGATTGGCGTCGCCGAGAGCGTGAGCACGTCGATGCCCGCCGCGAGGCTCCGGATCTTGTCCTTCTGCTTCACGCCGAACCGCTGCTCCTCATCGACGATGAGCAGGCCGAGATCCTTGAAATGCACCTTGCGCTGGTTGAGAATCGCGTGCGTGCCGATGAGGATATCGACCTCGCCGCTCGCCACGCGCGCAAGCGTCTCTTTCTGCTCCCGCGCGGAGCGGAAGCGGCTGATGACGTCGACCGAAGGCAGGAAGCCCAGGAAACGCTGCGAAAACGTCTGGTAATGCTGCTGCGCGAGCACCGTCGTCGGCACGAGCACCGCGACCTGCTTGCCGTCCAGCGCCGCCTTGTACGCCGCGCGGATCGCGACTTCCGTCTTGCCGAAGCCCACGTCGCCGCAGAGCAGCCGGTCCATCGGCTTCGGCTGCTCCATGTCCGCCTTGATCTCGCGGATGGCGCGCAGCTGATCCGCCGTCTCCTCATAGGGGAACGCATCCTCGAACTCGCGCTGGCTCGCGTCGTCCGGTGAAAAGGCATAGCCCGTCGCCTGCTTGCGCTTCGCGTAAATCTCGATGAGC